>Ga0137378_10002119_pt1 | contig 16962 bp, 15 predicted proteins | sample SagtaG_21_FD_104813 | JGI IMG/M metagenome (GOLD analysis project Ga0137378, IMG submission 104813) | Vadose zone soil microbial communities from Sagehorn Ranch, Mendocino, California, USA - Sage2_L_60_16 metaG | ecosystem: Environmental > Terrestrial > Soil > Vadose zone | place: USA... | reverse complement strand
TCGGCAAGCTTTTCCAGCACCTGCAGGGGGTCAGCGTCGCGCTGAGTGCGCACGGAATACGGCAGCTCGCGTCCGGACAGGGTCGGATCTCCGCGACCTACCAGTACCAGATCGCCGGAGAGACGGCCGTACTTGTCGAGCGAACCGCTGGTTTCTACGCTGGTGCGGAATTTGTAATCCGGTCCGATCAATGCCAGGGCCGCGGCGGTGGTGAATAGCTTGGTGTTTGAAGCCGGCGTAAACAGTTTGTCAGAGTTCAGCGAATAAAGGACCCTGCCCCTCGAGAGCGATGTGATTTCAATTCCCCAGTAGCCGCGCGCGAGATCAGGTCGCAACAGGATGGCATCAATCTGTTTTTGAAGAGTAAGATGCGGCTTGCGGGAGGCGGGCTGCGCCGGGGGAGTGAGCAGAACGCAAATCAGCAAGCCTAGCAGTTTCGGTAGTAATCCACAGCGGCGCATTTTGCAAAACCGATTGTAGCATTGGCTCCCATTCGGCCCCGTCCTAGAATCCGTTTAGAATCGGTGACATGCGTCCTGTATTCGACTGGAATCTGGGTGGCCGGTCGCTCGAACTGGGCAAGCGCACGCTGGTCATGGGTATCGTGAATGTCACGCCGGATTCGTTTTCTGACGGCGGTCGGCACTTTGCCTCCGATGCCGCCGTCGCTCATGCATTTAAGCTGCTCGATGACGGTGCCGACATAGTTGACCTCGGCGGAGAATCCACGCGGCCGGGAGCGCGGGTGGGAAGGGACAATCCGGGCGTCTACGCAGAAGAAGAATTACGGCGGGTGATTCCGGTGATTAACGGAGTCAAGCAGGCAAGGCCGTCTGCCGTAGTTTCCATCGATACTTATAAGGCGAAGGTTGCGCTGGCCGGGGTCGACGCCGGGGCGGAGATTGTCAACGACGTTTCGGGTTTCCAGTGGGACCGAGAAATGGCGAAGACCCTGGCCAAGTTAGGTTGCGGCGCGGTACTGATGCATACTCGCGGTTTCCCGGACGACTGGGGATCGCTTCCTGCGGTGGCTGACATGGTTTTACAGGTTAAGCGTGAACTCAGAGAACGCGCCGACGCTGCGCTTCTGGCCGGAATGAGGCGCGACCGGATGGTGCTCGATCCCGGCTTCGGTTTCGGTAAGCGCTTTGCGGAAAACTATCCGTTACTGCGCCGCTTCGGAGAGTTTCAGGAACTTCAATATCCGTTGGTCGCCGGGGTATCACGGAAGTCGTTCATCGCGCGCGCCCTGGCGAAGAATGGCAAAGATACCCCCGTGGAAGAGCGGGCCTGGGGGACGATCTCCGCAGAGGTGATTGCGGCGATAAACGGGGCGCACATCATTCGCACCCACGATGTGAAGGCTGCGGTGGACGCGCTCAGAGTCGCGGATCTGGCGGCCGGCTGACTCCTCGGGCAAGCGACAGGTGCGGCTGAGCTATACTGCGGATTCCGTTAGCAGCCTTGTCATGTCCAGCGAAACCGCACGCGTAGAAGCGTTCTCTGATGGGGTATTCGCCATCGCCATCACTCTCCTCATTCTGAACCTGAAAGTCCCCTCCGGCCCGGCAGGGCATCTGGGAATGGCGCTGGCCCGGCAGTGGCCGACTTATGCTGCGTTTCTGATCAGCTTCGGCTTTATTGGGATCATGTGGGTGAACCATCATCGGTTGTTCAACCACATCCGGCGATCGGATAACCGGCTTCTTTTCCTCAATCTGCTGTTACTGCTCGCGGTGACGGTGGTTCCGTTCCCCACGGCCTTGCTCGCAGCCCATTATGGAACGGCAGACAGAACAATGGCGGCAGCCGTCTTTAATGGCACCTATGTGGCGCTGGCAGTCTTCTTCAACGTGCTTTGGCACCATGCGGTTCGCGCCGGATTGCTGGATGCGGCCACCCAGGAATCGGCTGACGGCATTTCCCGGCAGTATGCGGTGGGTCCGATCGCATATCTGGTATGTTTTGGCCTGACCTGGGTCAGTGTTCCGGCCAGTCTCACTTTGAACATCGCTTTGGCGGTCTTTTTCGCGATTCCCGCGCGGACGGCGAGCGGACGCACCGCTCATGCCTGACGCGCGATCCCCGCTGCGTATTGCCACGAAAGTGTTGCATTTTTTGATTCCCCCGAGTTAAGATGAGCCTGGACGCGGGGTTTAGCGTTCACTCTGTGGGTAACTGCCCTTTCTTCCTGGGTTCCGACACTAAACGCGTTGTCTCAAAGCCTAGAAGCAGGTTTGCCTCTGACCAGCTGTGGAGAGACCTCTTATGTCCTGGTACGCGTACTGCCTCACTGAACAGCACCTCACCAATGGAACACGTACACGGCGGCCGTTCGTCCTGGATGGAATTCAGGGCGTAAATGGAGCCACAGTGCTCAGCTATCCGAGCGGGGAGTTTGCGGTGATCGTGAGCGAGTTTGATCGCGCGACCGCGAGTTTGGACGAAAAGCATGTTTTGGAGCACGCTCGAGTCGTGGGCGCCTGTTTCCGGGCAGGGACGGTGCTTCCGTTCCGATTTGGGACGATTTTTGATACGGACGACAGTCTTCGACATGCGGTGCGCGCAAACCGCCGCGCTTTCGGCCTGAGCGTTGCCCGGCTCAAAGGGAAAGCCGAGATGCACGTGAAGGTGCTGGTGAGGGACGGACAGCTCAGACAGTTGCAGGACGTGACGATTCCGGATACGGTCGGCGGTGACTACCTGATCAAGTTACGAGAAAAGGCAATGTGCGACCGTGAGCGCCAGACCAAAGCCAAGGCGCTTTCAGTGCAGGTCCACAGGTTGTTCAATCCGCTGGAAGAGGAAATTACCTGCAAGCGGGTAGATACCGACGGAATGCTGATTGATATTGCCCATCTGATTGATTCGAAATCCATCGAAAAATACCAGAACCGTACCTCGAGCGCTGCCAAGCAGCTCAAGAACTGCGAGGTTTCGGTGAGCGGGCCCTGGCCCCCGTATCACTTTTTGCCGGGGAAGCTGAGGACCGTGGCGTAGAAGTTCGTGTTTTCTTTCGCCCTTTCAGGGCTTAAATCACATTCTGCCGTTAACCCAGGGCTTGCGCCCCGGGCTGTATTCTGTCGCCGCTTCGCGGCTTGCGCCGCCGACGAATCAAGGGCTTGAAGATCGTCTCCGTGCGATTGTTTGTTCGGCGAGTGCAGAGATCGCGAACGCAGCAAAGACCGCGACCAGGGTACCCAGCAGCAAGACTTGCCGGGCGTGCGCCGCGGCAATCTCAACGTCCGCCAACGGATATGCCAGCCGCACTGCGCCGCCTGAAACCGGCACCGCCACGTAAAGGACGGGAATTCCATTGCGCTTGCGGGTATCCATCCCGGTTTCGCCGCGCAGTGCGGTCCCAAATTCAGGCCGTCGTCCTTCATTTTCCAGAGCGGCAACCGGAATTTGGGAATCGGCGATCACTTTCCCATTTACATCGATCACCGTGGCTCGCGCACCGGCGTGCTGGCCTTCCTGCGAGGTGATGTCTTCGATCCTGTGGGTGCGATCGGTATTCACCCGGCTGGCGAACAATTGCGCTTTCTGAGTAAGGCTGCGTTCGATTTCGACGCGCAGGACGCTCTGCCAGTAACGATCCGTGGTGCGACTCATACTGATGGCTGTGGCCGCAATCATCGCCAAGAACGAAGTAAACAGGATGAAGAAGACAGGCAGTCGCGCAGGCCTTTCCCGTGCAGACGATCTCGCCAGATCGGGCGCGACAGCGGCCTTCGATGTTACGGGATCACTTGCCATTGCCCAATGCCAGGGACAGCAGCGCCTTCTGCTCGACCTCATGCGCTTTTGCCGAGCCGGTCGCGGGGCTGGGGCTGGCCGACCGCTTCACTGCAAGCAGCGCCTTTCCCCCTGCCAGCGGACGTAGCCGGCGAAGCATGTAATTCATCGCGCCCATGTTCGACGGCTCTTCCTGCACCCAGACGATCTCACGAGCATTGGGATAGCGATTGAATTCTGCCGTGAGGTCCGCCTCGGGGAACGGGTAGAGCTGCTCGACAAAAGTGATGGCGGTACTCGTGTCTTTTTTCTTCTTGCGCTCCATGCGTAGCTCATGACCGATTTTTCCGGTGCAGAGAAGAATGCGGTGAGCATCGGTGACATCGCGATCTGGGCGCACCCTCAAGAAACTGCCACTCGAGAACTCCTCAATCGGAGAGGATGCGTCAGGATGGCGCAACATGCTCTTCGGTGTAAACACAACCAGCGGTTTCCGCCACGAACGTAGCGCCTGCCGTTGCAGGAGATGAAAATACTGGGACGCACTCGAAGGTTGGCAAATCTGAAAATTGTCGAATGCCGCGAGTTGAAGAAAGCGCTCGATGCGAGCGCTGGAATGCTCCGGACCCTGGCCCTCGTAGCCATGCGGCAGCAACAGCACGACGCCCGAAAGCAGGTTCCACTTGGCCTCGCCCGCGACAATGAACTGGTCAATGATGGCTTGCGCAACGTTGGCGAAGTCACCGAATTGCGCTTCCCACAAAACCAGCGTCTCCGGAAAATCGCGGCTGTAGCCGTACTCGAAGCCAAGCACGCCGGCCTCGGACAAGGTTGAGTTGTAGATTCTGCAATGCGCTTGAGTTTCTGAAATATTTTCCAGCGGAACGTATTCCTGCTCATTTTCGATGTCGACCAGGACGGAGTGCCGCTGGTTGAAGGTGCCGCGGCGGCTGTCCTGGCCGCTCAGGCGGACCGGAGTTCCGTCCTTGACCAGGCTGGCGAAGGCGAGAGCTTCCGCCATGCCGTAGTCCACGGCCCGTTTGCCGGTGCCCATCTCGGCGCGCTGCTCGAGCAGCTTCTTTACTTTGGGATGAATGTGAAAGTCAGCCGGGTAAGTAGTCAGCCGCTCGGTGAGTTGGCGCAGCTCATCCGCGGGGACAAAGGTTTCAACTTCATATTGCGGCTTGTGGCGGCCGCCAAAAAATGTGCTCCAGTACTCCGGCAATTCACGCAGGAGGGGTTTCTTGCGCAGGCTGCCCGCACGTTTCTGCGCGTCTTCGAGCTCGGCTTTAATCGCGCCGGCGCGCGCTTGCGCGTCTTCAATATCCACGTCCTCCGCGTAAATCTCCCAGAGCGGCGGATGGTCTTTGATGGCTTTATAAAGACGCGGCTGGGTGATGGTCGGGTCGTCCACTTCGCTGTGGCCATGGCGACGATAGCCGATCAGGTCAATGACTACGTCGTTGCCGAATTTGTAGCGATATTCCAGAGCCATGCCGCCGACGCGGATAACTGAATCAACGTCTTCGGCATTCACATGGAAGATCGGGATGTTCTGACGCCGGGCAAGCTGGGCCGCGAAACGCGAAGAGTGCAGCTCGGACGAAACGGTGGTGAACCCGATCAAATTATTCACGATCACGTGCACTGTGCCGCCTACGCTGAAGCCAGGAATTTCGGCGTAGTTGAGGGTCTCGGCAAATACGCCCTGCCCCGCGAAAGCTCCGTCACCATGCACCAACAAGGGAAGAAACTGGCGGCTGCCACCCGGGCCGGCACGTTCCTGCTTGGCGCGCACGCGTCCGACGGTAACAGGGTCCACAGCTTCCAGGTGGCTGGGATTCGAAACTAAATGAATGTGGACTTTGGCGCCACTGCGAGTGACGTATTCGCCGGTGGCACCCATGTGATACTTCACGTCGCCGCCACCCAGAACGCTGCGCGGATCGACGTCTTCGAATCCTGCAAAAACTTCCTCCGCCGCTCGTCTGGCAACGTGGACGATTACATTGAGGCGACCGCGATGGCTCATGCCCATGACCAGTTCCACAGCGCCTTGTTGCGCCGCGCCCTCGAGAATTTCATCCACCAGCGGAATCAGCGCGGTGACGCCCTCGAGCGAAAACCGCTTGGTGCCCAAATATCTTTGCTGCAGCACGAGTTCGAAAAGATCGGCGCGAATGAGCAGATCAAGCGCGCGTTGCTGGTCAACCGCCGCCTGCGGACCTTCCAGCCGCTCCTGGATCCAGCGACGGCGCTCAGGATCGGGGATGTATGTGAATTCGACGCCAATGGTTGCGCAATACGCGGCGCGGGCGTCCTGCGCAAACTCGCCTTGGATTTGCAGATCGGGGTGTTTCTCTGGTTGCAGAAAGCCGAGAGGGTCGAGGTCGGCTTCGAGGTATCCCCGTTGGCGAAAAGCATCAAAAATTCGCTCACGCTCGCCGTTGGGAGCGTCCATTACTGCGGCACTGGAGGAATCGGTGGCTCTAGGCTGTCGGCTAGGCATAGGAGACATTTATAGGATAAAGGATGTGCCGGGTGATGTGCTGGGTGCAGAAGTAACTCTTGGTCTAAAAGAGAGGCAATCGGAATATTCCGGTTGCCGCGTTGCAAGGCGGGTGAGAGAAGCTCAGTGGCGCCCAAAGCTGAAGGCGTCGAATAAATCGTCAATGGCCGGGCTGTTCAGCGGGGACATAGGGATCACTGCCCCTCCAAGAAGAGCCGCGATGCCGGACTTTTTCGCAAACCCAGTCCGCCACGGGGCAGTTCCCGGCCAAGCTTCGGGCGCAGCTAAACGGCGGTCACCGGCGAAGTTAGTTCACGGCCAGCGTTTGGCGTTGTCTTCCCAGCCCGCTGCACGCGCGGTCGGTTGCGCAACCGCTACTTGCGGTTGAGGGATGCGAATCGGCTGCTGCGGAGCAGACGTGGTAGCGGTCAACGTCGGCTTAGCGGTTGCAGTATCGGAGCTGGCTTCGTTGCCGTCGGAAAGTAGCGGAGCAGCCACACGTAATGCCTCTACTTCCTTTTCTAGCCGCGACAGCTCCAGTTCTTTCTGTCTCAGAACCTCGTAAACATTCTTCATACCGGGGCACCTGTTAGAGAACACATTTGTTGAAGCAATTGATCGCAACTTTATGCAGCTACAAGGAATTTGTCAAGGAGGAAGCGAAGAGAAGATAAGATATCCCTCAAGACGATCAGCCCTGGTCGACATGGTGTACTCTCTTGGGAATGCGACTCCGGCTTGCGCTGCCCCTAATTTGCTGGTTCCTGGCCCTACCGTTCGTTTTTCAAGGTTCGGCCCAGAAATGTGCGGCCCAGACCGCCGTTTCGACCCCGAACGACTACTCTGGGATGTACTCCTTCCTGAAAGATGGCGAATTCGTCCAGATCACGATTGAGGATAAGGGGTCGGTCAGCGGCTTCATCTCCCGGTTCGGGGATTCGGAGAGCGACCGCGGGACATTTATTAACCAGTTTTTCAAGTCGGGCAAGAGTGAAGGAAACAAGCTAAATTTCACCACCGAGAGTGTTCATGGCGTGGGGTTCACGTTCGAGGGCAGTTTTGGCCAGGGACCCGGCAAGAAACCGGATGAGGAAGCCTACTACTTGTTGCGGGGCAGCTTGACCCGTTTCGTCACGGACGCCGAAAATAAGGTCACCTCACAGATCACGCAGGTCGAGTTCAAGTCCTTTCCCAGAGACACGACTCCGCCGCAATAAGTCTCCTCGCCTTCGGACGGGCTACCTTCCAGAAGACCTCATGAAGCGCTGGATCTGATCTTCAGTGGTGCGCCACGTCGACGCCGGATCGGCGTAGAACGCCTTATACCACTCCACCGTCAAGGCGAGTGCCGCATCAATGTGGATTGCGGGTCGCCAACCGAGCTGGGTTTGCGCCTTTTGGGTGTTCAAGCGAAATATGGGCTGCGGGTCATTTTCTTCTTCTTCGTCAGGGCTGAACGCCAATTCTCCGGCGCCCCAACACTTGACGAAGCACTCCGCCAACTGTCGCGCCGAAATCGCATCTTCGTCCCGGGACGCAAAATTCCAGGCCCCGGAAAACTCCTGGCCCTGCTCGTACAGTCTTTGAGCTAGAAGAAGGTGGGCGCGGACTGGTTCCAGCACGTGCTGCCACGGTCTCACAACAGAACCTTGGCGAATCAAAATTTGCTTTGCAGAGGTGATACCACGCACGATCTGGGGGACCAATTGGCCCTCGGCCCAGTCGCCCCCGCCGATCACGTTTCCGGTGCGTACCGTAGCAATCGCGGTGCGCGTGTCGTGAAAGAACTCCCCAATGTATGCAGCGGCGGCCAATTCCGCGCTGGCTGCACTAGATCTGTACGCGTCGTGTCCGCCGAGAGCATCTTCCTCGCGGTGGCCCCGAAACCAGTTACGGTTTTCGTAGCATTGGTCGGTGTTTGCGATTACCATGGCGCGAACCGAGTCTATGTGCCGTGCTTCTTCGAGAATGTAAACCGTGCCCATTAGGTTGGTAGCAAAGGTTTCCACTGGGTCGAGTTGTGCACGATAGGCGGGGACCTGCGCCGCGTAGTGAATGACGATCTCGGGCTGGAACTCGGCGAAGACATTGGCCAGAGCTTCACGGTTGCGGAGATCGCCGAAAATGGAAGTCATGCCGCGGTCGAGAAGCGTGGCATCAAAGAAATTCGGCCGGGCGGTAGGAGGCGAGCCATAACCGCAAACTTCGGCTCCCAGCAGCTTCAACCACGCCGCCAGCCATCCGCCGGTGAATCCTGTATGGCCGGAGATCAGAACTCTCTTTCCGCGATAAAAGTCAGCCAAGGGGTGAGGCATCAGCGGAGCCAGAAAATGATTGCAGCGGCAAGAGCCGTCACCAGCAGGCTGGCGATGGTGTATCCGTGAGCGCTGATCCAGCTAGCCTGGTCGGTGGCAAACATTTCAGCAGGAGGATTTGGGTTAGGCTTGGGATCAGATTTCGGATCAGCTTTCGGACCATCGCAGTGCTTCTCGCAATCCAGGCAGACCGTGCGCACTCCTGAAACCGGAAAGCCGCACTCGCGGCAAGTGTGAACATCTGTGGGGGAAGGCAGGGGGGAGTTTTTTGCGGGAGACAGTGCAGCGGCGGCAGCTTCCGGCGCATGCCACGATACTGGACGGGGCGGCACTGCCGGCGGCTCGGGGCTGGATTCTCGGATCAGATGCTCGCTATGCTCGGCCGCATCCAGATGATCGAGCGCAGTGCTGACCATGGCGGACAGCCGGGTGACAGTCTTAACGTCGGCGGCCTCGAACGGACACGCGCCCAGCGCAAGCTCGAAGAATCCCACGACCTTCTCGTCTCTCGAGAGGGGCACGGCGAGAGAAGCGTGAGATTCGTCGCCGGATGCATCGGTGGGAAGGACATTAGTCTGGGCAGGCTTTATGCATTCGCAGAGGTGATACTTCGTAACATCAGCGATTGCGCCGATTTCTGGAACCAAGCTTCCAGTGGCCGCGCTGTAGATAAACTGCCCGTCGCGGTCAAGAGCGACAGCCACACCGGCGGCGCCGGTGAGGAATCGCGCTCGCTCCGCCAGCAACTGGAGGGAGGCATGAAATTCCAGGGCTGCCGATTGCCTCAGAGACAGCGATGCGGACGTACCCGAATTAGCTCCGGGCTGGACAATGGGACCGCTCACGGCTTCTATCGTGGCTTCGGAAGTCATTGAGAACTAGGCGGAGTGTCTCTCCCGGCGTCCGCCAGTGTCAAGAACGAACCGCAGGCGCACCTCTCGAAAGTCATGCAGCAAGACGGGGTCTTTTGGCAGGATGACGGTCCGCGAGAGCCGGGGATCGGCTTGGATCTGTTCCTGAAACCGACTCCTCCCGAATCGGAACGCTTATTGGATCACCGCTCACGTGTCTTTACGTCGCGGCGATATGCCCACGCAACTAAGGTCCGATGTACTAATCGTGATAGACGTATGGTCTCTCGATTACCCGGAATATGGAGCCGGTCGGGGCCCGCGGCCCAACCTCATGGCCGGTCGCGCTGCGCAACCTGCAGTACGCGGTCAATCAATGCCAGGACGTGATATTTTTCACGGATCCCGCTGGAATGATCGAGCGGGTTAACCCCGCCTTTGAAGGGTACACAGGATATTCCTCGGGGGAGGCGGTGGGCAAAGACCTAAGCTGGATCGCCGCCGAAGGCCCAAAATCAGAGTCGTACCGGAGGATTTGGAGCAGGTGTTCCAGGGAAGAACGTACTGCGGGAATCTGCAGCTGCGTCGCAAGCAAGGGGACACATGCGAACTGGGTGTGGCCATCGGGCCGGTACGGGACCGCAAAGGGCGAATTGACGGCCTGGTTTGTACCGGCAGAGACACCAGCGGACAAAGCGAACTGGAAACCCAGCTCAGCCAGGCGCGCCGAATGGACGCGATCGGCACCCTGGCCAGTGGTGTCGCCCACGACTTCAACAACATGCTCATGGTGATCAGCGCTTACGCCGAACTGGCGCTTGAGTCTCTTCCTGAGGAAGACCGGATATCGCGCCATTTGCACGAAGTTCTTGCGGCCTCGCGCCGGGCATCTGAGCTGACGAGGCAGTTGCTCACTTTCGGCCGCCAGCAAGTGCAACACCTGCAGGTGGTCAGCCTCAGCTCGGTGGGTGGAAGAGACTTGCAGAATGCTGCCTTGTGTGATCGGGGAGGACATTGAGATGCGCCTTGAACTCGGCCGAGACGTAGGACGGGTCAGGGCTGACTCCGGGCAAATCGTTGCTCAACCTGGCAATCAATGCGCGCGATGCCATGCCGAATGGGGGGACGCTCTGCATTGAGACTCGTCTTTCAGACAGACGCGATAGCGGATTTAGCGGGCCTTGCACGAATCTCAGCCCGGCGGCTTACATTCTGCTCACCGTCACCGATACCGGTCAGGGGATCTCAGAGGGCGACCTACCCCGGATATTCGAGCCGTTTTATTCAACGAAACCCGAAGGCTCAGGCACCGGTATGGGGCTGGCGATGGTTTATGAGATTGTCAGGCAGAGCAAGGGTTTTGTCTCGGCCGAGAGCGAGCCGGCAAAGGGAGCACATTCAAGATCTATCTGCCTCTTGCAGCGCCTCCGGTGCGCGAGGTTGCCAGCCCTTCTCCGGCGGAAAAGCCCGTGCCCAGAGGTTCAGAAACCCTGCTGGCGGTCGAAGATGAAGATGCGGTGCGCCGGTCCGATGTCCGCTGCGAACGGCAGGGAAGCCCTCGACCAGGTCAGAGCCCAGGCAAATAGGATTGATCTGGTTATCACCGACGTCGTGATGCCTCGAATGAGTGGCCAGAAGCTGGCGGAAAACCTAGCTGCGCTGCGCCCACATCTTAAAGTTCTGTTCATCTCCGGATATGCGGATCATACGGTCCGGCGAAAGGGGATCGCCGACCCGGCCCACGATTGTCTGCAAAAGCCCTTCCGACCTGCGGTCGCTGGCTGGGAAAATCCGCGAGTTGTTGGAACAACCCGAAATGGCGCGCTCTGCTGGTGCGGCGGCATCCGGATAGTCCTCTGGCTCTCGTATAATTGCTTCTCAGCATGGGCCTTTCAGTTTCGCGCCGCGATCCTGGCGCCGAGCACGAACTTTCCGCCTGCCCGCCCGCGGCGATGGCAACCCTCCGCTCCTCATCGCTGGGCCTCATCCTGTTGTTGTGGACTGCGATTTATTTTGCCGGCATTTTTACTCCCCCTTTGCTCGATGATGTGGACACCGTCCACGCCGAAGCCGCCCGCGAAATAGTCCTCCGCCACGACTGGGTGACTCTGTATACCGACGGCATTCGTTATCTGGAAAAGGCCCCGCTCATGTATTGGGCAGTGGCCGCCAGCTACGAAATCTTCGGCGTACACGACTGGAGCACGCGCCTCCCGCTGACGCTCGGAGTGCTGGCTCTGCTGCTGGCTACCTACGCCCTTGGAACGCGGGCGTATGGGGAACGCGGCGGGTTTTATTCAGCGATGGTTCTGGCGACATGTCTGGGGCCATACATTTTCACCCGTTTTCAAATCCCCGATATCATCGTCGGTCTTTGGCTGGCGATGAGCGCTCTCTTTTTTCTGCTCTCGCTCGAACAGGAAAGGCCGTCTCGCTGGGTGTGTTGGGGACTTGCTGCCGCCTGCGCGCTAAGCGTGTTGACCAAAAGCCTGATCGGGCTGGTATTTCCGCTGGGCACGATCTTCTTGTACTTGCTCTGCACTGGAAACCTGCGCCATATTTTGCGAATGCGATTAATTTCCAGCACTTTGGTGTTCCTTGCTATCGCTGCGCCCTGGCACATTCTGGCCGCGGTGCGAAATCCCAGCCAGGGAGGGGTGAAAGGCTTCCTCTGGTTTTACTTCGTTAACGAACAGTTCCTGCGTTATGTGAACAAGCGTGTACCCCCAGGCTATGACACTGTGCCTCTACTTATCTTCTGGGGATTGACGGTGCTGTGGCTTGCGCCCTGGATGGTATTCCTGCTCCCCGCCCTCAGGCAGGTTCCCTGGCGCTGGCGGGAACTGCGAGCCCAGCTTAATTCTTCGCGACGTGGCAGTTTCTTCTTTTTGCTTTGGGCGCTGGTGATTGTGGGGTTCTTCAGTTTTTCCACTCGCCAGGAGTACTACACCATTCCTGCTGTTCCCGCTCTGGCCCTGCTGATTGGCGGCTGGCTCGCCCGAGAATCTGCCTCACCGGGCTCCGAATCGCGCGCCGGCAGAATTTCTTCATGGGGATTGTTTGTGATCGTAGCCTTAGCCTCGGTTGTGGGCGTGGCCCTGCTGTTCTTGTCCAGGCCGCCTGCGCCCGGCGCCGACCTCGCCGACCTGCTGCACAAGAATCCGCAGCAGTACGATCTTTCGCTGGGGCACTTTCTCGACCTTACTCCTCAGGCTCTGGGAATGTTCCGGCCGCAGCTGATCGCGGCCGTGGTTTCTCTCTTTGTCGGCGCTGGCGTCAACCTGTGGCTGCGATACCGGCGCAAGCCGGAGTACGGAAACATGGTCCTGGCCGCGATGATGGTCGTTCTACTGACCTGCGTCCACGCCGCCTTTGCCACTTTTTCTCCGGTTCTCTCGTCCCGACAGCTGGCTGCGGCCATTGAAAAGCACTATCGGCCGGGGGATGTGGTAGTGATTGACGGCCAGTATCATGAAGCCTCGACTCTGAATTTTTACCTCCGCTTGCCGGTGCAGGTCCTGCACCAGCCCAGCGGCAATTTGTGGTATGGCTCGCAATTTCCCGATGCTCCTCGCGTCTTTGAAACCGAAGCTTCGTTAGCTGAGCTTTGGAGCAGCCCGGCGATGGTTTTTCTCTGGACCGATCAGGACAGTCCTAAGGAACTGAACAGATTGCGTCACTATTTTCTGGCACGCAGTGGCGGAAAATCGGTTTTCACCAACCGGGAGATATTGCCTTGACAGCGGTCCTGCTCGCCTTGCTGAGCGGTTCTTTGGTATATACCTTGCTCTCGCTTGTGGCGGCGCGGCGGTACTTGGCAGTGCATCCACCCGCCGCCGGTTCTCTTCCTCCGGTCAGCATCCTTAAGCCCTTGTCGGGCCTCGACGATGGCCTCGAAGACAATTTGCGGACTTTTTTTTCGCAGGAGTATCCCGCATTTGAGATTCTCTTCGCGGTTAGGGAAGCCGGCGATCCCGCCGTGGCCGTGGTAGGAAAGCTACAGCAGGAATACCCGCAAGTTCCAACCCGTCTCATGGTGACTGGCGAACCATCCTATCCCAACGCGAAGGTTTTCAGTCTGGGCAAAATGCTCTCGTGTGCCGCCAATGACCTGGTGGTAATGAGTGACAGCGACGTCCGCGTGACCGGAAGTCTATTGCGCACCATCGCCGCGGAATTTCAGGACCCTCGATTGGGCGTTGCTACTTGTCCGTACCGCGCTGTCGCGGGCGCGACTTTGTGGTCACGGCTCGAAGCTACTGGGTTGAACACCGACTTCATTGCCGGGATTCTCGTCGCTCGAATGCTCGAGGGAATGAAGTTTGCCGTGGGTCCAACCATTGCAGCCCGTCGCTCAGTCTTGCAATCGATTGGAGGCTTCGACCGGCTGAAAGATTATCTGGCCGAGGACTTCGTGATGGGTAAGCTTGCCGCGGAAGCGGGTCACGGTGTCGCGCTCTCTTCTTTCGTAATCGACCACCATATCGGCAGCTCAGACCTTCGGCAGAGTGTGGCCCATCGCTTGCGGTGGATGCGCAGCACCCGCCGTTCCCGGCCAGCGGGATATCTCGGACAGCTATTTATGATGCCGTTTCCACTGTCTCTGCTGCTGTGCGCCTGGAATGCAGGTTGGTGGCCTATGGTGTTCTTGGCGACTGCTATACGCATCCTCAGCGCCCATGTAATGTCAGCGAGAGTCCTGCACGCGCGTCTTAATTGGTTCTTGCTGCTCTTGGAGGACTTGGCGGCCTTCATTTTCTGGCTCGCCGGTTTCTTCGGCAACACCGTCCTCTGGCGAGGACGGCGATATTATCTCCACACCGACGGTCGTTTTGAATTGCTGACTACCTGAGGGGGATCCGGCTAAGAAACCATCCGTACCAGTTTGCCTTTCCTCAAATAGAAATGCTCACCGCGCCAAGTCACCGTGCGCCCCAGCACACCGCCCATCCAGACAGGCAAGGCAAGCATATCGCGCAAGGGAAGCAGCCACAGTTGGCGCACCACTGTCGGGTCCCGAAGGACGCAAGAGCCAACCACCAGAGCCATGCCTGCCCTCATTAAGAAGGCAGCCGCCATCAGCCCCCAGGCCCAATTCGCTCCGCGCGCCATGATTAAGGTCACTACCGCCCAGGGGAAGGTAAAAGTAAACAGCAGGCCGGCATAGCCTGCGGGCCGGGAGGTTCGGATGGTCCGTGCCCACCTTAGCTGGTGGGAAAGGAATTCAGAAACGCTGTAAGCCGGCAAGTATGTTTCAACCACCGACTGCGAGAGCTTCACTTTCAAGCTTCGTTCCGCGATCCGCCGTCCCAGCTCGTAGTCATCCGCAAGATAATCCGCAATCGCCTCGAACCCGCCGATCGCTTCCAGCTCCTGCTTGCGAAATGCCAGCGTCGATCCCAGCCCGAAGCGCAGTCCGCGTTCAATTTGTCGCGCCGCCAAAACTCCGGCCATGAAATCGGTGCTGATGCCGAGCGATTCCAGCTTCGACGCCAGGGTGCCCGCCGGAATCCCCCGGTAAAGACAAGTGACCAAGCCGGTGGCCGCTTCTTGCAGCTCCATCATGACTTGGCGCAGATAGTCCGGTTCAACGCGGATGTCGCTGTCATTCACTAGAAAGAAGTCGTGCGCAGCAACCGCTGCCATTTGCGCCAGGCTGCTGACTTTGCCATTCGCCCCCAGCCTTTTGTCGCATCGCACCAGCCGGATCGCGCTGCCTGGGAAGTCCCCGATCAATTCCTCGACCACCGGGATTGCGGGGTCGTCCGGGTTGGTGACTCCAAACAAAAGTTCGTATTCCGGATAATTCTGCACGCAGTGGGAGCGAAGGTTGTCGTATATCTGAGGATCGGTTCCCTTGAGCGGCTTCAGGATCGAAACCGGTGGCGTTTCGCCGGTGGGTGACAGGGCTCGTCTCCGCCGAGACGCAAAACGAGCGCCCGCCCAGATACAGAGGACGCAGTACATCACGCTCACAGCAGCAACAAGCGTCGAGATCATGAGCGAAATGTGCAGGAGTCCGGCCATCATCGGTAGAGCGTCAATTGTGCACTGGCAGTGCAAGCCAGAGCAAACCACGGGCCGACCGTCGCAGACCAGACCGGAGGCGAACAGCTAAGAGCTAAGAGCTGTATTCACGTTTCCATCCCGATGTAGCACACGCGTCCCACGAGGCAGTCGGAGACACTCTCCTTATCATCCACGGGCAGAACTTCAACCGCGTAGGTCTGGTTGTGAGGGCGGAGCACGATGCTTTTCCCCGCCAGTTCCACATACCTGATCTTGGACACGCCCTTTACGTGAACCGCATACAGGTTCAGCTCACCCTTGCGGTAAGGCTGCAACGAGTTGTAGTGGCGGTCAATTAATACCGTCGCCCCGGGCAGAAGCCGCGGATACATGCTCATGGCATCACTGTCGGTCTTGATGGCGACAAAGCGCTCCCAGTCGCCGCGTTTGCCGTGCATCTCGGGCCGGAGCTTGCGCAGGAAATTTCTCTTGAATTTCTGGATCTCGCGCGCGTTCATGCTCATGACTAGCGGTTGGGTGGCCGCGACGGCGCCCTCCACTACGAAAATGTTGTCGAATTCGTCGTCGCTCGGGGGAGGAATGCTGGCACGTTTATTGACTTCAGCCGGGTCCAACAAATCGAGAACGGACAGGTGCTGCACGTTCAGTACCCGGTCCATACCTTCCAGGCTCAGGCTTCGCTTGCGGTTCAGAAAGTTGGAGATGTGCGCCTGCCTGAAGCCGGTCTGCTCCGCCAGCTTCATGCCAGTGAGATCTCCTTCATCGATTCTTTCCCAAATCGCTTTGCGCAAATTCTCTTGCAGACTCTTGAATTTCATGTGCGAAGTATAGCAGATGGCTATATTGCTGTGTGGACTATTTGCTGCTTATCAACAGTCGCCAACCAGCCTGGAGGGAATTCTCGGGTTTTCCGAAGAACAATGCCCGTTTTCCACAAAAGAAATGACCGTGCGCGCGCTTGGCAAACACATCACATGCGCTCAAATCCAACAGGAGCAAGGGAATGCGGCTTACCTTGACTCGCAAAATCTTGGAGCTATAGGATTGGTCACGTGATATAACCAAGTCGCCGATCTCCCGAGGGGAGAAAGCAGGCAGTTTCATGTCGCAGTTGTCAGGAGAAGAAGAAACGGGGTTCGTCGAGTTTCGCGCGCAAAATTCGTGCCGCTGAGGTACTTTCGGCCGCCATAGAGCGTCTTCTGACGCAGATCCAGTTCAGCGGCCGGGTGAGTGTTGTGCTGCACAACGGCCGGGTGCTGAAGTCCGGATACGAGGAAGGATACTTTCGCCCTCGTTCCGCGACTTGAAACCACAGCCCCGAACACGCACAAATAAATATCCAGACAGGTCGTCGTAAGAGAAACGTGCCCTGTGATCCGGGAAGCCGGCACAGGGCATTTCTTGTTTTTTGCAACCCAAACTTGCAACCCAAACTTGCAACCCAAACTTGCAACCCAAACTTGCAACCCAAACTTGCAACCCAAACTTGCAACCCAAACTTGCAACCCAAACTTGCAAC
>Ga0137378_10002108_pt1 | contig 17007 bp, 13 predicted proteins | sample SagtaG_21_FD_104813 | JGI IMG/M metagenome (GOLD analysis project Ga0137378, IMG submission 104813) | Vadose zone soil microbial communities from Sagehorn Ranch, Mendocino, California, USA - Sage2_L_60_16 metaG | ecosystem: Environmental > Terrestrial > Soil > Vadose zone | place: USA... | reverse complement strand
TCCTTTTGACATGGGCCGCACCACGTTGCCCAGAAATTCACGAGCAGCAACTTACCAGTTGAATTTTTCCGTAACTTTGTCAGTTCCTCCGCATTAACAAGCTGCAGCTCTACGGGTTTGCTCTCGATTTCCGCAAGCTCTTCCTTGCGTCCCTCTTCTTTATAGAGCCATTTCGTGGAGCAGCCCACCGAGGGCGTTTTCGCCAAAGCAACTTGTCTTCCCGCTAGCAGAGCATCAATGGCGTTTCGCGCGTCCCGACTGGTCACCAAAGGCTCGCGCGGATTGTTATCGGCGCGCCCTTGATAACGAAGCTTACGCTCGGCATCAAAGATGAAAAGATGCGGAGTCGCGGTCGGCCCATAAGCCCGTGCAACTTTCTGGGTCTCTCCGTCGTAGAGGTAGGGAAAATTGAACTGGCGATACGCCGCTCGCACCTTCATCTCTTCGAATGAGTCGCCAACGTCCGTGTATCCCATCTCGTCCAACCTCACGGCATTCGGATTATTCGGTTGGATTGCAACCAGCGCGACACCGCGTTCGGCATAATCGGCGGCCAGCTGCTTGATGCGGCTCTCATACAGTTGGGCTGTTGGGCAGTGATTACAGGTAAATGCTATTACCAGAACTTTGCTAGCCGAATAGTCCTTCAGGCAATGCGTCTTTCCATCAATGCCCGGCAGGCAGAAATCCGGAGCTGACGCCCCAATTGTCAGGGTTGGAGGTCCAGCCTCATCCGCGACCGCCGATATACCGCCTGCGGCAAGGCTCAACAATGCAACACTGAAAAAAGCTACGTTTTCTATTGTTCGGCCGCAATCTGATGTCCACTCACGTAGGCGATGCATTGTTGCGTGAATAGCTGCTTTTGCGAGGACTTCCATTGTCACATCGAAGGTCTTTCGGTAGCACTATAACAGGCCCTGCAATCGATTTTCATTGGATGCGGTGATGGTCCCTTCCTCCCATAAGAAAACGAGAAGATTCCTTGACAAACGCTTGTAGCCTTCCAAAGAGCTATCGCGGGCAAGAATAAAATAATTCGTTCCGCTCTGCCGTTCACGCTTGTAATATTGTTCGACCAAATGGTTGTGCGATGCCGAAGAGCCACAGTTCCAGTGCGCCAAGAGCTAGATGGTTATTGATGTTAACCGTGTTCGCCTCGAGCACGGCTGGTTGGGGTGCGACGCTTAGGGCCGCAGTGGCGAAGGCCGACATTACTCCTGCACCAGGCACTCATTTGTGGGGTTATAGCAGTCGAAACAGCCCTGCAACAAGTACGCTCGACCCGCTCTATGCGCGTGTTCTGGTTCTCGAAACAGGCAGCCAAAGGCTCGCGGTGGTCAGTGTTGACCTTGGCAGGCCGTTCGGGCCGGCATCACTTCAGTGGCTTCGGAATGCAACTCGCAAAGACGTCTCTTTCCTGATTGTTACTGCAACGCATACGCATTCCGGTCCAGTAGTTCAGGACGACTACCCTGCAGGGAAGCCGGCATGGGAGACTGCCGCTCTTGAGAAAATCGCAAATGCTGTAACCGAAGCGCGCCAGAACCTCACCAATGCCCAGATTGGCACTGGGTACGGAGTCGTGTTCATCGGTCACAACCGGCTTCGCGTCAACTCGGATGGAAGCGTGAGTTGGTTTGAGCGCAACCTCACTGAAATTCCCACGGCGCCGGTCGATGGAACGGTTTCAGTCTTGCGTATCGACAGGACCGACGGGCAGCCGCTTGCGATTCTGGTGAACTACGCCTGCCATCCGGTCGTGTTTGGCAGCGATAACCTTCAATACTCGGCCGACTTTCCGGCGGCCATGGCCCGAACTGTCGAAGAAGCATTTGCCACCGAACCCCTCTGCTTTTTTCTGCAAGGCGCGCCGGGCGACATAAATCCGTATTACGCGGTTACACCGATTGAGCAGGGCGCCATGGCAATGCGCGATCAAGCGGGCCGCAGGTTGGGCCAGGAAGCGGTGCGGATCGCGGAGGAGATTCATACAAAACCAGATCCCCACGCCGACTTACAATTTGCAGAGGATTCGGTGAGCGTTCGCCTGCGCTGGGAACCGGCAAAATGGCGTGAAGCGATGATAGCCGTCTTTGGTGCTAATGGATCCGAGCCATTCGCACCGAAGTTAGAGAACATTCAGCTCCCGGTTACGACTGTCCTCATTAATAAGAGGATTGCGATCCTCTGCATGCCCGGCGAACCTTTTGTCGAGTATCAAATCACGTGGCGTCGGCGATGTCCAGTACGCGATGCATTCTTCGTCGGATACGCTAATGGCTATAATGGTTACTTCCCCACTATCCGAAGCGCCACATAAGGTGGTTATGGGGCCGCTAACCATGCCACTTGGGTCGAGATTGGGGCTGGAGATCGAATGATCGACGCCGGCCTCACCAGGATTAACTGGATGCTTGGTCGTCTGCACGAGCTTCCCGAGGATTTCGCGAAGTGAGGGGATTCAAAAACGCGTGTCTGGTAGCAAGTCGTCATATGCCGCGAGAATTCCAGCGAGTGGGCAAAAACACTTTGTCTATGTTGGGTCACGCTGTAGTGATCGCGTTATTCCTCGTTGTGAGCGCGCGTTACTCTAACCCTGATACATTCAGAGCTGGTGTGGCCAAGGCTGATATCACTCCTCCTCCTGGCCTGCCGATGTACGGTTTTCTTGACCGTTTGAAAGACAGGAAGCTCTCCACGGGAACCTTGGATCCGCTTTATGCGCGCGTATTGGTCTTGCAGGTTGGTGAAAAGCGCCTTGCCTTGGTGACTCTTGATCTGGGGAGGACATTCAGGGAATCGGAGCTGGCCCACCTGAGCCAGCAGCTCAAGGCCTCGGTCGGAATCTCGTTCCTTATCGTGACTGCGTCGCACACGCATTCCGGACCCAATGTTCTTGATGAAGAACCTGACGATCATCGGCAAACATGGGAGGCAACTGCAATCGGAAAAATCTCAGCCGCAATTGCGGAGGCCAGTCGCCATCTCGTCGATGCTCGCGTTGGCACCGGGCGTGGCGAAGTTTATATCGGGTATAACCGCCGCCAGGTACAACCGGACGGTACGGTGAAGATGCTATGGACAAACCCTGGCAAGCAGCCCACGGCGTCTCTCGACCCCTCCGTCTTCGTGATGCGAATTGATGGCACTGAAGGTAAACCGTTAGCGATACTGGTGAATTACGCCTGTCACCCGGTGGTACTTGGCCCCGACAATCTTAATTACTCCGCGGATTTCGTTGCGGTAATGACAGATACGGTGGAGAAAGCATTCGACCGGACGCCGCTTTGCCTGTTTCTACAAGGGGCTGACGGTGATATTAACCCTTACTACGCCACGACGCCCCTTTCTGATGGGGCCGTCGCGAAGCGTGACTGGAGTGGGCGGCAGCTGGGCGAAGAAGCTGTGCGGGTGGCGAAAGCGATCCATACTGATCCGGCTCGTGACCCAGCAATTGATTTTGCCGACGATGTGATGCATTTCCAGTTACGCTGGCCTGCAAAAAAGTTTCGCGAAGGTCTACTGAAAACCTATGGCCCGCATGTTTTCGAAGACCATGCTGACCTTATGGCCGAGGATCCCCCGCCCGATCATTTCGAACTTCACGTTACGACTGTATTGCTGAACAAGCGCATTGCGCTGGTCGGGATGCCGGGCGAGCCTTTCGTCAATTTTCAAATAAACTGGAGAGACCGTTGTCCAGTGCCGGATGCCCTCTTCCTGGGCTACGCCAATGGTTATTTCGATTATTTCCCGACGATTGACGCAGCCGCCCAGGGTGGGTATGGTGCCGGAGATTCGAACACGTATGTGGAGGTCGGAGCTGGTGAGCGGATGCTCAGGCAGGCCTTGGTTCGCGTTTACGAAATGTTGGGCAAACTCAGGGATGCTCCGGAAACAAATTAGGCTGATGCCAAGGTGAAATGTCGTATCCGGCCCAGAGTTAGCTCTGTGAAGGTAGATTCGATGCCAGAATCTCACGCCACTTACACGAGTGCCTTGCGCGTTCGCAAACGTCAGTCTAGCGCCGGGGCACGTCTCAAGAGGCCCTTAACCCTGCTTCTCATTGTGGTGGTCTTGACACTCTGGCACCCTGCTTAATCCACACGCGTGAGTGCTTTTGATCTTCATTGACTTGATCTCTCAGGCTTTCGTAATAAATTCCGTCACGCTCAAAAACGTAGGTTTGGCCTGCGTCGCCGAGCCCAAAAGCCCATGGAATGGGAACGGGAATAGTATGCTGTCCATCACTGGCTGAATAGTTCTCCTCACCATTTTTGCGCTCAATGCGCAATACGTAGGGGCCATCGGTGTACACGGGCGAGGGATGGTTAGATGGATGCCGCTGTCGATTGCACGTGTCGACGCTCTACCCATCGGAGTCTGCGCCTGCGCCTCAGCAACATCGGGGTGACACCCAGCACAAACTCGCTTGCTGATGTAATGCGAGCGTGGAGGAGCCCCGGCGACGCATTGCCAGTGTGGGGGCGGAAAATCACGCTCCGCTTCTGAACTTGATACCTGGGGCAGGCCCGAGGGCGCTTGTGCCGCAAGTGTGGATTCGAGTGCAAGAACAAGCTATGGCACAACTGATCAGCATCCGCAATAAAACAAACACTGACCCCGTTGCAGCCCATCTACCCATCGCCAACACCGGAACCCTTAGGTAGCAGATGGCCCTTCGTTCCCTCATTATTTGGTAAGCGGCGTCACATCATTCGCGGCAGCAAGACGGGACAGCTATCCTCTCCAATCCTGGCCTTCGACAATCGTCACGTAGCGATCAATGGGCGGGTTGTTGATTCGCTGCACGAGGCCGCTCGGCTGGGGCCACTTTATTTCCACCCAATCCACGCGGCTTGCGGCACCTAATCCCAGCACTTCACGAGAGTCATGGGAAGAAAGATAGCTGCCGCCGTTGTTCTTCAGCCTGGTTTTCTTGACGCCCCCAACCGACCATGTGAGGCGGGCGCCGATGGCGTCGCGGTTGCAGTGAACACCGCTGAGTTTGATTCCCAACCAGTGATTGTTCTTCCCAGCGTTATTCCTTAACAACAAAGGAGCCTGGCCATTAATTCCCACCAATACGTCAATACGCCCGTCATTGTTGAAATCGCCGATAGCAAGGCCGCGAGCGGGAAATGATTTTCTAAAAACGGGGCCAGCTTCGGAACTGATGTTTCGCAAAGTGCCCGTCTCCTGATGAAAGAGCAAAAGCGGCTCTTTGTATTTCACGCCCGCAGTGGCGATTTCCACCATGTCATCCGGATGACCATTGGCAAGCAGCAGATCCACTGCGCCGTCGTTATCAAAATCAAAAAACTTCAGTCCCCAGCCGCTCAACAGGCGAGTGGCTTGCGCAATTCCGTGCTCGTGGGCAACATCAGAAAAGGTTTCATCTCCGTTGTTTTCGTAGAGAGAAAACATCTCCTGATCGACGTTGGCGACAAAGAGGACTTCCCATCCGCGCCCGTGTAAGTCGACCGCATCCACGCCCATTCCGGAACGCGCTCGCCCGCCGTCACTGAAGCCGACGCCTGCGGCGAGCGCTGATTCCTCCCACTTGTTCTTATCGCGATTCACGAACAGGAAATTCTGCACAGTGTCGTTGGCGACGAAGAGATCCATGCGGCCGTCGTTATTGATGTCGGTAGCCACCACGCCAAGTCCTTTGCCGAGTGCTTTCTCAATGTCCGTACCCGCAGTGACGTCGGTGAACGTACCGTCGCCATTGTTGTGATAAAGAAAGCTATGGGTCGGTTTAAAAATCCGTGGAATGCAATAGTAATGCCTGCCCAGCTTGTTGTCGCCGCACGAGGTGTGTTTACTCAAGCCGTAATCAACGAAGCTGCATACAAACAGATCAAGCCGCCCATCGTTGTCGTAGTCAAACCATACGGCGCTCGTGGTCCACCCCGGGGTTGCTACGCCGGCTTTCTCCGTGACGTCCGTAAAGGTCCCGTTGCGATTGTTGTGGTAGAGAAGGCAGCGGCCATACGCTGTTATGAACAGATCAGGGAAACCGTCGTTGTCGTAATCACCCACGGCGCTACCCATGCCGAATGTTCCGCCGGGCACGCCGGCCTGATCGGTCACATCAGTGAAGGTACCGTCACGGTTGTTTTTGTAGAGTGCATTTTTGAGTGGCTTGGAAGGCTGGTAAAAATCGCAAGGTCCAGTGTTCACTAGATAGATATCCATCCAACCGTCGCCATCATAGTCGAGAAACGCGCAGCCTGGAGGAAGCGTCTCCGGGAGGTGACGATCAGGAGACATCGCGTTCTCATGCACCCAGGTGATGCCGCTGATCGAGGGAGGTACCTCCTCAAAGAGCGGAAGGGACGGTGGGGAGCCAGCGCCCTGATCAACCTGAGGCGACACCCCTGCACGCAACCGCCCTCCACCCAAGAGCACTGAGAGCCCCAACCCGCCAGCTGAGGTCAGAAATCTTCGACGCGAATATGGCATGTTTTACACTAATGAACTCAGAAGCGGCATCCCTGCTGCCCCCTTAATTTCTCACCTTATCCAGCCGCATGAATTCAGCGCGGGCGCGCTCCGCATCTTGTTTTCTCCCTGCTCGCGCGCGGTGTAGAGGGAGAAGCGCACCTCCGGGCTGCGCAGGATGCGATCGATGATTTTTTGGCGGCGATCGATCTGATTGTCGCGGATCAGCGCCGTGCCAAGCAAATAGCTCAGCGCGCGATCGTCCTCGTGCGTGGGCTCGAGCGGAGAGAGCAGTTCGACCAGCTGCTTGTTTTTCCCCCATCCGCAGGTCGCAGTCAGCCAGCAGGAGGACGGAGTTCATGTTGTCGGGCTGAGACTGTGATAAGTCGGCGAGCTCACGTCTTCCATTTGGAATTTGTCCAGCCTTGTAGTACGCCACCGCGACGCCCGACCTCTTCCCCACCCGTTTCATTCGCTGTTATCACAAAACACTACCCCCTCGAATCGGGGCATACTCACGCGGTCTCTATAACCGTAATCATTCCATAACCGATCGATAACAGAGTAGTTGTTTTGCTGTCGCCCGACGTGTCTCCTTATCGCTTCGTGTACATTGTCAAAAACAAGCCCTAAATAACCTGCCAAAACTCCCCACTTTCTTCCTAGCTGGCACAGGTTTAGAGGCATTTTGCCGTATCGCACGAGTTCACCTGGACGGTGCCGCCCGCTCTCAGGGCAAGCCTGACGCAAGGAATGGGCATCCGGAGCAGTTTAGGGGCGAGCGAATTGAAAGCGAAAGGTAATTACCATAATAGGGGCCTTAACCTGAGAGCGATTGCGGGTCGGCAGAGTCCCCGTGGGTGTGTTCAAAAAATGATGGTTTGGCCAGGCCAGAGCAGTACAACTGGTTCCCAAGTTGGGAACTTTGTTCCATGAGCGGGTCCCATCCGGCGCAATTTCACTGGGTCGCGTGGTTTCACGGGTCCCATATCCCGCTGCCTATCCGCCGAGCGCGTAGCTTTGGGTTCCATCCGACCCATTTCCAGCGCCGTCGATTATTCTCCTAAACCGCACAGTGGGAAACAGGGAAACGCTTGTTTTCATTACTAGGGAGGGTGCTTTAATATACATATATATGTCTGAAAACAAATAATTTATAGGCTGGGAAACACTCAAAGGAAAGCGTTTCCCGTTTCCCTGATTAACTATGTGCAGCTTAATCCCGGGGAAACAAATCGCTCGAAGGGACCGCTGGCACAAATTTTACCCATGGAAACCGGACTCAAGGGACGTGTGGCGATCGTTGCCGCTTCCAGCCAGGGAATCGGTCGCGCGAGTGCCGAAGCTCTTGCCGCCGAGGGCTGCCGCGTGGCTATGTGCTCACGTAATGACAAGGCGCTCAACGTTGCCGCTGAGAAAATCCGCGAACAGACCGGCGCGGAGGTATTCGCGCAAGCTCTGGATGTGACGAATTCCGATGCGGTGCGCGACTTCGTCGAAGCAGTCGTCCAGAAATTTGGCGGGATTGATATTTGCGTGACCAACGCCGGCGGACCTCCTGCGAAAGGATTTCTGGCCGCCAGCATTGAGGAATGGCGCAGAGCCATAGACGCGAATTTCCTGAGCACAGTGTATTTCGCTCGCGAAGTGATTCCGCATATGCAGCGCAAGCGCTGGGGCCGGATCATTACCCTGACTTCGATTTCGACCAAACAGCCGGTCCCTGATCTCGTGCTCTCGAATGCGGTGCGAGCTGCAGTGGTGGGAGTGGTGAAGAGCCTGGCCAACGAATTCGGCAAAGACGGCATTCTGGTAAATAATGTTGGCCCGGGATACACTGCAACCGACCGGCTGAAGGAACTTGCGCGTTCCAGGTCGTCGGCACAAGGCAAGAGCGAAGCTGAGATCTTTGCCGCCTGGGCCAGTGACACGGCTTTGAGGCGGATCGCGGAGCCGAAGGAGGTCGCTGACGCGATTGTCTGGCTGGCGTCGGAGCGTGCGTCTTACATCACAGGTCAGACGATCCTGGTCGATGGCGGCGCGTACAAAGGGTTGTGATTCATGAAGAGGAACCCTGTATCTGGCAAGAGCAAGAAGGTCGAGGCCAGCAAACCATTCGCACTGAAGCGCACTGCGGCACGAAGTCAGAAAGTGGCCGAACTGAAATACCTCCGTTGGAACGAGGTTGAGCTCGAGACCTTAAATCCACTGCTACAAAGGCAATTGATCGTTGGACATGAAGTCATGTTGGCACGGGTCCTACTGAAAAAGGGCTGTGTCGTTCCTTGGCACAGTCACGTCAACGAACAGCTGAGCTACATTATCGAGGGCGCGCTCCAATTCTTCATTGCGGGAAGAGAAATTGTCGTGCGCGCGGGGCAGGTTCTGACAATTCCGCCCAACATGCCTCACAAGGCTGAGGCACTCGAGGACACAGTCGATCTCGACATATTCCATCCGCCGCGCGCAGACTGGCTCAACAAGAGCGATAGCTACCTGCGCAAATGAATGGCCCATGCGGGCGATCCGCGGAATATTAGAGACTCTTCATCCCGATCGGGACCTACTGGCAACTCCACCAAATCCGCTCTGCTATTCTTATTCTTTCCTAAATGGCTGAACAGGCAATCCAAACTGGGCAACGTGTCTCAGAACTGCGCTGCATAGGATGCGGACGAACTGCGCTCGCCGACCGCTTTCGCTGCGAGCACTGTCGGGATTTGCTTGAGATCCTTTACCCAGTGTGGGCGGAACGCGGACCAGCAGGACTGGATCGCGTCTCCCTCAAGCGGCTGTGGAGTGAGCGGCGCTCGTCGCTGGAACCGTCGGACCAGAGCGGGGTTTGGCGCTTTCGGGAAATTCTTCCGGAAATTGACCGCCAGCAGATTATTACGATTCGCGAAGGGAACACACCGGTTTACGAACTGACCCACTGTGCGAAGAGCGCAGGGATCAGCCAGCTTTATGCCAAACATCAGGGAATGAATCCGACGGGTTCGTTCAAAGACACCGGTATGACGGTTGCGGCATCGTTCGCCAAACAAGCAGGATATCGCTGGGTGGCGTGCGCTTCCACGGGCAACACCTCTGCATCCATGGCCGCCTATGCGGCGCGAGGCGGGCTGCATAGCCTCGTCCTGATTCCAGATGGCAAGATTTCCTGGAGCAAACTATCGCAGTCGCTCGATTACGGCGCCCTCACGTGCCAGCTGAGGACCGACTTCGACGGCTGCGTTCGCGTGCTCAACGAAGTAGTTGAGCGCATGCCGGTGTATCTGCTCAATTCGGTCAATCCATATCGCGTGGAAGGCCAGAAGACAGTCGCATTCGAACTGCTCGAGCACTTCGGATGGGAGCCGCCAGACCACATTATTGTTCCCGGAGGAAATCTGGCAAACTCTTCGGCCATCGGTAAGGCGCTACGTGAGATGAAGCAACTCGGATTCATTTCGCGCTTGCCAAGAATCTCGGTCATCCAAGCTGCGGGCGCAAACCCCCTGGTGCGCACGGTTCGCGAGACTGATGGGGAACGACTGATTCCGGTACAGGCCGACACCATGGCAACCGCCATTCGCATTGGCAATCCTGCTTCTTGGAAAAAGGCATTGCGGGTCATTCGAGAGACCGAGGGAATGGTCGAGCAGGTGAGCGAGATAGAAATTGCTTTGGCCAAAGCGGAGATCGGAGCCGAGGGAATTGGATGTGAGCCGGCATCTGCTGTGACTTTGGCCGGACTAAAAAAATTGGTGAGGCAAGGATTTGTGAAACGAAACCAGTCTGTTGTGTTGGTGCTCACAGGGCATGTCTTGAAAGATGCAGAGTTCACGCTGAAGTTTCATCGCGGAGATTTGTTCAACGGAACCCGGTACGAAACCGAGAGCGGCACCCTGAAGTCTCACCAGCGTTCGCCCCTGGTCTTAGATCCGAGCGTAGACGCAGTTATCGAGCTCCTGCGCTCAGCCGAGGCATGAGGTTCCTTCGTTAACCTTCGTGTCCTTTGTGGCAATTGCCCTTTTTTGAAAAATCATGAAGGTGAACCAAGCCAAACGTACCGTGCGCGAATTCAACATCAGCCTTCCAGCGACTTCCGCCAATCTTGGGCCGGCCTTTGATGCCGCAGCGCTGGCGTTGGATCTGGCGCTGCGAGTAGGCGCCCACAAGTCAAGAGGGTTTTCCATTAACGCAAGTGGACGAGACGCTGAAATCTGTGGCCTGGTCCAGAACCACTTGATCCTGACTACATATAAAGAGGTGCTCGCCTCTGAGGGAAGGCCTGCGCCTGCTCTGGCGCTTGCCATCGACAACGGATTCCCAATTGGCAAGGGTTTCGGCTCTTCCGCGGCAGCACGCCTTGCTGGAATCGCGCTGGCGGTCCACTTCGGTCATCTGAAGTGGAGCAGCAGTCGCATTATCGCCGAGGCTTCCGGACGGGAGCACCATCCCGACAACGCCGCCGCGTGCTGGATGGGTGGGGTAACGGTCGCAAGGATGTTAGGCGAGTGCGAAGCGCAGGTCGCCCGCTTTGTGCCGAAAGGGAAGTGGCCCCTGCTGCTGGCAATTCCCGACGAAAGTCTTGCGACGGAAAAGGCACGCGACGTGCTTCCACTGGAGTACTCGCGCGCGGATGCCGTTGCGAATATTCAAAATTCCATGCTCCTGCTTGCCGCCTTGTTTCAGGGCGACAGAAAAATGCTGGCGTCTTCGCTCGAAGACCGAATCCATCAGCCTTATCGCGAACAGCTCTGTCCGCTTTTACCAGCCCTGCGGAATTTTTCTGACGATTGTGTTTTGGGAACGGTGTTGAGCGGCGCCGGACCATCCGTCCTGATGTTCCTGGATCCCCAGTCGCGTCCGGAGAAGGTTAGGACGAAAATTGAGAATCACCTAAGGGAAAAAGGCATGCAAGCGGAATTGCTGCTTACTTCGATTGCAAGGCGGGGAGGCGAGGCCTCTTTTCTCCGACGTTCGCGCTAGTCGCTCAACTAGCGCGCCGGTCTGCTTGCAGAACCTCGTCCAGGGCGCTCAACAATTGCCGAGCCCGCTTGCATGAATCTGTGCCTCCGCCATCCGTCCTCTTCTTTAACAGGTGATATTCATCAGCGATGTTCAGGGCCGCGAGCACGGCGAGACGCGCGCTGTCGACTGTATGGGTCTGCTCGGCCACGGCGCGCATCTTGTTGTCCACATAGGCGGCGAGCTTCAGGATGTACTCTGGGTCGGTTCCGCGCAGGTTGTACCCCTGATCGAAAATCTCGACGCGAACGCTGCTATTGCTGACGTCCTGCACTTGCGGCTGCTTGGTGGCCGTTGCCATAATCTGCTCCCTATCGGCTGCTCCCAAGTTCAGCTGGCAGCCGGCTCTTCCGCCATGCGATCAATTTGAGCAACCATTTTCTCGACCCGCGCCCGAATGTCCTCCCTCTCCTTGCGAAGGCCCAAGGTCTCGCGACGGAGGCTTTCTACCTCTTCTTCCCGCTCTTCGAGCTGCTCGCGCAGGCGCTTTACGTCCCGCTCGGCAATCAAACGTGCCTCCCGAGCGGACTTGTATAGCTCAATAGTGCGATAAACCTTGTCTTCCAGCGCTTGAAAATCGTCAACTGGAACCTGTGTGGGTACCTCTTGGACCTCTCTTAAGCTCATGATGTCTGTTTCCTGGAAAGAAAAGTTTAACTCTTGAGCGCAGGATACTCCAGAGTCCTGTTGGAAGTTCAGACTTGAGGGCAGATTTTCAGTTTCGTTCGAGGGCCGCTTCGAACGCGTCCAGAGAAAGCGAACGCAACAGGTTTCGTCGCATTCCCCGCTCCACGTCAGCCAGACGGTCCGAGGCGGAGGAGAGCCATTCGAATTCGGCCTCTTGCGATAGCTTCTGCAGTTCGGGGAGCAAGTCCGTGTTCCTGACCAACTCGACTGAGTTTGCGTTCAGAAAGAGCAGATCTTGCAGAAGGGAATATAGGCAGCGCAAGAGGAGGTCTAACTTTTCACGTCCCTCGGCCCCAGCTCGGTAGCTTTCCGTAATTTTGAACAGTTCACTGTGTTCTCCGGTGCGCAGGGCGGTCTTCAAAATCACAAGCGCATGCTCGCGCGTGGAGGAGTAGGCCGCTAAATCAAAGTTCCGCGCCCGGCCAACTGCTCCTTCCGATAACCGGGCAACCAGCACCCGCTGCGCTGGCCGCCACTCTGGACGATGCTTGCCCAGATAGCTCTCGATTTCCTCCAAAGACAGGTTAAGCAGCGCGAGCACCATGCAACGAGAACGGATAGTGGGAAGCAGCTCGCCAGCATTTTCCGTGATTAAGAAGATGGTGGCAAACTCCGGCGGCTCTTCCAGGACTTTGAGCAGCGAGTTTGCCGCTTCCTTCATAAAAGCCGAATCGCTGAAGATGAACACCCGCTCCCTTCCTTCCGATGGCCGAAAATAGATGTTGTCGATGACTCGTCGCACCTGGTCCACTTTGATCATCATCTGCGGTGGGTCAGGCGGAATGACCATGACATCAGGGTGGGTCTGAATGAACAGCCTGGTTTCTTTTTTTTCGATTTCCTTCAGGCCATCTCGCGCCTCAATCGCTTCCCCACAACGGGATTCCAGCTCCTCCAGTTGGGCGATGCGGACGCAATTCGAGCACTTACCGCAAAAATCCGGGAAGCCGTCTGTGAGCGGCTGCTCCAGGCAATTCATCGCCCGCGCAAGCATCGTGGCCAGCGTGTACTTACCCGATCCCGCTGGTCCCGCGAGAATCACCCCGTGAGGAAAGCGGTCGCGCACGAGCATCTCGCGGATTCGCTGTACGGTTTCTGAATTGCCGTGAAAATCTGAAAAGGGCATCTGTTTTCGTTAACCGCGGCTCACTGACCACTTCAGCGGACTTCCGCCACCGCCTTCGCCTCGTAACTCGATTGTTCCCTCGGCAATTCGCGGGCGGACGCGATTCCCATTCACCTCAACTCGCTGCAGATGTTTAGCCTCGTCAGTTGCCAAGTTCAATCGTACGCTCCAGTTATTTCGCGACACAGGGTCATACCATCCTTCATATCCTCCAGCCGATTTCACTAGTCCTACCAGTGATGAATCAAACCTGAACGAAGCGAGAGGCAATCTCGGCGCAAGAGTCACCCCAGTCTCGCTGAACTCCAACCCCAATAGCTTTGTGATTGCGTACAGCGGACAAGCATGCGTATGCATGTTCAACACCGGAAAGTCAGTCCACCCAAACGGCTTCCCGCCGGTAGTCTCGCCTGGGTGCTTGCTTGACGTGGAATTGAGCACGTCAGGTCCGCTCCAGGTCCCGTACCAAATTTCCGGATACACTTCGGCATGGCGCGCAAATGAATTCTTTTTCCACTCGTCCCAAGCCATTGCAGGATCAACACGGGCCAGCGCCCAGATAATGGTCTGGTTGAGCGAAGGCCAGACGCCGCCATCAACCTGCGTGCCCGGCTCCATCTTCCACATGCCATTTGCAATCCGATCTGAGCTGTGGTTGAGCTGCATTGCTCCGATCGGCGACGGGCGGCGAAGTTCTTGGTCCATTGCTTGAACCAGCGCTCGGGTCTGTTCGTCGCTAGTGATTCCGGCGATGATTGCCCAGGGCTGAGGTTCGATCCACAAGCCCTTCTCGCCCAACCATCCTTGCGTCGGCCCAAGCCAGGCGCGACGGAACCATTTGCCCGCCCACTGTTGCCGGACCGCGCTCCTATGTTCCTCGGCTTTGCGGCGAATCGGGGAAGTGAGGCGGCCGTCGTCCCCCGCATAAGTCAGCATCAGTGCGTAGTAGTCGAAGACGTAAGCTGCCATCGCGGAGTTGAGCACGCTCTCGCTCTTCTCCAGACACTCCTGCAAGGATGCCTGCGGCACCCACCCGGGCACCAGCGCATCGTTCCAGTCGTCACGGAGCATGCGCATCAGCCCGTGCTCTCCAGTCTTCACGTCTTCGAGCAAGTGCCGGTAGCACCGGGACAGAAGCCCGCGCACCGAGTCCCTGCCTTCCTGTGCGTACACCGGCACAATCTCCGAATCGAGAAAGGCCGTGTCACGCGTCGCCAAAATGTATTCACTCACCGTCCACAACAGCCACAGCGGCATGTCGCTGGAACTGTCGCTCGTGGTCGGCATGGGCATGCCGTGACCAACAATTCCGTACGGGATCGATCCATCTGACCGGACTTCTTTCAGCGTGTGGCGCAGGACTTCTTTGGCAATATCAGGATCGCTGAATATGAATGGAAGCACGTGCTGCAAGGGATCGCGCGCGGCGCCCTGAAATCCCATCACGTACTGGTAAATGCTCGCCTGGGAAAGGATGTGTTGATGGAAGAAGTTGTCGTACGTGAGACCGCTGCGGAGATAGTAATCATTCCATGTAACCTCGCGTTCAACCCACGGCTCGCCCTCGGTACTGAATCGCAGGCCTTTCTTTTTCCATTGACTGCTGGAATCCGCTAAAGCCGTGCGAACACTGCCGCGATACTTTGTTACCAGCGTGTCCAAATCCGCGTCGCTTGGCAGATACCCATAGAGAAACGCCAGAGTGCGACTCTCGCCAGGCTTCAAATTTATTTTTCGTTCCAGCAGCAGAGCGCTCTCTGCGCCGGACTTGTTCAGATCCCCATCCAGAGCGCGGTCGAGTCCGCTCGGATGATCTATTCCTCCCGATCCAAAGAAGTCTTTTCCATTGGGAGTCATCCCATCTGCGGGCGCATCGAGCGAGACCAGGAAAGTCGCCGGAGGATTCAGATCGTCAAAATCAGCTTGCTTAGGGGCGTTCTTGTCGGGGGCAGTTAGGAACGAATTCGGGTTCTTTTCCAGGAAGCTGACCGTTCCTTGCCATTGCCGCTCGTCGGCATCTGTGCGGCCCAGGAATTCCTTGCTCTCCAGCAGGCCAGATCCGTTCTCGACCACGCGAAAGTGGTGGGAAAATCGCTCTCCGAAATCACGTCGCTGCTCAACCATACTCTTGCCAGCAAATCCCATCATGAAAGCACGAAACGAGAATTGATAAATCTGGCATCCCCAGTGCTCAATCCAGCGTAAGTTTGCTTCGGCATTGCTGTGATTAGAAATCGTGATATGCGAAATCAGCACCGGATCGTCGCCAAACGGAGCAAAGATCACCTGGTCGATAGCGTAGTCATTGCCGCTGACCTTCTTTCGGAAATATCCAATCCCGAAAATACGCTCGAAGCTCTTCGCGTTTCCCGCGAAAAAAGTGCTCAGCATCGACTTGCCATCGGTCAAATAACCAACTCCGCCTGCGAAAAATCCGTGCTCAGGCGCATGATTATTCAGAAACTTGGGTGCACCCTCGTCCTGGCGTACGCGAACGTGACCGTAATTCGACGCCAGGGCCACGACGCGATCGTTCCCAACCTGATGAATGTGCTCACTGGGGCCGAGAATGCCGGCGTTCACGTCGGTCTTAGCTTTCCGATCGTTCACTTGATCACAGGTGTAACGGAAAGCAGGCAGACCGAACTCATCCTGAATCCATTCGCCGAAATGCCCGGACCCGTAAGCCTTCTGCAGAGACGCAGGAGTGATGGGCGACGAACCGTCCTCCGGCGAACGGGCCCACGCTCCAGGTAGAAGTCCGGCCCCTGCTGCCGTTAGCACGGCATCGGTCAGGAATTGTCTACGATCAGTGGGCATTGTGAACTTTCCCTGAATTGCGGGCTAACTCCAATTTCGTGCGCACGATTTCCAAGATTTTGGCCTGCGTTTGATCGGCAGTGCCGCGAGCGTTCACCACGAATACTCTTTCAGGCTCACGCTTGGCAATCTCCATATACGCAGCATGTACACGCGAAAAGAAGGCACGGCTTTCCTGCTCGAAACGGTTTTCGTCAGAATCAGTTTTGCTTCGGGCCTGATTGCGGCGGCGCGCACGCTCAACGCTGGCGCCTACGTCCGAATCCAGAAGAATCGTGAGATCAGGTTTGAGATCGCCGCAGAGCGCGCGATGCAATTCCTGCACCGGCTTCGATCCCAGCTTGCGTCCCCCACCCTGGTACGCCTCGCTGGAATCCGTGAACCGGTCGCAGAGCACGATCTGCCCGGATGCCAACGCCGGCTTGATGATCTCTTCAATATGTTGCACGCGAGACGCAAACATCAACGCGAGTTCCGCCATTGGCGTCAGACCAGAGGTTCGTGTGTCCAGCAAAAGCTGCCTGATCTTCTCTCCCGTGGCCGTGCCGCCGGGCTCGCGCGTGACCACCACCGGCAAGCCTCTCTCGCGCAAGCTGGCGGCCAGCCGCTCCGACTGCGTGCTTTTGCCGCAACCGTCGAGCCCTTCAAAGGTGATGAACTTGCCGCGCCGTGAACTCACGCAAGAAATCATACAGGAGGGTTTGCGGCGTGACGCCACTCGCATTCGACTGCTATATTGAAACGTTTGTATACGGAGGCTTCATGAGAATTTTCCCGCGCAGCTGTGCGTCGTTGCTTTTGGCTATGATCGTCTCCGCCTGGTCATACGGGGCCACTGCCGCTGCGCCACATATCAACATCGCCCTGGATGCGACCGACGCGCCACGCAAGATTTTTCATGCCCAGCTTAC
>Ga0137378_10002105_pt1 | contig 17019 bp, 20 predicted proteins | sample SagtaG_21_FD_104813 | JGI IMG/M metagenome (GOLD analysis project Ga0137378, IMG submission 104813) | Vadose zone soil microbial communities from Sagehorn Ranch, Mendocino, California, USA - Sage2_L_60_16 metaG | ecosystem: Environmental > Terrestrial > Soil > Vadose zone | place: USA... | reverse complement strand
TGCTTGTCGGCGATCTGCTGTTTATATTGCGTATCTTGCTTGTCCCATGCGGCCGAGTTCCTCAGACGGTCGCCGGCGTCGGCATAGAACGCAGCAGCGCGTATCTGGTACTCGCGCTTGAGCACGTCCAATTCACGGTCCGCCAAATCGATCTGATCCTTCTGGGCGGTGAGTTTCTGCTGCCATTCTTTCAATGCAGCCTGCCGCTTCAACTGCTCGTTCTCCGTGGCCGCAGCTTTGGTTTCAGTGGCTGATTTCTTGTCGGTCGCAGCCGGAACGTTCCCCGTGGGATCCGCGGGCTTGGCTTCGCTTGATTTGTCAGCAGCCACGGGTGGCAGCTCGCCCACAACGGACAACTTGTCATCCTTCGGCAGGTTATCGTTATCGAAAACCTTGGGCCTTGATTTCGGCTGAGGGCTGTCTTTCTTCATCTGCCGGGCGTAATCGGCAAGCGAAGGTTGGGCCTGATTCTGAGACTGGGTTGAGGACGCCTGTGCCTGTTGCGCGCTCGCCGGCACGACGACCGAAGCGGCGAACAGCACGAATCCGAATCCCGTGTATGCGATATGCTTCATAGCTTCCATCCTTTTTCCCCTGTTCCTAAATTGTTTTGCCTGGCGTCACCTTGTCGAACAACGTGAATCCAGCACCGATTTCCTAAATACCTCCGGCCGAACCTGACCGGACTCTGACGTTCGTGCCCGTGCCTGCTTCACTGAGAAATCCACCGATGTTGCGATCAAGACGCGCAGCCTCTCCGGCGATGTCAGCGGCCAATTGCTGCGCAAACTCGGGATCGCGATTGCGTGCCAGTTGCTGGGCATATCCCGAGATCGTGGCCAGTGAGGTCCGCAGCTCCAGCGCCATCTCAGCCGAGATCTCACCCTGCAGCTCCTGTTGGCGGCGAATGCGCTCGGATTCGCTAAGGTCGCTGATGAGACAAGCGGCACCGAGCAGCGCGCCATCCACCGCTGGAACGGCGGAGACAGTAACGGCGATACGGCGACTCTTGCCGCTCGGAGTGAGGTAATCGGCTTCCAACTGCCGCCGTTTGCTTTCTTCGCGCAAGACGACTTGCACTTCCTCGGCGAGGCGCACCGGCGGACTTGGCGTGTCATCGGGATTGGCGCCGTTGGGGGAGACGCTGGAGGCGCATAACGCCGCGTGGCGAAAAATATCCTCTGCGTTCATGCCGGCCGGAGAGGCGAAACCAAGAATCTCCCGAGCTGCGGGATTGGCCTGCTTCACCAGTCCGTTGAGCCCGAAGACGAGCACTCCCGAAGACAGATTTGAGAGCACGGCCTGGCTGAAGTTTTCCGTGGTGCGGGCGCGCCGTTGCTCGGCCTGGGTCTGTAGCTGGAGTTCGTGCTTCTGCTGCTTGAGCTGCTGGATCACGGTGTTGTAGAGGTGCAGCGGCAGAGTTTCAAGGGAAACCGCGTTGGACTCCAGATCTACTTCTGCGGCCAGGTTTCGACGCAAGCGGCGTATACCCCAGACACCGAGGGCGAAGGCCCATCCCGCCGCAAGTAACAGCAGCAGGGCTCTCATCATCATGGGATTGGTCAGAAGCCTCACCACAGCCCCCCATACCAGTGCAAGAACTTGTTTCCGAAAAAGAAGGCAACCAGCGCCATGCTGCCCAGGAAAACGCCGAACGGCATCTGATAAAAGCGATAAACCATCTGAGCAGATTGCCATCCGCGGCGCCGTGCCGCTTGCGCATTCGCCAGGCTCCGCATGAAGCGATGGGTGCGCTTTACCCAGACGAGAATTACGGTTCCCACTCCGAACAGCGAACCCACCAACGATGCCGTGAAAATAGTGAATACCGTGAGCTTTATTCCGACAAAGGCCCCCACCATTGCCATCAGCTTAACGTCGCCAAAGCCCATGCCTTCGATTCCACGCCAACGCAAGTAGATTGCGCCTGCGCCGTAGATAAACCCGGCGCCTACTGCCGCGCCCAACAGGGCATCGAGCGCAGACATCAAACGCGCCACCAGGTCGGAGCCAAACGGAAGATTGACCGCTCCGGGCAAGAATTGTGAAGCCAGGTCGTTGACCGGAACGAACAAGCTGAATAGCAGTCCCAGTACGAGTCCGGGAAGTGTCAACTTGTCAGGCAGCAGCTTGGTTTCGGCGTCGGTAAATATGAGTCCCAACAACAAGAATCCGAAGACACAATATTTCAGGGTGGCGAGCGTGAGTCCGAAATGCCAGTAACAGGCTAGGAAAACGCCTCCGGTGAGAAGTTCGATGAATAGATAGCGCACCGAAATCGCTCGCTTGCATTGGCGACAACGTCCGCCGAGAATCAGCCAGCTCAGCAGGGGAATGTTGTCGAAAAAAGCGATCGGACGCTGGCACCGGGGACACAGCGAGCGCGGCTTCACCACGGACAACCCCAAGGGCAAACGGTAGATACACACGTTCAGAAAACTGCCGAATGCCAGCCCTAGCAAAAAAATCGCCGCTGCAAAAATGGGGTCCACTAAGTCCTTGTCCGCGATTATGCGCGCGAATCGCCGAAACCTTGGATTCTTATGCCGATTATAAGGTGTTCATTACCCGCAGGACTAAGGTACCGAAGTCACTGTCCGAACGGACCAGGTGGAAAGGCAAGTGATTGATACGAAGATGGTTGGCCGACTTGAATATCGAATCCTACCTAGCCTATACCCTTCACGAACAGCGCGCGCGGCAGGGCTCCTCAGGTGAATCCGAGCCTTTGCTCAGGGAAGGGCAAAGCGCAATAGCTCTCCCTCCAATAGCGGCGCGGAGGGGTGACTCGACTGAAGCCGGCCTCGCCGTTGATCGTATTCGCGAGACACCAGGCGTGGCTGCGGCGTTGGATTGGAGAACCAACCGCTGGGAGTTTCTTCACGCAGAAGTACAGAGAAGGCGAAAACGCCCGTCTCGACAGCATTTAGCGACTTCCATTCCAGCAGAGTGGCCTCCAAGCTTTCGGTTAGCGACTCGCGAGGCTCCACCGAGAGAATCCAATCATGCCGCGCCAGTTGCAGATAGTGTTCCAGCGGTCGGCTGCGCTCGGCGGCCACAACTCGTGCACCATATTCACGCGCAATGCGCCACGTGGTGTCATGGGAGTCGTGGTCGACGACGATGATTTCATCGCAGGGAAGCAACGTTTGTAGAGTCCGTCCCAACCGGCGGGCGTCGTTCTCGGTGTGTAGCAGTGCGGTAATGAGAGGCATCAGACAGGAAACGGCGGTCAAGGAAAGTTTACGTGAACAGGGTTGAGCCGCTCCTGATTTCTTCCTGCACCGGAGCTCCAGCTCACAAGCATCCGCTCGCTAGGCAGTCGCGGCCGGCTTCGTGTCGGGGTTGCTTTGACGGACGAAAAAGACTGTGGGACACTTCTAGCGACGTTTTTATGGCCCTGCGCTGTGCCATCGCGGTAACTTCATCCCGTCGATTCTGCGGCCTTGTGTGCTTTTTCTGCTGCTTGCTAACCTCTGCCTCGGCCCAGCGCGCTGGGTTGAACGATCCCAATTCGTTGAGAGGAAACTCCATTGCTTACGATAGCGATGGGGGCGCAGTCATTGTGGTTACCGTATTTACGGAAAGCAGCAAGGTTCGGCTGGATCGTCAGTCGGTGGTCAGGCTCTTAAACAAAAGGACACAGACGGCAGTTTGGGAGACAACGACGGATAGATCGGAAGCGGTCTTTGGCAGCGTTCAGTATGGAGGCTACGAGATCGAAGTCAGTGCCGTAGGCTTCTTAACCGCGAACAGCGAGCTGGAAGTCGGCTCTTCGCAAGGCCCCTTCGAGATCAATGTTGTGCTGGAGCGGGATCCCGCGGCCGTTAACCTCAACGTTGCGGATGACGCGATGCCGTCAAGAGCGCGAAAAAATACCAGGCGGGCAGTTGTGGCGCTGCGCTCGGGAAATCTCAAGGCGGCGCAAAAGCGGCTCGGCGAAGCTTATAAGCTCGTTCCCACCAGCGCAGAGCTGAATTTTCTGCTGGGATACCTCTACTTTCTGGAAAAGGATTTCGAACAGGCTAGCACGTATTTAGATTACGCAACGTCGCTTAATCCCCGCCATCTCCAGGCCCTGGCGTTGCTGGGCCGGTTGGAACTGGAGCGGGGGGATTTCAGAACAGCAAGCTCGGCTCTGGAGCAAGCGGTTGCGGTCGATGCTGAATACTGGTTGCTGCACGATCTTCTGGCTGAAGCCTACCTGAAGCAGCAGAATTATGAAAAGGCACGAGATGAAGCTCAGCTCGCCATCCAGAAAGGAAACAAACAAGCAACTCCCGCCCAGCTTGTTTTAGGACAGGCGCTGCTAAACTTGCAACGCGATCAGGAAGGCCTGCTAGCGCTCAAGACGTACCTCGAGGATTCCCCAGGAAGTCCAATGGCGCCCAAGGTTCGTGACCTGATCGACGAGATCGAAAAGCGAAACCCTGCGCGGTCGAGTGACACAGAAAACAAGCAAGAGTCAACGACTGCCTCGGAGGGCGTGGACCCGCTGCTTGCTCTCGGCGAACCTACGCTCGCCATGAAAGGCTGGCAGCCGCCCGGCATCGATGACACCGAGTTGTCTGTGGCCAGCAGGATCAACTGCCCGTACGAAAAGGTGATTGATGGCTCTGGTGAACGCGTAAAAGAGCTCGTAGACGATGTTGCCCGATTCTCCGCAATAGAGGAGCTGCTGCACCAGAGACTGAACAGTCTGGGCGATCCCACCAGGACAGAAACGCGCAAATTCAATTATGTGGCGTCCATTTCTGAAACCGATCCTGGCCTTCTTTTGGTCGACGAATATCGCGCGGAGCACTTGTCGCCTGCCGGTTTTCCAGACCAGATCGCGACTAACGGCTTTGCTGTTCTGGCGCTGGTCTTTCATCCTCGCATGCGCGACGCCTTCGAGATGAAGTGTGAAGGCCTGGGCGATTGGCATGGTCAGGCAACCTGGCTGGTTCGCTTCGAGCAGCGCGACGACCGGCCCAATCACATTCATGCCTACAAGGTCGGCGGCGCAGTTTACCCGGTTGGGCTAAAAGGACGCGCATGGATTACCGCGGACAATTTCCAGATCGTGCGGATCGAAGCGGAATTGGTCAAACCGGCGCCGCAAATACAGCTTCTTGCCGAGCATCAAATCGTTGAATACGGCCCCATCCCATTTCAAAAGAAAAACACTGTACTCTGGCTGCCTAAGAGCGCGGAAATTTATTTCGATTTTCGCAAACATCGATTCTATCGGCGGCACAGTTTCAACCACTACATGCTATTTTCCGTCGATACCGATGAGAAGCGCAAAGAACCGAAAGCTTCGCACACCGAGAACATTCCAGCCCCGAATACGTAAGGGGTTTAGTTTTGCTCCGGTGTTTTGCCAAGCATCAGTTGATATTAACGGCGCGGACATTTTCTAGCGCGCTCCCGCCGTAACCCCAGTTCGTAATTCCTTGACCTCAACTCGATTGCGCCCGTGATGTTTGGCGGTGTAAAGGGCGGCGTCTGCGGCCCGCAACATGGCCTCAAGGTCTTCCAGCGAGCTCCCTGAGGCGACACCCATGCTCACGGTCACCACCACAGGAGCACCAGACACCGAGAGGGCGCAATCCGCAACCTGCACCCTAATGCGCTCCGCAAGTTGTACGGTTTCGGCGGCTGAGCAGCCCGGCACGACGATCAGAAACTCTTCTCCACCATAGCGGCCTACATAATCGTAAGGGCGGAGGCAGCCGCTGATTTCGGCCGCGATTTTGCGCAACACTGTATCCCCGGCGTCGTGCCCGAAGCTATCATTGACCAGCTTGAAGCGATCGGCATCCGCCATGATGATCCCCACCTGGCCATCGTGGCGCTCGGAACGCTCCAGTTCAACGCGTAGTGCGCCCAGAATCCCCATGCGGTTTCTGACCCCGGTCAGCCCATCGTGCGAAGCTTCGTGGCGAAGCAATCGTTGAACATTCAGCAGCCGGTGTTGGGTCACCAGCAACCGGGCGCTGGAGCAGGCAAAGCAAGCGAAAACTACAATCGAGGCAAGCTCGATGCGCTCGCGGGCAATCCCGGCTGACATGACCAAGATCAGTAGAGGATAAAGAAGGGGGGACACCTGAATGATGACCATTGCTCTGGACTGAACGGGAGCGGCAGGCAGTTCGGCATGTCCAGCACCGTTCCAGTTGGATGCTGTCCACAGTGGAATAAGGAAGACCGCGCTCCACACCAAGTCGAACCAGTCGCCGGTCTTCAGATGAAGACCCGGGCCGTAATAGTACGCCGCGTCGCTAAGGGCGGAGATCAGTACAAAACATCCGACTCGGCCAAATAAAGCACGCGCCGCCTTCGTGTGTGCCAGACGTGAACGCAACAGGAAGGCCGCGACGACCAGCCCGTAAACCAGAAAGTAGGGCTCCCAAACCGTATGCACTAACTCGGAATTCGCGTTCTCTCGCGCTGGCAGATAAAAAAAGAACAGGTAGGCCGCAACCGAACAGATGGCCGCCTGCGCGAGATCAAGCATCAGCAGGCTGTCAAAGCCGTTCAATTCGTGATCAGGGTCTAGAAAAAGTGCGACGCCAAAAGGAATGAACCAGAACGTGAAGAGGAAATTAGCCACCCACGGGAGGGAGGATGATCTCACCGCGACTTCGTTGACTACTGCGAGAGCCTGGCCTGTGCATAAGATCGAAAAGGAAAATGCTGTCAGCCACCAGAAATAGCGGCCAAAACTATCGGAGCGTTTCGCGGCACCCAGAACGGTCAGCACCGTTAATAGTCCCAGCGCCAACTGGATCAAATCCGAGAGGCGGGGACCCTGCCCTCGGGTCCCGAACGCGAGCAGGACAGCGGCGTGCATGCCCCATAACAGGCAGGCTACGGGCATGACCTTTCGTGAAGAAAGCATCGGAACAAGGCCCCCGCTGCGATTATTCAGCCCGGTATGAACTGCCGCTAGTTACGGCTGAGTGAACCGAGGTAATCGCCTTGTATGTATTGCGGGCTGCCCGCTCGTCGATTCGCTCTCCAGATTGTCGCTGAAATAATCTCCGGTCGCAAGACACTCGCGTTCGCCCGCCAAGCTACCAGGGGCTTAGGGTGAAGCCGCACTCGGTTGAGATCGTCAACTTGTCGCAGCGCGCAGGGAAGGCTTCTGGCCAGTCCTCGCTCTACTGGGAGTCACCCAATCTGGGGCGATTACTGCTCGGGTTCGGCGCCTTGACCACCGTGACCGGCGCTTGAAGGGTAAAGTTCAGGACCGTCTCCGACGGCAGTTTGATCTGTTGGCTCTTGGTTGCGGCTTGCACACCGCCGCCCACGCCTCCGCCAGCTGCGGCGCCAATCGCCGCGCCTTTGCCGCCTCCAGCGATGGCGCCAATAATGCCTCCAATGATCGCGCCGCCGCCAACTTTCTCCGCGGTGTTCTTGCCCCGCGAACTGCCTTGTTTTTTGTATTGGTCAGTCTGAATGTTGTAAGTCCCGCTGCCCAATGCGATGCTATCGAGCTGCAAAACCAATTCCGACTGTCCGGCAAACTTGCCTGCACTCTTGAGGTCGACGATGTGACCAGTCACGTCGGTGCCCGCGGGTACCACCTCCTCTCCCTCGACGCTCAGGGGAGAGTTCAGCGTCGCGTGGAAGGTGTCACCGAGCTTGTTCTTTTCAGTGTCGATGGCATCCACCAAGCGGATGGCCAGTTGCGTCCCTGGCTCGACCGTGACTTTATGGGGTGGAGGGGGCGGTGGCGGCTCGGAGCGCGTGCCCGGTGTGAGAGGCGGATCGCCTGGAGGCTGAGACGCGGAGTTGGAGCCATCGGGAGCCTTGTTGCTGACGATTCCCTGACGCCGTGTATCGCGAGTGTGACGAGATTTCCTGTCCGGCGCGGTCTTTGGTTGATGGGTCGCAGCAGAGGCCGTGGATTCTGCCGGTGGTGCAGCCGTCGCGGTCGAGGACCCGACCTGCAGATTGTTGACCACTTCTCTCACGCCTGGGATAGATGCCGCCTGCCTGGCCGCGGCATCGCGTTGTGCGTCGTTATCCACCGTGCCCGCGAGAGTAACCACTCCGTTGCTCGCCTGCACCGCGAGTTGTTTATCGGAGAGGCCGGAATCCTGGCTGAACTTGTTCTGCACATCAGTGCTGACCTGTGCATCGTTCGGCTTCTTGGAGCAGCCCACGCCCACGAGCAGAATCGCTGCCAGAAAAAAAGGAGAAAACGACCACGAAATCTCTTTCATATCTCGACTCCCGCCCATGGAATGGGCCACACATCAGAATGCTTGTGATGGCTACAGTTTAGATGCAGACGGGCAAATCCTATAGATGTAATTTTCTACTGCGATTGATCACTATCAGGTTGGATTTGCTTCGTCTAATGAATGAACTTATAGTCGACGATTGAGGCGGCCATGCCCGTGCCCTCATTTGTTTGCTTAGTCTCCTTGGAACGCATGACACGACCCTGGCACAGTACGTTGCTGTTCTTCTGGCCGGAGATTTCTTCCGGCATCTCAAACACCATTTCCAGCAGCGCATTCAGTGGCAATTGCTGCGGACCGTGAAAGAACACTCCCGTCTGGCTGATGTTTTCGATTGTGCCCTCGTGCCATGAGTTGCTCTTATTGATTCGGTAACGCACCGGCGCGTCCAATTTAAGCCGTCGCGCTCGTGGTACCCAGGATGGACGTTTTTCTCGACCATGACTGCGACGGACGCCGGTTTCAGGTTTGCCGTGTTCCAAGCGCTCGGTGCGGCGCATCGTCGCCCAGTCGTACTTGTATTCGGCCGCGCACAGCAAGCAAACCTGGTAATATTCTCCGTCGGCGCCACGCCTCGGCCAGGAAAACTCGTGAGAACACCGCCCAAGCATAAGAACATCCAGGAGTTTCTGCGGCATGATGGTTACTCTCGAACCGGGTCGAACGCCAAACGCAGGCTCATCTTCTCCTGAACCGCCGCGTTTGAACAGGTTACTTTCGTGACAGGTCCACCTTGCCGTTGTGTTCTCATACACTTAGAAAGCCACTTGGGTCCAACTCGGTTCAACAGTTCATTATACCGCCGCCGATAACAACTCTCCCATCTTTGCTGCGGCGATTCTTCCATCCTCACTGACTGAGTGAGTGTAGTGAACCATGGTAACCTTGGAACCAGGCGCATGCCCCAAGCGTTCTTGCCTTACCTTCAGGGGTACACCTGCCTGATCCATCATGCTTGCGCTGCAGTGCCGAAAAGCCCTCATGCCCTTCGGCTGAATCCCGAGACTTTTGCAGAGGGGCTCGAGGTGGTCACGCCGAACGCAGCTTGGGTGCAGCGGCTTTCCAACGGTAGAGAGGAATCGCAGTCCCATTGGATTGCTACTCCATTGTGAGAGGTAGCCACTGAGGTGTTCTGCCAACTGTGGCGAGATGGCAAGGTTGCGCAGAGCGTTCGCGGTTTTTGGAGTCTGAAGCTGGCCGCCCCAAACGCTGTGTCTAATTCTTATAGTGAGGTTCGCCAGGTTGAGATCGGACACGGCTAAGCCGCAGAGCTCGCCAGGGCGCATTCCTGTCTCAGCCGCAATCCAGTACAGAGTTTTGTACTGGCCTTCTGCGGCCGCGATGATGCGGTTGGGGGCTGCTGTACGGCCGAGATGAATCCAGCCAGAGATCAACTCAAACCGCAAGCAGGACGCGACAATCTTGAAGATTTGCTTCACTGCGCTGCGGTTTCTGGTCGGAAGGATGCTCTTCGCTACTTGCTTGAAATCGGAGCAAAGGCAGATGACAAAGCAATGGCGGCTCTTCGGCTGCCCCACAGAACGCACGAATCGAATTGGTCTCAGTACACGCTGATGTGACCCTCGACGAGTGTCTCGGGAAAGGTAAGGCCCGATACGTTTAATTTGACTGTGGTACCGGGTCCGCCCGCGTGAACCAACACTGTGAAGGGAAGGTCCTGACCGGCTCCGAGCCCGGTCACGGTTGCGGTCCCGTGCAGTGTCGCCACCTCATTGTCGATCTCCAGCGAGGTCACTTTGCCAGTTACATACATCACGTTACGGTCAAATTCGCCGCTACCAGCGCCGGTTTCATGCGATGGCAAGAACGCCAGACATTCAAAGTCCCCGCCCTGGGCGTCGGCATGGAAGGCCACCGTCGTGGTCACCGGTAATGGAGAGTTTCCGCCGGTTCCCCCTTCTATAATCGTTCTGCCCGCGCCCGAAACGCGACCATGTTTGGCCGCTTCGCCAACGGCAAGCGGGCTTGTAGGTGACCCAATTACGACAAGAGCCACGAGCGCGACACCGGCCCAAAGCCACCGGGCCTGTGTTGGCCGGTAGTTGAGACACGCTGGGATCTTCGAAGTGAAGAATTCACACTGAGACATTGGTTTCTCCTCGTTTCTCAGAAGTTACCGATTAGTTTCAGAAGACTTCTGATCTCCTCGTCAAGGGCTAGACGGTCGAGTTTCTCGCCATTTCGCGTCGGCCTTGGCGGAATTTCATCAGTGATAGTGACGGGTCCGGCTAATGAAGCGCACGAACCCCGTCGAGCAATGCTGTAGTCCTCCGCGGTTTCAACCATGAAAGAGACTACGGAACGACATGGAAAAGTGTCCGATTGGCGTTTACACCGGTTACTGGGGGCACTCGTTCGTAGAAGCCCACGAAGCCCTTCGTCGCGGTGATCCCCTCGAAGATTCCACTGGGCGAACCCACAGGTTGATGGCAGCTAACCACGAGCGTACCTCCGCTGCCATCCGAGTATGTGATACGTAGGACGGCGAGGCCTGACCTTGTATTCGCTGGATCGCCGATGTTATCGACAAAACCTGGCGGGAGCGAGCCAGGGGCGGCATCAAAGCTCAGGAGCCCGGTTACTTTAAACGTGCCACTCGCCGTGCCGGACGGACCGGATGTTGCCCAAAAGCCACCGCCCGTTGGGGGAACTCCACCACCGAAGGTTCCATGGCCCCTGATCTGAATTGTCGTGAGATCAGCCGCCAACGCATAGTCCGACCCGCCGGGATTGACCGTGGGAACACCACCCGGGAAACTTAAGCTGATAGTGTCCCAGCGGATTGTTGGAGCAGCGCCAGCCACACTGGGAGTCATGTTGCCGAAAGCGAGAAGCAGGATCAACGACAGGGTGGACAGCATTACAAACCTAAAACTTGATTTCACGATACACCTCCTCATCAGGGATCGCTCCAGGGCAACCCCCTTGTTTAAGCTCTCAGTTGAGGCGACGGCCCGCAAGCTGAGCGCCGCCGGTTTAGCTTGGGTGGAATTGGTCTTAGACCAAACTGCTTAAACCACCTTTTCTTCGGACTCAATGCGGAATGTTATGCAACAACCTCACACTCGGGACGGAGACAAACTGTGCTCTCGAGCCTAGCGTTTACAAATCGCCAAGTTGTGTGATCGATGAGTGTTGCTCACTCGAGTCTTGCGCGTGTGCGCAAATAATCTCGGCACAAACGCTTTCAACGACGAGGTGCATCCCAAACAAGCGGACTCCTGAACCACCATATCATTCGTCGGAGTGTTTGCTTCGTCGAAGTTTGTTTCAGGAAGATCGATTGCCGGCACAACCCACAGTACTAGAAACGCACTGATTGCGAAGAGAGAAGTCGCCTTTGAATCGAGCCCCCACTTGGCCAACCTCGATTGCAGGAATCTACTCTCGCAGCTCCAGGAAGTCAACCGATTGTTGTGCAGTCTGTCAAGACTAACTGCGAAGGCGAGAATTACGCTTACGATTGCCAAATTACTTTTCATAACTGAATATCTCCTTGAACCGTTCGTCGAACAGGTCCGGCAACGAAAACTCCCGGCCATCCTTGCGCGCGGCTTCGCGAGCTTTGTCTTTGTCGCCGCCAGCGGCTTTCAGGTACGCCTTGGCTTGTTCGGCGGTCATCTTGCGGCTGGATCTCGTTTCGATCTGTTGTATGGGTTGGCTGTATCGCTTCCGTGACTCCGCCAGCATCTGCGCTTCACTCTCCCGAAGCCAGAGGGGTCTGTAGATGTCAACGGGAGCGACCTGCTGGGTGAGCGCGCCGGACGTGGCCGTGGCGCTGACATTCTTGGCTTGGATCTCGTTGGTCGACCTGAACGCTACTTCGAGCATCTTGGCGATGCCGAGGTCCCCGGTCTTTTCATGGGTCCGTGCGGTGCGCAGTCGGTGAATAAGTTCTCCATGCGCGAACTGCGAGCGTTCTTCGCGGCGCCGTTCCGCCGCTCCGACGGATTGGTCTTTGCGCTTTTCTTGGAGTTCCGCGAAGGTCTGCTGGATCAGCGGGCGGAGCAGGATGTTCGTGAGGTTGACTCCCTTGGGAAGATTAGCCCAGCGGGCGGCATCGGTTTTCAGGGTGCCGTCCAGCAGGTAGTTGAGGAAGTCTAACTCCGGGCTGGTGACGTACTGACGGGCTTTGTTTCTCGCCGTGAGGCTTGAGGTGCTGGGGATTGGGACGGAGGTTGGCTAGACTCTTAGCGGAAACCTTGTGCTTGTTTTTCGGCCCTAGTTCAGCCATGTTCTTCCCTCCAGTTCCCGCACCCGGTGCATGCGCGAAGTTTCGTGGAGGTTTCGGCTTGGCCCTGTAAGCATGTTGTCGGTTGTCATTGAAGAGTGGTCGCGTTTTCGCTGTCAGCGGCATACTTGACCTCCACGCCAACAGAATATCTTTATATCTTTGGCCTCAGCGTCAGGTGGGACGCAGTCAAGCAGAAAGGACAGGTACCCTATCCCCCCCAGCCTCTAGTTCGTTCATGTCAGCAAGCGCGGTTGACACAGTAATCATGTCAATACTTCCGCGCTGATTGAGGGCAACGTGCATCGCGGTCCAAACGATCTTATTGACCGCCGTAAAGTCCCCGTCGACGCCGATCTGCCGGATCTGGAGGAATACTCCGGGGGAAAGGAGCACGCCTCCCAGGATCTGCATCTGAAGCAAAACGCTTTCGTGTTTATTCATGGCGAACACCCCTTCGGCCTTGGTGGTTAGGTCCAACTTGGGTCCAGAATCGGCACCGCTGCGCCGTCTCTTCGCCCGTTTGGAAAGTTAAGTTGTGTGGAATCATCGCGGTTTCAGCAACCATGCTTAGGCAGGTTACCTTCGTGCACGGGTGAGCGCTGCCTGGGAGTCAAAGCCTGTGAATACATAGGGTTGGCCTGATGCTTTCTTGGGGGATGCATCCTCGAGGGTACTGGGGGATCGCTGGGCTGCCATTGTGAAGCCCCCTTCAGAGCGCACGGCGGCGAGTGTATGATCGCCCCATGCCGGAACTGACCGCTTTCATCCTCGCAGGCGGCAAAAGCACCCGGATGGGCGTCGACAAGGTTTTTGTGCAGCTCGATGGCCGAACGCTGCTGGCCCGTGCGCTCGAACTGGCGCGGGGGCTCGCTTCTGATGTTCGCATCGTTGGTGATGTCCGGAAATTCGAGAAATTCGGTCCGGTGGTAGAAGATATATTTCAGAACTGTGGCCCTTTGGGCGGAATCCATGCAGCTCTGCGGGCCTCGGCGACGGACTTGAATCTGATCCTGGCCGTGGACGTGCCGTTCGTACCAGCCCCGTTTCTGAGCTACATGATTGAACAAGCTGTGAATTGTTCGAGTGCCTCCGCTGTTGTTCCCCGCGCAGCAGTGGGCTGGCAGCCGCTGTGCGCGGTCTATCGCCGGAGTTTTGCCGAGGGCGCAGAGACTGCGCTTCGCGCCGGCCGCAACAAGATCGACCGGTTGTTCAACTTGCTTGAAATTCGGGTGATCGGCGAAGATGAACTGGTGCGAGCCGGATTTTCATTCGACATCTTTCGGAACCTGAACACGCCAGAAGAGTTGGAAGTGGCCAACACAAGCCGGCGTGCTCGGTGAGATCCCAGACCACGAGCGATTAGCCAAGACCTCGATGCCTGACGACGCAAAGCCCCAGCCTTACATCCAGTTCCAGGATGTCTCAAAGGCATTTGGCGACAATGTCGTGCTCGATCGCGTCAGTTTTGACGTACTCCCCGGCGAAACTGTGTGCATCCTGGGACGCAGCGGAGTGGGAAAATCGGTCGCGCTGCAGCACATTATGGGTTTTCTCAAACCCGATTCCGGACGTGTCATCGTGGCCGGCGAGGACATTGCCGGCTACACCGAAGAACAGATGGAAGGAATCCGCAAGAAAGTCACTATGGTCTTTCAGAACGGGGCTCTATTCGACTCGCTCACAGTCCTTGAGAATGTCGCATTTCCGCTGCGCGAGAGTCGCGGTTTGAACGAAGAGCAGATCTTCCAGATCGTTGACGGACTGCTGCAGATGGTGGGCGTACAGGAGATGCGCGATCTGCTGCCCTCGGATCTTTCCACCGGAATGAAGCGGTCGGTCGCCATCGCCCGAGCGCTGGCGGCGCAGCCCGAATGTGTGCTCTACGACGAACCCACGACCATGGTGGACCCACTCATGGCACAACTGCTTGGCGACCTCATCAAACGCCTGAAGATTCAACTACACCTGACCAGCGTCGTCGTCACCCATGACATGCGGCTCGCGAATAAGCTAGCCGACCGTGTGGTGTTTCTGCACGAGGCCAAGGTGATCTTCTTCGGGACGTATGCAGAGATGGAGAAGTGCCAGGAACCGATCGTGCGGGAATTTCTTGAATTGGACGAGTTGAAGATTGAAGCCTGAGAAGTGCGCAATGAGTAGCGAGCGGTCAAATAGGCAGGGCCCCTCATCGCTAGCCAGTTTCTTCTAAAACCCTTGCCGCGCGAGTTCCTCAATCGTAAGCGAACTTTCCGTTGGATCCCGTTTCATCATTTTCTCCACATATTTCGCGATCAGATCGGCCTCCAGGTTGACCGTATCTCCTGCCCTCAGCGACTTGAGGTTGGTCATCTCCACCGTGTGCGGGATAACTGCCACGGTGCAGCGCCTAGCTTCGAGCTTGGCAACCGTCAGGCTGATGCCTTCAATCGAAATCGATCCCTTGAAGACGGTGTACTTTTCCACTTCAGCGGGCAGTGCGATTTCGAGCCACCAGTTCTCCGACTCGGCGATGCGATCGAGAGCTATGAGCTTGCCGACACCGTCAACGTGACCCTGCACAATGTGACCGCCGAAACGGCCGTCCGCCTTCATGGGGAGCTCGAGATTGACCAGCACGCCTTCGCGAATGTGCGAAAACGAAGTACGCACCCATGTCTCGGGCGCGAGGTCGGCAGCAAAGCATCCCGGCTTGACATCGACTGCCGTGAGACAGACTCCGCTGACAGCCACGCTGTCCCCGGTTCTCAGTTCTTTCGGCGTTTTGTCGGCCGCAATGGTGATGCGGCGGAGTTCCCCGCGCTGTCGAATGCCACTGACGCGTCCGACTTCTTCGATAATGCCGGTGAACATATAGCCTCCCTGAAACTCTCTTAGTGCAATTGCGGAGGTTCACTCCCCGTATGGATCTCTCACATATCCCTCCACCGCGAATTCCTCCCCAAACCGATGCAGTTCGAAGGCCTTCACCTGTGCGGCTTCGTTCAGGTGTCGAAAGCCGGCGCCTGTGGAGAAGGGAACCGAGCCAGTTCCCGCCAGAATTTTGGGCGCGTAATAGAGAAAGACTTTGTCCACAATCCCTGCAGCCAAGGCAGCTCCATTTATCGTGGCTCCGCCTTCGATCAGAGCATTAGTGATTTCCAGTTGCCCCAAACGAACGAGAACAGCATGCAGGTCGGGGCGGCCGTCGGGCGTGGCTGCGGGAAGTTGCTCGACGCGAACCCCGCGCTCCTCAAGTTGCGCCTTCTTTGTTCCATTCGGAGCGGAACTGAAAACAAGAACATCATTCTCGATCGAATCTCCATTTTTGACGCTTTCGAGCAGGCGCGATTCCATCGGCAGGCGCAGGCGCGAATCCAGAATGACGCGCAGCAATGGCCTGCGCCGGGGATGGCCACTGCGGTCGGTGAGCAGAGGATCGTCTCGAAGGATCGTCCCCGCGCCCACCATGATTGCGTCATGCTGGTGCCGCAGCTCCTGAGCATGCTCGCGAGCCGGTTCGCCGGTAATCCAACCGCCGGGAGGAGTGCCCGCCGTGCGCTCGAATGACTCGGTTGGCGGGGGAGCAATCTTTCCATCCAGCGTCATCGCGGCTTTCAATGTAACCAGCGGAACTCCATGTCGAATGTATCTTGCAAAGCTCTCATTCAGTCGCCGCGCCTCGTTTTCGAGCAGGCCGATCTCCACTTGAATGCCCGCCGCTCTGAGTTTTTCAAAGCCCCGGCCGCTGACTTGCGGATTGGGATCGTCCATCGAGGCAACCACGCGCTGAATTCCGGCGGCGATCACCGCATCCGCGCACGGAGGCGTACGGCCGCGATGGGAACAGGGCTCGAGATTAATGTAGAGCGTGGCTCCCCGTGCCTTCTCACCGGCGTGATCGAGGGCACGGACTTCGGCATGCTTTACGCCATCGTAAGTGTAGGCTCCGGTGCCGACGATATTTCCCTGCGCGTCCACGATCACGGCGCCCACCCGCGGATTGGGCGATGCCAGCCCCGTGCCCTGGCTGGCGAGATCCAGCGCACGGCGGAGAAATCGCTCGTCAGCAGTACGGTCTGTCATTGAAGTTATGATTGACCCTGTGTAATGAAAGACAGCTTCTCACCTGTGCATCAGTGCTTTACGGCCAGTGACGCGCCTATTGCCGGCGCGGTGGAAAAGCTCGGTAGGAATCATCTTCAGGCTCGGCTACCGCAGCGCCACTTCGGTCCTTAGGTCCCCGGCGGAGCGGGGCGAACTTGTGCGCGTAAGGATCCTCCGGCATCGGTGGCTTCGGGCGGCGCAAGCCACGTAACAATTCCATGAGGCTGCGCAGGAGCGAACGGCGTTTGCCTGACTGCGACACGGCAATCCTCACTCGAACAGCGAATCCACAAATTCCTTCGGATCGAATGGCAGCAGATCGCCTGCCTTCTCGCCCACTCCGACAAAGCGGACCGGCAAGCCCAATTCACGGCAGATGGCCACCACCACACCGCCCTTAGCCGTACCATCGAGTTTGGCGAGCACGATGCCGGTGACGCCAGC
>Ga0137378_10002104_pt1 | contig 17020 bp, 10 predicted proteins | sample SagtaG_21_FD_104813 | JGI IMG/M metagenome (GOLD analysis project Ga0137378, IMG submission 104813) | Vadose zone soil microbial communities from Sagehorn Ranch, Mendocino, California, USA - Sage2_L_60_16 metaG | ecosystem: Environmental > Terrestrial > Soil > Vadose zone | place: USA... | reverse complement strand
TCCGATCGGCGTGCAGCCCCCAAAGCTGAAGTTGCTGCCGCCGCTTAGCGTCTTGCAATGCCCCAGGACCGCCTCCTCGGGGCGCAGACTAATCGTCGTCAATTTAGGCGGCTCATACTTCTTCTTGCCCGCGGCTTGGTCTAATTCAGGATTCATTCAACCTCACCCGTTGTGGTTCGTCAGTGACCACCGCAACTTCCGCATCTGCCTGCCGACACGCTCGCATTGTTCAGAATTGGCAAGATCTGCTGTGGCCCCGCCCAACTCTCCACGTCGACTTCATTACTTGCAATCCGCCGCGCCGATTCCAGCAAGGCTTCATGCTCAGTTCCACCGGCGCAGAATTCACATTCGCCATGCCCTGGAATCTCAACCCCGATAACCGCGGCCCGTAAATGCGCTACGTGGCAAAGAAACTCGACCGGACTCTCTTTATCCCCGTTCTCCATCTCCCCGTTCGCAGGACACATCCCGCACAGAGACTGAATGCGGCATTCGATGCATTTCGTCATCCGCGTACGCTTGCGATTCCTCAACTCGGCTAGCGACCCCTCCCAGACCTGCCGCAACCCAACGTCTCGAATGCTGAAGGTGTCTTGTTGCGAGATCACACAAATGCCCATCTCCCCGTACGCATTGAGCGCGAATCCACTCACTCCCCCACCGCAGAAATAGACGGTATCGTCAGTCGACAGGTTCGGCGGCTTCTCCGAGTCGCGCATGGCCAACCTGCGATACTCGCTCACCTCCTTCGGAGAGTACAGATCCAGCGCCACAACTTCCTCCGGCGTTAGGCGCACCGCCAGCGGACTCTGCGAGCAATCAATTCGCGGATTGATCTGCCCATCCGTCTTGAATTCGACGCCAAGGTTCTCTGCGAACTCCCGCATGGCCAGAACTTCGTGCTTGTTGACGCTGGTTGCCACCGTCTTTAGCTTCAGCGGCAACTTTCGAGAACGCAGCAACTCGATCCCGCGCAGACATCGGTCATACGATCCCGGAATCGCCGTCAGCGCCTCGTACGTCTCCCGTGTGCGCCCATACAACGTGATCTCAATCGCAAACGGCGGCCACTCCACCAGATAATCCGCGATCTGTTCATTGATGATCGTGCCGTTGGTGAACAGCGTGATCAGGAATCCTTTTTTCTTGGCGTAGGTGTAGATTTCCAGGAAGTCTTTCCGCGCGAATATCTCGCCGCCGGTGTAGAGCAGCCAGAAGCAACCCATCTCGACCAGTTCATCGAGCACGCGGAAGTGCTCGTCCTTCGTCAACTCCCGCCGCTTCGCCTCCAGATCACCCATGGGCAGGTTGTTGTAGCAGTGCAGACATTCCAGAGGACAGCGCCGCGTCACTTCAATCGAAACCTGCAGCGGCGCACGCTCGCCGCCCTGACGCAGGTGCAAATCCGCGCTAAACGCGCCGTAACTCAACTGCTCCAAATCCCCCTCCAGTCTGAAACCGGCGGACGCGATGTCATCCGCCCGCTGCTGCCAGCCCTTCCCGCCCACTAGCCCCTCAATCCCCTGCCATCGCAACAGTCACCGGAACCTCAACCAGGCCAACCGCCTTCATCTCGCTCACAAAATCCGTGACATCGCGCTCGGCCCGCGCCGTCTCCACTTCGTATGCCTGCGCGACGGCCGTCGCCAGTTGCTCCACTGTCTTCGGCGATTCCAGTAATTTCCAGATCAGCGAACCCGTGCCATTGAAGCTGTAGATCGACGCCAAGTCGCCCACCCTGGCGCGTATCGGGACGATCAGCGTTTCTCCTGCGACCACCCGCGCCACCACCGCCTTTGAGCGAACCAAAAACTGCTCCTTCAAAATGGTTGCCAAGGTGACTCTCCCCCTGTTCCGGATTCGTAACAGACGCTGGTCACCGGAACCCAGCTATTCCGGATTTGCCGAACAAACGCTAGTCATCGACAGAAATTGTTCCGGATTTCGTAACGAAACCAGCGCGCTTTCGTCCCAATCTGAGATTACGCCAAAGGCATCCCCTTGCAGCAATCGGACTTTGGGGGTAGGTACTGGGTTGGTTATCACCCCGAATGGTTCCCAACTGCATATAAAAACATGGGTTAGGGGTCAACTGTGCTCCACTCAGCCACGGATCGGGCCCCCCATCCGCGAGGACTAAGTGATCCTGTCCTTCCGGTAACAGCTCTACCTTTCCAGTGGACAAACGAAACAAAACGCTATAAAAAGAAATCCAGCAGCCCGAATCGTCAGATAAGCGACGATTCGCCGAAAGCTATATTCCCGTGCTCAACGAAGAACGTCGCCGCGCCATTCTCGATCTGCTGACCCACCAGGGTAGGGTTCTTGTCACCGAGCTCGCCCGCCAGTTCGACACTTCACAGGTCACGATTCGCAAGGATCTTGAAATCCTCCACGCCCACGGCCTCGTTCACCGCACGCACGGAGGCGCTCTTCCCTCGCGCGACGGCGCGCTCGAAGATCCGACTCTGCGTGAAAAAGAAAAACTCCACCATCAGGAGAAACTGCGCATCGCGGAAAGTGCCGTGGGGAAAGTGAAGGAAGGTCAAGTGCTGATTCTCGACTCCGGCACCACCACCACCGCCATCGCCCGCGCGCTGCGCAACTTCCAGAACCTCACCATCATCACCAACGCGGTCAACATTGCCGCGGAATTGGCCGGGACCGCGGTCGAGGTGATTCTCACCGGCGGCACACTCCGCAAGAATTCTTTTTCGCTGGTCGGCCCCATCGCCGAGGAAACGCTGCACCGCCTCAGCGCCGACCTTTTGTTTCTTGGTGTCGACGGATTCGACGTGCACTTCGGATTGAGCACGCCCAATCTGCTGGAAGCGAAAGTGAATCGCGTGATGGTCGAGGTCGCAAAGAAAACCGTGGCCGTCTGTGACGCCAGCAAATTCGGCCGACGAAGCCTGTCGTTGATTGCCCCGCCGTCGGCGTTGCACGAAGTCATCACCGACCGCGGCGCTCCCAGATCCGATCTTCGCGCCCTGAAGCAAGCCGGAATTGAAGTCACGTTAGTCTGAAATCATGAACTGCACAAACCACGAACCTGTCATCCTGAGCGAAGTGGATGCTTCGCGAAGCGAAGCATCCGCGCAGTCGAAGGACCCCGGCACCCTCGCTTTCTCACGGGACCATGCAGGGCATTCTCTCCGTGATCTCGGTTTAGTCAGCACGCTCGCCCATACTCCTTACCCACCCAAATAGCCCGATCTCATGCCACGCTTCGACGTCACCATCGCCGGCGAACTGAACCTCGACCTCATCCTTTACGGCCTGCCCGAGCAACTTCCGCCCGAGCGCGAACTGCTCGCCGACCGCATGATGCTCACGCTTGGCTCTTCCTCGGCAATCGTGGCGCACAATCTGGCCGCGCTCGGCAGCCGCGTCGGATTTCAATCCCGCATCGGCGACGATCCGCTCGGACAAATCGCGCTCGATCGGCTCAAACAACGCGGCGTAGATGTGTCGCTCGTGCACCAAGTCTCCGGCTCAACCACCACCGGCTTAACCGTGATCCTGCACCACGAGGAATGGCGAAACATTCTCACTTATGCGGGAACGATTGCAGAAACGTCCTGGGAAGATCTCGACCTCGACTATCTCGCCGACTCGCGTCACTTTCATTTTTCGTCGTATTACTTGCAGCGAGCGCTGCGACCGCGAGTCGGCGAATTATTTCAAAAGCTGAAATCGAAGGACCTCACGATTTCTCTCGACACCAACGATGATCCCGATGATCGCTGGGAAGGCGGCCTGCACGAAGTCCTCCGCCACGTCGATGTCTTCCTGCCCAACGAACGCGAAGCCTGCAAAGCCGCGGGCACAGAAGATCTGGAAGCGGCAATCCACAAGCTCTCCAAGCTGGTCCCACTTGTCGTGGTGAAACTTGGCAGCAAGGGAGCCTTAGCCCAGCGTGGCACTGAGCGCTTCACATGCCCCCCGCAACAAGTCGTCCTCGTGGATACAGTTGGCGCCGGGGACAGCTTCGACGCCGGCTTCCTGCATGAGTACGTGCAAGGATCGGATCTGCCGGCATGCCTCGCCAGCGGCAACCGAGCCGGCGCCTTCTCCACCACTCGCCCCGGAGGCACCGAAGCCTTCCGCGACGCTGCTCATCGGGAAAAGTTTTTTCGCCAGTCTTAGCTGCTCATGTGGAGATGGCCGCCTCGGCCGTCCCGGGCATGGCGAAGCCCGGCGGCGTCGAAGATACTGCCCGACCGAATGCCGCCCTGAACTCTACTGCGCGCTCACTTCCAGCAGCAAATGTTCTTTGAACTCACTCTTCAGCCTGGGAACTTTTCCTGCCTCCACCTGCACCGTGCCCAAATCTTTCCCATCCGCATAGTCCACCACGTGATAACTCCCCGGCTTCAATCCGCGCAACTCAACCTCACCTGAGAACGGACCCTTTTGATCCCCAAAAAACGCGTAATACATTTTCCCGCCCTTCTCGATCGCATACGCCTCCGGCACGTCGTACCCATAAACGTAGAGATCGCGGAACTCTCCCTTCGACAGCATCTTCTCGTTGTACAGTCCAATCCATTTCTTCCAGTGCGCATCCTTCTCGCTGGTCAATGCCACCGGCTTGAATTTCGGCCCCGGATCTGGCCACACGAATTTCGTCCCCAGCACTCCCCCTGTCCCCAGCGTCGACGCGAAGTCGCTCCCATGCTCGCTCCAGTTGCCCTTGCCAACCGGCGTCATCTCCGAGAGCTCCACATGATCTCCGTAGACCGCGGCCTGCGGCCCGAGCAGCGCTTTGTACATCTTGATGCGTCGTCGCACCTGCACCGCGCCCACCGGATCGGCTGTCACCGCCTGATCGATGAACGGCAGCCACGCCAGCGACGGCGGCGTCCCACACGGACACGCCTGGGTCACGCTCTCCGGCTTGATCGCCCGCGTCGTCTGAAAAATTGTCTTATACACTTCGCCCATTGCATTCACCGAATCCTGCGGCGACTTGTGATGATGCGCCGGGTTGTAGCACTTCGGAACGCTATAAATATTGTCCAGCTTCGATCCGTCGAATCCCCAATCGCGAATAAATTTCTCCGTGAGCTGCTTGTAATATGCCTGCACTTCAGGCAGCGACGGATCTAGCGCGGCCAGGTCCCGCACGATCCGCGCATGTTTGCCGTTCTTGTCGAGGATCAGCCAGTCCGGATGCTCCTGCGCCACTTTCGACGTCACATACTTGTGCGACTCGTATTTCCCCTGCCCGTCTTCCACGCCAATCGGCAGCCACCACAACTGGGCCAGAATTCCCTGTTTGTGAAAGTCATTGACCATCTGCTTGATCGAGTCGCCAGGAAACGTATCCTTCCGCGGACCCCAGTCGCCATAGGTGTCGAACCAGCGGTCATCCAGCGTCGCCCACTTGATCCCAAGTTCCTTTAACTTCGGCACCGTCCCCAGCATCTGCGCCGGCGTCACATTGAATTCGTAACCCCACCCGCACCAACTCACGTTGTAGGCTTCATTCGACGGCTTCGGAATCTCCCATCCTTCCTTCTGCAGCACACTCGACCACATGCGCAGCGGCTCGTAGAAATCTCCGCTATACACGGATACAAAGCTGCGCGGTGAGGAATAACTCTCACCCGGCTTCAGCGCTGTATTGGCAGGAATCGTTACGTTCGCTTCCACGCGCCCATCCGCTGCCACCTTCACTGGCATCGAGAGCGTCCAAGGCAGCGTCTCCACATGGCCGATCGCTTCGCCCACCGACGCCGTCCAGAACGCGACCACCGGGATCCCGCCCCCGTAGCCGCCTTTCACCATCTCGCCCATGGCATTCGGCTGCGACGAAACCCGCGTCAGCTTCTGTACATCATCCTTGCCCCAGTCGTAACTCGATCCTTGAAACGACCACATGTCATACGGCTGCGCTTTCGCTTCCACCTGCTTCGCATTGAACCGGTGTTGCTGCATCAATACCTGATCGACCTGAAAGTCCGCGGTTCCGACATTCTTGTAGGTCGTGCTGACCAGGGCGATGTTGGGAAAATCGTCATAGGCTTCCACTACCAGCATGCGCTCGATGCCCATTCCCGCCGGTGCCAGCGGACGCGCGGGAATCTCCACTCGCTTCCCGCGGCCCAGCTTGCCAGTGCTTTCCAGAACCTTCGCCTGTCCAAAATCCGGCACGAAATCCAGTTCTTTCCCTTTATGCACGAGCGAGTCGCTGCCCCCAGCCGACCCCACCTCGGGTTCGTCCAGCGTCAACCGCTTGCCGCCTTTCAACAGAGTCGCCTGCAGGAAGCCCGAGGGAAGAACCTGGAACTCCGCCGTGCTGGTCGTGAACACGACGGGCCCTCCGTCGCGCACTTCAACCTTAATGTCGGAGGGCCGCGACGGCGCCACTTTCGGCTGCGTGGAAGGCTTGCTGCAACTGAGCATCACCCCGGCAAGCCCAGTCAATGTGATTGCAAGAATTATTAAGGAGTACCGCTCAGGAAGGCTGACCCGCCCGTACCACCCAATACGCTTCATGGTTTCCCCCTCACAAGTCCGCGATTAGAACGAAAGCAAACACAATCTTTCGTAACTATACCGCAACCAGGGAAACTTTCGCGCTTTTTTCCGCCAGTCGCAGGGGTTCAAGGGTGCCCCATTTCTCGCGTCCTTTGCGACAAGTGGGGATTTTGACTCATGGCAGTTTGCGGAAAACTGGGGTGCGCACGGTTTTGGGAAGGGCACGACTGTTTTGGGAAGGGCACGACTTCAAGTCGTGCCGTTAAGCCGTTGAAAATAAGTTCGCGCTTTAGCGCCTGGGTGCGCCCTGGACTTCTCGCGACTTTTTCAGATGCCCGTTAGGAATTCGTTCAGTGACCGCTCGTTACCGGATCTCCGCCAGCGAGTGCTCCAGCGCTCCGCGCTTCGGTGCAGGCATTGCGCCCACCTCGCTCGCTACCCACGCTCCCACCAGATTCGCCACTTCATTCATCAGATCCAGCGACGCGCCGTGCAGATACTCATGTACCAGGCCCGCGGTGAAGGCGTCACCCGATCCCACCGTATCCGCCACCCGCACACGAAACCCCGGATGCTCGCTCGCGTCCCGGCCCCGCACCAACTTGTCGCTCACCAGCAAACTTCCCCGCCCTCCACGCGTGATGCAGACCAGCTTCAGATCATAAGCGCTGAGCAACCGCTGCGCCGACGACAGCTCATCCTTGTGGGGAAACTTGGCCAGGCTCATGATCTTCGGCAGCTCCTCGTCATTCAGTTTGACGATGTCCGCCAGCCTCATCGATTCCGCAAGAACCTCGTGCGAGTAATAGGACTGGCGCAGGTTGACGTCGAAAACTTTCAGCGTGCCCGGCAAAGTGGCGCGAAGAAAATGCCGGATCGTCGCCCGGCTATCCCCCGACCGTTGCGCCAGCGATCCAAAACAAACCGCATCCGCATTTTCAGCCAGCTCCTGCCAATCCGGCGTCCATTCCAGAGCGTCCCAGGCTACCGGATGCGCAATATCGAATCGCGCTACCCCCTTGCCATCGAGTTCTACTTTCACCGTGCCCGTCGGACGCTGCCCGTCCGTCTGCACATGATCGATGTCGAGCCCCAGCTCCTCCATGCGCCGCAACGCGTCCAACCCCCGCGAATCTTCGCCCACGCGGCTGGCCACGATTCCCTGATCACCCATCAGCGTGGTGATATAGGCGAAATTCGCCGGCGCCCCGCCCAGACACGTCCGCTCCGGCAACACGTCCCACAGCACTTCCCCAAGCCCCACCACTTTTTTCTTCATGGTTTATTCCCAGCGGTGTTGTCCTGAAAAACCTTCCCGGTGCCAACCGGAAACGAGGGGAAAAGACCGTAGAGGCGTATCAGAAAATCTGGGGGAGCCGTTGGCTCCCCCAGGTTAGTTTCGTGGTTGACTGCTGCCGCCTAGAACGTAACCCGCACGCCGAGTTGCATCTCACGCATCGAGCTGTCAGGCTCTATGTTGGTGATGAGCCCGTTGCCGGCGCAATCAATGCAATTGCTGGGACCGTTTAAGACCGGGTGGTTGAACACGTTGAAGAACTCTGCCTGGAACTGGGCCTTGACCCTCTCCGTGATGGTGAAGTTCTTAAAGAGCGACATATCGGACCGAAACTCGCCCGGCCCGCTGTAGCTATTCCGCTGAATGTTGCCGAACGTGGCAATCGCCGGACGGCACCAACCGCCAACACAATCATCAGGACCCAGAGTTCCATCCGAAGTGGCAGGGTCAACGACTGGCGTGAAGTAGACTACCTGCCTCGTTTGATTGTTGAAGCTTCCCGCCCCCATGTGGAATGACCCATCCTTGCTGGGACGGCACGGCCCAGTATCCCTGTCTTGGCCGCAATTGCTGTAGCTCGGCGTAAATGGTATGCCACTTCCGATGGTCACGGTGGTATTCCACTGCCAACCGCCGAGAAGGAGATCCGCCGCACGGGAAATGTTGCCCATGAACTGCTTGCCGCGACCGAACGGCAGTTCGTAGATGGAGGTTAAGATCAAGACGCTATCGCGGTTGTAGTCCTGACGTCCATAGCCGACATGCAGATCGGGCTGATAGCTGCCATCGTTGTCATAGGCCCTGGAGTACGTGTACGAGCCAGAAAGTGTCAGGCCTCCTCCTGTCCTTTGGTTCACCGTGACTTGGAGCGCTCGGTAGGAGTTCGTTCCGTCGTTGCCGTTGTACCCAAACCCTTGTGAGCCACAGCAGACTACGTTGGTGGTCACGCCATTCGCGTCCGTGTATGGAGTAGTGAAGGCGGTGTTGTAGGGTGCGCGCTCGGCAAACGTCAGCGTTGGGAAACCAACTACTGTCGGTTGGTTGGGGTTGTATGACGGACCATCACCCTTGAAGACATGGCTACCATGGTTCGCAACGTAGGCGGCTTCCACGCTCAGCTTGTTGGTGACTTGCCGTTGCACAGTAACGTTCCACGCATCCACAGTTGGTGCAACAAGTTTGTCTGGTCGGATATGCGGCGAGACATTCCCCGAAGGCCCAAAGAGGGGCAGGATCCCATTAGAGGGAATGACTGGGAACTGATTTGGAGTCGGGCCACAAACCGATGGATCATATGGTGCGACGTTCGGGAGGCACCCCGGAGAGCCGGCGGCGGCGCCCGGTGTTCCCGTGAAGTTAAAAGCGGTAGTCTTATCGTCACCGGTCGGCGATATCAGAGACTGGTTCGCCAGCACAGGCAGGTTCTGAGTGACCGTGTGCCCAAACAGCGATCCGAATACACCGATATCAAAGCTGCGCCCGTACCCCATGCGGACCACGGTCTTGGGGTTGATTTCGTAGGCGATACCAAGGCGCGGGGCGAAGAGTTTGTAGTTGTTGGCCGTACTACCATTGTTGCTGATGCCGCCATAACCTGCCACGCGAATCACACCTTCTGGTAGAACCGCGTAGCCACCATTGCCCTTGCCGTTGACGTATTCCGGCGTGTAGAACTCCCATCGCAAGCCATAATTGACGGTCAGCTTGTGCGTCGCGCGCCAGGTATCCTGGCCATAAATGAAGTACCGGTTCTGAGTTTCCACATCGGTGGGTTCGGTCGCGGACCCCACATAGCGGTTGAAGTGGCTCACGGCCGAGAACAGGAAGGTTGCTATATCCAGTCCGCCGGAACCTAACCCGTCGCCCGTCGTGTCGTGTTGGAAGTGCATTTCGCCAGTTCGGTTCGAGTCAGAGGGAACGCGAAGGTTCGTCGCGTGCCGCAGGTCCACTCCGAACTTGAACTGGTGGTTGCCCTGAATTTTGGTCCAGTTGTTGGCGAACTGGTACCCTTGCTCTTTTTCAATCAGGGGACAATTGCAGCGGCCGATATTCAGGTCTTCGCCCAATTGCATGTTCAATCCGTCGAAAAAGAAAGCCGGCAGTCCGTTCGTCGTAACGTCCGAGGTATTAAAGCCATGCAGGCCCAAAGAGGACGCCGCAGTCGAGTTGCCCGCGTCGAACTTTGTGGAGTGCGGGTTATAACGGAAGTATCCGAAGCGGAAGTCCGTGAGCAACGTACTGGAGACCGTGTAGTTGAAGCCCGCAGCCACGCTGTAGTTATTAATCAGGGATTGGCCGGCCAATCCGAGGTAGCCCAGTCCAGGTCCCCCGATCGCATCGCCGAACAGCGGCTTGCCCGACAGCAGAAAATGGGCATGCGTGTAGCGGCCAAAGATCTGCAGCTTCTGACTCAAGGAGTAGTCTACGCGCCCGACATACTGGTAGTCGTTGAAGCTCCCGCTTCCGTTGGCGGTATAGTTGTTATTGGTTCCGTTGTGATCGCCCGTGGCGTTTGGCGCTGGTAGCTGAGCTAGAATGCTTTCCGCCGTGGTCAGGCCCGATCCTGTAAAATTAGCGTCCACCGCCTGCAAGTCAGACTGCGGAATCACGTCGCTGGGATACGAAGTCCTCGAACCCTCCGCCTGGTAAGGGTTGAAAACCTGTCCTCCGCCCGTGAACCCCCCCGCGAGATATTCGCTGAGGTTGCACCCGGCAGCTAGGTTGGTTGGGTCCAAACAGGTCGACCGAACTAGCGCGGTGGGAACCGTTGTCTGAACGCTTACGCCGGACTTGCGCCGGGTGGCTTCATAGTTAGCGAAGAAAAAGAGTTTGTTCTTGATGATCGGCCCGCCCACCGAGCCGCCATATTGCTTCCAGTTATTGGGCACAGCCGAACCCGTAAACGGGTTCGTCGCGGGGTCGACGGGATCCAGATCATAGAAATAACCGCTGCCGTGGAACTCATTGCTGCCCGACCTGGTATGGGCGCTCATGATACCGGCCACTGCCTTGCCGAATTCGGCATCGTAGTTTTGGGTCGTGATCTTGGTTTCTTCGACAGCGTCCAGACTCGGGTTCACGATGATGATCCCGAGGATCGGATCCTGGTTGTCGGTGCCATCCAAGTCGTAACCAGTTCCGCTGAAGTGCTGGCCGTTCACAAAAATCTGCTTGCTGCCCTGAGGATTCTCCGTGGCCGCGTGGCCCCATCCTGTAAGGATCTGGGTTCCCGGCGAGATCAACTCCAGGCTTTGAAAGTTGCGATTGTAGATCGGCAATTCCTGCAGCTGCTTCCCGGTGAATTCTATCGACACGTCCGCGCGATCCGTCTTGAGCTGAGGCGCTTCGCTGGTGACCTCTACCGTCTCCGATGCCCCGCCAACCTGGAACTGGCCATCCCAGCGTGACCCAGCGTCCGCGGACACTTGTACATTCTTGGACTCAAGCGTCTTGAAACCAGTGGCCGCGACGTGGATGGTGTAGACGTCCGGAATCAGGTGCGTCACCGAATAGTTGCCGCTTTCGTTGCTCACGACCTCGGTGCTGACGTTCCTCGTCTGGCTCGTAACCGTGATCTTGGCTCCGTTGACGGCTGCCCCCGACGGATCGGTTATGGTTCCCAAGATGCTGCCATACACAGCCTGACCAAGTGCCCCAGGCACGAACACACTGCATAGCAGACTCAGCAGCGCAACCGCCACCCACACTGATCTTTTCATGAACTTCCTCCTCAGAACTTTGCCAAAACGAATGTGCCCCGGAAATGCAGAGGGAGACTTGATCACGGACCGTGCAGTCGTAATACAAAACAATTATCTGGATTAAGTTTCACTAGGTTTGATACCGTTACAGGTGTAAAGTTCTAGCATTGCAGTTAGATACGTCGTTCCGTTACATCCCTGTAATATGGCAGTCACGTACACTTTCGCTATCAGCCGGGAGCAATGCTTCCAACAAATAGATAAACTTATTAAAAGCCATAGCCTGCACACCTCTGAATCGCTGTGCAAACTGCTTCGCTACCTCGCTGAACACACGCTCGATCACCCCGGCGTCGGGCTCAAGGAGTACCAGATTGCCACCGAAGTTCTCGGCCGCCCCACAGGATTCGATCCCCAAAGCGATTCCACGGTGCGCGTGCAGGCCGGCCGTCTGCGAGTCAAACTCGCCGAGTATTACGCGCACGAGGGCCCCGAAGACCTCATCGTCGTCGAGATCCCCAAGGGTTCCTACGCGCTCACCTTCCACCTGCGCCCTCACAAGCCAGGCGATCAACCGGCCACCCCTCTCGTTCTTGAATCTGGCGCTAAAAAAGAACAGGCTGCGCCCTCGATTCGTGGGTGGGCCATCGCTGTCGTAGTTCTTTCAGTTCTGCTCGCGGCGACCTTTTCGACAACCGCCTTCCTCCTGTCACAGCGCACGCGCATCCAGTCCGCCACCACCCAGCCGGTTCCCGCGGACTATCAGATTTTCTGGAGCCGCTTTGTGGCCGCTCCCCAGCCGCCGTGGGTGATTTTCAGCAACGCCAACTTTGTGGGACGTCCGCAGACCAACATGCGTTATTTCAACCCGTCCACTGATTCGCGTGAGGCGGTCCTCGACCATTACACCGGGGTGGGGGAGGTCCTGGCGATCCACGAACTGGACCGGGTTTTCGGCGTCCTCAACCGCCAGCTTCGAGTGAAGCGCGGGGCGCTGTTTTCCCTGGACGATGTCAGGAACAACGATCTGATCTTCATCGGCTCTCCCGCCGAGAATCTGACTCTGCTGGAGATCCCGGGAACCCAGGAATTCGTTTTCCAGAAAGTGAATACCGGGCCTCGCACGGGAGATGTAGAAGTGATTAACGTGCATCCGGCGCCCGGGGAGTCGCGGGCTTCTATGGCAAGCCCCACCAGCCAGTCGGTGAGCGAGGACTATGCCATCGTCGCGTTGAAGCCGGGATTGGACCCGGCACATTCGATGTTGATCCTGGCGGGAACCACGACAGTGGGCACGCAAGCGGCGGCGGAGTACGTTTGTCGTGAAGATTCTCTGAATGAACTTCTGCGGCGCCTGGGTGTTTCGAAGGCCGACGAGATGAAACCGTTTGAGGCCCTGTTGCGCGTGAAAGTGACCCACGGAGTTCCCGTCATCACCGATCTCGTCGCCGTGCGCAAAGGCAACTAGGCCGCCACCAACTGGCCCTACTGCCTTGGCGGCGGCGTCAAGTGCGGATCGAGTTCCGCCGCCCGTTGAAACTCTTTCCTCGCGTCGTCCTTCTGACCTTTCTGATTCAACGCCACCGCCAGCTGATAATGAGCCGCCGCATAATTGGGTTCCGAATGAATCGCTGACCGGAATTGCGCAATCGCCCCGTCCACATCGCCCGCACTCAGCAGCCTCTTCCCCGAGTTCGTCGAAAATGTCGCCGCCTGCAGACTGTTGCTCGAGGCGGCCAGCTTCGCTCCCGCCTTCGCTTCCTCGGTCGCTCCCTGCTCGTCGCCCAGTTGCCGCAACACGGCGGCGAGCGTGGTATGCGCTCCAGCAAAATCGGGCTGCAACCGGATCGCTTCCCGCAATTCCGCCGCAGCCTCTGGCAGTTTTCCTTGCTGCTTGAGAACTGTTCCCAAGGTATAGTGGGCCTCTGCGTAATTGGGCTGGCCCTGGATCGCCTTCTGTAATTCCTCGGTCGCCTTGTCGAACTCTCCTTGTTGCCAGAACAACACGCCCAGCGTGTAGCGCGCATCCGCCAAGTCCGGCTGCAATCGAATCGCGTTCTGGAATTCCGGAACTGCCTTGTCGAGCTGATCTTTCAGCTTGTAAGCCAGTCCCAGGTTGTAGTGCAGCGACGCATTCTCCGGTGCCAGCTTAATCCCAGCCTCCAGTTCCGTGATAGCCGCATCAAAATCCGACCGCTGCATGTAAGCGATCGCTAAATTCCCGTGAAACGTGCCGTCTTCCGGACGCAGTTGTGCCGCAGTCTTGAACACAGGGATCGCCCTCTCCACATCCCCCTTCTGCACCAACGCCAGCCCAAGATCGTTCTGTGCCTCCGCGTTCTCGGGACGTAGCTTCACCGCCTTGCCAAACGCCGCCACTGCACCGTCGGCATCTGCGGCACGCTGGCAGGCAATGCCCAATTCAATCTGCAATTCAAACCAGTCCGGCTTCAACGCCGCTGCCTTCCGCAATTCTTGCAGCGCATCGGCGCTCTTCGATTGCGCCGTCAGTGTTTTGGCCAAGTAGTAATGAGCGACGGCATCCTGCGGACCCAGTTCAATCGCCTTCCCCAACTCGCTCGCCGCCTCATCCAGTTGCTGCCCCTGCAAGCGCGACACGCCCAGATGAAAGTGCGCCTGCTCCAGGTTCGGTTGCAGTCGCAGCGCTTCTTTGAACGCGATCTCCGCGTCGGCAAACCGATTCCGCTGCGCCAGAATGTTCCCCAGGTCATCGCGCAGATCGGCGCGCTTCGGAGCGAGTTCCACCGCGCGCCGCATCTCCGACAAAGCCTCATCCCCCGGCCCCTGGCTCAGAATTTTCGCCAGCATCCGGTGAGCCTCGGTATTCCCCGGCGCAATCTTCACCGCCGCGCGCGCCTCCTGCTCCGCCTCCGCCCCCTTCGCCTGCAGCAACAACACCCCCGCCAAAGTCAGTCGCGGATCAACGAACCCGGGCTTCGCCTTAATCGCCGCCCGCAGATGCGCCACCGCCGCATCCATTTCGTCTTGCTGTGCCAGCACCCAGCCCAGCGCCGACTGCGCCGCCGCATCATTCGGAGCCAGCCGCACCGCCTTCTCAAATTCCGTCCGCGCTCCCGCGATGTCGCCGTTATTGAGTGCCTCCTGCCCGCGCTGCAGCGCCACCCGCTCGGCGGATTTGGAAGGAGTCGCCCCTGACTGTCCGAACGTCTGTCCGGACGACGCAACCGTCCCCGCCATCACGATCACCGCGAAGAAACAGAAGAAACTAACGATCCTGAAAGGGTGTCGAAACACGATGAATGGAAGGCGAATCTACCTTTTCCGCATTATATCCAACGCGGATGCGTGCTCTCGTATGGTATGACATAGGGCCAACCGCGTTCGCGAGGCCCTGCGCCCGCCGGAGGCCGGAATCTATGCCACTATCTCGACGATCGTTCCTGCAACTCTCCAGCGCTGCCGCATTCGCTCCCACCTGGACTCGCCTCTCGCCCACCACCGACCCGGCCACGAGTGCCCTCTGCCACAAACTCGCCTCCGATCCCCTTCGTCCCCAATATCACTTGCTTCCCGCCCACAACTGGATGAACGATCCCAACGGCCCAATCTTTTTCCGCGGCCGTTATCACATGTTTCACCAATACAACCCGCAAGCCGCCGTCTGGGGAAACATGAATTGGGCGCACGCCACCAGCCTCGACCTGATCCATTGGCAACACCAGCCAATCGCTCTCTCACCAACTAACGGCGGCCCCGACCGCGACGGAGTGTTCAGCGGCAGCACAGTCCTCGACCACGAGAAGGCCACCATCATCTACACCGGAGTCGCTCCGCCCTCCGCCGATTCCGAAGCCACATTACGGGACGGCGTCCATACCTGGCGCGAAACGCAATGCCTCGCCGTTGCTCAAGACGACGACCTGCACAGTTGGAAGAAACTCTCCGATCCCGTGATCGCCGCTCCTCCCGCAGGCCTCTCCGTCACTGGATTCCGGGATCCTCACGTCTGGCGTGAGGGCAATCTCTGGATGCTGATTCTCGGCTCCGGCGTCCTCCACAAAGGCGGGGCCATCCTCTTATATAGCTCGCCCGACTTGCATCACTGGACCTATCTCCATCCCCTCATCGAAGGCTCGCCCAGCGGAATACCGGGCGCCAACCCGGTCGACACCGGAGACATGTGGGAGTGTCCCGACTTTTTCCCGCTCAAAGGAAAGAATGGGGACAAGCATGTCCTGCTCATCTCCACCATGGGAAAAGTTCGCTGGAAGGTTGGCACCTACGCGAATCAACGCTTCACATCCGAAAAAGAAGGCGTGGCCGATTGGGGCGCATACTACGCCGCCAAGACCATGCTCGACGCTGGCGGCAACCGCATTCTCTGGGGATGGATCACCGAAACCCGCCCCGACGCCGATTTGATCGCCGCCGGGTGGGCCGGGGCGATGTCGCTCCCTCGAGTGTTGTCCCTGAATTCGGAAAACGAACTGCAAACAGATGTAGCCCCTGCGGCCCGTCAACTCCGCGCCACACACACGGCCATCGCTCCCGACGCTACTCCGGCTGCGCGCCAGAAAATTCTCGACACTCTACGCATCCGCGACCTGGCTGCGGAACTCAATCTGCAGTTTCGTCCGAAAGCAGATAAGTTCTCCATTCACTTGCAATCTGAAACTGGCGAATCCTTCGCTGCCATCTCCTGCACCGACAAATCCGGAAGCCGCGAACTCCGCGTGAATACGGTCACTGCGCCCCTTCAAGGAGCTCCCGGATCCCCCGTAGATCTGCGCGCGTTTCTCGATGGGTCAGTGCTCGAAGTCTTCGTCAACAAAACCACAGCGCTCACCGCGCGCATCTATCAAGTTCCGACCAGCCCCTTGCGGCTGAAGCTGGAAGGCGACGCCGAACTCATCTCCCTCGACGCCTGGCAAATGACCCCCATTTCCAAAGACCGGCTCACCGGCTCGTCGTGCTCCTGACCAATTCATACGAGCCAATGATTCATCAGCCAATGACGTTGACCATGAACGTTGGGGACAAAACGGTTCGAATGAATCTCAGAGATTTCCGCCCCAGAGGGGCGTCTGATAATAGCCCGGCGCTTCTAGCGCCGGGTAGCCTCGAGCGAGACGGAACTGCGCCCCGGAGGGACGCCTGAAATTCTCACGCAGACGCGGGTTTTTGAAATGGTGAGCGCGGCAGGACTCGAACCTGCGACCCATGCCTTAAAAGGGTCGCCAAATCAATTCAAAACAACAACTTGCACCTCCAGCTTACTCCATGCACGACGTAAGAAAATCAAAGAGATACAAAGAAGACATCGGTCTGGGTGCCCGGAGGGTGCCTGGAATGCGCCCCCTATCAAAGGTGAGTTTCACGTACCAAGTTGTGACGTTGACCTGTGTGTCGTCCTTCAAGAGGTGTTTCGTCACCTTGGTCGTGCTCCTTGCCCGAATCCAAAACTTCACGGCGGGAGGGGGCGCATCGGGTCATCCAGACCGCTCTCACCATGATCCGAATCGACTCTCTGCGCCGCGGGCTAGCGCCCAAC
>Ga0137378_10002097_pt1 | contig 17049 bp, 11 predicted proteins | sample SagtaG_21_FD_104813 | JGI IMG/M metagenome (GOLD analysis project Ga0137378, IMG submission 104813) | Vadose zone soil microbial communities from Sagehorn Ranch, Mendocino, California, USA - Sage2_L_60_16 metaG | ecosystem: Environmental > Terrestrial > Soil > Vadose zone | place: USA... | reverse complement strand
CTTACGTGGTCAACCGCAACATCAATTTCACCAACATCTGTTTTGTCGGATGCAAATTCTGCGCTTTCAGCCGCGGCCCCCGCGAGTCTGACACCTACTTCCTCGATCCCCAGCAAGTCGCTGACAAAGCCATCCAGGCTTGGGATCTCGGCGCCACCGAAGTATGCATCCAAGGCGGTTTGCCTCGCGGCCTCCCTCCATTTTATTACCGCGACATTTTGCGTGCGGTAAGAGCTGCTGTTCCCGGAATGCACATCCACGCCTTCTCTCCCATGGAAATTGTTTATGGCGTCGAACTCACTGGCATGACACTGCGCGATTACTTGAGCATGTTGCGCGATAACGGCCTGGGGACTCTGCCCGGCACCGCCGCCGAAATTCTGGACGACGAAGTCCGCCATGTCCTCTCGCGCAACAAGCTCTCAACCGCACAATGGCAGGAAGTCGTTCGCACCGCTCACGCCTGCGGCATCCGCAGCACCTCAACTTTAATGTACGGCCACGTCGAAACCCCGGCGCACTGGGTCAATCAGCTTCTTCTGCTGCGAGATATCCAAAGCGAGACCGCCGGATTCACCGAGTTTGTGCCGCTCGGATTCGTCCACCAGAACACCATTCTCTTCCATCAAGGACTATCGCGTCCCGGCGCAACTCTGGCTGAGCATTTGAAGATCCACGCCCTGGCCCGCCTTATGCTTGCCGGCTCGATTAACAATATTCAGGTTTCATGGGTAAAGCTGAACCGGCAGTTATCGCAGCTTTGCCTGCACGCCGGAGCCAATGACTACGGCGGCACGCTGATGGAAGAAAACATTTCGCGCGAGGCCGGAGCCACCGCGGGCCAGTATACCCGCCCGGAAGAATTTCAAGCATTGATCGGTGAGATCGGCCGCATCCCTGCCGAACGCAATACCACTTACTCGCGGATTCAGATCAAGACCCAATTCGAGAGCCTTCCCGCCGAACCCTTTCTTGAGCCGGAGTTCGCGTGACCATCGCGATCATCGGAGGCACCGGCCCCGAAGGTTTGGGACTGGCGCTGCGCTGGGTCCAAGCTGGCGAGACAATCATCATCGGTTCGCGTGATCCGCAACGCGCCACTGAGGCCGTAGCAAAATTGCGTGAGAAGGTTTATGGAGCATCGAGCATCTCCGGCCGCGATGCGAAAATTTCCGGCGCCGAAAACCAGGCCGCTTGCGAGGCGGCAGACATCGTCGTTCTTACCATCCCCTTCGAAGTGCAGGCGGAAATGCTGAAGCACATCAAGCCGGCGCTGCGCCCCGGCCAAATCCTGGTTGACGCCACCGTCCCACTGGCTGCCAGCCTGGGCGGTCGGCCCACGCGTACCCTCGGCGTCTGGCAAGGCTCAGCGGCGCAGCAGGCTGCGGAACTCGCGCCAGACGGCGTTCCCGTGGTGGCGGCATTCCACAACGTATCAGCCGAACTTTTGCACCAGCAGGGCCCGGTGGATTGCGACGTGATCGTGTGCAGCGATGACAAACCAGCCGCGCAGCGCATCCGCAGCCTCGCCCGCAAAATCCCCGGCGTGCGCACGGTCGATGGCGGTAAGCTGGAGAACGCCCGCATCGTTGAGCAGATCACGGCCCTGCTCATCGGCTTGAACATCCGCTCTAAGGGTCACTCCGGTTTGCGCATCACCGGCCTGCCGCCGGAAGCGTACGATATCTGATCGCTGGTTTCTGACCACTGGCAACCGACCACTGGTCACTTCCTCTATGGCCGAAGCGGTCATTGAATTCCGCGACGTCTCCTACCATCTGCCCGATGGGCGCGCAATCCTGCGCAACCTGAATCTGGACGTCCATCGCGGCGAAATCCTCGTGCTTCTCGGTCGCAGCGGGTCGGGGAAAACCACCGCGCTTAAACTGGTGAACCGCCTTCTAGAAACACGAAGCGGCGATTTGCGCGTTGAGGACCGGCCCTCGCGGCAGTGGGATGTCATCCAACTGCGTCGGCACATCGGATACGCCATCCAGGAAGTCGGACTTTTCCCCCACTTCACCGTCGAACGCAACATCGGCCTGGTGCCCGCAATCGAAAGCTGGCCTAAAGAAAAAATCGCACAACGCGTCGAAGAGTTGATCAAACTCGTCGGCTTGCACGGCGACGTTGCTTCTCGCTACCCGCATCAGCTTTCCGGAGGCCAGCGGCAGCGCGTCGGCGTGGCCCGCGCACTCGCCGCTGAACCTCCAATTCTTCTCATGGACGAGCCTTTCGGGGCGCTCGATCCGCTGACTCGCACCGATCTTCAACGCGAGTTCCTGTCGCTGCAACTGAAACTGCAGAAGACCGTCTTGTTCGTCACTCACGATCTTCGCGAGGCAATGCTGCTCGGCTCACGAATCGCTCTGCTGGAAGAGGGTAGGCTGGTCTCAGTAAGTTCGCGCGAGGAATTTCTTGCCTCGCCGGATCCTCTAGTCAAGAAATATGTAGAAGCATTCGGGACCGGCCTCGAATGCTCCGACAAGCGAGTCAGCCCATGAACTTCTGGCATTTTGTGGTGCAAAACAAGTTGGAAATCGCCGATCTTGCGCTTGAGCACTTGTGGATGGTTGCCATCTCCACTCTGCTAGCGGTCGCAGTGGGGATCCCACTTGGCATCTTAATCACTCGCAGGCCTGGGCTTCGCAAGTCGGTGATCGCCGCCGCGAACATTGTTCAGACCATCCCCAGCCTAGCTTTGTTCGGATTCCTGCTACCCGCGCCCTGGATCGGCGACCGTGCCGGGCGCTTGGCTGTTCTCGCCCTCATGCTGTACGCGCTTCTCCCGCTGATCCGCAATACTTACGCAGGCATCAAAGGCGTGGACCACGCGGTGATAGAGGCCGCGCGCGGCATGGGCCTGACCGACTGGCAGCTTTTGTACAAAGTCGAGCTTCCCCTGGCCGCCAGCGTCATTCTCGCCGGAGTTCGCCTAGCGATCGTGATTTCCATCGGCCTCGCCACCATCGCTGCCGCAATCGGCGCAGGCGGCTTGGGGGAACTGATCTTCCGCGGCCTGGCCATGGTAAACAACAATGTGATTCTCGCCGGGGCCATCCCCGCCGCGCTGATGGCATTGTTCGCCGACACCCTGCTGGGCTGGCTGGAAAAACGCCTTTCGCCGCCGCGGCCAGCATAAGACAATGATCATGCTGGCTCGCCATCTTCGTCGAAGTATCCAACGAACAAATTTGATGTCATCCCGAGTCGCCGAGCCTGCGCGGCGTACGCGGAACCTGCTGCTAGCGGGGGTGAGCAGGCTCGGCACTCTTGGAGGCGTTTTCGAAGTTAAGTGCTCTCGCTTAGCTGTGACTTTCGCAATTCTTGCTCTACTTCCAGCCTGCTCTTCCTGCTCCGATCACCCCCGCATTGTCGTCGGATGCAAGAACTTCACCGAGCAAATCATCCTCGGAGAACTTATCGCCCAGCAAATCGAAAACAAAACTCGTCTTCCGGTCGAGCGCCGCTTCTATCTCGGCGGAACCTACATCGCCCACCAGAGCATTCTCGCCGGGCGTATTGAAATTTATCCGGAATACACTGGGACCGCCCTGACTGCGGTCCTCAAACAGCCACCCGGCTCAGATCGCAAAGCGGTGTTCGATCGTGTCAAGTCCGAATACGAAAAGCAATTCCACCTGACGCTCGGCCCGCCGCTCGGCTTCAACGACACCTTCGCCATCGAGGTCCGAGGCGAGGACGCCCGCCGCCTGCACTTGCAATCGCTCTCTCAGGCCGCCGCATACACGCCGCAGTGGCGCGCCGGCTTCGGCTACGAGTTCATGGAGCGTCCCGATGGTTACAAGGGCCTGGTCGCAACCTACGCCCTGCGTTTCGCCGCCCCGCCGCGGATAATGGACCTCGGCCTCCTCACCCGCGCTCTCAAAGACCATCAGGTTGACCTGATCGCCGGCAACATGACTGACGGCCTGATCCCCGCCCTCGATCTGTTCGTGCTTGACGACGACAAACACTACTTTCCGCCGTATGAGGCCGTCGCGGTAATTCGCGAGCAGACGCTGGCGGAACATCCCGAAGTGAGGCAAGCGCTGGATGAACTTGCGGGAAGAATCTCCGACGCCGAAATGCGCGAGCTCAACTACGCGGTCGATGGCGAGAAGAGGGATGTGAAGGAAGTAGTGACGGAGTTTTTACGTAGCAAGCATTTCTAACTCTCTGGTTTCCCATCAAACCCGGGAGCCCGTGCCGTGTCTTCTTTTTTTTGGACAGACAGGTGGGGTTTCTTTGTTGGGACCGACGACTTAGCAGTTCCATCTTCATCTACCTTCGTGCGTTGACCTGACTCCATGAGCATGTTGCACTGAGCGTGCTGTTGCAGACGACTTTCTCGTCGAGCTTCCAACAGATAAATCCTGACGGCTGCGAGCAATCGCGGCGGAGTAGATTGCAGCATATTTTGAGGAGAAAATTATGAAGACGAGAATCCTATTGAGCGCCGCAGCGGTTCTGCTGCTTGCGTTGGCCTTGATCTCATGTTCCGACGACCGCCGGTCCCCGTCCGTGGTGTATTCCCCACTGCCCCTAAGTTTCTAATTGCAGTGGATGGCAGCGGCGCCGGCACCAACGTCAACGTGTTCCCGGTCAACGCCACTACCGGAGTTCTGGGCGCGGCGGTGAGCGGTTCGCCGTTTGATTTGGGTCTGACCGCCGGCATGACCCTGGCCGTCCATCCCAATGGGCACTTTGTTTACGCCGCAGACCCAAATAACGGCTCCATCCACATGTGGAACGTGAATGAGACGACCGGCAATCCAGTGCAAACTGCGGCGCCAGTGATCAACGAGTCCGGAATTTTTTACCAACCCTGTTGCGGTCCCGGGGACGCTGCCACCCACGTGATCACCATTACGCCCAAGGGAGCTTCCTCTACAGCTCCAGCAATGACCTACTGTCGGAGCTTACAAGATCAACGCCGATGGCTCACTTGCGCACATCGCCGACCTCAACCTCGGGGCCTGTGTCACCGGAGCCATCACCGGCAATGACGGTTTCGTATGGGTTACCGACACCTGCGGCAGCAGCGGGCCGTGGAACGTTTGGACGCTCAAGATAGGCGCCACAGGCGCTTTGACGAATGCCAGCAGCGTAGGCCCAACCGGCGTTGATAGCTGGCTCTGGTCCATTCAGGTGAACCCGGCGGCGAACTTCGTCTACGTTGGGGACGAGGGCGGTGGCGCCCAGCTTTACAGCTTCTCGCTCACCGCTGCCACTGGCGCACTCACCCAGTTGGGGCCGCAGATTGTCGAAACCAACAGTTCCGACGTCCGCGACATTGCACATTCGCCCGATGGCAAGTTTTTCTACACCACCGACGATGACGAGGAAGTGCACGCTTTTTCCGCTACCACTGGACTGATCACGGAGCTCTCTGCTATCCGTACTCCTCCGGTGGCAAGGGCCAGATTGTCGCAGATCTCACCGGAAAGTTCGTGTACATGGGAGACCAAGAGAATACAGGACAGGTGATCGGCTATACGCGAGACATGACCACCGGCGCCCTGACCTTGATCGGCGGCACCACGACTGCCAACGCCAAAGCACTAGCCGTTGCAATCGTTCGCTGATGTTGTAATTCGCCAGGCCCCGCTTCGGCGGGGTCTTTTTCTTTGGTACGATTGCATCGCGGGCAGTCTATTTTTCGCGTTCGAAGAGTTGGTCTTTCATTCTTCTACAGGGACCCACCGGGGGAGATGTCAAAGGCGTCATCTCGAAACCCGCGAGACATGGGGCACCGTGCCCGAATTGACGATGGATCGAGAAGTGAACCCCTATGCCGAGGCGCGCGTGGCGCTCTTAAACGCCTTTTGGATTAGCGTGTACCGCGCGGCCCCGATGATTCCCGAGTCGTCATTCACCACGATCTTTACTGGAATATCGGCGAGCAGAGAGCGCATGCGACCTTTGTCGAGAAATGAGTTCATGAAAGCCGGGTGCTGCATCCGGGGAACGATTTTGGCTGCGATGCTTCCGCCGATGAAGACGCCGCCAGTGGCGAGGAAATTCAAAGCACAGTTTCCGGTCTCCGATCCATAGACGCCGACGAAAATGTTTAATGACTGGTCACAAATCGCCGCCTTGTTTTCAAGAGCGAGTTGCGAGATCAGTGCCGGGGGATCGGGCGCTTCGTTCATTTGTTTCTGCAACCACGCAGGTTCTTCGGCCTTTCCGGCGTCGCGAAGGAAATCGTAGATGTTCTTGATGCCGGGGCCGGAAAGGATTCTCTCGCAACTCACGTGGTCATACTTTTTGCGCAGATACTGTGCAAGTTCCCCTTCAAGATCGTTCTTAGGCGCAAAGTCGGCATGACCCCCTTCGCAAGGGAAAGGATGGTGCCGGAATCCATCCCAATAGAGGCCCGCTACTCCCAGGCCGGTGCGCGCCGAGATTACGACGCGGTTGCCTTCGGCGTCCTCGACTCCTTCGCTCAAGGTAACGAGGTCCTTGGATTCGAGCGCGTCGATTCCGTAGGCATAGGCTTCAAGGTCGTTGATCAGACCAACCGTGCCAAGTTTGAGTTGAGACGCCAGCTCGCGCGAATCAATCGTCCAGGGGAGGTTGGAAATTTTGCTTCGTCCCGCCCGCACCGGACCGGCCACGCCGAAGCAGGCACTGTGAACTGGAACGCCTTCTGTCTTCACGAATGTGTTGATGATTTCCTGCAAGCCGCCGTGTTCCGGGCTCTTGTAGGTCCTCTCGACCACCAGTTCCAGCTTGTTGCCTTCGGTTTGAAAGGCGGCCAGCCGGGTGCGGGTTGCTCCGATATCGCCTGCGAGAATCATTCGATTGTCCTCCACTCCCGCTCATCGCGCCGCAGCAGTTCGTCAGCTTCTTTGGGGCCCCAGGTTCCGGCGGCATAGTTGGGGAACCTGCGCGGTGGAAGCGCCTTCCACACGTCCAGCACCGGGTCCACTGCGTTCCAGCCGGCTTCAACCATGTCTGCGCGCGGGAACAGCGTGGCATCTCCGATCATGCAATCGTAGAGGAGGACTTCGTAGCCGGTGTATGCGTCCGCGCCAAAATACTTGGAGTATTCAAAGCTCATATCGACCGATCCCACGCGCAGAACAGGGCCAGGAATTTTCGCGCCGAAGCTGAGCGAGATTCCCTCCACCGGCTGAATCTGGATCACCAGTTGATTGGAATGCTTATGTACCGGAGCGTTGCGGAAGAGCACGAATGGGGTCTTCTTGAACTGAATCGTGATCTCGGTATGCCGCTTCGCGAGGCGTTTCCCTGTCCTCAAGTAAAACGGCACCCCTACCCATCGCCAATTATCGATGTTCAACTTGAGCGCGACAAAAGTTTCCGTCCGCGATTCCGGAGAGACTCCCGCCTCCGCGCGGTAAGCGGGGACTCTCTCCTGGTTGATGAAACCTTCTGCATACTGTCCGCGCACGCTGTATTGGAGGACATCTTCCGAGGCCAGCGGCTGCATGGCATTCAGGACCTTAGCCTGCTCGCTACGCACGGCATCCGCATGAAAGGAAACAGGCGATTCCATCGCGATCAGGCTTAGTAGTTGCATTACATGGTTGGGAACCATATCGCGCAGAGTGCCCGCGGTGTCGAAGTATCCGCCACGCTGTTCCACGCCTACAGTTTCTGCATTGGTGATTTGCACGTGGTCAATATAGCGGCGGTTCCAGATCGGCTCAAAGATCGCGTTGTCAAAACGAAAGACCAAGATATTCTGCACTGTCTCTTTTCCGAGGTAGTGATCGATGCGATAGATCTGATTTTCCGCGAGGACTGCTTCGATTTGGCGGTTCAAGGCGCGAGCAGAATCGTAGTCGTTGCCAAACGGTTTCTCAATAATCACTCGCCGCCAGCGGCCATTCTCCTGACGGGAGAGCCCGATCTCACCCAACTTCTCGACGATGGACGCAAAGAATTTGGGCGAAGTCGCGAGATAGAAGAGATAGTTGCGCTCAGTATTGTGCTGTTGATCAATCTGGCCGAGCCGAGCGCCAACCGTGGAGTACGTTGCAGGATCGCCAAAATCGCCGCATTGATAGTAGAGCCGCTGTTGAAACCAGTCCCAGGCCGCAGAGCCGCGGTCCTCGGCCGGAAGGAACGAAGTGACTTGGCTGCGAAATTGTTCCTCGCCCAGTGGGTCAACCGCAACTCCCAGAATCGCGAAGTGTTTTGGAAGCAGCGAAGCCTTCCCCAGATTGAAGAGCGCTGGAACGAGCTTTCTCTTGGTGAGATCACCCGACGCGCCAAAGAGCACCATGGCACAGGGGCCGGCCGCTTGGTCGAAATGTGGTGTTTGCTGTTCCTGATTAGCCGTTACCGCAGTTGCCATTAACCGCCTCGGAGTGTCGCAGTGGCATATTCTACTCGCGCTGATGATCATCAACCAGCGACCGCCTCACATCACTCACATCAGCCAAAGCGCATCCACATCCACAATCACATTTGTCCGCGGGATATTCTCTTTCGCCGCCTGCGCCAGCATCGCCCTTAGCAGCGTATTCAGCTTCTGCCGGCTCGGCGACTTCAAGATAAAGTGATAGCGGTAATCGCGTTTCAATCGCTCAATTGGCGACGCCGCCGGGCCCAGCACCCGCACTCCTTCGTGGCGCGTTTTCTCAAACCACCGGCCGAGCGTTCCCGACCATTTGAGCGCGTTATCAAGCTGGTTGCTGCGAATCAATACGTTGGCCAAAGAACTGTACGGCGGATAGTGCATCCAACTGCGGAAGCGGAGTTCTTTTTCGTAGAATCCTGCGAAATCATGTTGTGCTGCATATTGCACTGCATAGTGTTCGGGAAAATAGGTTTGCAGCACAACGTTTCCCGGCACTTCTCCGCGACCCGCGCGTCCCGCGACCTGAGTCAGCAACTGAAATGTCCGCTCAGCGGCGCGGAAGTCTGGCATGCCTAGAGCCAGGTCTGCGCCCACCACGCCTACCAGCGTCACTCCGTGAATGTCGTGGCCTTTGGCAATCATCTGGGTGCCGACCAGCAGATCCAGTTCACCGGCGTCCAGTGCGTTCAGCGCGCGCTCAAAATCGGCATGGCTGCGCACGGTGTCGCGATCCAGTCGAGCAATCCGTGCCTGCGGAAAAAGTCCATGCAACAGCTCTTCCAATTTTTCGGAACCCGTGCCAAGAAAAAAGACGTACTCACTCCCGCAAGCGCTACACGTCTTCGGCACCGGAGCCATGAAACCGCAGTAGTGGCATTCCATGCGGCGCTTGATCTTGTGCAGCGTGAGCGCGATGGCACAGTTTTGGCACTCCAGTTTTTTGCCACAGCTCCGGCACAAAACCACCGGAGAATATCCGCGGCGGTTCAGCAGCACCATGGCTTGCTCTTTCCGCTCCAGCCGCAGCCCGATCTCCTCGATCAGCTTGCGCGAGATTACCGGCTCCTTTCCCGTCTCCTGAAATTCCTGCCGCATATCCACCAGTTCAACTTCCGGCAGCGGACGTTTCTCCACGCGGTCGGGCATCTCCACCAGCGCATAGCGGCCTTTTTTCGCATTGGCGTACGATTCCAGCGACGGCGTCGCCGACCCCAGCACCACCGTCGCGTCCGAGAGCTTCGCCCGCATGACCGCTACATCGCGCGCATGGTAGCGCGGAGTTTCCTCCTGCTTATAAGAAGAATCCTGTTCTTCATCCACAATCATGAGCGCGAGATTTGACACCGGCGCAAAGACTGCGGACCGTGTGCCAACCACCGCTCGCGCTTCTCGACGACGAATACGCCGCCAGTGTTCCGCCCGCTCTTTATCGGAAAGTGCGGAATGCAGGATAGCGGCTTCATCTCCGAAGGCATCGTGCACCTCGGCCGCAATCGCCGGCGTGAGGCCAATTTCCGGTACCAGCAGAATCGCGGAGCGTCCCGCGTCCAGCACCGACTTCATCGCCGCCAGATAGACGGCGGTCTTGCCCGATCCGGTTACGCCATGCAACAGAATTCCGGCAAACTTTCTATCGGCAATCGCAGACTGAATTTGATCGAGCGCCCCACGCTGCGCCGAATTGAACTGGAACTCCGGAGCAACTCCGCGCGCTCTCATGCCAGGTTTTGGCAGTGCGACCGGCTCTTCTACCAGTTCGACCAGGCCGCGCATGACTAATGCCTTCAAAGTACCTCGTGGCACTTCGAGCTCTCGCAAGGTCTCTACTGCAAGCCGCCCGGCCGCCGCAGCCAGTGTTTCGACTACCCGGCGCTGGTTCGGATTCAGCTTTCCTTCCCTATGCTTGAGCACCGCAACTTGCATGGTGCGCCTCCCCTCGGTGACATGGGAGACATCTTCCCGCACAATCCACCATTTACGCACCATGCCGTCAAGCAATGCGCGCGAAACATGCGCTGCCGCCCGCAACGTTGCTTCCCGAGCCTGGTCGCGGGACGCCAGATAATCCAGCGCCCGGAATTCCGCGTACTGGTCTTCCGGGGCGCGTTTCGATCGCGAGGGTGAGCCGGTGCTTCCTGCAAGGTGCAGCGCCGAATGTCCCTGGTCCGTAATGCGATAGACCATCGCCCGCCGGAAGTCTGCGCTGAGAGGAACCATAGAGCGGAACACTTCTCCGAGCGGGGCCAGATAGTATTCACCGATCCACTTTCCGAGGCGCAACAACTCCTCGGTCAGCGCAGGCGCATTGGCCTCGTCCAGCGTTTCGATAACGTTCTTGGCAGCGACTTTGGGCGGGAGGTCGTGCAGCTCCGTGACAATTCCCATGAGACGTTGCTGGCGGAAGGGCACCAGCACCCGTCCGCCCGCCGCAGGGTGCATTCCGTCCGGAATCCGGTAGGTGAATACCGCGTCCAGTGGCACCGGTACAGCCACGTCACAATACTCAGACATGAGGAAGAGGGTGAAAAGGAATCCTAACACTTCGTCAGGCCCACCTTAGAGGGCTAAGGGGGACCAGAAATAAGGATCTCTGCTATGGCGCAGAAGTGTAATTAGTTCCAGAAGATATCCACGGAAGGGCAAATTTGACCTAAGGTGTTTTTCGTAGGGTGCGCTAAGACTCCCGGGGGACCGCTCACCTGGGGCCAAATACAGTGATTTCGGCAGTTTTCTGAGCGGATATGATTGGCTTGGTTCGTCGCCGACTCGGACGCCCTGGGATGTAGGTCTTTTCAGCTTTCGTTTGTTGGAGTTTCGCGGTGGAAAAGTCGCCATTGCCATCCCTTTGCTTGAGCCGTTCCAGCAGCCGCCTTCGTCCTGACAATGCTCACCGACGGGTCAGTGTGGAAATTCCCGAGTCGTTTTTTTCTCACATTGGGACGACTTGGCAAACCATGTGCAAGAGTCTTCATCTCGGCGTCGAATTTTGTTTCTTTGAGGCAAAAGATCATTGTGGCGAAGTCTATCTGTCAGAGGTGGTGGTATGAACGACAAATCGTTACGCCCACGGGAGCAGCAGGTCGTAGAACTGCTCCTTCAAGGTTGCGACAACGACGAAATTTCGAAACAGCTGAACATGGCGCGACGAACGGTGAAGGCGCACTTCAACCGCTTGTTCGTGCGTTTTGGTATCGATAACGGAGTCAAACGAGTAAAGCTGGCAACACTTTTATATAGGAGGCAGCTTTGTTTACAAGAAGAGACTGGCGGGGATATCCCAATGAGCGAGAGCAACGCGTCATCGAACTCGTCGCTCAGGGACTCAAAAACAAGGAAGTCGCAAGTGAAATCGGGACCACCGAACACGTCATCAAAAACTATCTCCGCACCATCTACGACAAACTGGGGCTCTGGAACCGCGTAGAACTGGCTTTGTGGTATGAAGCCCGCCGTCATGAAGGCATGATGCTGGCCCAGAGCAATTAATCGACGGCCGCTGGGAGATGCTTCGAATCCTCTCGGCGGCCATCACTATTCTTCAAGATCGGATCCCGGCTTGGCAGGGTCATTTACATACAGCACCGGTTGCCGGTTCAAATCGATCTTGCTGTGCGTCGTGCTGCGTTTCGAACTGCCCCCCGGGAGTCTTGCCGTAGAGGCTTGATCCGGGACAGTAGTAGAGCGCGGTGTGCATGTCTACCCATACCCGCACGTCTGGGTTGCCGGTCGGGGCCGTCGGCGCTCGATGTGGGACCTGCGCCACTCCTAGCTTAACCAGAACGGATTCAAACCAGGTCAGATGGGGCGACGCAGTCGTTGGCCACGCCCAGACAACCAACACTAGGAGCGCGAGCGCGACCATCGCCGTCACGGCGTCCCTGCGTCGCATTCTCAGGCGAAGTTTCCCCTGCGCGCGCCCCCACGCCGCACGGATCGCATCATCCCAGGAGGGCGCGGCAAATGAATCCTGGGTCCAAGGCATGGTGCCTACGGATTCCTGAGTCGGTCGCGTGGGCTCAACAGCTTTCTCTGCACGCCGCCACACTGATTCCGGCAAAGTTTCCTTATTCTCGCCGCCTTTCTCGTCACGCTGGGCAACATCGTCCGGCGATTGTGGCTCGATGTTGAACGCTTCCACCTGCGATTCGCCTGTCTCCTCCTCCCGCTCCTCCAAAACTTCGTGTGCTTGCTGCATATACCAGAGCGAAGCCCACTTGCTCTGCAAGCCCTCCCACGCGGCTCCGGTCACGCGCGGCATGCTGCAGTTCCCACAGAACGCTTCATTGGCTTGGAATGGGCGTCCACACACCCGGCACTGCGCGGCGAGCGCATCAGGGGGAGGTTTTGGATCGGATGAAGAATGTGCCGGAGAATTTAGGGCCGGAGAATTTAAGGGAGTGGCCTCCGCTACGGGTTCGTCTGCAGGCTGCGCCCAACCATCGTCCGCCTCCGGACTTCCGACAGAATCTTCGGCCGCGACCAGTTCAGAAGGAGCCACCTCTGGCGAAGGTTGCGGCTTGCCGGCCAGTCTTATCCGAGAGCCTGCTCCTCGATCGAGAACCTCTGTGACGAGCGCAGCCAGCAGTTGGCCAGTGCGGACGTCACACTCGTGAAAAGCGTCTGCTTCGTTCCATCGCACTTCAGCCAGACCCACGATTTGTCCTGATTGCTGGATTGGAATCGCAAGCAAGGCCCGAACCCCCAGTTCCCGGCAGATTGCGCCGTCCAGGCTAATGTCTTTGTGCGCGTCCGCAGAGTGGAACACTTTTCCGTTTCGCAGCCGCTCGGTGGCCACCAGCGAATTCGATGCCAGCGAACCTCCGGGGACCCTCGCAGCGGCGCCAGATTCAGCGACGCAGTGGAGATAACCGTCGCTCGTGAGGCTGATGCTGACTCCGGCGGCATCGGTCATGGCTCGCAGGCGATCGGCGATCAATTTGGCCGCAGCTTCGGGTACCAAGCCTCCAGCGCGCAGCAGGGATTGCGTCTTTGTCACCTGGTTGAGGATCCACCCTGTATCCAGGCGCGAGCGTTTCGCTCGCAAGCTGTCATTGTGTTGCTGCAGAACGTAGGCTGCCGCCAGCAACTGCTGGAAGTCCGGTTCGTCCAATGCAGGCTTGCGCTTCGCTCTCTGGTCGAGAGGCGTCAAAGGCTGGTACTCCCTTGAGTGATATTGTAAAGCAGTTTCCTGCATATGACCCCTTGAAAGGCGGACCCCGAATACCGGCCCAACCCATTAGTTCACAGGCGTTTCTTCGCGAACAGCCCGCAGGGCACCAGCTTCGTGGCTTAAGTAGAAGTGGACCGCGGGCGTGATGATCAGCGACAGGACCATAGAAATCAGAATTCCGCCAATCACGGCAATGGCCAGCGGTTGCAACATTTGCGACCCCGCTCCAAGAGCAAAGGCAAGGGGTAGCATTCCGGCGATGGTGGCCAGCGCGGTCATCACAATGGGACGCAGGCGGCGCCGGCTGGCCTGCAGCATAGCTTCTTCCGCGGATGCTCCGGTCGCCCGCATCCTCTGATCCGCATCCAGCAGCAGGATTCCATTCTTGGCAACGATTCCCACCACCATGATCATCCCCATGAACGACGACACATTGAAAGTCGTGCGGGTGATGAGCAGCGCAATGAACACTCCCGAAGTGGAAAGCAGAGCGGAGGCCAGAATCGCAAGCGGGGCGGCGAAGGTGCGGAACTCAAACAGTAAGACAATGAAGACCAGAACAATCGCCAGCATTAGGACGAATATAAGATCGCGAAACGATTTCTGCTCCTCTTTGTAAGTGCCGCCGTATGCAACGCGAATGCTTGCTGGAATGTGAAGTCCGTTCACAGTTTTCTGTACCGCGTCCATAGCACTGCCTAAGTCTGTTCCTTCGGTTCGCCCCGTAACCATGACAGTGCGCAGCAAGTTTTCGCGGCGGATTTCGGTCTGCCCGGGAAGCTCCGTGATCTTCGCCAGCGCACCGAGTGTCGCCGTGTGGCCGCTGCTACTGGTGAGCAGTGTGTCTCGAACTGTGTCCACAGTGGCGCGGTTGTCCTTCGGAAAGAGTATGCGGACGGTGTACACGCGGTCATTCGAGATTACGGGCGTTGCCGCTGGCTCTCCCTGGACGAGCGACGCCACATCGGTCGCGATCTCTTCCGGCGTGAATCCCGCACGTGCGGCTACCGCAGGGTCAACCTGGAACGATAGGGCTGGACCGCTGATAGTGTTTTCGATCCCGTCCAGGACGTCGACTACACCGGGGATTTTGCGGATTGCATCGGCAACTTTCGGCGCCCATTCTTCCGTTTCTGCGGGATTCTGCGAGAACAGCTTGATTTGAACCGGTTCTCGCTCGCCTGTCAGGTCGCCAATCATGTCTTGCAAGATCTGCACGAATTCGATTTTGACAGCGGGTTCCTGCTCGACGGCCTTCGCTCGGACATCTTCGATCACATCATCTATGCTGCGCTTGCGGTCCTTCTTCAGCTTGACTAGGATGTCGCCGCGGTTGGCCTCTGTGACCGCCGCCGGCCCGAGTTCGAACCCCGTCCGCCGGGAACTGCTCTCCACTTCTGGGACAGTTTTGATGATCTGTTCCAAGTGTAGGACCATGCGGTTGGTTTCCGACAGCGAGGATCCCGCGGGCGTCCAGTAATCAAGCGTGAAGTCCCCTTCGTCCATCTCCGGCAGCAGGTCGTTTCCCGAGAAGTGATAGCACAGGTAGGAACTGGCGACTAGCAAGATACTGAGTCCAACCAGCCACCGGGGTTTTGCCAGAGCACGGCGCAACCAGTGCTGATGAAAATCAATAATCTTGCGGAAGCGACTGCCCAGCGAAGCTTCTTCCGCGGCCAGCAATTGGGCTAAGGACTCCTCCTCCTCTGCGTTCTCGGATTCTGAGGCGTGCTTGCGGATGAAGTAGCTGCTGAGAGTCGGTGTCCAAGTCAACGCCAGGGCCAGCGAGGTGAATAGAGCCACGCCCAGAGTCACAGCGAGCGCGCGAAAGAATGTTCCGGTAACCCCGGTGATCGAAATCAGAGGAAGAAACACAACCACTGGAGTCACGGTCGAGCCAATCAGAGGGACGGTGATCTCGCGCAAGGCGCTGCGAATTGCTGGCAGGCGTCCCTGCCCCGCGTCGCGATGCAGCACGATGTTCTCTACCACCACGATGGCGTCGTCAATTACCAGCCCCACGGCGGCCGCGAGTCCACCCAGCGTCATCAGGTTGAAGCTTTCGCCGATGATTTTCAAAACAACGAATGTGAGCAGGATCGTCACAGGGATCACCAGGCCGGCAACGACCGAAGTTCCCCAATCGTGCAGGAATACCACCAGAATGATCGAGGCGAGCACAACCCCCAGCAAGATCGCGTCGCGCACGCTTTTGATGGATTCACTCACAATGATGGATTGATCGTAAAAAGGCCTGATCTCAATTCCGGGAGGCAGGGAATTGCGGATTTTCTCAATTTCCTGATGTGCTTCGTCTGCCACATCCATGGTATTGCTCTCAGGCTGGCGATTGATGTTGAGCAACACCGCTGGTTTGCCGTTGGCGCTGATAAGCCTGTAAACCGGCTTCACTCCCTGGACCACGCTGGCTAGATCTCCGACACGTACCGGAATGCCAGCAGGCGTTGTCTTGACCACCACGCCCGCGATCTGCTCCGGAGTCTGTACCTGGCCGCTGATCAGTCCAAGCACTAGCTGGTGATTTCTCTCGAACAGTCCCGGCGAGTCAATCAGGTTGGTGCGCTTCATCGCCTCCAAAATGTCGGTGACGGTGACCCCTGCGGTGAGCAGCTTTGCCGGATCGGGCTCGATGTGGAACTCCGGCTCCTGCCCCCCTTGGACAATCACGCTGGCAACGCCATTGAGGCGGTTCAACCGCGGTTTGAGATCATAGGTCGCCAGTTCCCACTGTTGGGTCTGCGGGACTGTCTCGGAAGTGAGGCTGTAGCCGATGATGGGGAAGCTGGCGAAGGTCATCCGTCGCGTGTCAATGGTTGTTGTCGGCGGAAGTTCCGGCTGCACGCGTGAAATGGCGGAGTTCACGTACTGCAGGGTCTGGAACATGTCCACGTTCCAGTTGAAGAAGAGATCAATCTCGGCCGATCCGCGGCTGGTTGTGGACCTAACTTCTTCGAGTCCGGGGACGCTGTTCACCGCTTCTTCAATCGGACGAGTCACCGTGACCATCATCTGGTCAATCGGCATCACGCCGTTGTCGATGGCAAGAACAATGCGAGGAAAATTGGTGGTGGGGAAGACTGCGACCGGGATGTTAAACGCGAGATATCCGCCTAGCGCCGCGATCGTGAGGATCAGAAAGATGAGCGGCTTGGCTTGGTGCGCAAACCAGTACGAGGACTCGGGGCGATTCAACCGGCTCCTCCCGCGCTACTCCTTTTCATCTTTCCCTTCCGGCTTGGCTTCCGCAGTCGTGATCTTGCTGTTGTCGGGCAGGCCGTAGGCCCCGGTTGCCACAATACGGTCCTCGGCTTGGAGGCCCTCGACAATTTGAATGCGATCTTCTTCGCGAATTCCGGTCTTCACAGTTTTCTGGTGCGCACACTGGTCGCTTGGGTTCTTACTTTTTTCACAGCGCGCAGCCACCATCACCGATGTCGTTCCATCCGCTGCCGTAAGCAGGGCAGCCGCAGGAATGGCCAGCGCATCCGCCACCGAGCGCGCAATCATCGAAACCTGCACACTG
>Ga0137378_10002074_pt1 | contig 17160 bp, 16 predicted proteins | sample SagtaG_21_FD_104813 | JGI IMG/M metagenome (GOLD analysis project Ga0137378, IMG submission 104813) | Vadose zone soil microbial communities from Sagehorn Ranch, Mendocino, California, USA - Sage2_L_60_16 metaG | ecosystem: Environmental > Terrestrial > Soil > Vadose zone | place: USA... | reverse complement strand
GTGACGGAGCGAAATTCAATTCCTTGCACAGTGCGCCACGGTTGCGCATCGCGTTTCAAGATTTGAATTCCGTAGAACCCCGCATTCTCGAACGCAGCGAGAAAGCGTTCCTCTGTGAGCGCGCCCGAAATGCAGCCGCTCCAAAGCTCGGGATCGCTCTGCATTTCCTCCGGCACTTCTTCATCACTGACGATGTCGGAGATAACAGCGCGACCGCCTTTTTTGAGAACGCGGAAAATTTCATCGAAGAGCTGCCGCTTGGATTTCGGCTCGACCAGATTGAGCACACAGCTGGACACGACTACGTCCACTGAGTCGGTGGCGATCAATGGATGTTTAAAGCGCAGCTCTTCGGCAAATTCATCGGCCGCAAGAAAGGAGGCGGCGTCCGTGATTGGATTTTGTTTTAATTGTCGATCTAACAATTCGAGATCGAGCGCGAGATCTTGAATGCGTCCTTTGCGAAACTCGACGTTGGAGTACCCGATTCGTTCCGCCACGATCGGCGCGCTACGTCGCGCGACTTCGAGCATCTCGTCGGTCATATCGACGCCAATGACTTTGCCTTTCGGACCGACAATCTGTCCGGCGATGAAACAAATTTTTCCGGTGCCGCTACCAAGATCGACAACGACTTCGCCCTCACGCAGATAACGTGACGGATCGCCACAGCCGTAATCGCGCTCGATGACTTCCTGCGGAATTGCCGTCAATAACTCATCATCGTACTCGGCCGGACAACAAAGGTTGTCCGCGCGTTCTTTTGCTCCGGCGGCGTAGCGTTCCCGGACGATGCTTTCAGTGCGATGGGGTTCGATCATATTGATGCGAAGTTTTAGCAGGCTGCTTTATTCCTGAAAAGCTTTGGTTTCGCGCAGCGCATCGCGCGCGATTTTCGTCACCCAAATTGTCACAATGATGGTCGCGGCGAGGCCGACCCCTGTGAAAGTCCAGTATTGCCAGCCACGTTTCATTGCTTCGCCGCTGGCCGCTGCCGCAACCGCCGTTTTGTCTGCCGCGCCGATGTAAACATATAGGAAGGTGCCGGGCATCATGCCGATCCAACTCGCGAGAACGTAGGACCAAAACTTCACGGTCGTTAGGCCGTAGAAATAATTGCTCAGATTAAACGGAATCACCGGGCTGAGTCGAAGCAGGAAAATTAGTTTCGCGCCCTGTTTGCCGATCGCGTTATCGATCTTGCGAAACTTTTCATGCCGTTGCGCGACCGATTCGATTTTGTTCCGCGCGATGAAGCGAGCGACAAGGAACGCCGATGACGCACCAAGGGTTGCGCCGGCGGAAATAGCGAGAAAACCTTTCCATAAACCGAATGCGAACCCGGCGCCAATAGTCAGCACTGACCCGGCGCGAGCAAAACTGTGGCGACTGCGTAAACGGCTATGAATATGAAAATGCCGGCTACGCCCCTTTGGCCAACCCAGTCGTTGAAGTTGCGCAGCCACTGCTGGACCGGCAGAAATCTCATCGCGAGGAAGAGCACGATCACACTCACTAACAGCGCAATGAGCCGCCCGATGACGCTCTTGGAATTGCCTGTCTTATCGTTACTCATCTGCGCGCGCGGTCGTAGAGCCAGGTGAAAATCCTTTTCGCGCGCGGCGTTAGTCGCGTCTTGTTGTATTTGTCGCCCGCCTTGCGCGCGAGCTCGGCGAATGTCGGATAGGCATGGATCATCGACGCAATTTTGCCCAGACCAATCTTCGCATGCATCGCCAGTACAAACTCGTGCAACAAGTCGCCCGCGTGCGGCGCCACGATGGTTGCGCCAAGAATTTTGTCGGAACCTCTCACGGTCAAAATTTTGGCGAAACCGGCGTCTTCACTTTCCACTACCGCGTCGGCGGGGCGCTGCTAGTTCTTCGCGTCACGGTTTTTCTCGTCATGGTTATTTGGACGATCGACAAGTTTGTTCGGCCGTGGGGGATTGAATGAGCAGGGCACGCACGGGCGCAATTACAGCCGGCCGACCTGCTCTTCGACCATATTTTTAAATACCGACGCTACTCGGCGAGTTCATCCGTCGGTCGCGGCTCGCGATCGGGCTGCTCGCCGGTGGGTAAGCGCCACTCGCGCTGTCTGCCGAATGGCAACGCGAAAAGTTTACCTAACGTGAGCTCGTTCTCGTCGCGATACGCGGCGACTCCGATGGTGACGGCGTCCTGTGGAATATCACGGCGCAAGGTGCAATGAAGTTTGTCCCACCAGCAAAAGATTGTCCCCCAATTCGAGTTGGTCTCGCGCTGGACGATAGAGTGATGGATGCCGTGCATGCGCGGGGTGACAATGATCAAATTCAAAATGCGTTCGAGGTTAATCGGCAGTCGCCAGTTTGAATGATGAAACAGAGTGGCGGCTTCGAACGTGATGAAGAAAATAAGGAGCATCATCGGCGCGATTCCGAAGAGCGCGACAGCGAGCGAAAGAAATCCGGCCGAGAAAAGCATTTCGCCAAAATGAAAGCGCGCCGCCGTGCTTACATCGAGATCCAGATCGGTATGGTGGACATTGTGAAATCGCCAGAAGAGCGGGAGCATATGATTGGCCCAATGCCACCACCAGTAGGCATAATCCATGAGCAGAAACGTGGCGACGAGCGTGACCCAACTCGGCAACTCGAGCCAATTGAGCAGACCGACATGTCGATCTTGCGCCCAGACGCCGATCGCCCACGGAATCGGCAACATGAGGAGACGGACGATCGCGAATCCAGGAATGGAAAGAACGAAATTGCGCACTAGCCGGCCCACCATGGTGAAATGCTGGCGTCGCAATGGACGACGCCATTGCAGATAAAGGAGCGCGAGAAAAAGTGCGCCGAGCAGCGGACGTCCGATATAGTCCCATAACGGGATTGGATGCAGCGGTAACATGAAGGAGATGAGCTTATCATCAGCGAGTGCACAGCGGCAATCCGACGGCACCGCGAAACTTAAGCCGAGCATTTCAATCATTGTCCCGGTGCTCAATGAAGGTGGCCGGATTCAGCGATTTCTGGAGCACCTGCGCGAACGCGCGCCGTCGGCTGAGCTGATTCTGGTCACCGCCGCCGGCTCTGAAAGCGTACCCGAATCGGTCGCCCAACTGTGCGACGGCGTCCTAACGGGCCGTCGCGGTCGGGCCGCTCAGATGAATGCCGGCGCGAACGTGGCGGGCGGCAATGTGCTCTGGTTCGTTCATGCCGATTGCGAAGTGCCGCGCGGTTGTCTTGAAGAGATCGCTCGCACGCTGCGAGATCGACAGGTGGTCGGTGGTTGTTTTCGAATCCGTTTCCCGCGCCGCAAGTTGATTTATCGGGTCAGCGACGCCGGGGGAAATCTCGCCGTTGAATTGTTTGGTCGATGCTATGGTGACCACGGTATTTTCTGCCGGCGCGAAGATTTTTCTGCTATCGGTGGTTATCCCGACTTGCCCGTGCTCGAGGACGCTGAGTTTTATCGGCTGCTGCGTCAACGCGGCCGCACTCGCCAACTGGCCAGTAAGATTGTGCCAAGTCCGCGCCGCTATGAAGAGATAGGTCCGTATCGATTAACGGCTGCATTCTTTTTCCTTTCAGCGCTCTACATTTTGCGCGTCCCGATTGCAACGATTGCGCATCTTTATGAGCGCCTCTGCGCTATTCGGCGGGAATAAAAAGATTCGTTTAAGCGTCGAACATCCAGTTAAACTCCAAACATCCAATCCCATCCTATGATTACACGATTCATCATCGCAGCAGCAGTGGCGTTGTTCTTCACTCCCACGATGTCGAACTTTGCTCAAGAACATCCGGAGCATCCGAAGAAGACCGAAGGGAAAAACAAAGGCGAGCATCCGAAGAAAGACGGCGCGGAAAAGAAAGTCACCACGGCCGAGATTTCTACTGGAATCAAGAAGCACATTAGCAGCGAGAGCAAAAACTCTAGCGACAAGAAGTTTCACGTGAACCACGAGGGCAAGGACCTCGCCCTCGATTTGGTCAAAGTGCATGACGACCGGCTCTCCAGTCTGGGCGAAGGCAAATATTTTGCCTGCGTCGACATGAAAGCGACCGACGGCACGACCTATGACATTGATTTCTTCATGTCCGGAAAACCCGGGGACATGAAGGTTACCGAAACATCCCTCCATAAGGTGAACGGCAAGCCGCTCTACAATTGGAAAGAAGAAGGCGGCGTCTGGAAAAAAGTTTCGGGTTAGAAACCTCTCGCGCCTTTATGCGTTCGCTAATTGTCCCAACGCTAGTTTTTTTCGGAGCGTTGGCGAGTCCGGCCGCTGATAAACCCGGTATCGTCAAAGGCTCCGATGAGTTCGAGTTTGTTTATCGAGTCAAGCTTCCCGAGATCAAAGGTGACGCCCGACTCTGGATTCCATTGGCTAAGACGGATGCGTTTCAGACCGTCACGCAAGAGGAAATCAGTATCCCGATCAAGTGGGACAAGGTGCAGGATCGCGATTATGGCAACGACATTTGCGTGCTTCATCCGCAATCTTCCGACAGCGGCAAGATGATCGAACTGCGTTATCTGGTCGTGCGCAAAGAGAAAGCGGCGTATCCGTCAAAGGGAGAAGATCCTGGGCGCTTTCTTCGTCCGGAGAAGCTCGTGCCGCTAAACGAAACGTTTAAGACGCTGGCCGAGCAAGCAACTGCGGGGAAAAAAGGCGACGTTGATCGCGCCAAGGCGCTTTACGATCATGTGCTCGGTCGGATGCGCTACGACAAATCCGGCACAGGTTGGGGCAGGGGAGACGCGATCTACGCATGTGACGCGAAAACAGGCAATTGCAGTGATTTTCACGCTTATTTTATAGCGTTGTCCCGGAGCGTCGGAATTCCGGCTCGCTTTGCCATCGGCGCAACAATTCCGGCGGACAAAAACGAAGGCGCGATTGAAGGCTATCATTGCTGGGCGGAATTCTTCGCCGATGGCCGCTGGGTCCCGGTCGACATCAGCGAAGCATGGAAAAATCCGCAGCTGGCCGATTATTATTTCGGCCATCATCCGGCCAATCGGTTCGAACTGACCAAAGGGCGCGATTTGATTGTCGATCCTGCGCCGGCGACCGGCCCGATTAATTTTTTGGCGTATCCGCTACTCGAGATGGACGGCAAACCGGTGAAGCCAGAAACAAGCTTCGCCTTTCGCCGGACTCGCGCCTGAATCTGTAATACCAGCCGTGCAATTGCCCCAAGGGCACCCTGCACGAGCGAAAGGAATGCGTCGCCGTCGCTCCAAATTGGGATGACGGCGCTAATGTTCGCGATTTCGTCCGCGTTCGCAGCGACTAACGAGTTGTCACATCTGCCACACCGCGTGCAACGAATTTCGTTTTCCGGAAGCACCTGCTTGCTCTGTGAGCGACTCTTGCTCCTATTCATCTCGAAAGCTTTCGGGAGTTGAAACTCAATGAGCGGACTGCGATTGGGAGTTAATATTGATCACATCGCCACGTTGCGGCAGGCACGTTATGCGAGCATGCCGGAATCGAAGAATGCCGAACCCGATATCGTGGTTGCGGCTGCGATGTGTGAACGCGCCGGCGCGCAGGGGATCGTTACGCATTTGCGCAGCGACCGGCGCCATATACAGGACCGCGACATCGATCGGCTTCGCCAGAACATCATGACCAAACTGAATTTGGAAATGGGCAACACGCCGGAGATTGTCGATGTTGCTTTGCGAATTGTGCCCGACGAAGTCTGTCTTGTCCCAGAAAAGCGCGAGGAAGTGACGACCGAAGGCGGTCTCGATGTTGTGGCGAATCGAAAGGAACTCGAGCCGACGATCAAACGACTTCAAACTTCGGGTATTCGCGTCAGTTTGTTTGTCGATCCGACCCTGGAGCAAATCGATGTGGCCCATGAGCTGGGCGTCGAAATGGTCGAGCTGCATACCGGCAAATTGGCGAATGCGTTTTCGGAAAAGATCGAGAAAGAGGAGCTGGAAAACTTGCAAGCCGCGGCCAAAGCTGCGTCAGAATTGAAACTGCAAGTCAACGCCGGTCACGGTATCAACTACACCAACATCGCGCTGATCCACAAAATTCCGCACCTCACCGAACTGAACATCGGGCACTCGATCGTTTCGCGGGCGGTCTTCGTTGGAATTGAAAACGCAGTCAAAGAACTTTTGGCGGCGATGGCTGATTACAGAGGATGAGTGTGCTTGGCATCGGCGTCGATCTGGTGCAGTGTGCGCGCATTCAACATTCGCTCGATCGCTTCGGCGAAAAATTTCTCCGCCGCGTTTTTACCGAGGGCGAAATTGAATATTCGATGTCGATGAAATTTCCGGCGCGCCATCTGGCTGCGCGATTTGCGGGAAAGGAAGCGGTCGCGAAAGCGTTTGGCACTGGAATCGGGAAGGAGATGGGTTGGCGTAACATCGACATTCTCAAGAAGAAAAGCGGCGAACCGTTCCTGGTTTTCTCCGGACCCGCGCAAGAGCTGGCCACGAAACGGGGCGTGACATCGGCGCTAATTACTTTGAGCCACACCGACCATCACGCCGTCGCGTGCGTCGTTCTTGAAGCTACGTGATTTATCAAAACGAACGCCCTCGCCGGTTTCCCAGCGAGGGCGCCGTGATTTTTAGCAACTCACGCTGCTATTTCTTGCAGCAACCCGTGTTGCAACATTGTTTGCCTTTGCAGCAGTTGTCTTTCGGCGTCGTCGCTGCTGTCGCCGTGCCAATCAAAGCTGCCAGGCTTATAATCAATAGAAGATATTTCATACAATTCTCCTGTTTGAGTTTTTTGTGAAATTCGACCGCGCGTTTGATCGCGAGTCGAACCGTCGCTTAGGAGAATGTAATGCGCGGCGGCGGCACTGGCGGCCGTTGCGACCGAGCATTAATGCGATCGTTCGCTATTGAAATTGTGCCGATCAAGCGTGAGTTCGCGACGAACGCATTTGCGCTGCCGAAATAAAGAAGCAGGCAAGCCGCAGGCGCCGTGCAACATGTGGCAGAACTCGAGGTTGTTCCGCCGGGATTGATTGGGCAGCGGAGGCCGGCGCCCATGTTCAGATCGGCGCAACAAGTTTTCTGGTGGACGATCGGACCAGACTCGCCTGGAAGAACCGGCGTTAAAGAAGCAAGGCTGACCGCTAAGACGGCCAAGAGTAGTCGCGCCGGCACACTCACCGGCTGCAATCTAGCATCACCACCAGGTTTCTAAAGAGCGATTAACGCGCGGTTCGTTTGCCGGTACCGCCACTAATTCTCCTGAACGGCTGCCTCGACCCACGGTCTAACTTGTGCTATACGGGAATTGCATGTTGAGGAGGATCACGATTTCGCTGGTAATGGCTGCGGCGCTGGCGGCAGGGCCGATGTGCGTTTCCGCACGAACTTGCATTCTGTCCAACACGTCGAGCCAGAAGGCTTGTCAATCCGATTGTTGCGCAAACAAAACTTGTTGCGCGACGTCGCGCAAGAACACAGCTCCAGTCTCTCAGCCGCTTGCAAAGTCCGCTTCGGTTCAACAGAACATTGCGACTTTGCCTTCTTCGGTTGCGTTCCTGGGACTGGATCCAGTCGCGAGAACCTCGCGGGTTTTTTCGAGGAGAGATTGCACGGCGCACTCGCCGCCGACGCTCGCACTGACCTGCATTCGTCTCATCTGATCCACGGACGTTAAAGCCCGGGGTGTCCCCATTTACGGGAACATCTGGACCTCAACCGTTCGTTTGGATCAATGAAAACAAATTACCTTTTACCATTTTATTTAGCTTTAACTTCAATTCTTCAAGCTGAGGAATCCGGCGACGCCGGCACCGAAGCTCCGCGCGCTCACATTTCGTTACGCGAAGTGACGAAGGTGGTGCTCGCGAACAATCCTGCAATCAAGCAAGCCGAGAACCGCTGGCGCGCGGCAGTCCAACGCGTGCAGCAAGCAAACGCATGGGACGACCCGCGCATCGCCGGCGATTCGCGAGTTCGCCGGTTTGTTGACGTGCCGCCGAACGCGTTCATGGATCAGTCGCTTACAGTCGAGCAGCTGATCCCGATCACCGGAAAAAATCTTCTGCGCGGGCGCGCCGCGGCAGCGGAGGCATTGTCGATCTTCGAGGAGGTGCGGCGGGCGGAGCTGGACGTTATCGCCAAAGCGCGTGCTTCGTTCTTCCGATTGGCGAACGCTTACGAGCAGCTGGAGATCAACAGCAAAAACCTCGTTTCGCTGAGACAGATCGCCGACATCAGCCGCTCCAAATACGAGACTGGCGTCGAGAGCACGGCCAATGCCCTGGTTGCGGAAACCGATTACAGCAAACTGTTGGAAACACGGCGTGATCTGGAGCGCAACCTTTCTGACGCGCAATCGCAACTGAACGCGCTAATGAATCGCGACGCGTTCGCGCCGCTTGGCACGCCTGCGGCCGCAAACATTAACGAAGCCAATCTCTCGTTGAGTAGATTGCGAGCGATCACGCTGGCGCAGCGGCCCGAAGTGCAGATGGCACACGCAAAGATCGACAGCGAAAAATCGAAGCTTCAGCTCGCGCGCCGCGCCTGGATTCCTGATCCGGCGCTGATGCTGAAAGGCCAGCGCTATAACGATGCGTCGCAAGCGGTCAGCGAACTGGATGCCGGAGTTTCGTTCACCGTGCCCTGGATGAATCCATCAAAATATTCGGCCGGAGTTCGCGAAGCCCGCGAAAACGTCGGCGCCGCGGAGCAGGGTCTCGATCGCGAACAAAAGGAAGCGTTGCGGCTCCTGCGCGATCAGTTGGAAAAAATCGAGACTGCGCATCATCACGTCGAACTTTTCCGCGACAAACTTGTCCCGCAGGCGCGACAGGCGTTCGAGGCGACACGACTGAGCTACGAATCCGGCAAAGCATCGTTCCTGGATTGGATCAGCGCGCAGCGAAACCTGCGCGATATCGAGGCGACCGCGCGTGAGCATTTGGCGGATTATCAAATCGCGGTTGCGGACTTGGAGGCAGTCACCGGCACAGAACTCTACGCGCGGCCTGGTCAACAGCTCAAAGCTGAAAGGAGATCACAATGAAAACATTTACGCGAAAGCTCACTTTGTTGATGACGTTGGTTGCGCTGCTCCTTGGCGCCGCGTCGTGCATGAAAAAAGGCGCGTCGAGCAAATCGAGCAACGTCGATTACTACACCTGCACGATGCACCCCTCGGTGAAATCGCAGGATCCGAAAGGCAAATGTCCAATCTGCGGAATGGATCTTGTGCCGGTGATGAAGAAAGGCGGCGGTGAGAAGCAGCCTGGACAAATGCAGGGAACGGAAGGCATGCCCGGGATGCCGGGAACGAAACCTGAAGCTGCAACGCAAGGCGCGCAGACGCGCGAGTTTGTCGTTCCGGTCGAACGCCAGCAGCAAATCGGCGTGACCTATGCGAAAGTTGAACGCAAACCGCTCGCACACACGATTCGTTCCGTCGGTGCAATCGTGCCGGACAGAGGCCGCAACTCCCAATTTGTCTCGCGGGTCGACGGTTACGTGCAAAAACTGCACGTCACCTCGCCGGGAGAAATCGTCGAAAAAGACGCGCCACTTCTGTCGATCTACAGCCCGGACCTGCTCACGACCGAGCGCGAGTTTGTCGAGCTCTTGCGGATGCGCGACGAAGCGAAATCAAAAGGAGCGCGCGAGACGCCGGAGCGTCTGATCGAATCGGCCAAGCGGCGACTACAGCTCTGGAATGTGACGCAAGAGCAAATCGCGGAGCTGCAAAGAACGCGACGAGCGACTGACACCATTACGCTGCTCTCGCCGTTTCGCGGCGTGGTGCAATCGGTGCCGGTCGAGCAAGGCAAGAGCGTAAAAATGGGCGACATGCTCGTCGAAGTCGCCGATCTGAGCGTCGTCTGGGTTTGGGCGGACTTTTACGAGAACGAATTGTCGATGTTGCAGGCCGGGCAGAAGCTCGCGATCACAGCGAAATCTTATCCCGGGGAAAAATTCGAGGGCACGATCAGCTTGATCAATCCGTTCATCGACGAGGCAAAACGCAGTGCTAAAGCTCGGATCGATATTCCGAATGCGGATTTCAAGCTACGGCCCGGCATGTACGTCAACGCGGAACTCGCCATGAACATGGGCGAGGCGCTCACCGTGCCCGTTAGTGCAGTGATGCCGACCGGGACGCGCAATGTCGTCTTCGTCGACAAGGGCGAAGGAAAGCTTGAACCGCGCATCATCCAACTCGGAGAGAAATACGCCGACATCTACGAAGTGAAAAGCGGTTTGGCCGAAGGCGAGCGCGTCATCGCGAGCGCAAACTTTCTGATCGACGCCGAATCGAAAGTGCAAGGCGCGCTGAAAGATTTCGCGGGAGACGAAAAGACCGGAGATGGCACCACGCCAGAGACGAAGCCATGACGGAGCAGGATTCGATGGAGGCGAAAGCGGTTCCAAAGCGGGAGACGTTCATCGAGCGCATGATCGAGAGGAGCGCGAGGAATAAATTTCTCGTTTTCATCTTCGTCATCTTTGCCGTCGCCGCAGGAATTTATGGACTGGTCCACACGCCGCTCGATGCGATCCCTGATCTGAGCGACGTGCAGGTGATCGTTTACACCGATTGGGAAGGACGCTCACCCGATCTGGTCGAAGATCAGGTCACGTATCCAATCTCCACCGTTTTCATCGCCGCGCCGAAAGTGAAATTCGTTCGTGGCGAATCGATGTTTGGGAAATCGTTCGTTTACGTCATTTTTCAGGACGGGACAGACATTTATTGGGCGCGTTCGCGCGTCATCGAATATCTAAACTCGGTGCGCGGTTCGCTCCCCGAAGGTGTGAATCCTGTAATCGGCCCGGACGCGACCGGCGTCGGCTGGGTTTATGAGTACGCGCTGGTTGATGACAGCGGTAAACACGATCTCGCGGAGTTGCGCTCCATCCAGGATTGGAATCTGCGCTATGCGCTCGCGTCTGTGAAAGGCGTGTCCGAAGTCGCGCCAGTCGGCGGCTTCGTAAAGCAATATCAGGTCGATCTCGATCCGAACGCGCTCGTCGCCTACAACATTCCGCTGAGCGAAGTCGTTAACGCGATCAAAATGAGCAACGCCGACGTCGGCGGGCGCGTGTTTGAAGTGGCGACGACCGAGTATTTCATTCGTGGTCGCGGCTACATCAAGAACGTCGGAGACATCGAGAACATCGTTCTCAAGGTCAATAACGGGACGCCGGTCTACCTAAAAAATATCGCCTCAGTCCATCTCGGTGGCGACATTCGGCGCGGTGTTGCCGAGCTTGACGGAAAAGGGGAGACGGTCGGTGGCATCGTTGTCATGCGCTACGGTGAAAACGCGCTCAACGTCATCGATGGCATCAAAAAGAAGATCGAGGAGATCAAATCGTCGTTGCCCGAAGGCGTGCGAATTGTGCCGACTTATGACCGGAGCGATTTGATCAAGCGCGCGATCGCCACACTCCGCGAGAAGCTGATCGAAGAAAGCATCGTCGTCGCGCTCGTCTGCGTTGTCTTTCTCTGGCACGTGCGTTCGTCGCTGGTCGCGATCATCACGCTTCCCATCGCGATCATTCTCTCGTTCATCCCGATGTGGTGGATGAACGTGACCTCCAACATCATGTCGTTAGGCGGGATCGCCATTGCCATCGGCGCGATGGTCGATTCGGCGATCATCATGATCGAGAACGCGCACAAGGCGCTGGAACATTTTCGCGACGAACATGGACGCGAGCCATCCGGATTGGAGCGCGCCAACGTGATCATCAGCGGTGCGAAAAGCGTCGGGCGTCCGCTGTTCTTCGCTCTGCTCGTCATCACGGTGAGTTTCATCCCGGTGTTTTCGCTCACCGCGCAGGAAGGCCGGCTGTTCCGGCCGCTCGCGTTTACGAAAACGTTTTCAATGTTCTTCGCCTCGTTTCTCGGCGTGACGCTCGTGCCGGTTCTCATGTTGCTTTTGATTCGCGGCAAAATCACACCGGAGAAAGACAATCCGGTGAACCGGTTTTTGATTTCGGGATATCAGCCGTTCGTCAATTTCGTCCTGCGCTATCGCTGGTTCACGCTCGCGTGCGCGGCGCTTTTGCTTCTCATCACCATTTTCCCGTTCAAAAGACTCGGGAGCGAATTCATGCCGCCACTCAATGAAGGCACTTTGCTTTACATGCCGACCGCCGTGCCCGGAATGTCGATCACCGAGGCGACAAAGATTCTTCAGATACAAGATCGACAACTGAAGAAAATTCCAGAAGCGCTGACCGTTTTTGGCAAAGCCGGCCAGGCCGACACACCCACCGATCCCGCTCCGCTGTCGATGTTCGAAACGATTGTCGCGCTCAAACCGCCTAACGAATGGCGGCGCGGCATGACCTGGGACAAACTGCTTGCCGAAGTAAACGCCAACATCAAAACGCCGGGCATGGCGAACATCTTCTGGATGCCAATCCAGACGCGCACCGAGATGCTTACTACCGGTTTCCGCAGCGTGCTCGGCGTAAAAGTTTTCGGGCCTGATCTTGGCGAAATCCAAAAGCTCGCGGTGCAGATCGAGCGCGACCTGGCTGATATGCCGAACACGCGGAGCGCGTTCGCCGAGCGCACCGTTGGCGGATATTTTCTCGATTTCACCGTTAACCGCGAAGCGGCCGCGCGCTACGGTCTGAAAGTCGGCGACGTGAACGACATCGTCGAATCAGCCATCGGCGGCAAAAACATCACCACGACGGTGGAAGGCCGCGAGCGTTATCCGGTGAATACGCGATACGCGCGCGATTTTCGGCAGGACATCGATTCACTCAAGCGCGTCCTCGTGCCGACGCCGACCGGCGCGCAGGTGCCGATCTCGCTCCTTACCGACATCCGTTACAAGACCGGTCCGCCCGAAGTGCGCAGCGAAGATGGTAAACCGGTTGGCTTCGTCTTTGTCGATATCACATCGAGCGACATCGACGGCTACGTACGCGCTGCGTCTCAACGCATCGCGCAGACGATTCAGTTTCCGGCAGGTTATTACATTCAGTGGGCCGGGCAGTTTCAATACCTCCAGGAAGCATTACAGCGGCTCAAAATCGTCGTGCCATTCACGCTGCTGATCATTTTCCTGCTCATTTACATCAGCACACGCTCGGTAATTAGAACACTCATCGTGTTACTGTCGGTGCCGTTCTCACTCATCGGTGCCTTCTGGCTCCTGTGGTTGCTCGGTTACAACATGAGCGTCGCAGTCTGGGTTGGACTCATCGCCCTCGCCGGAATCGACGCCGAGACCGGCGTAGTGATGCTGCTCTATCTCGATCATGCCTGGGAAAAATTCCGGGCCGAAGGGCGGATGAATACGATGCGCGATTTGCATGACGCTGTCATCGAAGGTGCCGTCAGCCGCGTGCGACCGAAGATCATGGCTGTCTCGGCGATTCTCTTTGGTTTGCTGCCGATCATGTGGTCCCCGGCGATGCAAACAGGCGCCGACGTCATGAAGCGCATTGCCACTCCGATGATCGGTGGCGTCATCAGCAGCGCGTTTTTGAATTTGCTCATCTATCCGGTCATTTACGTCATTTGGCGCCGGCGCGAACTGCCGGACAAAGCGGAAGAAGAAACCGCACCGTTTATTCCGCCTCAAATCGTTCCGTCGCGGCAAAATCGACAGCGTGTTTTCAAATGGATCACACTGATCGTCGCCATGATTGCGATTTTCTACGGCGGAAAATGCGCATGGCAAAAAAACCGACCAACACAAATCTCAAGCGCGCCATTCCTGACCCAGAATGTCAATGACCTCACCGTCAATTTCATTGCGCGCGAAGGGGCGCTTCGCCAGGGCAACAACCAAGTGCTGATCGAATTTCGTGATCGCAACGGTCAACTTGTCGATGTCGGCAACGTCAAGTTCGACATGGATATGAACATGCCGGGAATGCAGATGCACTCCGGCAGTACAATTGAGCGGACGAACACTCCCGGCCGCTACCGCGCCAAAATCAAGATCGACATGTCCGGCGATTGGAGCGCGAAGATTTCTTTCGAAGGTCCGCGCGGAAAAGCCGAACGGAGTTTTTCACTGACCGTAAAATGATTTGGGGTTCTCTTCGAAGTTTAACGATTATGATGAAAGGAGGTGATCAGATGAAAAAGGCGATATTAAACGTTGGTCTTGTTCTTGCATTGTTTGCAGGCATCGCATTTGGCGCCGAACAGAAGATGACTTGCCGTGTAACCGGCAAGACATTGGACAAATGCTGTTGTGAGATGAAGGACGGAAAGTTCTATTGCAAGTTGACCAAGAAAACTTACGACGACTGCTGCTGCGACATGAAGTAATCAGCCCCGAGCTGGAGAACTGCTGCGAAAATGAGCGCTGAACCCGGAGATGTTTTGGCCCTTCATCGAAGGGCCGGCCGGAGAATTGAATTTTTGAGTATTGGCTGGACGGGGCTTGAATCGATCGTCGGAATTATTGCCGGCGTTCTTGCCGGCAGTGTCGCACTGATCAGCTTCGGCATCGATTCGGTGATCGAAGTCGCTTCCAGCCTGGTTCTGGTGTGGCGACTACGTGACGCTTCTGCCTCGGAAGATCGGGAAGAATTCGCTCATCGATTGGTTGGTGTCTGTTTCCTCACACTCGCGGTTTACGTGAGCTTCGAAGCGCTCAAAGATTTGCTCACCCGTTCGTTGCCGCGCGTGACTTATCTCGGGATCATTTACGCCGCCGCCTGTGTCGTCGTCATGCCGCTGCTTGCGCGCGCCAAACGTCGCGCCGCCGCAAATCTTCAGAGCGACGCGCTGCACGCCGATTCCCACCAAAGCGATATTTGCGCTTATCTCGCGATGATCTTGTTAGGCGGTTTGGGTCTCAACGCACTTTTCGGGTGGTGGTGGGCCGATCCGCTCGCCGCCCTTTGCATGGTGCCGATTATCTTGGTTGAGGGGATCAGCGGCTTGCGCGGGCAAGCGTGCAGCCACAAACACAGAGTCTAACCGATTGTCGATCTTACGAGTGAGATGCCACTCACTTACCGCAGTCGCAACTCTTGCCGCAATTGCATTCCTTGCCGTTATTCATCGGGCAGTTCTTGCCGGTCTTTTTGCAGTTCGGTTTGTCCGCCGCAAATGCTGTCGTGCACATGGCAGCAACCAGAATCGACAACAAGATTTTCGCGTAATTTTTCATCACACTTAGCTTCATCCATGAAAGCGACCATCGCCAACTGAAATTAGTTTGGCAGACCGGGTCAATTTCGCCGAAAGAGAAGGTTGAAAATGACTCTGATCGTTGCTCTCGGTCATGCGCTCTGGATGGCGTTTGCCATGTTCTGGGAAATTTTGTGGCCGCTAATTTTAGGATTTGGTTTGTCCGGCGTGGTCCAGGCGGTGGTCTCAAAAGGAGAGATGAGCAGGCTGCTGCCCGACGATTCACCGAAGAGTCTCGCGATCGCGACCGGCCTTGGCGCGGCTTCGTCGTCATGTTCCTACGCTGCGGTCGCATTGGCGCGCTCAATTTTTCGGAAAGGCGCTGATTTTATCGCGGCGATGGCCTTCGAGCTCGCTTCTACGAACCTAGTCGCCGAGCTAAGTATCATTCTCATCGTGCTGATGGGCTGGCAGTTCGCGCTCGCTGAATTCGCGGGCGGTCCGTTGATGGTTGTGATCATCGCGGTGCTTTTCAGGCGTTTTCTTTCGCGCAAGCTCGTGAGAGAAGCGAGAGAGCAAGCGGACAAAGGAATTAAAGGCGTCATGGAGGGGCATGCCGAGATGGACATGAGCGTCGAGAATGGTCGTTCGCTTTGGCAACGGCTCGCATCGGCCGAAGGAATCACTGCGACGAGTCATTATTTCGTGATGGATTGGTTGGCGGTGTGGAAAGACATCGCGGGCGGTTTGCTGATCGCGGGTGCGCTCGGCGCCTGGGTGCCGCGCGATTTTTGGAATAGTTTTTTTCTGACTTCGCATCCGGTTGCGGCGACACTTTGGGGACCGCTCGTCGGACCGTTGGTCGCGGTGCTCTCTTTCGTCTGTTCAGTTGGCAACATTCCGCTCGCGGCCGTCCTCTGGAACGGTGGGATCAGCTTTGGCGGTGTGATCGCGTTTATCTACGCCGATCTCATCGTGCTTCCGATCATCGACATCTACCGGAAATATTACGGTTGGAAGATAGCATTTCTCATAGTCGGTGTTTTTTATACTGCGATGGTGGGCGCTGCCTTGATTGTCGAATTTCTTTTCCAAGGTCTTGGGTTAATCCCGCAACACCGCGCGGCTCAGATTGTCGAGACTTCCATCACATTCAATTACACGACGGTGTTGAATATAATCTTTGTCGCTCTGGCGGCGTTTCTGGTTGTTCGTTTTCTTACAACCGGCGGGCCAAAAATGATGGCCCACATGGATTGAAAACGCGGGCGGGGAGAATTTTATTGTTTTCAGTCTCCTAACTGCAGGGCAAATTGTCCTTCCGATTCCGATATTAAGATTCGAAACGAGGTTGTTTTACGATCACACGGATCATTATCGCAACAGTCACCACGTCGTTCGTTACTCCGATCGCATTCGCCCAAATGAAATACAGCCGCGCCAGGGCGCCGGCACCAACTCAGTCAAGACCGACGGCTACCCCGACGCCGACTCAAGCCAAACCAACACCCACGCCCGTGCCTCCTCCCGACGTCAAAGCTTATCTCGACCGCCAGGTCGCGAACTCCAAGGACAAAAAATTCCACTTCACGGTGAACGGGAAGGATTTGGCCCTTACGCCGTTCCATGTTTGGGCTCAAAAGAGTACCGGCGCCAACATCACTTCAACGTGTATCGACATGAGGAGCGACGACGGCAAGATTTACGATATTGATTTCGTGACAACAGGTCCGCAGGTGACCAGCATTAAGATTCACAGAATCAACGGCGAATCGTTGAGATAACGAAACGCTTGCGGCCAGAATGTTTCAGACCGAATCGTAAGGAAATATGAACACAAGAATTATTATCGTAGCAGCCATCGCGTCGTTTGGTAGCCAGCTTGCTTTTGGTCAAATGGGAGGATACGGCGGCGGTCAACCGCCGAGAACGACCGGCGGCCAGTCGCAGCAAATGCAAACGACCACGAAGACGACCGTGCCTGTGGGCGTAAAAGGATATCTCGACAACGTAATCGGGAATTCCAAAGACCATAAGTTCCATATGACCGTGAACGGGAAGGATATCCTCCTCACTCCAGTT
>Ga0137378_10002070_pt1 | contig 17172 bp, 14 predicted proteins | sample SagtaG_21_FD_104813 | JGI IMG/M metagenome (GOLD analysis project Ga0137378, IMG submission 104813) | Vadose zone soil microbial communities from Sagehorn Ranch, Mendocino, California, USA - Sage2_L_60_16 metaG | ecosystem: Environmental > Terrestrial > Soil > Vadose zone | place: USA... | reverse complement strand
TCTCACGGTCGCCCCCGCGCCCCCTTGAGCGGCGAGCGTCCCGCTGATTCGGTTGTGGCGGTTATGCAACAGGTTGTGCAGATCCGCTGGTAGTCCGATCAGCAGGCGACGCGTTTTCCACATGCCGTGGAAGGTGTGGTTCTTGCGTGGCACCGCGGCGACACATCTCACGTCACACAACGACGCGTGTGGGGTCACTCCGGACTGGGTCGTGCGGCGGCCCTGTCCGTGCGGTTTGGTCACTTGGGGGAGGGTGAAGCCACTGTGGAGACTGCGGCACGCGAGGTGAGACGGGAGTCGTCCTCGAGCGGAGCGCCCGGGGCGGCGGCACACCTGCATTTCAACCCGCCGTATGGTCCGATCGAGTTCGCTCCTTCCATCCAGTTCGCGGCACCGGTCCGGGTCCGCCTTGGCTTGCAACAGCGGGCGGCTACGAATCTGCAAAATCATGTGGTGCGCGCGGTACGGCGGTTCGCCGTGCTGCTCGTCGCCGACCTCGCCTCGTTCTACGTCATGCGCGAGGTGGTACGCGCGGTGCGCGACTACGGCTGGCTGGGCGATCGTCTCGCGGCCCCGCTCCAAGATGTCCTGCCACAGGGAATCTTGAACGGTTGGCAATACGCGGTGGCGTTGTTCGTCGCACTGTTCTTGACGGGGAACTACGGGCGGGGCGATCAGCGGCGCGACGCGCGACGCCTGTTCATCGCGTGTGCCCTCGCGACCGCGCTGCCGTTGTGGATGCGGCTGTGGAGCCGCGGGCTTGAGCCGGTGGTGGTGCAGTACGCGGTCACGACGCTGCTCGTGTGGGCAGGACTCGCGACGGAGCGGCGCACGATCGACCGTATCGTGGTGCGGTTCTTCCCCATGTACCGCAACGCGGCGCCCACGTTGTTCGTGGGTCCGGCGGAAGCGTGTCGCGACGCGATCAAGAGTCCGACGTTCGCGTTGGGCGGGGAATGCCGGCCGGTGGGGTTCGTGGACGTGCACCTTCCTCCGGCCCCCGACGCGCTGGGGCACGCCGGAGACTTTCGCTCGCTGCTGCAGCGCACCGGCGCCGAGGTGGTGGTGGTGGCGGGTTATCTCCCCGACAACCGGTTCCGTGAGGTGGTAGCCGCGTCGCTCGAAGCCCAGTCGCAGCTGCTCTCGGTGCCGCGCTCGATCGCGATCGCGGGGGTGCAGCCTAATCTCGTGTGGCGGCGGGGACAGGCGCTGATCGCACTCACGGCGCCGAGCCTCAAGGGCTGGCAGTTCGCCGTGAAGCGGGTGATGGACATGGTGGGCGCGGTGATCGGCCTCGCGCTCGCTGGGCCGGTCATGATCGCGATCGCCATCGCCATCAAGCTTGACTCGGCCGGGCCCATCTTTTTTTCGCAGGAGCGAGTCGGGCTGGGTGCGCGGCGCTTCCGGATGCTCAAGTTCCGCACAATGCGAAACGGCGCCGACGCCGAGAAGCGCTCCGTTTCTCACCTCAACCATACCGGCGACCCCCGGCTGTTCAAGATCCCCAACGACCCGCGCGTGACGCGATTGGGTCGCTGGCTGCGCCGCTGGAGTCTGGATGAAGTGCCTCAGCTTTGGAACGTACTGGTCGGTGATATGTCCCTGATCGGACCGCGGCCGTTCTTCGAGGCCGATCTAGGGACCTATGAGGATCACCACTTCCGCCGGCTGGGCGCAAAGCCGGGGATCACGGGACTATGGCAGGTGGAAGGGCGCAGCGGGGTGCTGGACTTCGAGGAGGTTGTCCGGCTCGACCGCGAATACATTGAGCGGTGGTCCTTGTTATTCGACGCGATGATCCTCGTCCGCACTATTCCAGCGGTGCTTCGTCGGACGGGTGCGTACTGAGATGACTACGGCGCTCCGGACGGCGCATGGCGCGGGACACGCTCCAGCTGCGCCGGCGACGACGACCGGCTCGACCGTCAACATCCTCGGGGTGAACGTAAGTGCCTCGTCGATGAGCGAAGTGGCCTACACAGTCGCACGTTGGGCTACCTGTCCTCCGAGCGGAGCCAGCCCCCGGTTCGTCAGCGCTACGAGTGTGCACGGTCTCATTGAGGGGAGACGCGATGCGGCGTTCCGCGCGATTCTGAACGGGGCCAGCTGCGTCACCCCGGATGGCATGCCGCTCGTGTGGTTTGGCAGGCTGCGAGGTCAGGCGACGATGGAGCGGGTGTATGGGCCAGCCCTGATGAAGGAAGTGTGTCGGCAGACCGCCGGCTTTGCGGTGCGGCACTTCCTTTACGGCGGGGCGCCAGGCGTGCCTGAGGAACTCGGCCGCAACTTGCAGGCGGAATTCCCGGGACTGCAGATTGCGGGAACGTTCTCTCCTCCCTACCGGTCGCTTACCGAGTCGGAGCTTAGGGAGGTAGTTGCGCGCATCAATCGGAGCGGTGCCGAGATCGTGTGGGTGGGATTGAGCACGCCCAAACAGGAGCAGTGGGTGGCGGCCGTGCGAGCGCGGCTGAACGCCCGGGTATTGTTGAGCGTCGGCGCGGCGTTCGACTTTCATGCCGGTCGGGTCCGTCAGGCGCCCAGATGGATGCAGACAAGGGGGTTGGAGTGGCTATTCCGGTTGTGGCAGGAACCACGGCGCCTGTGGCGCCGGTACGCGTATAACAATCCCATGTTTCTCTGGCTGGCCCTGCAGCAGCTTGCGGGCCTTAAGAACTTCACCAACGTGACCGAGGTAGAGTGAGCGATGGAACGCGAACGCGTGTTACTGACGGGCGCCGGCGGGTTTATCGGACATCACCTCGCGAAGTACCTCGTGGCGAAGGGCTACTGGGTCCGAGGAGTGGACGTCAAGCCCCCGGAGTACGAGGACTCGCCAGCGCAGGAGTTCGAGCTTCTCGACCTGCGTCGCTGGGCGAACTGCCTCCAGGCGACTCGCGGTGTCCAGCACGTGTACAATCTCGCCGCCAACATGGGCGGCATCGGCTTCATCGAGAGCCACAAGGCCGAGATTATGCACGACAACGTGCTGATCAACGTTCACATGCTCGAGGCAGCGCGGTTGAACGGAATCACACGCTACCTCTACACGTCGTCCGCCTGCATTTATCCTGGGTACAAGCAGAACACGCCCGACGTAACGCCGCTAAAAGAAGAGGACGCGTATCCGGCGGATCCTGAGGATGGGTACGGGTGGGAGAAGCTATTCTCGGAGCGGCAGTGTCGGCACTATTTCGAGGACCATGGCCTGGAGACTCGTGTCGTTCGTTTTCATAATATCTTCGGGCCTCTAGGAACGTACGACGGTGGGCGGGAGAAGTCCCCGGCGGCTATCTGCCGTAAGATCGCGCTCGCGAATGACGGCGACGAGATCGAGGTGTGGGGGGACGGCAACCAGACGCGGTCGTACTGCTACATCGACGATTGCGTCGAGGGTATTTTCCGCCTTATGATGTCAGATCACCGAGAGCCTCTGAACCTGGGTCAGGATCGACTCATCAGCATCAATGAACTGGTCGACATAGTGGCGGGCATAGCCGGCAAGGGTATTTCCAAGCGGCACGATCTCACCAAGCCGCAAGGCGTACGCGGCCGCAATAGCGACAACGCGCGGCTGCGTCGCGTGTTGGGGTGGGAGCCGGAGATCTCCCTCGAAGAAGGCCTTGAGCGGACCTACCACTGGATCGAGTCTCAGCTTGCTGATCGCGGGCTTGTTCCTCCCGTGCGGGCTGCCGCGGTAGCTGGCTGACGACCGGCCGCGCCGCCGCATTAAGTTGAGCGCTCCATCGAGCCAGGGACGTGCCCGGGTTCGCAGAGCGACCAAGCGCTGTTCGTTTACCATCGCGGGGCCCCAATGTCCTGGGGCCCCGCAAAGCATGCCACGTTGTATTATCGAGCGATCGCCAACGAGCTCAGAGGAGGCGAGGTTTGAATACTGATCTGCGCGCTCTTCCTAAGATTCCCGAGGGTCAAACTACGGAACTCTGGGACGCGGTTCTGAGGTCTGTTGGCTTCCTATTCAAGGTCGCTTTGCTGATCTCTCTCCCGATCACACTTGTCAGCTTCCTTGTTTCGAACCAGTATCGCTCGACCGCAACGTTATTGCCGGAGGATCTCCAGGCGGCATCCTCGGCTTTTGCGGCGTTGAGCAACGTTGCTAACCTCCTAGGGGCATCCCCCGGCGGTTACGAGAAGCTGTATCCGACGATGGTTGGGAGTGAGACCGTCTTGCGCGACATCATTTATCGTCGGAGGCGGATCGAGGGATTCTCGGGCCCAGTCGACCTCATCGGCTTCTGGAAAATCGAGGAAAGCACATCTCTCGAGCAATACGAACGGGCCCTAAAGAGGCTGCGGCGGGACCTCGATATCTCGATCGACAACAAGACAGACATCGTCACGGTCTCCCTTGCTACAGCGGACGCAGCTCTATCAGCCCAAATCGTCCAGGAGATCATTATTGGAACCGATGCGTTCCTACGCCATCAGCATCGAACCTACGCCTCAGAACAAGGCCGGTGGATCGATAGCCGCCTCAGCCGCGTTCAAGCTGACCTCAGAGGCGCAGAGGACAGCCTTCGCATCTTTCGCCAAGTAAATCGCGTTGTCGCGTCACCCTCTCTTGTTCTAGCTGAGTCGAGGCTGGTTAGGCAGGTCGACCTCAACAGCGCTCTGTTCCTTGAGCTCTCAAGACAACGGGAGTTGACCAAAATTGACGAGATCAAGAATGTCCCGGTGTTGAATGTTCTGGACTCTGCCCGGGTCTCCGCGATAATTGACAGCCCAAACAGACCCATAATCGGCATCCTTTCGTTCATGCTGTCATTTCTTGGCGGACTCGCGTTCATCGCTGTGCGCCTATCCTATCCCCGAGAGGTCTCCGCCACAGCCGCGTGGGTTCGTGATGTTTCCGGCCGGGTTCTAGCATTCGTCCGGTTCCGGCGGTGATTACCCGGTTCTTGAACCACGTTCAGGGCACAGCGCGCCAAGCGGCGCCTTCAGCATCGATGTCTTTGAAGCCGCGACACTAAGCCGGGCACCCTCGTGAGGCCACAGTACTGATGTCCCGCTGGTTCGATGCCGGTTTCCAGGGAAAAGCTGGCTCCGTGGTGACTCAGGGACTGGTCTCGGCAACCGGGTTCGCGACGGCCATCGTGGTGGCACGGTACTTCCCGCGGGAGGAATTCGGCATCTTCGTGGTGGTCAGCTCGTTGTTGAACGTCATCGGTTCATTCCACATAGCCCTATTTGCGAACCCCTTTACGGTGCTGCGGCCACGAGTCGACCCGAACAATGAGGGAAGGTACGCTGCGGCTAATTTTGCACTGAACGCTGGCCTCGGGATCGTCGTGGTGGTGGTGGCGCTGACTGTGGGATTGATGGCTCATGGCGCCATCCTCCGTACGATGCTAGTCCTCGCGATGCTCAACATTCCCTACCAGCTCAATGACTTTGAGCGCCGTACTCTCACATCGTTGCTCGATATCCGTCGGCTATTCTGGTTGGACGCTACGACAAGCCTGCTCCGCATCTTAGCAGTGATTGCCTCAATCGTCTCGCCAAGTCGTTCCATTGAATTCCTTGGACTGGCACTGGCGCTTGCTTACACGATCCCACTCGTAGCAGTCACAGCGCGCGTGCGTCGGGGAGCCAGGGTGCCCTCCATTACGAGACGCGACCTTACTTCTACAATCCGCGACAACTGGGCCCTCGGCAGGCACAATATCGTTGAGGCGCTCTTCTTCAATCTCTCCACGCAGTACGTGACGTTGGTCACTGCTGCAACCCTCGGAACGAGGGACGTTGCCATCTTGGGAGGCTTCCAGTCGATCGCTAACGTTATCAACGTGTACCTAGCCGGCCTCACGAGTTATGGCCTGAGCAGTCTGTCGCGCCTCCGCGAGCTACGCCGTGAGCGCCAGTGGTGGACGGAGGTCCGCTCGATCGCGGCGCTGAGTATGGGTGTGAGCCTACTGGTCGCCGCGGCTCTATGGCTCTGGCCCTCGTCCATAGCTGTCACGGTTTTTGGGAGAGGTGGCTTTGCAGACAGCGCGCACCTTCTTAGGATCTTCGCTCTCAGCATCTTGGTTCGTAGCTCGAACGTGATCATTTCCACGGTGCTTCGATCGGCACAAATGCAGCAGGCAATCATGCTGGGTTCAACGGTATCGGGTATCGCCAGCGTGATCCTGGTCTTTCTGCTAATCGGTCGCGGAGGGCTTTGGGGATCTACCGTCGCCATCTTGGCGGGCCAGGTCGTGATGTTAGTGACGATGATGTTGTACAGCCTGCCGCGCTGGAAGCGTGTCTGGCCGGAGCTGGCAGCACCATGACGCATTCTGTTCATCGCCCCGTACAGATTGTCGTAACCGGTACGGGATTCCAGAAGTTACTCATCGGGATGATGTTCGTATCGTTTCTGATGTTCAGCCAAAGGGAGGTTGGGAGCGTCGTACAGGGCGGTTTCGATCGGACGCGTGTAGCTCGGGGAATCGTACTTGCGCTGGTGTGGTTCCTCGTGATCCTACGTTCGGTCGCAAGGCGGCGGTACCGGTGGATGAAGGAGACCCGCACCCGTCCGTTAAGTGCGTTTGCCCTGTATGTAGCATGGGCCGCGATTTCTGTTCTGTATTCGGGTGACCGAGTGCTAAGCGGTGCAAAGGTGTTTGAGCTCTCCACTGATCTCATTGCGCTCGCCTTCATCTATGGAAATACGAGCGGGGCGCTGGCATGGGAAGACATCTGGAAGTTCACCATGAAGTGTCTTGTTGGATTGATCTTGAGCTACGTCGCGATCACCCTGGTCACGGGCCAGCAGCTCGTTGCCTTCGTTGGTGCTTTTCCGATTTGGGCCGGTTTTGGTGGCCGCAATGGCTTAACCCAGATCGGTGCGATCGTTGGCTTGTTCGCCCTGTCGCGGTTTTTCGGAGTTCCGTCCCAGAGGCTCAAGTATTCCTTTCTGTTCTTCTTCAGCTGCGTAGTCATGCTCGTCTCGTATTCACGGACGTCGATCTTCATCTTCGCTGTGCTCGCCAGCGTCATCATGTTGAAGTACAGGAGGGCGGCCGTTCTCCTAGTGCTGGGCACGGTGGCTGCCCTAGTATTGACAGCAGCCGGGGGGGAAGTCTTAGCCTATATCCTCCGGGGCCAGACACAAGAAACGTTTCTTGGGCTCACAGGGCGCATCGACGTCATTTGGGCAGGCGCGATCCTGCTGATCCTCCAGTCTCCACTCTTCGGTTATGGCTACTATTACGGCACGACCCACCTGGCACCGCTCGCTGTTTATGGACGGTACGACGTGCCGTTCACGAATGTGGACAACACCTTTCTCGAAGTCATGTTGAATCTCGGGGCGGTCGGTCTCGCGGCTTTCGCGTTCATTTGGCTGACGGCAACTCGAACCTTGCTTGCCTATCGCCGCATCTCGTCGGCCTTTCCCGGAACCCTATTGTTCTGGGAATGCACTCTTGTAATCGTGTCTACGTTCATCCGGTCGTGGGTGAATCCGACGATCGCCTACCACCATTGGAACACACTGGTCTTCTGGATTGCACTGGGTGCGGTGGCAAGGAGCGCGATGGATATCGAGCCACGCCCGGAGGGTACTCGCTAGATGCTCAAGATCACGGCCACCCGGGAACGGGAGTTCGAAAGGGCCTTAATCGAAGGTCAACGGGAGAAGTACCTCGCCACCGATGTGCTGGAGAGAGCGCGCTCGGATGAGGGCTACCGCGCGAAGCTTGCGCTGCTCGAAGCATTTGTGCAAACCCATAACACCAAGGGGCTCGTGTTGGACCTGGGTGCGAACACCGCGGGAGAGTCAGAATTCCTTGTCTCTCGTGGCTACGAAATGGTGGCTAGCGACATCAACGAAATCGCGTTGGCGATTTCTCAAACCCGCGCGCGACACTTCGGTCGGCCAACTCCACACTATGTCGCGGGGGATGCGCATACCCTGCCGTTCGCGGACGACACCTTCGATTGTATCATCGCTTTCGAGGTTCTCCATCATTTTGAAAAAGTGCGTGAGGTCCTCGGTCAACTCTACAGAGTTTTAGCACCTGGGGGGCATCTGCTGGCCTACGAGCCATATGCGTGGAATCCATACCGAAGGTTGGCGGAGCTACGCTTCCTGGTCCTGCGGTCCATTGAACGGAGCTTCACGGCCAGAGGCCTAGTGAAGTTGCTCGAGGACGACGGGTTCACCGTCGCCAGCCTAGAAAAACACGTCTTGCCGCCGTCACAGTGGAAGAAGGACCACGCGACTAGGCTCCGTGCATTCCTTAAGGACCTCTACTATGTCGTTGGTCGCCGCCTGCCATCGGTGTTCGGGAATCTTCGCGTGGTGGCGACTAAAGGTCTCAAGGACGGGAAGGCTTCTGCCGTGCCAACTCGACCGCGCTACGGCCTGGACGTGCTTCGTTGCCCAATCAGCGGCGCGGTGTTGCGAGCAGAAGGGGAAATGTTAGTGGGTGAACAGAACGGCCGCAGATTTGCCTACCGCAGACACGAAGGCATACCCGTGCTTATTCCATCCGAGGCCCTCATCACGGATCTTCCAGCACAGTGACCGGAGTTAGCAGCAGTAGCGAAGAGTCGGACCTGCTAGTGGCGGTGCGAGACTTCCTGAATGGTAACGAGGTGCCCTATATCCTGGTGCGTAATTACGAAGGATATCCGGATATCCTCACTGGAGATGTCGATCTATACGTACCGCTAGAGCAGGTCATCGGGAGACTTGAGTCGCTCCGCCAGCTGATCGAAGGACTCGGCTGGGTTTTGGTGCACGAAGTTCAGCGACCTTGGGTGCTCGTCCTGCAGGCTGTTAAGGTCGAATCCAAGGGCGACCGCGGGATCTTGGTCTTCGAGTTTTTCGACCGCTTCCAGTGGCTTGGCTTCGAGTACGTTCCATTTGACGCCGTGGTGCGACTCGCGTCCGTGCACAACGGGTTTTCAATTCTGCCTCCGGCCGCTGGTTACATGATCACTGTATGCCACTACTTCTTTTGGGTGGGATTCTTGCCGTCGAAGTATCAGCACGCGATCGGGGAGTCGCTCGAGAACGGGCTGTGGAATGAACTCCTGCGTGCGAATCTTCATTGGATTGCTAAGCGGTTGCATAGCCACACCAGGAACTACGCGACGCTCCGAGTTGACCAGTGGACAGCGGAAGCTGGAATCCCCGAGCCGATTTTCCGCTATCCCAGGACTTTCTGGATGCTCGCCCGGGCTGCTCTCGTGGCGAGGACATGCTGGCGATCACCAATCAAAGGGATTGCGTCAATAGGGCGCGTGGTGGGCGCAGCGTTGGGCGATCTGGGGAGTCCACAGGGGCGCGTCCTAGCGGTCGATATGAGCGACGAGTCCGCTGAGCAGCTGCTTTTCCAGTTCAAGAAGTACCATCTGTACAAGAACAGCCGGTCTGCGGTTGTTAATGCGCACGCTGGCTGGAAGGGTTTGAGGGCGTTGATCGCGGCCGTGACTTCGTGGGTTCGGGGCGGGCTGTGCATCGTCAATCTCAAGCACAGCACGCCGCTCGTACGAGCAATGGTTCTATGGAGCAAGAAGCTGGATCGTCCGGAGGTAACCTCTCTGAGCGATGAGCCCGAGCGTGTGCTCAGGGCAATCGTTAGGTCGCGGAGATGAAGCGGCCGGCAATCGTCGTTGTGCTTGGCGCTGACGGCGCGGGAAAATCCACACTCATACAGACGATTGTCCAGAGACTGACCGAGGCGGGGCGCAGCGTGGCCCTATTCCACTTCCGCCCATCCGCGACACCTCGTCCGCCGGTCACCAATCCCTACCTGAAGCATCCCCATCCACTGATTGTCGGCATCTTGAAGATGGTCTGGTGGCTCACCCAGTACAATGCATGGGCGCTCGCGACAACATTGCGACGGGATGGCCCTGATTTCGTCCTCTTTGACCGGTCAATTCTCGACGTGATGTTCGACCCACGGCGTTATCGGCTCACAGACGTGTTTCGGGGCTTCGACCCCATGCCGTTTCTATTGGTTAAGCCAACTGTCGTCGTTCTCCTAAACGCTCCGGCTGCCGAGCTGCAGCGTAGGAAAACCGAGGTCACTTCTGGCGAAGCAGCTCGACAATCCGCCGCATATGCACGAGCACCGAATTGGAACGTCGAGCTCGTCGCGTTGGATGGATGTCAGCCGTCTGACGTTCTTGCGCGCCAAGTCCTGCAGACCCTGACGACGCTATGAGACTGCCGCGAGCCTTTTCGTGGCTGGTACTTTGTCCTGGCGATTATGACGCCGTTCGTAATGAGCTGGGTGCCCCGCTGCAAGGAGGGGAGTGGGACGTAGGTCGCGTGAGGCAGTGCATCGAGACACTCGGCTTGGCCAGCGGGTCATCGACCTCAGACGGACTGCGTCTACTGGCGTTTCCTTCACGAAGCGCCGCTCGGGTTTGGGTCGACGCAAACCACGTTTCGACGGCTGGGACTCTGTACTTGCCGTACCGGGTCGTGCCGAGACTTGCCTGGACTGCGTTCCGGGTGCTTGGGAAGAATCGGTTGATGTCGCGAATACTCCCATCGGTGGCTTTGGAGCGCGCGCGGACAGAGCTAGTCATTCTGTTATCCGCCCTCATGGGAGGGTCTGTTACGGGGATTTCGATTTCCTGTGGCACACCAGGGCCAGAACGAAAAATCGTGCTTCAAGTGCAGGCCGGTGGGCGCAAACTGGGATTCGTCAAGATCGCAGACGATGACATACCCAAGAAGCTGATTCAGAACGAGCATCGAATGCTGCTTCACGGGGCGGCGTTAGGGTTGCCAGGTATCCCACGTGTGCTATTCCAACGCGTAGTTGGTGAAACGCTCATGCTAGGACTGGGACCCGTTGAAGGCTCGCAGTGCCCGCCTCGACTGCCGGAGAGCGTACGGCGGGTTCTCGAACGCCTTGCCACCGGAGGCCACGAACGATTTGAATATACAGACGTTTATGCACGGATCGAGGCGGCGGCGGCGCATGACGAGCGCTTGATGGCCCTGTGGATGCCATTTCGGATGACCCATCGGCACCGGTTGGTGCGCTGCGCGACCGTGCACGGTGACTGTGCGCCATGGAACATCCGCGTTTTGAACGGTACCGCTACGTTCCTTGACTGGGAGTACGGCGTGGCGAGGGGCTTCGCTGGTATCGATGCGGCCCACTTCCTCCTTACCTACCGCCTTCTCCGCAAGGGGGCAAGGATTGGGAGGCGGCACTCGTGGTTTCAGGGCATCTGGGACGATATTCGGAGAATCCGGGCACACGAGATCGGTGAATCCAGGGAGGGAATGCTGTTCGTGCTGAGGAGCGCCCTACTGTTTGACATCGCTGGTGCAGCGCTCACGTCGGGCGGCCAGCACTCCCACATCACAAAAAGAAGGTTTGAGTTGTATGATATCCTCGCCGCCTATGAAGCGGCCTAAGGTTGTTCTTCTCGCTCAGACGCCTCCGCCCTATCACGGTCAAGCAGTGATGCAGGGATACCTGGTCGCCGAACCCTGGGAGTGGTGTGACAAGGTTCATATTCGGATGGCCTTCTCCCAGGGGATCGAAGACGTAGGAAGGTTCCGGCTGCGCAAGGTCGTCGAGCTTTGTTGGGTTGTCGCCTGCCTTGTCCGGGAACGTGTCGCGGGTCCCATCGACGTCGCATACTACCCACCGGCGGGGTCCAGCATTTCTGCCTTCCTGCGAGACCTCGTGATCCTTCCCATTCTTGTCCTCTTCAGTAAGCGAGTCGTGCTGCACTATCACTCGGGCGGGAGCCGGAAGTTGATCGAGCGAATGCCGCGCGCCGTACGTGCGCTCGCGCAATGGCTCTATGCGAAGGTGGATCTGGGCATTGTCCTCGCTCATTCGCTCGCTGCCGATACTTTCGGAATAAATAAGGAGAGGATCATCGTTCTGCCCAACGGAGTCGAAGAGCCGCCGGGTGTACGCTTTGAGGGCGCTGGAAGATCGACGAGAGCCCTGTTCGTCGGAACGCTCGTGCCTGAAAAGGGTGTTCTCGACCTGCTCGGAGGCCTGCGTGAGGCACGGTTGCGTGGGGCCGCGATCGACCTCGATCTGGTCGGCGGTTTCGTGAGCGATCGATTCCGATTGGAGTGCGAAGCAGCTATCGAGCGATTCGGCCTCCGGGAGTGCGTGCGCCTCCATGGCGTCCTCGTGGCTGGTGACAAGTGGGCATTGTATCGCAGCGCTGGAATGTTCGTGTTTCCCACGTATTACCCTCAAGAAAATCAGCCGTTGGTGTTGATCGAAGCGATGATGTGGGGAGTGCCGATAATCGCCACGTCGTGGAGGGCGATTCCTGAGATGGTGACGGACGCCAACGAAGCCTTTCTAGTACAGCCTCACGATGTTCGTGCCATTGGGGATCGACTTGCCCGTCTGGGTTCGGAACCTGACCTGCGGTCGCGGATGGGCCTGGCGGCCCGTCGCCGGTATGAAGAGCAATTCTCGCTCCGTGGGCATCTCGACCGCATGGCAGCTGCCTTGCGTGACGCTTCGACCATGGTTGGGGTCTCCTCTCGGTAGCGGGGGGACTCGAACTTCGACGGGGCTAGGATGAGACGAAGAGAAGTGCTTCGACTGCTTGCATTGGGTTTGTTGCGTCCCCCCGCCTTTCATTTGTTGCGTCTGCGGAACCACCAGCGGCACGATGGGATGCGAGAGCTCGCGGATCATGCCAGGCTGCGGTGGGGAGTAATGATGCCCGCCGCGCATGTTGGCACGGTGTTGGAGCGAGATCCTCTCTATCGAGAGCGGTGCCTGGACAACTTCAATCTCCTCGTGATTCCGGATTTTGGCTGGGCAAGAGTCGAACCTGAGCGGGGCGCTTGGCAGCTCGGCCCGGTGAGTGCCGCAGCGGACTTCGCCGCAGCCTCCAGCATGGTGGCGATGGGCATGCATCTCCTGTGGGGTCACCCGAGCCAGATCCCCGAATGGCTCCGGCGATCTGCCGATCCGCGCGCCTTGCGCGACCACGCCATGCGGCACGTTAGTGCCGTTGTGCGCGCGATGCACGGTCGGGTTGCTGTGTGGTCGGTGCTAAACGAACTGGACGGTGCGCCTTGGGTTTCGGGATCGGATTTCTGGCGCACCGCGCTGACAGTTGGAGACATAGTCGAGGTATTCCAGCGGGTCCGGGAAGAAGACGCGAAGGCTAAACTTCTCGTGAACGACTTCGGCATAGAGGTGCCCGGAGGGCCAGGCTTCATGGAAGACCGCCGGGACCGAGTGTTGCGGCTGGTGATGGACCTACGATCCCACAATGCCCCACTCGACGGTATCGGTTTTCAAATGCATCTGGATGCCAGCCATTTTGGTGACCCCACCCTAAGGAGTCGTCGGCTCTCCTTGTTCCGGGACAACGTGCGGGCGTTCCAGGATGCGGGTGTGGAAGTGTGTGTGACCGAACTCGATGTCAGGGTCGACGGGGTTCGTGATTCGGTCGCCGATCGTCTGTCAACCCAAGCCGATCTCTACGAGTCGGTTTTGCAGGCCGCCCTTCAGGCGGGCGTATTATCCGTGACGTTCTGGGGGCTCTCCGATCGATACGCGATTGATATGGCCACTGGACAGGTATTTCCGGCGCCTGGCCCGCTACTCTTTGACGGCGCGTTCCAGCCCAAGCCCAGTTACTATGCTGCAGAGCGCGTTCTGCGCACGCTGCGGTCTCCGTAGCGCCTGGCAACCACTAATACGTCGTGTCCGACGACTAGGTGGCGTTGTTCGAAGCGACCGCACAGATCTTGGCGGCAAAAGTACCGAGCAAGCGGTGCTACTGGTGTCATGCAGGTGAGTCCCTCACCACCAGGTGCACCGAGACTAGTGATCACGAAGCCCCACCCTCAAGCCTCCCTCATTGCCAGGCCGATGCCACCACCACGATAGATGTGCCCTATTGCCTCCTCACGCCAGTGCCAGAAAGACAAGACGTTTCGTCGTGCAAACTCGAACAAGCAGTCAGTCAGTTCCCCGTTATCAGTCACGAGGACGCCTTGAGGCGAGAGCCTAACGAACACGCTTTCGTACTCTGCCGTCTCGTGTACCGGAGAGTGGTCGCTGTCATGTATGAACACGTCGACGTCCTGAGTCATCGCGTCGAGGAAGGTGAGCGAGTCCCCATGAATCAAGTGGACGACATCCTCGTATGGTCCTGCAACGTAGCTTCCGGCTAGCGGATCGATGTCTAGCCCGAATACCTGACCTGCCGCGCCTTCCTGTCCATTCCGGAGCAGCGCGGCCGCGAGGACGCAAGTCCCCACGCCCCGGTCCACTCCAGACTCGACGACGACCCGCGGCCTCAAGAGACGGACGATAGCATACCAGCCGACGCGGCGCCCGTACTTGATGGGAAGGTCTGCGAAATACCGCTCACGGCTCTGCCGAACCTGACGACGAAGGAAGTCACGAAGCTCATGGTCTCCTTCTAGTTCCTCAAAGTAGCCACTGACACGGTCCAACGGAACGCGGAAGACGTTCGCAAGCAGTGCTGCGAGATACTTCTTGGATTTCTCGGAAATCGAATACGTGAAGTTCGTGTACTCCCGGGAGCCAAGGTACCACTTCAAACCCTGAAGAACTGCGTCGGCGCTGAAGGTGACGAAATACTTCAACCGATACAGGTCACGCGCGAACGGAGTAACGACTGGATAACCCGAGCGCACGATCTCTCGAAGAACATTGGTCATGTCCAGCCCGTGGCTAGGAGTCTGCCGCGCGAAGTGCCTGAGTGGGGGCGCCGAGCCGACCCCTGATAGCAATCCTCATCGCGCATGCTTGTACTTCTATACAACGCCATGAACCGCCTCCGGCCCGCTCGATCCAGTGTCCCACCGCTGATCGCTTCTAGTGGCAATCTGCAGTTCCCGAATCCTGAAACTTGCCGGGTGTGACGGGGATGAACCGCCAGTCATAGCCCGAAGGGTGCAAAGTCAGCTTGATAACTCCGTACGTCGCAGAGCTCCCAACGACGCTGTTCTTGGCACGAATCGCAAAGAGGGGATACAGGCTCCGCCCCCCAGTGCCGACCGTGAACTGCCGAATGCCGCGAATCGAATCGGGGTTACCGACTGGGTCTTGAGGCGCGAAGCGTTCGTACACATGGTCGTGGCCATTGATGATGATATCCGCACCGAACTGGTAGAGCGCGCGCCAGATCTCGCGCATTTGGACATACGGACCGTTCGGCCCCGAGCTGAACAATGGGTGGTGCCAGTAGGCCACAGTGCAACGAGCCGTGCTCGTCGCGAGATCCTTCCGAAGCCACTCGACCTGTGGGGAGTCTCGACCCACGTCTACGGAGCTGTTGACGACGATCACGTGCCAGCCGGCTACGTCGTAGCTGTAGTACCCTTGGTCGGGGTTCCCTGCGTTGGCACCGAAGTAGTCGTAATATGAGCGCGCCCCAGGGGTGAGATATTCGTGATTGCCTGGCGCGGGTCGAGTGCGCAGTCGATGCCTTCCCCAAGAGGGAGCATAGCACTGGGCGAAGTCGGAGTCCGATCCGCTCTCGTATGCGATGTCACCAGGCGCAATTACGATGCCGGGAACGGTATCGAGGATGGCCGCCGTGGCTTCGTCTCCTTTCGATACGCAACTGGCGATGTCTCCAGCGCCGACTAGTACAGGGGGTGTTACCACGACCGTGAGATCCTTGACGCTGTCTCCACGCAAGCCTTGCACGGTTACGGTACCGAACCTGTGCGTACGCAAGCGTCCGCGGGAATCAACTGTGGCTATTGTCGAATCAGAGCTCCTCCACAGAACTCTCAGCTCTTGAACGATCTTACCGGTGGTATCGGCGAGGCCGCCGGTGAGCTGAAGAGAGTCGCCGGGTAGAGCTGCCGTCCAACGAGGCAAGACCGCAAAGTGACCGTTAGGGACTTCGTGAGGAGACCCTAGGTCGTCCGCCGCAAGGCAAGCAATCATGCCGAGGTATAACCCTGCTGCAATCCGCTTCATTAGACGCGTACTCGAGGGTAGCATCGTCCCTGTCTAGTAGAACCAAGCCGCCCCGCGCTGCCGCAAAACGCGTGCCCGGATCGCGTAGAGCTGGCACGTCGCTTCATCCCCGCCCTGCCTGCGCCTCCAAGTGCGTCCCCGGCCGGCCGCGGCCGGTGTCGAGATGGCTCACAGCGCTGTGGCGATGGCGATAAATGACTACGGCGCTCGCGAGAATGTGCGCGATCGCCCCAAACAACGCAACCTTGTTCGTGGGATGAGACTTGTGCATGAGCCGCAACGTCACGCTCGACCCGGCTGCCCAGCCTGACGGTCCATATCCTCAGCTGAGCCGCTCCCTGACCCTCCGGGCCCCATGTGCTTACGCCAATTCTGGGTCACAACCTCCTGGCGACGACGATAATCGCCACCGTACTCGCCAGGATCTGGGCGATCGACCCGATCAGCGCCACCCAGTTCGTCGGATTCGAGGTGTCCCTGAGCGGCACCGTGACGTCCGATCCGGGCCCGGGCTTCGGGTCGCTGCGAAAGAACAGCCACTTGTGCCGCGTCTCCACCTCGCCGCCCGCGAACCGCACGCTGGTTCGACCCTTGTCCGCTGTGTAGGCGAACCCGCCGGCGGCATCAATATAGTAGCCCAGCCCCGCGCCCTTCTTGTACAGGACGCTGCCCGGGGCGTTCACCGCGCCCACGACTTTGACGCTCGGGATGAAGTCGGGGATAAAGACCGAGTCACCAGCCTGCAGAATCACATTGTCGCGCGCCGTCGTATCACGCAACGCCTTAGGGAGATCGATGTTGATACGCCCGGCTCCGTTTACATCCCGGTAGAACCGGATGCCATCGGCATACGCGCGCGACGTGAGGCCCCCTGCCCGCTTGATCAGCTCGGCGAGGCGATCGCCCTTGGTCTTCAGCGCGTACGCGCCCGGATAGTAGATCTCGCCTTGAATGCTCACGGTGCGCTGCAGCTCGAACTCCGGCTGCCGCAGCATCAGCACGTTGTCGAACGGCTGGAGCGCGACCTCCGGTGCCCCCGCCGCCGGGGCGGGGAGACCGGGGGCGCCGAGGTATCGCCCCGCCGAGTCGCGATCAAACAAGTAGGTCGAGTCCAACGGCGCCCGCACCGTCGTCGCCAGCTGGCCTTGCGTCCGATCCGCGGGCAACCGCGCGATCTCCACTTCTCGCAGCAACGCCCCCACCCGCGGGCCGCGCGCCAGCCGGACCAGATCGC
>Ga0137378_10002069_pt1 | contig 17180 bp, 15 predicted proteins | sample SagtaG_21_FD_104813 | JGI IMG/M metagenome (GOLD analysis project Ga0137378, IMG submission 104813) | Vadose zone soil microbial communities from Sagehorn Ranch, Mendocino, California, USA - Sage2_L_60_16 metaG | ecosystem: Environmental > Terrestrial > Soil > Vadose zone | place: USA... | reverse complement strand
TTGCGGCAGTAAGGGTTCGAGGTGTAGGGTCGCCAAGGCCGGAATATTTGTCCGATCCGGGGTGTCCTTTCTCGCGTGCAAATGAGAACGCAATGGTCTGAGATTAAACCGAGCGAAACCTCTCAACGCCGTTCTCATGGCGATTACGTTGCCATTTCGTTGCCGCAAAAACAAGTAAAATCGCGTTATTTCCCGTTTTTTCGTGTTACAATGTATGACGTTTACAAAGAGCGGTTTTCAGAGGTAAATTGACCGCTTCAGAGTGTAAAAGCCGATGTGGCGAAATGGCAGACGCAACGGACTTAAAATCCGTTGGGCCGAAAAGGCCCGTGCCGGTTCGAATCCGGCCATCGGCACTTGTATCAAAACTGTGAATGGTTAAATCGTTACACCGTTACATCGGAGATCGAATCACGCATCACGATTCACGAATCACGATGCCGCTTAGCTCGCGCAATCCTGTCTAGAAGAATGGAACGTCCGCTTTTCATTCCAGTGATTCTGGGCACTGCGCGCCAGGGCCGGGAAAGCGAACACGCCGCGCGCTTTGTCTTTGATCAGATAAAAAAGCGCGCTGGCGTGGAATCCGAATTCATCGATGTGCGCGCGCTGCCGATGAAACTCGACGACGCCGGCGAGCAGATGAAGGACCCGAAATTTTCGGCCATGATCGAGCGCTGCGACGGTCTCATCATCGTCACGCCGGAGTACAATCACAGTTTCCCCGGACTGCTGAAGCACGCGCTCGACATGAATTTGAAGGAATACATCCACAAAGCGGTCGGGATTTGCGGCGTATCGGCCGGAGCTTTGGGCGGCGCCCGCGTGATCGAAACTCTTTTACCCGTCATGCGCGAGCTGGGATTGGTCACGATTTTCGAAGACGTTAACTTCGGTCGGATCGGGACGCTCTTCGATGAACGCGGGAAGTTGCTCGACGAGAACTTCGTCCGCCGCGTCGACACATTCTTAAACGAACTGATCTGGATGTCGCGCGTGCTCCGCCATGGCCGCGAAAACATCGCCCCAGTCTGATTCCCACAAGGGCGAGACACTGTATTTACACCAGTCGTTCCGATGGTAGATTTTCCGGCGCGGCCGTGTTTTGACCGCACCGCCATTCGCAATTTCCAATGGAGCAAAATCCGCCACCACCGTTTCCTTCGCCGGAGGAGCTGAAGACCAAGATCACGGAGTTCATGAAGCAGAACTTCGGAGATCGCGTCTCGGTCGCGGCTTTTCCAGCGTCCGAGCCGGCGGAAGCTGAGACCGAAGAAAAGCCGGAGAAGATCGACAATCAGGAGTTCGAGTTCAATTTTTTGCCGCGCGATATCAAGGCGCACCTCGACCGGTTCGTGATCAAGCAGGACGAAGCGAAGAAGGTGCTCGCAATCGCGGTCTGCGATCATTACAACCACGCGAAATATCTGCGCCAGCTCGAGAAGGAAAATCCGAAACGGGCTGAGCTCACCGAATACGCCAAACAAAATGTGATCCTGGTCGGACCGACCGGCGTTGGGAAAACGTATCTGATCAAGCACATCGCCGATTTGATCAAAGTGCCGTTCGTGAAAGCGGACGCAACCAAGTTCAGCGAGACCGGTTACGTCGGCGGCGACGTGGAAGATTTGGTGCGCGAACTGGTGCACAAGGCCAACAGCGACGTAAACCTGGCGCAGTTCGGCATCATTTACATCGACGAGATCGACAAGATCGCCTCGGCTGGAAATTTAATCGGGCGTGACGTGAGCGGCCGCGGGGTTCAAACCACGTTGCTGAAATTAATGGAAGAAACCGAAGTGCCGGTTCGGAGCATGAACGATCTCCAAGCGCAATTGCAGGCAGCTTTTGAGTTCCAACGAAAGGGCAAAGCCAAGCGCGAGACGATCAACACCCGCCACATTCTTTTCGTGGTCAGCGGCGCGTTTGAAAAATTGAAAGAGCAGGTCGCGCGGCGCGTGCGTCAGGGACAGATCGGTTTTCGGGCGGAGCCGGTCCAGGTGATGGACAACGAATTGTTTCAACACGTCACGACGAAGGATTTTGTGGAGTACGGCTTCGAACCGGAATTCATCGGGCGCTTGCCGGTGCGCGTGGTTTGTCTCGATCTCGACGCTGATGATCTGTTTAAGATCATGAAATTTTCCGAAGGCAGTTTGCTTAGGCAGTACGAGCGTGCGTTCCGCGCCTACGGGATCGAGATCAGTTTTGACGATGAAGCGTTGCGCTTGATCGCCGAATCAGCGGCCGAAGAAAAGACCGGCGCACGCGGATTGCTTACTGTGTTCGAAAAGTTGTTCCGCGATTACAAATATTACCTGGCCGGCTCGGGTTTAAGTCAGCTGCGAGTCACGGCCGAGCTGGTGAGCGAACCGAAGCGCGTCCTTGATCGCCTCATGGCTGAGGGTGAAAAACATGAAGCAAAAATGCTGGAAGGCGCCGCCCGACAGTACGCCGAGGGCTTTGGCAAGGAGCATGGCCTTGAAATTGTTTTTGACGACTCGGCCTTACGGCGTTTGGTGGAACGCGCCCTTTCCGAGCGGATGAACATGAACGATCTCTGCGCCCACCTGTTCAAGGACTATCAATTTGGATTGAGCCTAGTGAAAAAGAACACCGGACGGACCAAGTTTGTTCTGGGCGCGGAAGCGGTCGATGCGCCGGACAGATGTTTGAGTGAGCTGGTGGTGCAGTCGTATTATCCGGTCGCCGCAACGAGCGCGAAATCCTGATTTGTCTCCATGAAACGTCCGCTTCTAGCTACTTTGATCATCGGCATTTTTGTCGTGGTCGGCGTCAGCGCGATGCATCTCAGTCCGCAAGTTTTGCAGTTTGAATCGCGCGCTGCGGATTTCATTTCTCCTTACGCTGCCGCGACCCACGTCGTGCCGAAGCAATGGCAATACGTGTTCATGTCGATCTTATCTTTCGGCGTCGCCGCGTTAACGGTGACAAGTTTGCGACGCCGTCGGATCGGATTGATCGCACTTGGATTGCTGATCGAGCTCGCGGCTGTTTCCTGGATTTGCTCGCTCTACCGGGTTTTTTTTCAACCGCTGCCGTCGATGTTCGCGGTCGCGATCGCGTTTATCGTGGCCGACCGTTACACCGCCATCACGCAACGCGGTCGTGCTGTGACCGCGCGCGCGTTTTTCAGTGATCGGTTATCGAAGGAACAAGTTCAGCGCATGATCGCGGGCGACATTCCGTTTGATCCGGAAGCGAAGACTTATGAAACGACGGTGGTGGTTTGCGACGTCGCGAACAAATACGATCTCGCGGAAGATTGTGAGCCGCCGGTATTTGGCAAAATTACCGAAGAATTTATTCGCCGCGCGACGGATGTTTTCATGCAAGCGGGTGCTTACATTCAGACGGCCGATGCCGAGGGCGTGGTGGCGCTCTTTGGTTTTCCGGAAACGGACGCACATCATGGCGACAAAGCAGTACGCGTGGCATTGGACGTGGTCGACCAATTTCGGCAAGCGCGTCTCGCCAACGGCGAAGCGAAATGCGATGTGCACCTTGGCGTAAGCTCGGGAACAATGATTGTCGCGCCGTTTCAAAATGGCGAGCGGTCGGGATTGATCACGAGCGGTGAACCGGTTGAACTCGCACGGCGTTTTTGTGTGGCGAACCGTTTTTATGGTTCGCGAGTTTTGATCGGACCACGAACGTTTGAACTGGCGAGCAGATACATTGTCGCACGTCCGATTGATTTTCTCAGCGGTGTGAATTCGCGCGAGCGCCACGAAATTTACGAACCTCTCTGGCCTGCGGCGGAGGCGAAACCCGAACAGTTGGCGCGACGCGATTGTTTCTGGAACGGCGTGGTGTTTTATCGCGAGAAACGCTGGGCTGAGGCGTATTCCGAATTTCAAAAGGCGCGTGGGCCTAACGAGGAAGAAGACGCGCCGCTGCAATTGTATCTCCGCCGCCTTGAGCCGCTCGCGCTGAATCTGGCCGAAATGCCGATGAGGCAGGGGTAAGCACGGGCGGCGTTTTGAGAAAGACGGAATATCCACCCGCGCTGCGGGATTTGGTCGCGCAACTTCGACAAATGCCCGGGGTCGGCCCGCGCTCGGCCGAACGGATCGCGCTCTGGATGGTGCAGGCGCGCGGCGGTCAGCCCGAACAAATCGCGCGGGCCATTTCCGAAACGCGCCGCGGAATTCATCCGTGCAAGCTTTGCAGCTATTTCGCCACGAACGAACTCTGCGATATCTGTTCGGATTCGTTGCGCGCGGTCGAGTTGCTCTGCGTGGTCGAACAACCGACCGATATTTTACCGCTCGAAAAAACCGGCGCGTTCCGCGGACGCTATCATTCATTAGGCGGACGGATCTCGCCGCTCGATCATATCGGTCCGGAAGATTTGCGGATCAAAGAACTCCTCGAGCGGATCGAGAAAGAAAAGTTTAGCGAAATCATCTTCGCGCTGGCTGCCGATGTCGAAGGCGAAGCGACTACGAACTACCTGGTCGATCTTTTGAAAGACAAACCGATCGCGCTCACGCGCATCGCGCGCGGTTTGCCGGCCGGGGCGGGTTTGGAATCTGCCGACGAGCTAACGTTGCAGCAGGCCCTTTCCGGTCGAACAAAAGTCGCGCGATAAAGAAGATGTCGACCTTAGCGGCCATCGCCTTTGGGGAACATGACCTTTTGCGGCGCGGTGTTGAGGGCGGTGAGTAGTTTTGGAATTAATCGACTCTTAATCGGGCCGGCCTCGCGTGGCGGCACCAGATAACGCACAATCGCGTCGATCCAGGTGTTGTCGTCGACCCGAAAAATCACGCGTGGCCGCTCGCGCACCTCCAACTCGTCCACCGGAGTCCGCGCGAGCACTTGGCGATAGACGCTCACGCGTTCCATCATTTCTTCGCCGATCTCTTCTTCGACGACGTGCTGCATCGTTTCGGCGATGAATTTGAGATCGCTTTGGTAAGCGACGTTGAATTTGATCTCATTCTAAATATAGGGGAAAAGCGGCCAGGAATAATTCCAAACGATTTCATCGAGCACTTTTTCGTTCGGGAACCGGATGACGCGGCCGCTTGGATGGTCGCCGGAAATGTACTGACCACCAAATTCCCAGAGCGTGGTGTCGAGGTATCCGACGTCGATTACGTCACCGGTGGCATCGCCGATTTTAATTCGATCGCCAACCCGGAATGGCTGCCGAATGAGAATATAAATCCAAGCGATGAAGCTTTTCATCGGCGTTTGCACTGCCAGACCGACGATGATCGAGCCGATGCCGAGCGCGGTGAGCGCGCCGTACCAATTCACAAAGACAACCGAAACGACAATCACGGCGATCAACATTCCCGCGACGAGAAGCAGAATACGCCGAAGCGTGAAACGCGTGACGGTATCTTCAATGCGCCCAATCGCGTAAACCCGAACCGCTTTCGCAACCGCGAGCACGATGACGACGAGCGCGATGCCGCGGAGAAAACGCCGGCCGAGATCCACGTCCGATTGGATGAGCGGAAGTAGCGTGGTGCCGATGAGGTAGTAAAGAACGGCGCAGCCGAGGAGCAGCAGCGCGTGGGTGAAAAACCAGAATTTGTCCGTCGTTCCGGCTTTGACTTTCTTGGCCGGTTTTTTCTCTCTGGTTCGCTCAAGCTCCTTGCGGATCTCCGGCTTCTTCGAGATTTCTTCAGCCGTTTCGGTTTCGGGCATCAATATGGAATCGCGGGCGAGACACAGGTTGAGCGCAACTGAGTGCAGCCCTCTATTTACGCGCAGGTAACTGGATGCGATGTCCCGATGTTCGTTAGGCCGTTTCCAACCAGGCGCGCAACACTTCCGCTACACTCCACGCTTGCGCTATGCAGCCGCCGGCCAGGTGGGGCTCGCGCGCGTCGAAGACTTCGCTGATCGTGCCAATGCCGTTGTCGCTCAGATGGACCGGGAAAGTTTCAAGAAATTTGCGCGCAGCCGCGCGATCGTGCGGATGAACTTTCAGCCAAGAGTCGATAAATGGCCCGATCAGCCAGGCCCAAACCGTGCCCTGGTGATATGCGCCGTCGCGTGAGCGCAGATCGCCCGAATAAATTGGTTTGTAATCGGGACTATTGGGCGAAAGCGTGCGCAAACCGACCGGCGTGACCAATTCTTTTTCTACTATCTCCAGAACAGATTTCCAATGTTTTGCATCGAGCACCGGATGATCAAGCGAGATGGCGAACAATTGATTTGGCCTGCATGACGAATCATTTTTGTTGCCAATGTCAACATCGACAACATCATAAAGATAACCGCCCTCTGAATACCAAAACCGATTATTAAACGAAACGCGCGCGCGTTCGGCGTGCTCGCCGTAGGTTTGCGCGAGAGCGTCATCGCCATTTTCGCGCAACCAATTGGCGAGCAGGCAAAGCGCGTTGTGCCAAAGCGCGTTGATCTCCACCGCTTTGCCGCGCCGCGGTGTGACGACCCACTCCCCCATCTTGGCGTCCATCCAGGTGAGTTGATAACCTTCCTCGCCCTGTACGAGCAGGCCGTCGTTTGGATCGACATGGATGTTGAATCGTGTTCCGCGCAAATGATGTTCGGTGATGTCGATCAACGTTGGCAGAAGAAGCTGCAATGTTGTGCGGTCAGCCGTTCGCTCGAAATAACGGTTCAGTGCGTGAAAGAACCAAAGCGTTGCGTCCGCAGTGTTGTATTTGCCTTCCTTGGCGCCGTCCGGAAACATGTTTGGAATCAAACCGTCGCGGACATAATGCGCGAATGTTCGCAGGATGTAGCCGGCCTCGAGTAATCGACCCGTGATCAAGGTTAGGCCTTCGAGGCTAATCATCGTGTCGCGCCCCCAGTCGGTGAACCAGTGATAGCCTGCGATGACGGTGCGGACCTCGTCGCCGGCGGCATGTGCGCGCGCGGCTTCCTCGAACCGCCCCGCGGGCGTGATAACAAATTGGTCGGCGGCGAAAACCAGTTCCGCCGGAAAACTTTGGCGAGCCTTTGGGATAGCACCGTGAAGTAAGCGCGCCCGCCGTTCACGCTCGGCAGCGAGAACATCTTCGGGACCCAAAACGTTGATGATGTCCCACGGCTCGGTTGAGCCAACTAACGTCGCCGTGCTTTGCTCGGTCAGATCGACGCGAAAGAATCCCGGGCTCCAGAGTTCGCCTTCGTATGAATAACCACGTTGCTGCTCGATCCGGTAAACGACTTGAGGAATTTTTGCTGGAGCGATCGTGAACGCGGCTTCTCGACCGTGCAGTTGCATGCGCAGCGGCGGTAGCTTTCGGCGCGCCGCGGCGATTTCGTAACGGCCATCAACAGCTGTGAGTTTGTAAGGCGCGGCCAGGTCCGAGTCGACCGGCGCTTCATGGTGTCGAAAATGGAAAGCAGGACGCAGTTCGAGTCGCGGTGGCGCTCCTCTCGAAATGACCTGGTAGCTGACATGGACCGTGTTCTGCAAATGAGGCAGCAACACGCGTTTCTCGACCACGACTTCGCGAACATGATAAGTCCAGACGGGGAGCCCATCTTCGAGTCGGAACTCAGTTAAATAATCGGCGCCTTTCAAATCGAGTTGTCCCCCGGCGCGCTCTTCCGCGCCGAGAGAGACCACATCGTCGTCACTGAAGTGGAGAAATTCAGATACGTGACTCCACATCACGATTCGTCCGAGCGGACCCGGTAGGGCTGCGATGAGTAATCCATGATAGCGACGTGTGACCGCGCCGGAAACGGTGCCGGAGGCATAACCGCCGAGTCCGTTGGTCACAAGCCACTCGCGAGTAAGCAAAAGCTCGCGCGACATTTGCGTTCCGTCCCACGGCATCGAACGGACGACGGGCCGGATTGCTTCAAATTGCTTGTTCATCATTTATCGATGTCGACAGCAAGACTTGTTCAGCCCCATTTTCTTCGCCTGGGTTGGCGCCGTGGCGTTTTTTCGCGCACGAGTCGCAAGGCGACGGTCGCTTCCGCTGGTAATGTCCAATTCTCCTGTGTTGCCACGGTCGCCGTTCCAGACCCGCCGTAGCGCGCTGATTCACTCGACCACAAAGTTTCCCATTCCAAGCCAAGCGGCGGCGCGAGCAACGGCTCCGGAGCAGGATTGAGCTCGCGGTTTTCGCCAAAGTTCACCACCAGTAATCGGTCATCGGTGTTGCCGTCACTGAAATAGCGGAGAACAAAGCTGGCCGGTCCAAGCACTGCGCCGTCCACGCCACTCGGTTTCTGCTCGCGAAAACGCGAGTCTTCCCGGCGCAGCCGCAAAAGATCGACATGCAGATCGTAAAGTTCTTTGTTTTTTTGGCGCTCGGCAAAATCGAGTTTGGAACTGACAAAGACGGTCGGATCGGAAGGGACCGGCAGGCGTTCCTGCACTTCTTTGGTGGCGAAGGATGGGAACTGAGCGAGAAATGCGAACCGTCCTTTGCGAATGGCTTCGCGCATTGGGCCGTCACCCACATCGGTGAAAAATATGAACGGGGTCGAGGCGCCGAACTCCTCGCCTTGAAAAAGCAGTGGCGTCCATGGCCCGAGCAGAAGCAAAGCAGTCATCGCGCGATAGCGCCCCGGCGAGCTTTGAAAACGCAGCCGTTCGCCCGCCGCCGTATTTGAAACTTGATCGTGGTTCTCGATGAAGGCGACGAACGCTTCCGGACGCGCGCCGAACGCCGTGCTGCCTCGCGGTGCTTCCTGCCAAAAATGCGGTTGCCCTTGAAACAGATATCCGTACTTGGCGGCGGAAATAAATTCCTGCGGAGTGCCGAGATAATCGGAGTAGTAGGCTTCGCGCTTTCCAGTAAGGGTGACGACCGCGCTGTGATGGAAATCGTCATTCCAAACCGCATCGAGATCGTCTCCGCCCATTTCGCGCGGCAAAATTAGTTTCGCTTCCTGCCGCTCGTTTTCGGCGATCAAAATAATCTCGCGCGGCCGCGCCGTTTCGCGCGCGGCCCGTCCGATCGCGCCGATGATGTATTCGTCCGATTCATCTTTCACTTCCTGCGTCGCATCGAACCGAAAGCCGTCGAAATGAAATTCGTCGATCCAGTAACGGCCGTTAGTGATGAAAAATTCGCGGACCGGGTCGGATTCTGGGCCGTCAAAATTAATCGACTCGCCCCAATCGTTTTCGAAGCGGGCGTTGAAATAATGATCGGAGAAAGTGCGAACGTAATTGCCGTCCGGACCGAAGTGGTTGTAAACGACGTCGAGAATGACAGCTAGGCCTAACGAGTGCGCGCGATCGACAAATTGGCGCAGATCTTCCGGCGTTCCGTACAAGTGGAACGGCGCAAAAAGATCGACCCCGTCATAGCCCCAGCCGAAATTTCCAGGAAAATCGGCGATCGGCATCATCTCCACGACAGTGACTCCAATCCGCGCCAATTCGGCCAATTGTTCGGCCGCGGCTTGCCACGTTCCTTCTTTCGTAAACGTTCCAATATGCATTTCATAAATGACGTGGCCTTTCATTTTCACGCCGCGCCATTTTGAATCGGTCCACTTGAACTGCGTCGGATCGACCACGCACGAAGATCCGTGCGGTCCGTGCGGTTGAAATCGCGATGCCGGATCAGGATGAAAATGCTCCGCCTGGTTTACGCGGAAACGGTAGAGCGCTCCGGCGCCAACATTAGCGACGCCCGAGAAATAACCATTATCTTCGCGCTCCAGGGGATGAAACGTCCGCATTGCCTCTTTTTTCGCGCTTTCTTCCAATACAAGATCGACATCCTGTGCTTTCGGCGCCCAGACCCGGAAATGCGCCTGATTCGGGGCGATTAGTTCGGCGCCGATCGGATATCGGCGAGAAGTCGCGCGTTTCATGGCTGAACCCTACACAAAATGCACGGATTCGCAGTGCGAGCTTGATCAATATTTCCCGAGCCGCTCAAATCGTCCCATGAACGGCAGCAGCAACAAGATCGAGATCTTCACGCCATTCGCCGAGGCGTTCGAGCTGATGAAGAAAATTCTTTTTCAGCCGTTCGACTTGAAGAAATGGTTGGTGATCGGTTTCGCGGCGTGGCTCTCGAATCTGGGCAGTGGTAATTACAACTACAACTACCGCGGGCGCTCGGATTGGAAAGACGTTCCTTTTCTTCAAGACCTCGACAACACGTTCAATCAAATTCCGCATTGGATTCTGTTCACCGGTCTGGCGATAATCATCGCGCTCGCGCTCGCTCTCATAATTTTATTTGCGTGGTTGAGAGCACGCGGCCGTTTCATGTTTGTCGATTGTATCGTCAAAAACCGTGGAGCGATCGTCCAGCCGTGGCGAGAATTTCGCGAGCAAGGTAACAGTTATTTCCTTTTAGGCCTCCTGGTTGGTGTCGTCATCGCCGTGATTTTGTCGGTGGCGTCGCTGCCGTTCATGCTACCGATCATAAGAGGAGTAACATTCGCGCATCCCGACGCGTACCTCATCTGCATCATTGCGGTGTGGGGTATTCTTTTAATCCTCCTGATTCTGGCGTGGTCGCTTATCTCGCATTTTATGGTCGCGGTGATGTACCGTCGCCGCTGCCTTGCAGTCAAAGCTTTTCGCGTCGCGCTTTCCTTGATCGCCAATTATCCGGGTGAAATCACGCTCTATTGTTTATTCTGGATTGTGCTGGGAATCGCAGCGGTAATTACTGCCTGCGCGACGATCCTAGCGACGTGCTGTATCGCACTAATTCCCTACATTGGCACAGTGATATTACTGCCGTTATTTGTTTGTCTGCGCGCGTTCGGGCTCCGTTTTATTCGGCAGTTCGGCCCGGATTACGATGTGTGGGCTGTAATGCCTGAGGCTTCGCCAACGCCGCCCTCAAGTCCGCCGCCGCTGCCAAGTTGAATTATACCTCGGTCGCTGCCCAGAATTTTCGAAACGCAGTCGGCCAGGTCCGGTCAATCACACTTTCGCGCGCAAGGTCGCCCATTCTTTTTCGCCGCTCCGGATCGGCAACCAGCTCGCGAATCGCGCGGATGAGGTCCTCGACGTCGTGCGATTTCGTGATCAAACCGTTGCGATTGTTTTCGACCAGTTCCTTTGGTCCGCCCGAATCCGAAACGATTACCGGAACCCCGGACGCCTGCGCTTCAATGATCACGTTGCCGAATGTGTCGGTCGTGCTCGGAAAAACGAAGATGTCGGCGGAAGCGTAAGCGGCGGCCAATTCCTTGCCGGTTAGATATCCGGTGAAAAGAGCTTCCGGCAGCGATTCGGAAAATTCGCGCGAATACGGTCCGTGGCCGACCACACAAAGTTGGATCGACAATCCCTCATCGCGCAGACGCCGGTAAGCTTCCGCCAAAAGATCGAGATCTTTCTCGCGCGAAACGCGACCCACATAAAGCAATCGGATCCGACCGTTCCTGGCGCCGAACTTTTCGAAGAACCCTGGATCGCGCCGAGTGGGACGGAACAGCTGTGTGTCCAGTCCGCGTGGGAAAATTTTTAGTTTTTCCGGATCAAAACCGCGTTTGATCCAGCTCCCCCGATATTCCTCCGAGTTCACGAACACGGTATCGAGCTGTCCGTAAAACCAGTGCATGTAACGCCAGGTCACGCTTTCGAGAAAACTGTCTTCGGTCAGGATGCGGACGTATTGCGGAAAATCGGTGTGATAAATGCCGCTGGTTTGCAGGTTGAGCATCTTGGCCGCGAGCAGGGCTGTGAGACCGATTGGTCCGGGCGTGCTGATGATGACTTCGGTGAATCGTTCTCGCTGGATGTAGTCGAGCATTTGCAAAATCGGCGGGAAACTCAGCTTTTGCAGCTCGTACTCGGGCAATTCAAACTCGCCGATCGGTCTGAAGTTTTTGATCGGGATACCGTCAACCGTCAGTTCGTTACGCGAAGTGATGACGATCAATTCCTTTCCGGCCGCCGTGCCGGCTGAGGTCATTTTCCGAATCGTCGTCGCCACACCGTTGACGTCTTCGAGCGTGTCGGTGAACCAGGCGCGTTTGTTATTTTGCAAAGGCTCCGGAATTCTTCCGGTCAATTCTTGGAAAATTTTTTGCAGCCATTTGCGTGACGGGGCCTGGCTGTGAAACCCATAGATGTATGGCGCGAGAATGATCAGGATTGGTGCGATCGCGGTCAGGGCCTGCACGCTTTCAAGCATATTTCCGCTGCTGATTTGTTGGACAAATTTTTGGAAAAAGCGAAATGCAAGTTGCTCGGCGACCATGTTCGCCATAACAAACGTGCGCCGCTCCGGTTCCGTGATTGAGTCCAGCTCTTCGGCCATTTTTGCTTTCACGTCCGGCTGCGCGAAATAACCAGAGAGCTCTTTCCAAAGCGACATGTTAGCGGGCTTAGCGAGCTCAAAGATTTTCCCTGAGAGAACGCCTTGCGCGATGAAGGTTGCTTTTTCCGCCAGCGTGAACTCGGTCGGGTCGCGGCCTTCCATAAACCGCGAGAACATTTGTTCAATTAGTGCCGCGCTCGGTCCGAGCTTCTGGTGGAAATGGTCCTGAATGAAACAGGCAACAGTGTTGTAGAAGCCGTGCGACAGCGCGAGCGGCGTGCCTCCCTCACCGCGAGCTTCGCAATTGCCCGTCCGAACGTGAGCGAGAAATTTTTCCGCCGAATCGGCGGATGGCGTTTCGGTAAAGGCCGAAGCGACAAATTTTCCGCCGTGGTCGTCCGAGCCGCCGACGAAAATCTTCTTCCACGGTTCGCGATGGGTCGGCTCTAAATTGTGCTGTTCCACGAACTTCTCGATCTTCTCCGGGGTCAGTGACGTGAAAAGCTGTTGCGCCAGCTTGCTTAGAAGCGCGTCGCGCAAACCGTTGATGGCCTCGAAATGCTTGAAGAGCAAAATCAGCCGTTCGAGGTGCGATGCCTCGAGCTTGCCGTTGATGCTGTAAAGCGGATGCGCGATGGCGTGTGCGATTTTGCCGTTCTGCAAGTACCGCTGCAGCGCAAAAATGTTGTGCCGGATAATGACGATGTCGTCGTGCTGTTTTTCGGTAATGCCCCAGACGAGAATATGAATCTTGCAGGGATCCTGCGGAAAATAAGTGGTGACCTGCTCGCTAATGAAAGTGTTGGGGAGGTCGCGAATCTCCAAACAACCGTCGATGGTGTCGTGGTCGGTGATCGTGACAAAATCCATTTCGCGCTCGAGCAGTTGTCGATGCAACTCGCGCGGGTCGGAATAAGAATCCGGAAAATCAAACCGCCGGAAGAGCCATTCTTCCGAACGCGCGCTGAAACGGGAGTGAATGTGAAGATCACATTTGCTCATATATAATTAGAGGCCGCGCTTGAGACGCTGCTCGGCAATCCAATCCTGATACGTCGTCGGCGTCCTGGGGCCATTCATCTCACTGATAAGATCGACAATCTGCCGCCAAATGGTCGGATGCGAAAAGTCCGACGGATGAATACTGAGACGCATAAGCGGTTTGCTTTTGAGCGCCTGGCTGAGCGCGGCGTTCCAAGCCAGGCTCGTCACCCGTCGCCAACCATTTCGCACGCTGTAGACCAACGATCTGGCCCAAAACGTTTCGCCGGAACGCAAATCGCGCACCGTCCGGAGCCGTGTGGTGTATTCCATTTCTGCATCGCGGGCTGCTCGCTCCGCTTCGCGGCTGAGCAACCAGGCCGGCGCAACAAAACCTCGCGGCTTTAATCCGCCGGCGAGAAATTCGTCGCGCGCGGCTCTAATTCGTCGGAAAGCCTCGTCGTATCCGAGATCGTAGAACTCGCCCTCACCTTGGGTGTAAAATTGCGTAATGAATTTCTCGAGAAAAGTTTCACGCGCCTGCGTCGGCCGTTCATGGAAATATCCATGGATGACAATTTCGTGACCGACTGCTTCCAGGTTGCGCAGCCAGGAAACGAATGGTCGATCTTGCATCGACGCGCCCTGACGATGGTAATCGGGGACGATCAAGAGCGAGCAATGGCGAATTCCTTTGTGCGTCAGTTCGGAAATAATTTTCTCTGCGATCTGCCGTGTGGATGGCGCTACGTCATGAATAGAAACGATCAGAAAATCCTTGGTCGCACTCGCCGTCTCGACAACGGGCAGAAACTGCGTGGCCACGGCCGATGTCATTTGGCAAATTTTCGACCCCGCCACCCGCAGGAACAAGTGGAAAGTATCTAGCCCACCATTCGCAAGATGAAAGCGAACTCTTTGCCGCTCAGGGGCATGACCGACAGGCGCGATTGTCGAACAAGCGCGATGTCCTTGAGCTCTCGCTTTCCTTTGATCTGTGCAAGCGTCACCGGCCTCGGTAGTGGCTTCACCGGAACAAGATCGACCGCGCTCCAGTCGCCTTCTTTCGCCGTCGTATCGCGATAAGCCGTGCGCGCGACTTTGGCGACGCCAACAACAGCCTTTCCTTCGCCGCTATGATAAAAGAGAACGTCGTCGCCTTTTGACATTCGGCGAAGATTGTTGCGGGCCGCAAAATTGCGCACTCCGGTCCAACTTGTGCTGCCATCAGCAACGAAGTCTGCCCAGGAGTAATCGGATGGTTCTTGTTTTACGAGCCAGAAACTTTTCATCGCTTCAACTTAACCCGGTTCGACAATTGTCGATCTTTGTTTGAAGATCGACACCATGGCAGGGATGCCGTTTATCACATTCGAAGGCTCGGAGGGTTGCGGAAAATCGACCCAGGTGCAATTGCTGGCCACGCATCTCGAGATATTGGGAGTTCCCTTTCTGGTCACTCGCGAACCAGGTGGAACTGCGATTGGCGAATCGATCCGCGAACTGTTGCAGTTCGCGCCGCAGAGCGTGGGGATGACCCCGGAAACTGAGCTGCTTCTTTTTGAAGCGAGTCGAAGCCAGCTCGTTCGGGAAGTGATCAAACCTGCGCTGGAGCGCGGCGAGTGCGTGATTGCCGACCGTTTTTTTGATTCGACCACTGTTTATCAAGGCGCCGCGCGCAAACTGGACCGGAAAGTCGTCAGACAACTGAACGCCTTCGCCGTCGACGATTGTGTTCCCGACATTACATTCTTGCTCGATGTCGATCTAGAAACGGCGCGATCGCGCATGCAGCAGCCGCGCCGTCCAGACCGAATGGAACAGCAAACGGTCGAATTTTACGAACAGGTCCGCGACGGTTATCAAGAACTTGCGAAATGGCAGCGAGATCGAATTGTGGTGATCAAGGGTTGGCAATCGCCGCACGATATCGAGAAGGAGATTTGGGAAACGCTCGTGAAACGGTTTCCAAAGCTTGCTGCGAAATCGGAAATCGAAAATCCAAAATCTAAAATGTAACGATGGCTTTCACTCGCAAAGCAGCGATTGGACTTTTGCGACGCGCGCATAATCAGAAGCGTTTGGGCCACGCCTATTTAATCTCAGGGCCGGCCGGGAGCGGCAAACGAGAAGTGGCAGCAGAATTGGCAAGCACCGTCAACGGGACAGATGCCGGCGATGTTTTTTCATCAAAGGCGCGAGAAATTTTTGTGGCCGAGCCGGAATCCAAATCGAGAAGAATTCTGATCGAGCAGATTCGCGAGTTAGAGCACGGCCTTCAGATGCGCGCCAGCGATGGCCGGCGAAAGGTGGCAATCATTGCCGAAGCGGATCGTTTGCAACCGCAAGCGGCGAATGCGTTTTTAAAAACGCTGGAAGAACCGCCGCGCAATTCGCTGTTGCTTCTTTTGAGTGCGTTACCGGAAGCGTTGCCGGACACGATTGTGTCGCGTTGCATTTCTATTCCACTGGCGGCGAATGGCGAACAAATCGAAATGCCAGAGCGCGCTGAATTGATCGATCTGCTCGGCCAGACTGCGCGCGAAAACAAATGGAGCGTGCAGCAAGCCTATCGGGTCGCACAAGGAATGCAGTCGCTGCTTGGAGAGATCCGTGAACAAATCAAAGCGCGAACGGCCGAGGCGTTGGAAAATGAGGAAGCGCGTTATCGGAACTCGACCGACGGCGCGTGGCTGGACGATCGCGAAGATTATTACAAGGCGTTGACGGAGAGTCTCTACATTCAGCGTCGCGCGGCGCTGGTAGAGGTGTTGCTTGAGTTCTGGTCGGATGTTTTGCGAGCGTCTAGCAAAGTCGCCCGGCGGGATTTGATTGCGGCAAAAAAGGAAACCGCCGCGCTTGCGAAACGCTTCACCGCGCCGGAAGTGCTGCGGCGAATCCAGCGTGTGGAAGAATTGCGAGATCACCTTGGCCGCAATATTCAGGAAGCGCTCGCATTCGAAGCCGCGTTTCTCCAAGTCTTCGGTTCCTGACGGTCCCCCGGATTTTCTTGGAAGAGAAGATTTCCGAGAACTTTTCGCGATAAAAATCGTAGTACGCTAGTGAAGGAAATCTAGTCGGGATTACTCAAGCGTGAAAGCCCAGCAGCGGACTGCAACGAGTTTGAAGAGTGACTTAGGAGCGGCAATCAGGCGTGCGAGATCCGTTCTTAGGATTTCCCAAGGGGAACTGGCGTTTCGTGCGGGATTGCATCGGACTTACGTTTCGGATTTGGAGCGCGGAGCTCGAAATCCTTCCGTCGAAAGTATTAAGAAACTTGCGGCCGCATTACAAATTTCAGTCGCAAAACTTTTCGAACAAGCCGGCGCCGGCAAAGCCTAACGCCGGACGGCCGGTGCGCCCTGTCTCTGTCATGATGCATTGTTGACAGTTTCAGAGGAGCGCGCAGCATTGCGGCCTGAGCATGAGATTTGAAAATCAAAGCGCCATTGTCACTGGCGCGGGGCGGGGGATCGGGCATGCGATCGCGGTCCGACTGGCAAGCGAAGGCGCGCGCGTCGCGTGTGTGAGTCGCAGCGAAGACAATGCTAAGCGCACAGCGGATGAGATAAACATCTTGCGGGCGGATTCGGCGAAACATTACGCGGTTGACGTTGCCGATCACGCCGCGGTGCAAAAAATCGGCGCGCAGATTCTCGAGGACTTCACCAAAATCGACATTCTCGTGAATAACGCCGGTGTGATGCGTGATGGACTTGCCATGCGGATGTCGATCGAAGATTGGGACGCGGTCATCAACACCAATTTGCGCGGCGCCTTCAATTTCACTCAAGCGATCATCCGCGCGATGGTCAAGCAGCGTAGCGGTCGCATCATCAACATTACTTCGGTGATCGGTTTGATCGGCAATGCAGGCCAAACCAATTACGCTGCCAGCAAAGCCGGGCTGATTGGTTTTACGAAATCGCTTGCGCGGGAGCTGGCCAGTCGGAGCATCACCGTCAACGCAATTGCGCC
>Ga0137378_10002068_pt1 | contig 17180 bp, 18 predicted proteins | sample SagtaG_21_FD_104813 | JGI IMG/M metagenome (GOLD analysis project Ga0137378, IMG submission 104813) | Vadose zone soil microbial communities from Sagehorn Ranch, Mendocino, California, USA - Sage2_L_60_16 metaG | ecosystem: Environmental > Terrestrial > Soil > Vadose zone | place: USA... | reverse complement strand
TCGGCCGGATCGCGTCGGCGATGGTGAGCGCTGAGGGCCCCTATTGAAATAGTGTGCGGTTGAGCGGGCGAAACTGCGGCCTTTCGGGAGAGAATTGTGGCAGTCGGCGGCAACGCCCAACTCTTCCGTTAGTTATTCTGAATAGGTGCAATGCTTGGCAAAATGGTTAGCCGCCGACGAACAGCATTGGGCGCCGCTGGGCCCGCGTCGTGAACTTCGCATAAGGGTGATTGACTCGCTGCCGGAAGAAGCGTATACGATCCGGTGTTCGAAATACAGACCGATCTCCTGAGCGGACAGAAAACTGTCTCGGTAAGCCGCTGGCTCATGAGGAGGACCGAGACTCAACTACGGAGGTGAATTATGTCAGTCTTGGCTTGGATTGTGCTTGGTCTAGTCGCCGGTTTCATCGGCAGCAAGATAGTCAACAAGACGGGCGAGGGCATCATCCGCGACATTCTCCTGGGTATCGTCGGAGCAGTCGTCGGCGGATTCCTGTTTAGATTAGTTGGCTTCAGCGGAGTGACCGGGCTCAACCTGTGGAGTCTACTCGTCGCCGTCGCCGGCGCGGTTTTGTTCCTGGTTCTATATCACGCGCTGTTTCGGCGTACTGCGGCATAGCCTCCTACTGGACCATAGGCAAGACAAACGCTGTCGTTCAGAGAGCGTGCACTGGGCTGTGGACTGAAGGGCCACCGGCGCATGATGATGATGGCGCAGGTGCGCCACACCTGAGATCAATCTTGCGTACGTCGGGGCTCGCGCACCGTCAGTTCTTTTTGATTGTAAACTTGCTCAAGCTGGCTCCGAGCTCGACGCCTGTGCCCGTGCCGCTAAGCGTAAGCGACACTTCACCCTTGGTCATTGCGTGAGCTTCACCGGACTTTCCCGCTCCAGCGGATGCGCCTGCCGCGGCATAAGTCCCGAATAGCTCACCGATGTCCGCGACTTCGGAAAACTTACCATGTCCATCGCGGACCTGCGACTTACCTGCGGTGAGCCCGCCGCCCTTGGCGTCGATCTTCACGGTTGCCTTTTGACCATTGTCACAAGTGATCGTTCCCGTGCCTTTGGAGGTCTTGAAAAGCGCCGACCACCCCTTGAGCGTGAACTGCATCTCGCAGATGGTCTTTTTGTCGATCCGAGGCGTGTTGGTCTCCTTAGATCCCATCTCCCGTCGCTTTGCTGTAACCAGACTTGATGTCGAGAGCACCAACACAAGCAATACTACGGCCGCTATGGTTGCAGAACTTCTGTTCATAATTAGATCTCCTTCGCGGTAGAGAGAATAGGTCGACCGTACTCCAAATTCGCGATTAAGTCTACCTCAGACGAGCCAGCGAAATGGACGGCAGAAAAGGGAGAGAGCCTTAGAAGGTATTGTCAGGTTACTGATACCAGGTCGATTTGTCTCGTCACGAAGTCTGACGCCAGCGTACCTGGAACTGAGTGAGCGGCAATCCGGTGCGATGATTCTCAATCGTTAAGACGATCGAACCTTGATTGTCCTGGCAGTGCCAACGTTAATAGCCAATCGCATTGACGGCATTTTTCATGGGAATGTTGATTTAAGATCGGTTCAAGTCCGTAAGGACGATCAATTCCTAACTCGATCTCGTTAAAAGCGTTTCAACTGTCGCTCCTCACGCCGTCGGCGCACAGGCGGTGGGGTGCATACCGTGAGACCGATTGCAGCTAACCTGACCTCTTCTTGAAATACACTTGCCCTAATGCTTTACCACCTGTTCCAGTGCGACCAGCTCGATTCTTTCGCGCATGGCTTCGGTCATCAGGCGCACCTCCTAGGGAGTGTAGTTGGCACCACGAAAAGCATCGGAGAGTTGTTGGTCACTCCCGCCGAAACGTGGTTTGTCCTGTTACAAGACAAGTTATGTTCGTTGTTTTTCGATTGGTGCTCTAGAGCCATCCGCCACCGAATCCCGCGCGAGTCAGTCCATTGATAACGTGGGAACTTTTCTTCATCAAGCCCCAAAGCAGCTCAGTGCGGTGGTTTTCGATCATCAGCACGATTGGTCCTTGATTGATTCCGAAATGCCAGGGCGAGACCCAGCCGCAATCGCGACATTTTTCATCAGGAAACGTCGGGTTGAATGTGGCTTCAAGTCCGTAAGGATGATCGACGCCAATCTCGATCTCGTTGAAATGCTCCAGGGTTGGCAGAACTATCTCCGGAGCAAAAGGCAAAGAAGCGACGACGGCCCAGGGCGCGACGGTCCCGTCGTCTGGACCATCCGGCACACCGCGTGCCACATAATCAAAGAAAACGCGGTTTTGACCATCGGCGTTTAGTTCCGCTGGGCCAGGTCCCTCGCACGCCGTGAGTCCCCAACAAACTTCACTGTAGCCCGTGAACCCATCCGGATTTCGTCTGGCGTACTCTTGTTGCGCGTAAGTCGCGCGCCGGCTGTTCTCGAAGTAGTCCAAATCGTGCTCGCGCATGAACGCGTCCTGAATTCCACGGAAGTCTATCCAAACGTGCGAGAACTGGTGTGTGAAGAGCGGAGCAGCGTAGAGGTATTCGGAGTCGTAAACTTTCCTCCACTGATACCCAGACGTGTGCGCCTGATAACTTTCAAGCGGGAGGGGAAAAGTTGGGGAGCCAAGACCGAGAATGTAGGCCAGCGTGGATTCGTCGTAGCGTTCCCAGCGATTGGGTAGAAAGCCAGTCTCCGGCTTCCATCCGTGAGTAAGAGTCGCACCGTCATTAATCACCCAATGCCAGTCAGCTCGGCGATAGATCTCGTCCGCCAACTTTCGGATTTCATTCTCAGCTGTGGAATCCTGATCGAAATAACCAGCGGCCGTGAGCATCCCCGCGAAGAGAAATGTAGTGTCGATCGTGGACAACTCGCATTGCCACGCGCGTCGGCCAGTTTCCATGTCGAGGAAGTGATAGTAGAAGCCCTTGTATCCAGTACTGTCTGGATCAGTGCTCTGTTCGCTGGCAGCAAAGAAGCGCAGCGTCGTCAATGTTCGCTCAATCGCCTCTTCGCGGGTGATCAAGTTGCGCTCAGCGCCAACGGGATAAGAGGACAACGCCATGCCAACAGCCGCAATGCTCGAAGGCCAGCCCTCTTTGGTGCAATCCACAACCAGTCCGTTATCGGGATTAACCTCGTTCACAAAGTATTTGAAGGCGTCGGACTGTAAGTCCGATAACAGCTTCTCTCGTTTGCCTGAAAGTTCATTCATCAGGTTTGGGTGATTCTAGCGTAGGCCGCTCCCCTGAAAGAAGAAGCACATTCAGCCCTACTTGCTCATCCGACGAGAGATTTCTTTCCCCCCATCGATAAAGATCCCGATTTAGGTTTATCGGATTACTGTAGTTACACAATACTGCCAGCGATCTTTCGCGGTCAATATTGTTGTCTTAGCGATCAATTGCCTTACTTAGCCGTCGCTGCCTCGGTACCTGCGGAATGCGACAATCAGCGCGGCCAACTTAATCGCGACTTGAAGCTTCTCTGATAGAGGATCGATAATTCAGCGACGGAGGCTCGTTGTCATGGTTAAGAAGGCTGTCTTTCTTTTTCTCTCTCCATTGTTTGTTTTTTGTGCGGCGCGACTAGTGACTAATGATGTGAGAGTCACCATTCGGGAGTATGACGTCCCGACGCCAAATTCGCGGCCGCATGATCCCGCAGTCGCTCCGGATGGCGCCTTGTGGTACACGGGACAATTAGCGAACGAGTTGGGCCGGCTCGATCCAAAGACAGCGAATCCGGTGTGAAACTAAACACGTTAGTTGCCTTCGATCCAAAAGCGAAATCGTTTCAGTCGTGGCTCATTCCTTCAGGCGGTGGTGTGGTGCGCAACATGGTAGCCACGTCTGAAGACAAGCTTTACCTGGCTTGCAGTGGCGTAAACATAATCGCAATAGTGGAAGTGAAACATTGAGACCTTCACGGTACCCGCCAACTTAAGAGGTGTCCCCGCCTGTCTTGGCTTCGTTTTTTTCCACGTAATATTCGTTGATGCTTTCGTAGACTTCCGATGGGAACTTCAGATCTTTGTAGACATTGCATGCATCCGGATCTTCCGGATTTGGGCAGATGCAAAATTCTTGATGCTTCTGAAACTCAAGCACTTTCTCGCGGCTTGGGGGACTGTAACCCTTACTTACTACCTGTTCTATCAACGCGCGCGCCTTGTCTTCATCCATATCGGGATCGGCTTGAAGTTGTTTCAACAAATGCTCTTCCGGCAGAAAATACCTTGCCACCATCACGAATACCAGCCTGCCGTAATGGCCGATGTTTTCCCCCTGCGCGAGCGCGTCCATCAGGTGGGACATCATGCCATTTTTTCTTAGCTCTGCTACTGACATCGCAAACGATTGAATTTAGAATTGATTTCTTTCGGTATTCCGGGCAGTAGCTTAGCGCAGTTTGTCTGTGCGGTCATCTGTAATGCTCGCAGATATAGTCATTCATGCATTCGATCAAGTCGAAGGCGATTTGGTTGAAGCCGTGCGAGTCACTGTCGAAAAAGTCTTCAAAATGAAGGTCGTTCTCGGCGAGAAACTCTCAGTGCCCGCACGAAGCTACTCGCGCGAGCGTGCCCAATATCTCTCGACTGACTTGCTCGACGTGTTGGCGACACATGCTCGCGGCGATGAACGTATCGAACGCATCAGACTTGGCATCACGAACGTTGACCTCTTTGTGCCCGAACTCAACTTCGTTTTCGGCGAAGCATCGAGCGCTCGGCGCGTGGCAATATTCTCTACTGCCCGCCTCGATCCGGTGGGATACGGGGAGGCAAAGGACGAAGCGATTCTTTTGCGAAGGGCAACTACTGAAGCAGTGCATGAACTCGGACATGTGTTTGGGTTGGGTCACTGCTCAAGGCCCGGGTGCGTAATGTGGTTCTCAAACACGCTCTCTGAAACAGATCGAAAGGGAAGCGAATTCTGTCAGCGCTGCGCCAGGCAACTCGACACGAACAAACTGACGCATTAGTGAACTGTACGAGCGCGGCGTACACTCTGGATCATTACTTCAATTACCGGAAAGGTGGATCAGCGTGGGCGAGAGTCTCAGCTATCGATCGATTGTCGTGGCGAGCCAATATGTCTCCTGGTTCTTCGGTCAAGTCCTACGGTTGCGCTACTCGATCAGTGCACTTTGTCCCGCGGGACTTTTTGAGCACAGCCGCGACCACTGCCTCATCCTCGCGTCAACTCATCAAACCTACTTGGATCTCTGGCTGCTGATGGTGGCGGTCGGTTTCCGTCGCTTACGCGTATTGGTTCCGGTTCGTACCCTGGGAACGCTGGACTTTCGCAGTCCTCTTCTGCGGAGGTTTAAGCCCCTGATCAAAATAATCTACGAGCTCGAAGGCGTGATCGAATTGCCGCCGGAAGATCACGACGAAAGATCGCTCCCCGAGAAGCTGCGGGGCATGCTCGTGGCGCTGCATGAGGGTGATGTGGTAGCGATCTTTCCTGAAGGAGAGGTCTGGAAGAAACGAGAGCCGCCCGTCGGGGAATTCGCACCGGGCGTCATCTATCTCCACAGGAAATCAGGCGCACCCATCGTGCCGGTTGGGGTTTGGATAAGTGAGCGTTCGTGGCCACGCCGCCGCTATATAGCTCAGTTCGGCCGGCCCGTTTCGATCCCGGACCATTTTGACCAGGATACCGGAGCGGGATGGCTCCGTGATCAGGTGCTCGCGTTGCGCGAACAAGCAAAACATGGGGAGGAGCAATGAACGAGCGCCCCAAAAACTATCCGGACGTGGAAACCTGCGTTGAAGAAACGGTGCGCAAGGTTGGACATCGCATAGCCCTTGGCACTCCGCTAGGAATTGGCAAGGCGAACCACCTGGTCAACGAATTCTTCCGACGCGCATGCGAGGATTCGTCCATCGACTTGCATATTTTTACTGCGCTGACGCTCGCCCGACCACACTGGAAGAGCGAACTCGAACGGCGCTTCCTGGAGCCGCTCACGGAGCGCCTCTTTGACGGCTATCCCGAGCTGGCGTACGTAGACCCGCTCAAGCGCGGAAAGCTGCCCGCCAACATCCGAGTCACGGAGTTTTATTTTCGGCCCGGGAGCTTCCTCGACAGTCCCCTCGCGCAGCAGAGTTACATGAGCAGCAACTATACTCACGTGGTGCGCGATCTGTTGGACGCCGGGATCAATGTGCTGGCCCAACTGGTCGGCAAGACGGAGGAAGACGGCGCGATCCGCTACAGCCTGAGTTGCAATCCTGATCTCACCTTGGACGCGGTGCCGCACCTACGCGAGGCGGAGCGGCGGGGAGCGAAGATCGCGCTGCTGGCCCAGGTAAACCGCAACCTTCCATTCATGTACGGGGACGCGGCTGTCGCGCCTTCTTACTTCGATGCGGTCGTCGACGAGCCGAAATACTCGTTCCCTCTCTTCGGCGCGCCGAATGAACCCGTGAGCTCGGCCGAGTACCTCATCGCGCTTCACGTTAGTGCCCTGATCCGTGATGGCGGTACGCTTCAGATCGGGATCGGCGCGCTCGAGGATGCGGTCACATACCTATTGAAGCTGAGACATCAGCAGAACGATCTCTATCATGAAATCCTCACGGACGCCGGCGTGCTCGAACGGTTCAAAGCGGTAATTGAACGGCTGGGCGGAACTACCCGGTTTCAGCAGGGACTCTATGCTTCATCAGAGATGTTGGTCGATGGCTTTCTCGAACTCTACCGCATCGGAATTCTGCGACGGAAGGTGTATCAAAACGCCGGCGTGCAGCGCCTACTGAATGACGGCTTAATCGGCGAGGAAGTAACCAACGAGACGCTTGAAGTACTGATGAAGACGGGAGTCGTTTCCGCCTTGCTGACCCCGCAGGACTTTGCCCTGCTTCAGGAGATCGCGGTTTTGAGTCCGGAGTTGGACTACAAGGATGGAGTCATCAGTTTACGCAATGGCCACCGCATCCCGGCCGATCTGGCGAATAGAGTGGTGAGGGACGAGATTAATCGGTCGTGCCTCGGAAGTAAGTTGAAAGGCGGACACTTCGCGCATGCCTGCTTCTTCCTGGGACCCAGAAAGTTCTACGACACCCTCCGCCAAATGGACCGTTCCGAGCGCGAACAAATTTGCATGACCGGAATTTCTTATGTGAATGAACTCTACGGGCATGAAGAACTCAAGCGATTGCAGCGCAAAGCAGCCAGATTCGTGAACACGGGCCTGATAGTTATGCTCAACGGGGCCGTCGCTTCCGACGGGCTGGAAGATGGTCGTGTTCTAAGCGGCGTCGGCGGCCAGTACAACTTCGTGGCGATGGCACATGCTCTGGAGGATGGCCGCTCGATTATGATGATCCGGAGCACCAAAGAACAGGATGGCAACGTACGTTCAAACATTCGATGGAGCTACGGCCACGTCACCATTCCCCGCCATCTGCGAGATATGGTGGTCACCGAATATGGTATCGCCGACCTGCGCGGACGCAGTGATGCGGAAGTAATCGCGGCATTGGTGGAGGTCGCCGATTCTCGTTTTCAGGACGAGCTCGTTAAGGAGGCGAAGCGCGCCGGTAAGATTGGCAACAGCTACCGTATCCCTGACCATGCGCGCAACAACCTTCCCGAGCGACTGGAGAAAGTACTGGCTCGTTATCGAGAGCGAGGATTGTTCCAGGCTTTTCCCTTCGGCACGGACTTCACGCCAGAAGAAGTGGTACTACGAAAAGCACTGCGGAACCTAAAACAAACCATGAGGTGGAAGCGATTCCATGTGCCTCGCCTGGCTGATATTCGCAAAAGTATCGCTGTCCCCGACGATGCCCGTCCTTACCTTGAGCGAATGGCGCTGGACCGCCCGGAGACTCTCAAGGAAAGATTGATGCAGAGAGCGCTGGTATATGCGCTGGCCTCAGTGGAGGCAATCTGATCTCCTGTTGAAGAGGCCAAAGAGTGATCCTCGCAAGCGAGAATGAGAAGGATGGACACTGGAAAACCGCGCGCCGTTTTGATGAATAGGAAGAGACGGAGCGATCTACCCCTTTTCAGCGAGCACCGAGTAAAAAGTAGTAGTGCTCATAGTGAAACATAGCTCAGTCAACGCTGGTTTTTGCCTGCACTTCTCAGGTACGCCGCTTTTTTGTTCCAGCGCGTGCCGTTTTCTTTCTTGCCGCTTTCCTGGCTATTTTCTTAGGCGATCGTTTTCTCGCGGTGCTCGTTTGCCGGTCTTCAGTCCCAACGATTCCGCGTTTTTTTCGCTTCTCAACTTTCCTGTGGGCTTCGGCGGTCACTTCCGCGACGCGCTCAGCTTGAGTTAAATCCGGTACCTTAGTTTTATCGGCGAGCGACGACTTAGATTCCTCGGCCATTTCGCTTTGACTCTTCTGAAACTCAAACTCATTCAGGTGTCCGCCCTCAGTCTGGTAACTCGGGATGTTTCGTTTTGGATCCTTTGGCACGTTCTTCTCCTCCTTTCCGGCACAAGCGGGAAGGCGCTGCCCCAAAATCATTCCACGGGACTCTACGGCCCGCTGTCTCGTAATTCTCTGAGCCACCCTGCCTCACTAATCGCGGATTTCAATTGGCTCGTGATCGCTTCGGCATAAAGCAGGGCGCCCTTTCGATTGGGATGGCCAAGGGCAGCATAACGACATGTCAGTCGCTGCTTCTCGCGCTCCTTCTTTTGATGCGGCGTGTCTTCCGTCTGTCGTCTATAGAATTCATCGCAGCTTGCATTCCGTTGTTTCCGGCGCTCGTCATTCGTCTCAAGCTGAATCTTTCCAAACGAAAGCAACACCAGGAGCCTTTTGAATGGTGACTGATTAAATCCCCACAATTGGGTTTCCGGAGCGCTGAATGAATGCTCCGGCAGGAAATGGATTTCGGCAAATACAATTCGCGGGCGCGAACCACTGAGCCCCAACTCAGCATTAACTTTCGCAACAGTCTCGGCCATACTCTTGTTTGAAGCCTCGTACCACTCTTTAGAGTTGGCTGTCAGTCTTTCGAGAGTAGCTTTACTGCTCATTTTGCGAGCACCTGGATTGTCTTTGAAAAACCTTCGCGCCATTGCTTTCATGAAGAAATCATTTCGAGTCTTCTCAGAAAAGAATGGATAATAGCCGGTGATGATCACATGCGCGCTAGCGAATGAAGACGTGATCTTACGCAATAGTCCTTCGATTGGCGGTCCGCACTTCGCCTCCGTCAGCCGGTGTATCTCGGCGGTAGTGATGGCTCCATTCAAGAGATTCTGCGCGCCGATATCGTTTGCACAACCGTTTACCAGCACGAGATCCACCTTCGATCCATCCTTGTAATAACGAAGCGCTCGGTCTGCTTGCTCGCTCACGGTGGGCAAAGCTACGTTCACTTCGCCGTCCTGCGCAATCATATTTTCCGTCGCATCACTACCTTCGATCACTGCTCCAGCGTGTGCCTCGATTCTCTCAATTACCACTCGGCCCGTGTTCGTCGCCAGCCAGGTTTTCACCTGATACCACGACTTATGCTCCGTTTTTAATCCTTCACCCCATAATATCGAATCACCCAACACCAGCATGTTGAGCTGGCGATCGATTGGGTTGACTTGCGCAACCTTTTCAGATGTCTGAGAGAAAGCAAAAGGGGAGAATGTGACAATAGTTGCTACAACACCAGCAAGGAATTTTCGATTAAGGCTGAGCATAGAAAACAGCATTAGATCTCTCTTTCGCGGCAAAACACCATAAGCTGCAATAAAAAGTCGCGCCGCGACATGCAGTTCAGCGTGACTGACGGACTCAAAAGAGCGGCTAGGCGATTCGGCGACTCATCTGCCATGTCGGTTGCGGTAGTTGATCGCCTCGAGAAGAACTCGGCGCAACGATGCCGAGTGCGCAGCTATTTCTTCTTCGATGAAGACTTCTTGCGTGGCACCTTAGCTCCAGCTTTCCGAGCCTGGGACAATCCAATCGCAATCGCTTGTTTCTTGCTGGTTACCTTCTTGCCCGAACGGCCACTCTTAAGAGTTCTTCTTCCGTTCCTTCATCGCCTTTTCGACTTTCTCAGATGCCTTCTTGCCGTACTTGGCCATGGTTTCTTCTCCTTCGAATTTCTTGCATCACCTTCTGCCCCGAGAATCAGGCAGCCTTCCGCCGTGGCTTCCCATATAAGTCACGTAATTCTTCCTTGGCCGCTTCGAGTCGCTTGCGCCGAGATCCCGAAAGCTGCTTTCCCGCGCGATTGATATAAAAAGTAAGCATGGACATTGCAGAGCGAAACGGATCGCTCTTGCGCCGGCGACTGCGATCAGCCGAGCGCTTTAGCGACCGGGCGATACTTCTGGGATCATCCTTAGAAAATACTCCCTGATCCAAATCAAGCGCGCTGCTCGTTTCCGTTACTTGCTGGGACCAGCGCTTTCGTTTTCTCGCCACCATGCCAGCCCTCCCCTTGTCATATCAATCGCCCTTGATATTGATGACTTGCCTCAACGTGTGGTCGACCCGAGCTGGAGCTGATTTCTGTGATTCGAGCTCTGACATGTTAAGACCCTTTCTCCGTCAACAAGACAAAACCTGGCCCAGTACCCTGCACTCCCGCGTACCCTTAACGTACAGACGCCGAAGCCACGTCTGACAATCCAGTCAAAAAGCAGGATTGCATCGACAAAAAATCGACGAGTAATACAATCATGGGCAATAGCAGTGCCGGAAAGGCGTCGGAGAGTCGTGCTTGAGTCAACTGCAAACGTAATGAGAGAAAGAAAACGTTACAAATGCGAGGAGCGGCGTTTACTTCGCTCTGTCTTTGAGAAGCGGGAGCGGATCTAATGCCGCCCCAGACGTTAGAGCGACGCAAACAGAGCCAGGAATAGAACGATCCTTCGCGCCATCTTATTCTCCTCGGCTGAATAACATTAATATTTGCAGGCAGTAATTACGTCTCAACTCCATTGCCAATCAACAATCTCCGGCATGTCTTCACCATGCTTCCTGATGTAGTCATGATGTGCGATTAGTTTCTCTTCATAGTGCGACACGATGGAATCACTTTGTGCTGCGACGTTCGAATTCATTTCGGCAACAGCGCGCACCGCCTGCACTACGACGTGGTAGCGGCTGGCCAGGTTCTGCACAAAGAGGTCGAAAGGCGTCGTGGTCGTGCCCTCTTCAATGTAGCCGTTGATTTGAAATCGCGGAAACGCCGGCCGATGAAAGAGAAGTTGTTTCACCGCGACGGGATAGCCATGAAAGTTAAAGATCACCGGTTTGTTTGCAGTAAACAAGCTGTCGAAGGCTTCCGGAGTTAAGCCGTGCGGGTGAAAACTTTCGGTCTGTAGAATCAACAGATCGGTAACGTTGACAACGCGCACGCGCAAATCAGGCAGTTCATCACGCAGCAGCCAGGCAGCAGCTAACAGTTCGTTCGTTGGGTAAACGCCGGAGGCGGCGAGGACAACATCCGGCTCTTCACCGTTATCGGTACTAGCCCAGCGCCAGATAGTCGCTCCTTTGCGGCAATGCTCATCCGCCTCATCCATCGATAGCCACTGGGGCATCCGTTGCTTTGAAGCGATTACCAGATTGATCTTATCCGTGCTCGTCAAGCAGTGATTAATCGTCGAGAGCAGGCAGTTGGTATCGGGCGGCAGGTAAATGCGAACGTGGTCAGCTTTCTTCGTGAGCAAGCTGTTGATGAAGCCCGGGCCTTGATGCGAGTACCCGTTGTGATCTTGCCGCCAGCCTTCGGAACTCAGCAGATAGGTCAGCGAGGCTACGGGTTTGCGCCATTCGATCTCGGCCGAGACTTTGAGGAACTTCGCATATTGATTCATCATTGAGTCAACGATCGGCGCAAACGCTTCGTAGCAAGGGAACAGCCCGTGCCTGCCCGTGAGTAGATAGCCTTGGAGCCATCCTTGACAGGTGTGTTCGCTCAAGACTTCGAGGACGCGGCCCTCGCTGCCGATATGTTCATCCTGGGAATTGGCTGGCCAAGCGAATTGTCGACTAGTCGCTTCGAAGATCGCACCAAGCTTGTTCGACATCAATTCGTCCGGACAGAAGACGCGGAAATTGGCGGTCGTGCCATCGTCCGCTTCGTTCATTCGCAGTACATCGCGCAGGTATTCGCCGAGCCTGAAGGTATCGCTTCCACGTATGGCTCCGTGTTGGTTAACCGTAACTGCATACCGTTGAAAATCTGGTAAGCGAAGTTCGCGACGAAGATTTCCACCATAAGCATGGACGTTCATTCCGATTCGCAAGTCTCCTGTTGGACAAGACGCCAGTAGCTGCGGATCAGGCCGCCCTTCAGAGTCGAATAGTTCATCAGGACGATACGACAGCAGCCAGCGACTTAGTAGATCCAAATGTTCTGGATTATCCTGCGGCTTGTCGATCGGCACCTGGTGTGAGCGGAAAGAATTCTCTAACGTTTTGCCGTCCAACTCTTTTGGGCATGTCCATCCCTTCGGCGAACGGAGAATTAGCATTGGATAGCGTGGGCGCTCCTGTGCCGAACTCACGCGAGCAGTCTGTTGAATGTTTCGAATGACGGTATGTGCGCTGTCCAGCGCTGCAGCCATTTGTCGGTGCACCGACGCGCGTTCCTCAATGGTGTCACCGCCAGCGTTCACAATCTCTACCTCGTAGCCGTACCCCCGGAACAAACTGAGCAATTCCTCGTCAGACATCGCACCAAAGATCGTCCCCGAAGAAATCTTATAGCCATTGAGGTGAAGTATCGGCAGGACGGCACCGTCGCACGCTGGATTCAGATACTTTGTGCCGTGCCAAGCCGTGGCTGTGGGCCCCGTTTCTGCTTCGCCATCGCCGACGATACACGCGACGATTAAATCAGGGTTGTCGAAGGCAGCGCCAAATGCGGTCGCCAGAGCGTAGCCCAATTCGCCGCCCTCGTGGATGCAGCCGGGAGTAGCCGGACTCAGATGGCTCGGAAAGCCGCCCGGCATCGAGAACTGGCTGACGAAACATGTCAGCCCGTCCTTCGTGAGCACTAATTCAGGATAGAACTTGGCAAGCGTCCCCTCAAGGTATAAGTTTGCCAGATTTGCCGGTGCGCCGTGACCGGGACCAGTTACGAGCAGCACACTCTGTTTAGTCTGCGTTATGAGCCGATTAAGATGCGTGTAGACGAAATTAATGCCGGGCACAGTGCCCCAGTGACCGAGTAATCGCGGCTTAATATGTTCAGGTTGCAGCGGCTCTTGCAGAAGGCAGTTCTCGCGCAAGTAAATCTGCGCCGCACCCAGGTAATTCGCCGCGCGCCAATAGATGTCGAGCGCTTTCAGTTCGTCAGCCGAAACAGTTTGTCGGTCACGCATCTTCTTCCCTTGTTTTCAAACATTGGGCAACTTGTTGGGCTATCAAGGGCCCTTCTTCCACGCGTGAATCGTCGGCAGTAATGCGCCCTTCGCGATTGATGTTCTTTAGCTCTGCTTATCTGCGCTCGCGTAGTCACCTCGCATTGTCATGAGTTATTTTCCGCTGATCATCGTTTCTTCTTCGGCTTCCGTCTGACAATTTCAACCGAACACGGAGCGTGGCTACGGAAGATGCGACGCTGCCGAGAAACAATCGCTTAATCCCGTTGTACCCATGCGAACCGATCACGATCAGGTCAGCCGGGCACTTTTCGGCTTTGTCGATAATTTCCGATCGAGCATCGCCCTTACGTAAGGCGGATTCGATTTTGAATCCTTTCTTCCTCAGTGTCTCAGAAGTCTTCTTCGTCAGGTCACGCGCACGTTTCTGTACCTCCCGGTCTATGCGTTCGAGGCTTTCGCGCCCGCCGTACCAGGGCTCGATCGCGATCAGAGGAAAAGGCTCGACGACAGTGAGTACGCGCACAGTTGTTCCCTTTGGCCATGGTCTTTGGCTACTTCTTTAGCTGCCGCGGCCGATTACTCGGAATCATCTACGGCCAAAAGTATCTTCATCACTCCCTCCTCGGGGGATTGAATGCCCAAGGTGCTTCTGCGCGACATTCAATCGACCACGACGCCATCCACCATCTCGGGCGGCAACGCCGAGCGAAAACGCAGCAGCGTCTTGTTGTGATTTTCCGATTCAATTTCCAGCGCGACGTTGGCACCCTGAGACCAACTCTCGTTGAATTCGGAGGCAGTGAAGCGTTGTAGTCGCGCAGCCATTCAACAAAGTCAAGTACTATCTTATTGCGCCACATCCAGGTCGGAAAGCGCTTGAAACCGCCAAGAGCCTCGTTGGCATCCTTATCATCACCTAGACCACGCACAAATCGGTTAACGCGGAAGGCGTCGGGCCAGTCGGCCTCAACTGCAACGGCAGTGAACCCCTTCTCCTTAATTAATCGCTTGGTTATTGCTGCGCGCTCGCGATAGAACTCATGAGTGCCGTGGGTAGCTTCGCCAAGCAGACAGAAGCGCGCCTCGCCGATGAGTTTGAGCAGCCGATCGTAATCGCGCGCCGTGCCTTCAAGGCGTTGCGCGGCCTCTTGAGCTACATTGGTTATTAGATTGAGCCCTGCAATTGCCATAGTTACCCGCCTTACGAAGTGCGCTTTGTCTGTCCCACACAGCGACTGTCCATTGCGCGGTGATATCCGTTGCTTCATTGCTCCTAACGCTGGCCGCAGAATGCTGCGTTCAATCATCTACGACCAGCAGTTCTGACCTGGCTCCCTCCTGGATCAGTCGGGTCATAAGCTAAATGGCACCAAACCGCGATCGCTATGGAATTAATCAAAACCTAGTGAGCTGCCGCCGATGCTGACCTCGTGGGTTCGGAAACTTCCTTAACGACTTCGCCCGCGACACGCTCCTAACACACAGCTCGGCTCAGGTCTCGTCAAGCACGAAAGTAATTTTCATGATCACCTTATAAGCGGCGATCTTGTCGTTCTCGACTTGCACTTCTTGTTCTTTCACCCAGGCGCTCCGTATTCCATGGAGCGTCTGAGTGGCCCGAGCAATCCCCTGCTGGATCGCATCCTCAAACCCTTTATCAGAAGTAGAACTGATTTCCGTTACGCGAGCTACAGACATTTTGCAATTCCCTCCCTGCTCTCCTGTTGATTGCTTATTTGGTAATCACGCCGCAGGCGATCCGGTCACCTGAGTTTCCGGATGGATCCGTTTTCATGTCATCCGCTTTCGCGTGAATAACCAGCGAAGTTCCACCATCGGTGAAAAGCGAATAGCTGCCGGTTCCCAGATTTACCCTCGGGTCGGTTATCGTTATCCTTGCCGTGCCATTGTTGCGAACAAAGAAATTGTTCATATCTCCCGCATGCGGCCCCGTCGGATTTTTCAATCCGTGCTGCTTACCACCAGGATTGAAATGCGGTCCGGCCGATTCAAATTTCGGCCCTTCACACTTCGCCATCTGGTGAATATGAATCGCATGCTCACCGGGCGGAAGATTTTTTAGCTCCAGCCTGATCCTGACCCCACGGCCTGTTCTGAAGAACGTAGCAGTGCCCACGCTCTCTCCTTGAGCATTCTTCATCTCCACCGTAAGGCTGCTTTTCTGTGCGCTTACGTAAGACAACAAGGAAATTCCCAGGACTGCCGCAGCCAGCCACACAAAGACTTGTCGTTTCATGGTCCTCCTCCTATTCACGAAATTGATCATCTTAACGCTTTCTTCTCAATACATCTCTTAACGCAATAACCCGCCAAAGTCCTCCAATGAGATCCAAGCAGCGATAGATGCTCGATAATGCACATGTTCATGTTTCCCCAAACTACCTTCTTTTCAATTCCATCATGTGCGAGCGGCGTTTCTCAATCGTGGCTGGCAAAGGAGGTGCCAGCCAGATCCTTCGACCTGACTTTCAAGTGCTGGTTGCAACTTAATTGGCCGCCGCACGGACCATCAGGACGGTTCTGGTATGCAGATTGACCGTTCATAGCGTGGCGGAGCAAAAGAAGAGTTTGGATTTGGTTTGACAGCAGGTCCTCTCGCCCTGTTAGCTTGAGAGACTTACTGGCAGGGGGTAGTATTTTTGTATCAGATCTAAACAGGATCGTGTTCCGTTTCCGTGCTAGAAAGACAAAGAAGAAGTGGCACATCTAGCTGCCCAATGGTTTCAAGAACACTTGCGGCCGAGATCAGTTGGTGCTCCTAAGTGATCGGGATCCAACTCAGTTTGTTTGCAACTCTGGAGGACAAACATGATTTATCGAGATCGAACGGAAGCAGGAAAAAAGTTGGCGGATCACTTGAAGGAGTATGCGAACCGCCAGGACGTATTAGTGCTGGCAGTCCCGCGCGGCGGCGTACCAGTGGCCTTTGAAGTAGCCAATGCTCTTCACGCTCCTCTCGATATCTTTCTGGTACGAAAGCTTGGCGTTCCGGGCCAAGAGGAACTAGCCATGGGAGCTATAGCTACTGGCGGCGTCCGGGTGCTCAATGAAGACGTTGTTCGATATCTTGGTATTCCCGCTGAGGTGATCGACGCGGTGGCGGCAGGTGAAGAACGCGAACTGGAACGCCGCCAACGATTGTATCGCGGTAATCGCCCTCCGCCTGACGTTCGCGCACGCACAGTGATTCTTGTTGATGACGGACTCGCTACGCGGTCGACTATGCGCGCTGCCGCCGCGGCATTGCGTAAACAGCAGCCGGCTCGGATTGTTGTAGCAGTGCCAGTCTCCGCTGCCGAGACATGTGATGAGTTCCGAATGGAAGTGGATGAGATTATCTGCGCCGCAACGCCGGAACCGTTTCAGGGCGTTGGATTGTGGTACGAAGACTTTTCCCAGATCACGGATCAGGAGGTCCGCGACCTGCTTGAAAAATCTGCGCGCAGGCAAAGAGTCAAACTGAAGAAGGAGTCGCAAGGAGCTTGAAACAGTGCGAACGGGTTGCCGGAAATAGTGGACCGGCATCGCGGTGGAGCTCAACCAGGTAGTAGAAATGAGAAAAGAAAAGAAACTAACCGCGAACGATAAAGATAGAAAAGTAGAAGTCGAATGGCGACGCGAAAGCGGAATGCCGGGTGGCGGGCAAGGTCGCAAAGATCGAATAGAAAAGTCTGGAGTATATCCGGTCTCTGCTTCCGAAGGGGCCGGCAAGGATGCGATGGTGCATGGCGAAGCGTCGTGGGGACAGGGCGAGCGAGGCGCCGCTGGATACGAAGACTCGGGCGGTTCCGAGTTGATCTACTTAGGAAAGGAGTTGGGTGTAATCGGCGGCGGCACAGAAGGCGAGAGTGG
>Ga0137378_10002067_pt1 | contig 17184 bp, 17 predicted proteins | sample SagtaG_21_FD_104813 | JGI IMG/M metagenome (GOLD analysis project Ga0137378, IMG submission 104813) | Vadose zone soil microbial communities from Sagehorn Ranch, Mendocino, California, USA - Sage2_L_60_16 metaG | ecosystem: Environmental > Terrestrial > Soil > Vadose zone | place: USA... | reverse complement strand
ATGCGATAAAACCGGCGGACCTACGGGTACCAAGAGGGGAGCCGGCATCCGGCTCCCCTCTTGGTTTCTGAGGAGCCCGTGTGATGACATTGCCCAACCAGATTGCGCCGCATGCCATCCAGGAGAGATGTATTCGGCTCATCCAAACGGAGCGGTTAGTGTTGCGGGCGCCGCGCGCGCAGGATGCAAAAACCATCGCCGCGCTCGTCAACGATCGGCGCGTTGCCGGAAAACACACTGCGCATTCCCCATCCGTATGGGATCGCCGATGCGCAACGCTTTATCACCGGCGTCACCGCAAGCTCCGGCGAGACCGTATTTCTCATCGTCAGGCGTGATGACACGGTGCTCGGCGCCTGCGGAGTTGCCGAGCGTCCCGGAGACTCGCCCGAGCTCGGGTATTGGCTCGCCTTTGCATTCTGGGGCAATGGCTACGCCACCGAAGCGGCGCGTGCCGTAATTGATTACGCCTTCGACGATCTCGGCTACGAGATGCTGCACGCCGGCGCGCGCGCGAGCAATCCGGCATCGCGCCGCGTGTTGGAGAAATGCGGGTTCGAGTGGACAGGAGTCGAGCTCTATCGCATCCGCTCGCTCGCCTCGTCCGCACCATTCGATCGATTTCGGCTCGAGCGCAGGCGCTGGATGAGAGCGCGACAGCAGCGTGGGGCAAAGCCAGGAGCCGTCTAAAGCTTGGAACCTAATGACACATCATTTGAACGGCGACTGGCGAGCGGCCATTGACAGCCGACCTTGCGGTGACGAGGATTACTACGTGCACAGGTCACTGTCGGGGTGACGATAACCGAGGAGGTGCAATGCCCCCGGGTTATTTTAGCCGCGATGATCGCCGTGGCAGCGTTCGGGCCGAGGCGTAGCGGCGGACTTGGCGAACGGTAGCGTCGGGAGCGGCTTTTTGGGCCGCATCAGTGAGGCATGGCCCGCCCTGGCCCCTCCCGACGGATACTTCCCCATCACCTGATCCGGAATTCGGAGGCTGATTACCTGTGGCGCGAGCAGCGCTGCGCGGAGAGGTCTCGTATTTTGCGCCCGCGATCGCTTATCGTGCGGCATGAAGTTCCTCGATGAGGCCATGGTTTATGTCCGCTCGGGCGACGGCGGGAACGGCTGTGTGTCGTTCCGGCGGGAGAAATTCATCGAGTTCGGCGGACCGAACGGAGGCGATGGCGGTAAAGGAGGCGACGTGATCGTAGAGGCCGTCGAGGGCCTCAATACGCTTATAGACTACCGCTACCAGCAGCACTTCAAAGCCAAGAACGGTCGCGCTGGCATGGGCAAGGATCGCCACGGCGCGAGCGGCGAGGACATCGTGCTTAAGGTGCCGGCCGGAACGCAGGTCTACACGGAAGACGGCGAGACATTGCTGGCGGACCTCAGCGCTGTGGGTCAACGGGTGGTGATCGCGCGCGGCGGTAATGGCGGTTTTGGCAACGCCCATTTTAAGAGCTCGACCAACCGTGCGCCGCGCCATGCCAATCCCGGCCAAGCTGGTGAGGAGCTCACAATCAGGCTGCGCCTGAAGCTAATTGCCGACGCCGGCATTATCGGCCTGCCCAACGCTGGAAAATCCACGTTCCTCGCGACAGTTAGCGCGGCCAAGCCGAAGATTGCCGATTATCCCTTCACTACCTTGCATCCCCAACTCGGCGTGGTCGAGATCGACGGCCGCGAATTCGTGCTCGCAGACATTCCCGGACTGATCGAGGGCGCGCATGAGGGTAGCGGGCTTGGTGACCGTTTTCTCGGTCACGTTGAGCGCTGCCGCGCGCTCCTGCACCTTGTCGACGGCACGATCGAGCACGCCGGACGAGCCTATAATACGGTGCGTGCGGAACTCGAAGCCTACGGCCAGGGACTCGGGGACAAGCCGGAGGTCGTGGCACTGAGCAAGGCCGATGCCCTGACGCCGGAGCAGCTGAAGCAGCAGAGCGCACGGCTTAACCGCGCGGCCGAGACCCCGCCGCTTGTCGTTTCAGCCGTGACCGGCGCCGGCTTGTCGAATGTCTTGCGCGCCTTATTGAGCCTCATCGAACAGGACCAAAAGCGACCGGCGGTCGCCGCAAAGGCGTGGCATCCGCGCGGGTGAACCGAATGACCCAATTACGCGCGCGTCTAGCATCGTCGACCAGTCAGATCCGGTCGATCTTGAGCATCTCCATCAACCTGCGTGCATCGGCCGGGGCGGCGCTCTTCTGGTCATTGTCGAAATAAACGAAGACGGTCCGCCGCTGCCGGCGCCATTCAGCAATGTCGCGCGCCCAGGCCCGCAGCGTCCGATCCGAATAATGACCTTTGTAGCGTCCGCCAGGCCCGTGCCCGCGTACGTAGACATGGCGCGCAGTTACTTGCCAGGGCGAGGGCGCATCGTGATGGTCGGATAGACATAGCGACACGTCATGCTGGTGCAGGAGACTGAAAATTTCATCGTCGTACCAACTCTTATGACGAAATTCGAATGCGAACCGATAGCCGCGCGGAAGCATGTCCAGGAATGACGCCAGCCGCTCGCGATTTTTCGAAAATTGCGGCGGAAGCTGGAACAGGACCGCGCCGATCTTCGGCGACAGCGCCTTGAGCCGCGTCTCCATCAACTCGATCGAGTTCGCGCATGCCTCGCCCAGCCGCTTCCAATGCGTGATGAACTTAGACGCCTTCCACGCGAACAGAAAATCGCGGGGGGTCTGATCACGCCAGGTCCGCACCGCATCCAATGAAGGCGTGCGGTAGAACGACCCGTTGATCTCGGTGGTTGGAAATTGACTTCCGTACCAGGCGAGCCAGTCGCATTTCCGCAGGTTCTCGAGATAGAACTGGCCGCGCCAACCGTCATAGGTCCAGCCTGACGTGCCGATGAAAGCCTTACTCATGCGCTTACGCCTTGGCGTGAACCCGAAGACGCATGCTAAACAACGCATCAGCGCGACAATGGTTGTCGCCTGCCACCGGCCAGACGAAATTTGTCGCCATGTCCCGCAAAGCGCCGTCCCTCGCCGACTTCCGCCGGTTAGTGGTGAAGGTCGGCTCTTCGCTGCTGGTCGACAGCGAGGGTGGGGGATTGCATAAGACCTGGCTTTCGTCGCTTGCCGATGATCTTGCCAGCCTGCATCGAAATCAGCGCGACGTGCTGGTCGTCTCATCGGGAGCCATCGCGCTCGGCCGCGCCGTGCTCAAGCTGACAGCAGGACCGCTCAAGCTCGAGGATAGCCAGGCGGCCGCTGCTGTCGGGCAGATCGCGCTGGCACGTACTTGGTCGGAGGTGCTCGGACGACACGACATTGCGGCGGGGCAGGTCTTGGTCACGCTGCAGGATACAGAGGAGCGACGCCGCTATCTCAATGCTCGCTCGACGATCGAGAAGTTGCTCGAGTGGCGAGCCGTTCCAGTGATCAACGAGAACGATACGGTAGCGACTAACGAGATTCGGTACGGAGATAACGACCGGTTGGCCGCCCGGGTGGCTACGATGGCGAGTGCCGACCTCCTGGTGCTGCTCTCGGACGTGGACGGTCTTTATGACGCCCCGCCCGCCGGCAATACCAAAGCCAAGCTGGTACCACTGGTGGAGTGCATCACACCTGATATCGAAGCAATGGCAGGCGCCGCCGGCTCCGAACTCTCGCGCGGCGGCATGCAGACCAAAATCGAAGCCGCCAAGATCGCGACGCACGGCGGCACACACATGGTGATTGCATCCGGCCGTGTCGCGCATCCGCTCAAGGCGATTGCCGAGGGGGCGCGCTGCACTTGGTTTATGACGCCGGCCAATCCGATCACTGCGCGCAAGAAATGGATTGCGGGCTCGCTGGAGCCCAAAGGCGTCCTCACAATCGATGCCGGCGCGGTGGCGGCCTTGCGCCGCGGCAAGAGCCTGCTCCCGGCCGGCGTCATCCAAGTCGACGGAAGTTTCGCGCGGGGCGACGCGGTCGTCATCCGCGGGCCAGACGGCGCTGAGGTCGGCCGCGGGCTTGTCGCGTACGACGCGGACGACGCGGTCAAAATCAAAGGCCGCCCATCCGGCGACATTCTTTCAATTCTCGGATTTGGCGGCCGCACCGAGATGGTGCATCGCGATGATCTGGTCGTGGGGCGTCCTTAATCGATCACACGTCGTCAGTCGCGACGGCAACGCGGGACAGAACGCGCGGTTTGTCTGGAGGACAGAGGCCGCCGCGTATTCGCCTGTTTCTTGCTGCCCTCCCAGAAAGGAAGACCCCGGCCAAAAGGGCCAGGGTCTAATCGCCGGATGGGTGAGGGGTTGGGGGCTGGGGGGCACTCCACCCGGCGCTGTCGGTTCAACGCCCAGGTGTCGCCCGGGTTTCCTGTGCGCAAAATTATTTTCGGCCCGGAGCGCGCCGTGCGCCTTGGCGGCGCTGCGCGCGCCTCCGATTCACGACGTCGGCTGGGAGTTTGACTTGCCTGCCGTCGGGAAACTCGAGATATCGCAAATGGATGCGAAGGGCTCCTTGGGCGCCGCCATGGCCCTCGACTACATATCGTGTGCCGACCGGGAACCGGTTCGGGAGCCCCTCTGCGAAGGAACCCATAATTTCCTCCTGGCGATGAAGCGTGTCCGCTGGGAACTTGCCGGCACCAATGCCGGATCACCGCGACAGTTCCGAGACATTCGAGCACCCACTGCTGATTTCTGTGAATCGCTGTGGACAAGGCGCGCGATGTGCTGATTGGGCCGCGGTTTATCGGCTCGGCAAGCCGCACTTGGTGAGGCCCTCCCCCCGCTCTAGCCCAGGACGGGGGCCGAGGCCTTGGTCCTTCACAGATCGAAGCCGTTGTCCTGGGCCAAGGCCTTGAGCGACGTCTCTGGCCGGGCTCCAAGATGCTGGATCACTTCGGCCGCAACCACCGCGCCCAGCCGCGCCGCGGTGCGATAGTCGGCGCCGCGCGAGAGGCCGGTCAGGAAGCCTGCCGCGAACAAGTCGCCGGCGCCAGTGGCATCCACCAGGCGCTCTACGGGGCTCGCCGGAATCGCCTGCGTTTGCTCGCGCGTGACGACCAAGCAGCCTTTTTCACTGCGAGTGACGACGGCCAGTCGCGCGTCGCTGCGCAACGCATTCAGCGCCGTGTCGAAATCGGCCGTCTCGTACAGGCTGTGCAGCTCGCGCTCATTGGCGAAGACGAGGTCCACCGTGCCGGCCCGAATGAGCTCGAGAAATTCCAAGCGGTAGCGATCGACGCAGAACGCATCCGATAATGTGAGGGCGACATCGCGCTCCGCCGCGTGCGCGATCTTCGCAGCCTTGAGGAAAGCTTCCTTGGCGCGAGGCGGATCCCAGAGATAGCCTTCAAGATAAATGATTTGAGCGGCAGTAATGGCATCTGCGTCGATGTCGTTGGGATGCAAATCCTGAGCGGCGCCGAGATAGGTATTCATCGTGCGCTCGCCGTCGGGCGTCACCAGCACGTAACAACATGCCGTGGATGGGCCGGCCGATGCGGGCGGCGTCGCAAAGGCGACACCCGCCGCGCGGATGTCATGGGCAAAGACGCGCCCAAGCTCATCATCCTTGACCTTTCCAATGAAGGCCGCGCGCGCCCCCAAGCTCGCGACCCCGACGATCGTATTGGCCGCGGAGCCACCGGAAACCTCCACGGCCGGGCCCATGGCGTCGTAAAGCTTCGCGGCCCGGGCCTCATCGATCAGCTGCATGGTGCCTTTGCGCATTTTTTGCTGCGCAAGGAACCCGTCGTCGGTCCGCGCGATCACATCAACGATCGCATTGCCGATACCGAGAACATCAAATCGCGCCGAGGCCATCCGAAAGCTCTCCCATGCAAAAGCGCGCGCAATATAGCGGTCGAACGGCTCGAGGCAATCGCGCTTCGCAGGACGCGCAGCCATCCCCCGTGTGAATGCAGCCACGGTAGCGGCCCCGAGCTGCACTTGCACCTGCGCCGTCCGTCGTGCCATCTGGCAGCGCGATCGGCGAGGTTTCCGCATGCCTTTCAAGGAACGAGTGTTTTCCGGCGTACAGCCGACCGGCAATCTTCATCTCGGTAATTATCTCGGCGCGATCGCAAAGTTTGTCGCGCTGCAGGACAAGTATGAGTGCATCTACTGCGTCGTCGACTTGCACGCGATCACACAACCGCTCGCGGTCTGGGGCGGCGCCGAGCAACTGCCGAAGAACACGCGCGAGGTGACCGCCGCTTTTATCGCCTGCGGCATCGATCCGACCAAACACATCGTCTTCAATCAGAGCCAGGTCGCGGAGCACGCCGAGCTTGCCTGGATCTTCAACTGCGTGGCCCGCTTGGGCTGGCTCAACCGTATGACTCAATTCAAGGAGAAGGCGGGAAAAGACCGCGAGAATGCCTCTGTCGGGCTTTACGCTTATCCGACACTCATGGCCGCCGACATTCTCATTTACCGGGCAACCCACGTGCCAGTAGGAGAGGACCAGAAACAACACCTAGAGCTCTCGCGCGATATCGCGCAGAAATTCAACAATGATTTCGCAAAATCCATCCATGCACACGGTTATGGGGAGGCGTTCTTTCCCCAGCCCGAGCCGCTGATTCAAGGGCCTGCGACGCGGGTGATGTCGCTGCGTGACGGTTTGAAGAAAATGTCGAAGTCGGATCCCTCGGACCAGTCGCGCATCAACTTGACAGACGATGCCGATGCGATCGCGCACAAGATCCGCCGGGCCAAAACCGATCCACATCCCCTGCCGCACGACGAGAAGGCACTCGAGCAACGCCCCGAGGCCGACAACCTTGTGGGAATCCATGCGGCGCTTTCGGGAAAGACCAAGGCGGATATTCTCAACGAATTCGGCGGCGCGCAATTCTCGACGTTCAAGGCCGCGCTGGTCGACCTTGCAGTCGCTAAGCTCGGCCCGATCAATGCCGAGATGAAGCGGCTCATAGCGGATCCCATTTATATCGATTCGGTTCTTGCGGATGGCGCTGCCCGCGCGCGTAGTCTGGCCACGGAGACCATGAAAGCGGTCAAGGACATCGTCGGCTTCGTGCGCCGCTGATCACCAAGCATCATCCGCGTTTGGAAGTGTTTGCCTGGAGTGGACTTGTGCTGTCCCTGAAGACCATGGCAGGATTTTCGAGTTAACGTCGCCGGTGGCCGCGCGGCGTTTGTGGGCGCAAAGAGCCGGCGCGCCGAGAAACCGCCTCACAAAACGACATCCGATGACGGCCGGGGGAGCCGATGAGCAAGAAGCGCCGCAGCTACGAGGCAGGTCACTCGCCGAAGTTCATGGTCGTCATCGACGATTCTCCAGAATGCGACAGGGCGCTCTATTTCGCGAGCCGGCGTGCACTGCGGATCGGCGCAACCGTGCTCATGCTGCGCGTGATCGAGACCCACGACCATAATCAGCAATGGCTCGGCGTCGCTGACATCATGCGTGCGGAGGCGCACGAGGAGGCGAATGCCGTGCTCGACCGTCACGCCGCGCGCTCGTCCAGCATCACCGGCGTGATGCCGCAGCGGGTGATCCGGGAAGGCGACAAAGCGCAGGAAGTGCTTAATCTCATCGAAGACGACGAAGACATCGCCATCCTGGTACTCGCCGCCGCAACCGGCAAAGAGGGGCCAGGCCCGCTGGTCTCTAGCGTCGGCAAGAACGCGGGCGAGTTCCCCATTCCGGTCGCCATCGTCCCCGGCCATCTCAGCGACGAAGAGCTCGACGCCATGTCGTAACGCGCGCGGAATTTCGGCCCGCCATCCTGTGCCGCCGAGCAAAGCGATATGGAGGCACAGGCCACTCATCTCTCGTTGTCCGCGCGACGATTTTGGGACGGGTTGAACTTCCGCCGGGACGGGCCACCTATTATAATGACGCTGGGACGCCTTCATCCTGCGACTGGAAGGAGCAGGCCATGTTCATTCAGACGGAGCCGACCCCAAATCCGGCAACACTCAAGTTCCTGCCCGGACGGGCCGTGCTGACGAGCGGGACGCTCGACATGCGCGACAAGCAGTCGGCCGCCCAATCCCCCCTGGCTGAACGTCTGTTCGAGATCACGGGAGTATCCGGCGTGTTTTTCGGCTCCGATTTCATCGCGGTCACGAAGAGCGCCGGCGAATGGCAGCAGCTCAAGCCCGCGATTCTCGGCGCCATAATGGAGCATTTCATGTCTGGTGCTCCGATCGTAAGCGGCGTCGAGGCCACTGCATCGGCAGATGGCGATGAGTTTTTCGAAGCGAAGGATTCCGAAACCGTTGCTGCGATCAAAGAATTGATCGAGGCGCGGGTCCGCCCAGCCGTCGCCAATGACGGCGGTGATATTACCTTCCGCGGGTTCAAGGACGGCATCGTGTATCTCGACATGAAGGGCGCCTGTTCCGGCTGTCCATCGTCGACCGCGACGCTGCGTCACGGCATTGAAAACCTGCTGCGCCATTACTTGCCGGACGTGGTCGAAGTCCGGCCAATGGCATAACCTGGATTCGAATCGACCGGCGAAGCAATAACAGCAGCAAAACCTACCGTCGGCGTTTCACCCGCCTTGTCCATGGATGACGGCGGCGAAGGTGAGCCATGCGCGTCCTTGCCATCGACACCGCGCTGGAGGCCTGCTCGGCCGCCGTGTTCGATACCAGCAGCGGGGTTCTCGCCAGTGAGACCCGCGGCATGGCGCGCGGCCACGCCGAGCACCTAATGCCGCTCATCGCACGCGTGATGAACGAGGGCGGGTTCGAGTTCGCCGACCTCGACCGCATCGCGGTCACCACGGGGCCGGGCAGTTTCACCGGGCTCCGCGTTGGAATATCGGCGGCACGCGGCATCGCATTAGTGGCGGGAAAACCGGCGATCGGACTTTCCACGCTTGCCGGATTCGCAGCGCCCCTGATCGCCGCCGATGACGGCACTCAGGTCGTTGCAACGATCGACGCGCGCCACGAGCATATCTATCTGCAGGTGTTCGGGGTCAATGGGCGCACCCTGGTGCCTCCTCGGATGGCAACAGTACGTGATGCCACACGCGCGGCGATGACGGCACCTGCACGCATCATCGGTTCTGGTGCCAAGAAGGTGGCGGCGGCCTGGCCGAAAGGGGCCGACCCCCCACTGTCGATCGAGCAGCGCGGCGCGCCCGATATCGAGTGGATCGCGCGGCTCGGCGCCGCTGCACCGGAAGCTCACGGCGCGCCGAAACCGCTCTACCTGCGCGAACCTGACGCGCGGCCACAAGACGGCGCGCGTCTACCTCGCCGATGAAGGGCATCATCGGTCGCCTATTCAGCCGGCAAACGAGGCTATCGCAAGCCGGCCCAGCCGACGCTTGCGCTTTGGCGGCGCTGCATGCCGCCTCGTTTCATCACGGATGGAGCGAGGACGAATTCGAGCGCTTGCTGTCGGATCGAAATGTGCTGGCGCACCGCGCGACGGCGGGAGAGCGTCTCGCCGGATTCATCCTGTCACGGCTCGTTCTGGACGAGGCGGAGATTTTGTCGATTGCTGTCGCCTCCACGGGACGAGGACAGGGGTTGGGGCGGCAACTGCTCGAGACTCATCTGCGCCGCCTCGCCGCGCTCGGCGCGCGCTGCGTTTTTCTCGAGGTCGACGCGGGCAACGTCTCGGCGCTTCGACTTTATCGCCGAGCCGGTTTTCGGGAAATCGGGCGGCGAAACTCATACTATGAGCTGGGCCAAGCCTCCGCGGCGCTTGTTCTTCGCCGCGATCTGCTGTGAGCGGTAACACGCGCTGAAACAGGCAGCCTATCCAGAGGCAATGGCCTATTCGGGATGCAATGGATTTCAGCACCCTACCGTGATATTGCGGTGGCACGGAGAAGCGTCGTGAACGCGCCGAAGCCCAGAGATGTCGAAGCTCTATGCAGCGCCAAGGGCATGCGCATGACCGAACAGCGCCGCGTGATCGCGCGCGTGCTGGCAGCGGCGGATGACCACCCGGACGTGGAAGAGCTCTACCGGCGCTGCTCAGCGGTTGACGATCGCATCTCGATCTCGACGGTTTATCGGACGGTGAAGCTGTTTGAGGACGCCGGCATCATCGAACGGCATGAGTTCCGCAACGGCCGCGCGCGCTATGAGCAGATGCCCGACAGCCATCACGACCACCTCATCAATCTGCGCACGGGCGAAGTGATCGAATTTCAATCCGAAGACATCGAACGCCTCCAGGCCGACATCGCGCGGCGCCTCGGTTATCGGTTGGTCGACCATCGTCTGGAGCTCTACGCAGTGCCGCTCGAGGACAAGCCGAAACGCTGAGTCTCGCGACTGAGGACGAAAGCTTGCCGCGAACGATGCTGCCTGCCCTTTTGCTTGGTCTCGTCCTGGCTGCGGCGTCGTCTGCGGCCGCGGGCCAAACAACGCGATACCCGGATCGGCCCATCAAAATTGTGGTCGGCTTTGCCGCTGGCGGTGGGACCGATGTCGCCGCGAGAATTCTGGCACAGAAGCTGAGTGAAACGCTCGGTCAATCGGTTCTGGTTGAGAACCGCCCCGGCGCAAGTGGGATGATCGCCACGGAAATGGTGGCGAAATCGGCCGCCGACGGTTACACGCTGATGATGGGCAGCCAGACCACTCTCGCGGTCGCACCAGCGCTCTATCGCAAGTTCTCAATCGATGCCGCAAGAGACTTCGCCGGAGTTTCTGCGGCTGGCGTGTCGCCGCTGGTGCTGGTCGTTCATCCGTCGGTGCCGGCCCCGTCGGTACAGGATCTGATCGCGTTGGCGAAAGCCAGACCGGGCACGATCAATTTCGGATCGGGCGGGCTCGGGACTACGCCGCACATGGCAGGTGAGCTTTTTTCGATTTTAGCTGGGATCAAGATGGTGCACGTCGCGTATCGCGGGGAGGCACCGGCAATCAATGATCTCCTCGGCGGTCAGCTGCACTTGATGTTCGCGAACCTCTCCGCCGTCATCGGTAATGTGAAGGCAGGCTCGCTGCGTGCACTCGCCGTCACCAGCGCACAACGCGCCGCCACCGCACTCGAAATTCCCACCGTCGCGGAGGCGGCGCTGCCCGGCTTCGACGCGGCAACTTGGTTCGCACTGGTAGCGCCGGCGGCAACTCCACGGGAAATCGTGCGGCGGTTGAACACAGAGGTGGCACAGCTCGTCGGCCAGCCGGATACTCGGCAACGATTCGCCGATCTCGGAATGACAATTGACATCGACACGCCCGAGGGGGTCGATCGCTATATCCAATCCGAGATCGGCAAATGGTCCAAGGTTGTCAAAGAAGCCGACATCCGTGCTCCGGACTAGCGAACAAAGCAGTCCACACCCATTTTCTTTTCGCCCCAAGGCGGGTAAAAACCCCGGCATCGGCCGATTGCGCCGCGGCTCAGGTTTACGAGGATCATCATAGTGTTAACCTGCGAAAACGCGCAGGATCATCCGACGGCATGACCAGACCGCGCAAGCTCTACGTCAAATCCTTCGGCTGCCAAATGAACGTCTACGACTCCCATCGTATGGCGGACACGCTTGCACCCGAGGGCTTTGCCGAGACTCTGAACGCTGGCGAAGCCGACCTCATCATCCTCAACACCTGCCATATTCGCGAGAAAGCAGCAGAGAAAGTGTATTCCGAACTGGGCCGCGTCGGAGCGCTCAAGGCCGCTGCAGCGCGCGCGGGACGTCGGTTGACGATTGCGGTTGCAGGCTGCGTCGCTCAGGCCGAAGGAGAGGAGATCATCCGCCGCGCACCGTCGGTCGATCTCGTCGTGGGGCCGCAAAGCTACCATCGCCTGCCCGAATTGCTCGCCCGAACCGAGCGCAAGGGCGCCGTGGTCGATACCGAATTTCCGGCCGAGGACAAATTCGACCTCCTCAAAGCACCGAGCCGCGAGGCCATACGCGCGCGCGGCGTTAGTGCGTTCGTCACCGTGCAGGAGGGCTGCGATAAATTTTGCACGTTCTGCGTCGTTCCCTACACGCGTGGCGCGGAGGTGTCGCGGCCAGTAATGAAGATAATCGCGGAGGTCGAGTTACTGGCCGAGGCCGGAGTGCGCGAAATCACGCTCATCGGCCAGAACGTCAATGCGTATCACGGCCAGGGATCCGATGGTGCCGCCTGGACACTTGGACGATTGCTGGAGCGGCTTGCCGACGTCCCGGGTATCGCGCGGCTTCGCTACACAACCAGCCATCCCTGCGATATGGACGCGAGTCTGATCGCGGCACATCGTGACCTGCCCAGCTTAATGCCCTATCTGCACCTGCCCGTGCAGTCGGGTTCCGACCGTGTCCTCAAGCGCATGAACCGCCGCCATACCCGTGCCGCCTATGTTAAAACGGTTGCGCGCCTGCGCGCCGTGCAGCCACGAATGGCGTTCTCGTCCGACTTCATCGTCGGCTTCCCTGGCGAGAGTGAGGAGGACTTTCGCGCGACGCTGTCGCTGGTGGATGAAGTCGGTTACGCCAGCGCCTTCTCCTTCAAATACTCGCCGCGTCCAGGAACGCCGGCCGCGGATCTGCCGAGTCAGATCCCCGACGCGGTGAAATCCGAGCGGCTCTACCGCCTCCAGGCGGTAATCGACCGACAGCAAGCCGCGTTCAATGGGCAATGTCGTGGCCGCACTTTCGAGGTCCTGTTCGAAAAGGCGGGACGTTACCCTGGCCAGATCGTCGGGCGCTCGCCATATCTGCAGCCGGTTCAGGTAATGGCGCCACGGACGATGATCGGCGAAATTAGGGCGGTAAGGATCACCGAAGTCGGACCCAACAGCCTGTTCGGCGACTTTGCGGGCACCGGCTTGGGCGCCGAACCGATGCTGGAGGCCTGAAACGTTGCGCTCCTCTCGATCGGACAGCGGATCGTTCGCCGGCGACAATACTGCGACGCAGATCGTGCTGGCGTTCGAGGATAACCGACTCGCATCCTTGTTGTTCGGCCAATACGGACAGAACCTGGCGTTGATCGAGCGCAGGCTCGGCGTGGTTGCCGAGCAGCGCGGGAATCACGTCACGCTGGCAGGCTCGCGTGACGGCGTGGAGCGGTCGCGGCGGGTACTCGAAGGTCTATACGAGCAACTCAGGCGCGGCGACGAGCTGGTGTCCGGTGACGTCGAAGGCGCGATCCGTTTGGCAATCGCACAGGGTTCGCTATTCGACTACGACGCCGCTACCGCGCGGCCAAGCTTCGAGGAGATCAATCTGCGCAAGCGCGCCGTGCGCGCGCGCACCGCGGCGCAGGACGCCTATATCCGCGCCTTGCGGCGCCACGCATTGGTTTTCGGGACCGGGCCGGCAGGCACAGGTAAGACCTGGCTAGCGGTCGCATATGCGGTGCAGTTGTTCGAGCGCAAGGAAGTGGACCGCATCATTCTCTCCCGTCCGGCGGTCGAGGCGGGGGAGCGCCTCGGATTCCTTCCCGGCGATATGCGTGAGAAAGTCGATCCATATCTGCGCCCGATCTATGACGCACTGTATGATCTCATGGATGCGCGGATCGTCGAGCGCGCGCTGCAGACCGGCGAGATCGAAATCGCTCCGCTCGCTTTCATGCGCGGGCGCACGCTCTCGAACGCGGTCATCATCCTCGATGAGGCGCAGAATACGACGGCGATGCAGATGAAAATGTTCCTGACGCGATTGGGTGAGAATAGCCGTATGATCGTGACCGGTGATCCGAGCCAGGTGGATTTGCCGCCCGGGCAGACCTCAGGCCTCGCCGAAGCAACGCGGCTGCTGAGGAACGTCGAGGGAATTGGCCATGTCGTCTATACCGCCGAAGATGTTATTCGGCATGAGCTTGTGGCACGGATTGTCGACGCCTATGACAAGGCGGCGCTCAAGGCCGCCCGGGGACGCGAGATCAAGGAATGAGCTCTCTGAATTGCGTCGGGCTCCGCGCGAGCGGGGACGGAGATCGCGTTTATGAAACACAACCGAGGTGCGCGCGCGACGGCGCGGCCACGAGTGAGCATGGCTGCGATCGACATCGTGGTCGCATCCAGGCTCTGGACTGAGCAACGCAGCGTGAAGGCGCTACTTCGCCGCGCGATTCGCGAGGCAGCGTCAGCCACGTCAACGCTCATGGGCGAGATTGCTATCGTGCTCACCGACGACTCGGCGATCAGGGCGCTCAACCGCCACTGGCGCGGCAAGGACGCGGCGACCAATGTGCTGTCTTTTCCCGCCGGCGAGCCACGGAGCACTCGTGGAATACCCCGGCTGCTCGGTGATATCGTGATCGCCTATGAAACGACGGAACGTGAAGCGCGCGCCGAGCATAAGCCCTTTATGGACCATCTTATACACTTGGCGGTGCATGGATTTCTCCACCTCGCGGGCTACGATCACGCCGCGCATGATCAAGCGGCTGCAATGGAAAGGCTCGAGGCCGCGATCCTTGCCCGCCTCGGTGTATCCGACCCCTACCTCGCGCGCGGCGCCGCCTAGCCTCCATGCCTGATCCGGAACCACCCAGTTCGAGCGAACCGAGCGCGACGCGCAATCTGCCCGTGCCCATACCACGCCGCAGCGAAGGCGCGCCGGCGCACGCCGAGAATTGGTTCACGCGGGCGCTGCGGACAATCTTCCGCTGGAAATCAAGCACGTTCCGCGCCGACCTCAGCGATGTGCTCGAGAACGGGGCCGGCGAGACCGGTTTCTCGCCGACCGAAAGCGTCATGCTCAAGAACATTCTCGGGCTGCGCGAGCGCCGCGTGTTGGACGTAATGGTGCCGCGCGCCGATATCATCGGCGTGCAGCGAGATATCGCCCTCGGCGAACTGATGAAAGTATTCGAAAGTGCCGGTCATTCGCGCCTGGTGGTTTATGACGAAACCCTCGACGACGCTGTCGGCATGGTCCATATCCGCGATCTCGTCGCCTTTATGACCGTGCGCGCCAGTGTCCGTGGAAACAGCCACCGGCGCCGCAAAAAACCGCTTCCCGCCGGCCTCGATCTCAAGACTGTGAACCTGTCGATGCCGCTTTCGGCGACCAAAATCGTGCGCGAGATCTTGTATGCGCCGCCCTCGATGTCGGTTCTCGATCTGCTAGCAAAGATGCAGACGACCCGCATCCACCTCGCGCTCGTTGTCGATGAATATGGCGGGGCCGATGGCGTGGTATCAATCGAAGATATTGTCGAGCAGATCGTTGGCGAGATCGCGGACGAGCACGACCAAGATACGCCGCCAGGTGTCGTGCACCAATCCGACGGCTCGTTCCTTGCGGACGCTCGCGCTAGCCTCGAGGACGTAACCTCGATCGTTGGTGGCGAATTCGATGTGGGCGACGTCGCCCAGGAGGTGGACACCCTTGCCGGATACGTGGCGGCCCGCATCGGTCGCGTGCCCGTACGCGGCGAACTCGTGCCGGGACCCGGCCCTTTCGAGCTCGAAATCCTCGATGCGGATCCTCGCCGCGTGAAGAAACTCAGGATTTACCGCGGCCTCGACAAGCAGAACGGCAGCCGACACGTCACACGGCGGCAAGTCGGGCCCACGCCGGCGCCGTCGAGTAAGTCCCCCTCCGCTTTGCCGATGAGCGGCGAGGAGGCCAACCGTTCCTCTGATACAGGGCCGTCCAAATCCGCCCGACAGCCGTGACGCTCAGGCGCCTCGCGCAGACCATCGTACTGGCAAGGGGACGGTGGCGTTGCGTCATTGCGTTTCTCGCAGGGGCGTCCTCGACGCTCGCGCTTCCGCCGACTGATATTTGGCCGGTGCCCTTCGTTACCTTTCCTATCCTGGTCTGGCTCGTCGATGGTACAGCCGGCAGCCGCCTGGGCGGGGTGCTGGCGGCTGCCGGCATAGGCTGGTGGTTCGGCTTCGGCTATTTCCTCGCTGGCCTCTATTGGATTGGTTATGCGTTTCTCGTCGACGCCAAGACCTTCGGCTGGCTGCTGCCGTTCGCAGTTATTGCGCTACCGGCGGCAATGGCGCTTTACACGGCATTCGGCCTCGCCCTGGCGCGACTGATTTGGCCAGGGGAGGCGACCCGCGTTCTCGTCCTCGCCGCCTCGCTGACGCTCACGGAGTGGTTGCGCGGTCACTTGTTCAGCGGCTTTCCCTGGAATGCCTACGGCTATGCGCTGAGCTCGCCGCTATGGCTCGCCCAGGGCGCGGCGCTGATGGGTATCTGGGGCCTGACCTTTCTCGCCGTTGCACTCTATGCCTCACCTGCCGTGCTCGCCGACCAGGATGCCGCGACTTGGCGGCGCTGGCTGGTTGTGGTGCTGAGCGGCGCCGTAACGATGACGCTTGCGGTGTATGGCGCCGTGCGGCTGGAGTGGAATCCGACGCGCTTCGTCGAGGGCGTGCGACTTCGCATTATGCAACCCAATCTGCAGCAAGATGAGAAGTTCAATTATTCGCAGAAGCAAGGAGTGATGCGACGCTATCTCGCGCTATCGGAAGGTCCAGACGGCCCGCAATCCATGGGCTTGCGCAATGTCAGCATTCTGATCTGGCCAGAATCGGCATTCCCCTTCTTTCTCGTGCGCGAGCCGGAGGCACTTGCACAAATTGGCAAGCTCCTGCCAGCGGGAACCGTGCTGATCACTGGTGCCATCCGCCCGCCTGAGACACCGCCCGGCACCGCCGTCACGCGGGCGTATAACTCGATTTACGTAATCGGCCACGGCGGCCTGGTCCTTTCCGTCTATGACAAGATTCATCTCGTGCCGTTCGGCGAGTACCTGCCGCTTCAAGACTTGCTCGAGCGGCTCGGTCTCGTGCAGCTCACCAAAGTACGCGGCGGATTCATCCCCGGCGAGCGCCGGCACAACCAGCCAGCGCCTGGGGCGCCGAATTTTTTGCCGCTGATCTGTTACGAGATCATTTTCCCCGGCGACGCGGTTCCGCGCCGCGAACAGGAGGGATGGCTCTATCGCCATGTCGGTCGATATCTCGACTGGTCGTCGGTAGCTGGAAACGGAGGCCGTCCGGGCTGGCTCCTGAACCTCACCAACGACGGCTGGTTCGGCGCCAGCGCGGGTCCCTACCAGCATTTTCAGCAGGCACGCGTACGCGCGATTGAGGAAGGGCTTCCGCTGGTGCGGGCAGCCAATAGCGGAATTTCCGCGGTGGTCGATCCGCTCGGGCGGATCATCAACTCGCTGCCGCTTGGGAGCGAGGGCGTCTTTGATGCGCCTCTTCCGCAGCCCATCGCGCCCACACCTTACGTGCGGCTCGGCGACGGCCCTCTCGGTGCGCCAGTTGCAATTATTTTACTTTGGGAGCTGCGCTT
>Ga0137378_10002066_pt1 | contig 17201 bp, 13 predicted proteins | sample SagtaG_21_FD_104813 | JGI IMG/M metagenome (GOLD analysis project Ga0137378, IMG submission 104813) | Vadose zone soil microbial communities from Sagehorn Ranch, Mendocino, California, USA - Sage2_L_60_16 metaG | ecosystem: Environmental > Terrestrial > Soil > Vadose zone | place: USA... | reverse complement strand
TGCGTACATGCCGTCGCCATTACCCCGGCAGGTTTGATGAAGCTTGTTCGCTCGTCTGTCTTCATCGACTGCGGCCTTCCCTGTGAAAAAGCCAGGTCGGCTCCTGCAATTGTTTTTTCGAGGCCTGCTCAGCGTTCACTCGCGTTACGACCTACACGCTCACCGAGTCGCCTTATGCGACCCTCTACACCGAAGGCTCCGACAGCTTGTTTGCCTCTGCTGCCGCTTCGATTGCTACCGGGTGGAGCGAACCAGTTCCCGGGCGGGAGTTACACCCGCTGAAGTCCAGCGCCTTTTCACGGCGCACTTTATCGCCAACAATCCCCATGTCATGCTTGCCATTCGGTTCAACTATCCGTTACGCAACGCAGTCAACTTCTTTCGTGCCGTCTGCTTCTGCTCGAGCTTCATTTCAACGGCACGCTTCTCGCGCCTGAGAATGCGCTTTGCTTTCCCCATCCAAATCCCCAGTGCCTTGTCCAACTGTTGGTTTCTGCGAAGGGCATCAATTTCAAAGGCAGACCCCGAACCAACGCGATACAGGAAATGGAGGGCGCGATCGATGGGGTCATTGGATTGCATCACGCACTTCAATTCGTCTGCGTTCCTCGCACCACATAGCATGTCCGCACGCCTAATGACACCAACCAATTTTTCGCCATCGAGTGAACCTAATGTATTGATGGCCGAAGTTGCTGCGTGGTCATAGTGCTGATGACGCTGCACTTTTCGCCCGGCTGTCTCCTCGCGTCTTTCCAGCTTCCTTTTGACTTTCTCGCCGACGGTGACCGTGCCGGTTTTGTGCAGACGCTTACGAATGACTGACTTCTGAAAGCGCGCCGCCGTCAAGTCGTCGGCGAGCAATTCCACATCATCGACTGGTATTCCAGGCTTTGCTTGGGCAAGAAGTTCCTCGCTCTTTCGACGGCATTCGCGGTTAGCGCGTGTCTTCTTTCGTTTCCATATCGTCGGAAACATGCGAGATGAGTGCTGCCCGAACGTGAAGTGGTCTTTGGTGTACTCAAGCTGCTTCTTCTGCTGGGGCGACTTTCGCTCGCTTGCCATTCTAGGAATATAACAGTCCAAGCAAGTGAAGGGAGCGAGCCTCTGCTTTCAAGCGATAGAGCCGGTAGAACCACAGGTTCATTCGCAGAATTACTGTCGAAAATCGCCGACAACTCTCAGAATGTGTCCCTCAGAACCAATCGGTGCGATACGCAATCCACCAGCTCACGACGGCAACGGGAATGGTTGCCACTAGCGCCCACCACAGCGGCAGGAGAAAATCCGCGATCAGTCCCAGAAGGATAAACAGAATCCAGAAAATCTTCTTTTCCACGAAGTCATTCTATTCTCATGTGGCGTGGATTAGCCGAGACTGCGACGCGCTGCTTGTCCGCTGGGCGGGCGTGGACGCCCGCCCCTACACAGGAAATGTCCGGCCCACACGGGAGTGCTACTCCAACGCTTCGGGCTGCAAGCCGATGTTCTTTTCTCCGGCGGCTTTCTTTTCGTTGTACTTCTTCATCCAGGCTTCCCAGGTTTTGCCTGCAGCGGTGTCCTTGCCGGTGAAGGCTAGCGCGGCGATGTCGGCATAGGAGACGGAGACTTTCTGGTCGCCGGATTTCGGATAGAGGCGAACGAAAGAATCGGAGAGCGACTGTCCGGTGCGGCGGTCGAAGATGTAGCCGTCGATTTTTCCGCCGCTCTTCAGCGTGATTGAGACGTCCCCGCGATAGTCGAAGGCCTTCTCAAGTGCAGTGCGGATTTCGTCGTCACTGGCGAGTTCGGGAATCCAGCCTTCCAGGTTTTCGCGCTCGCGACCAGGCGCGTGTTCGAGCTCTTCGGGATTGGTAACGCCTCGTTGGGGAACGCTCATGTTGGATCGTGTTGGGTCGGACATTCCTGTCCGACAATCTTTCACCCAGCAGCTTAAAGCCGCAACTCTATTCACGACTTGCGGCACGACTGAAGTCGTGCCCTGATACAAGCTTTTTCTCGAGCTGAGCCCAGGAGTTCGTACTGGCAACTTGTCGGACAGGAATGTCCGACCCACACGGCCTATGCCCGGGTCTCCTCAAGAGACTGACTCTCAATCTGCACCAGCTGCCCGGCGTGCTCGGGCGATGACATCTCATCCAGCAGTCGCGCGGACGCCGCATCAGGATAGCGGCCAAACAGCGTTGCTTTCACCGTATCCGCGAATCCGCGGAGAGAACCGAACGTATCGTTCACCGCTGAAGCCTCGTACCCGCTGTGCACCATGCAATTCGCGCAACGCGGATTGCCGGATTCGGTCCCGTAATTTTGCCACTCAGTTGAATCGAGCAATTCCTGGAATGAATCCGCGTACCCGTCCTGCAACAAGTAGCACGGTTTCTGCCAGCCAAAGATGTTGTACGTTGGCATGCCCCATGGCGTGCAGGCGTAATGGCGCTTACCCATCAGGAATTCGAGAAAGAGCACGGACTGGTTGAAGCGCCAGGTGCTCTTGCGATTAGCAAGAATCGCTCGGAACAATTTTCGCGTGCGTGCGCGTCCCAGAAAATGTTGCTGGTCGGGGGCCTTGTCATAGGAGTATCCCGGCGAAAGCATCATGCCTTCGACGCCGAGTTCCATCATCTCGTCGAAGAAGGCGCGCACGCTCTTGGGATCGGCGCCATCGAACAGGGTCGTATTCGTGGTGAGGCGGAAGCCGCTCTTCAGCGCTTCGCGAATGCCCTCAAAGGCCTTGTCATAGCCGCCTTCCAGGCAAACTGACATGTCGTGATGTTCGCGCTGGCCGTCGAGGTGAATGCTGAAGGTCAAATACTTTGATGGCTTGAATAAATGGATCTTTTCTTTCAAGAGCAGGGCATTGCTGCAGAGATAGATGTATTTCTTGCGTGCGACCAAGCCTTCGACGATTTCAGCAATCTGCGGATGCAGGAGCGGTTCGCCACCAGGAATTGAAACCATGGGCGCACCGCACTCGTCCACCGCCTTGAAGCATTCTTCCGGCGTAAGCTGCCGCTTCAGAATGTGAGCTGGATATTGGATCTTGCCGCATCCCGCGCAGGCCAGGTTGCAACGGAACAAAGGTTCAAGCATCAGGACGAGCGGGTACTGCTTGCGTCCGGCAATCTTCTGCCGAAGCACATACGTTGCCACCGTCCACATCTGCGATACGGGAACACTCATCGTTGGGGTCAACCTGCTTCCTATGTTATCAGGCCAGCTGCGCCGATCTTAGAGCCTTAACCGCAAAGTTCGCAGAGGCGGCGCGAAGGTCGTCGAAGAAGGGCTTTGCTTAGCGTCCTTTGCGAATCCTTAGCGAACTCTTGCGGTTAAAAGCTCTGCCTTCTTCGATGCGGCAACTACTGCAGATGGAGCAGTTTACCGCCCCGATTCAGGGGTCGAAAAAAGGCCCGTTCTGTGGTAAAATTCTGAATAGTCAAAGATGCCTTAAGTTATTGGAATTTCAGCAATTTGTGGTCATTTTTAGGCATCCAAAGAAGGGCAGCGGAAGACGACGGGTCCCCCACCCTCTGCAGCTTTCCGAACGTGGGCGGAACGCGAGTTTTTCCTCACATCTGAATGGCGACGAAAGAGATCAACTCAGCCACACTCGCAGACAAAGAAAAAACTAAGAACGGCAAAGCAGGCGTGAACGGATCGAATGGCGACTACACTGCCGACTCGATCAAAGTTCTCGGCGGCATGGAAGCGGTGCGCAAACGGCCGGCTATGTACATTGGCTCGACCGGCGAGCTTGGCCTCCACCATCTGGTGTACGAAGTCGTTGACAATTCGGTTGATGAGGCGTTGGCCGGATACGCCGACAAAATCGAAGTCACCATTCACATTGATAACTCGATCACCGTGATTGATAACGGCCGTGGAATTCCGACGGAAGCGATGGACATCGACGGTGAAAAAATTCCTGCCGCGCAAGTGGTAATGACCACGCTGCACGCCGGCGGAAAATTTGATTCGTCGACCTATAAAGTTTCCGGCGGATTGCATGGGGTCGGTGTCTCCTGCGTGAACGCGCTCAGCGAAGAGCTGGAGCTGGAAATCTGGCGAGATGGGTTCACCTGGGAGCAGACATATTCGAAGGGCGAGCCGACCAGCAAGCTGAAGAAAACCGGTGCGGTGAAAGCAAAGACGGGGACAAAAGTACGTTTCCTGCCGGACAAAAGCATTTTTACCGCGACTGAATATAACTACGACACGCTGGCGCAGCGCCTGCGCGAATTGGCATTCCTGAACAAAGGCCTGCTGATCACGCTTACCGACGAGCGCACAACTGACGCCAAGACCGGCGAGGCGAAGGTTGCTGAGTTCAAATACAACGGCGGTATAGCGGAATTTATCAAGCACCTGAACCGCGGCAAACAGGTCCTTCACGACAAGCCGATTTACATGGAAGCCGAGCGCGATGGCGTGGCCATGGAAATTGGACTCCAGTACAACGACGGCTATTCCGAAAGCGTTTTCAGCTTTGCCAATAACATCAATACGGTTGACGGCGGCTCGCACCTCTCCGGTTTTCGCACGTCGCTCACGCGGACGATCAACTACGCCGGCCAGCAGATGGGCCTGTTCAAAGACGTAAAAGAAAATCTCACCGGCGACGATGTACGTGAAGGACTAGTCGCAGTCATTAGCGTGAAGCTGCCGCAGCCTCAGTTCGAAGGCCAGACCAAGGGCAAGCTGAACTCCGATATCGCCGGAGTTGTGCAGGCGTTCGTCAACGAGCGGCTGGGCGCATTTCTCGAGCAGAACCCAACCGTTGGCCGCAAGATCATTAACAAAGCCATCGACGCGGCCCGCGCACGCGAAGCCGCACGCAAAGCCCGTGACCTGACCCGCCGGAAAGGCGCTCTCGATGGCGGTGGCCTTCCCGGCAAACTAGCAGATTGCAGCGAACGGCAACCAGACCGCTGCGAACTGTTCCTGGTTGAGGGCGAGTCCGCAGGCGGTACCGCCAAGCAGGGCCGCGATCGCCGCTTTCAGGCGATCCTTCCGCTCAAAGGAAAAATTCTTAACGTCGAAAAAGCGCGCTATGACAAGATGCTGGCGCACGAAGAAATTCGCGCCATGATCACCGCGCTCGGTACTGGCATCTCGAAAGAAGACTTCGACGCTACGAAGGTACGCTATGGCAAAGTCATCCTGATGACCGACGCCGACGTGGATGGAAGCCATATCCGCACCCTGCTGCTCACATTCTTCTTCCGCCACATGCAGGAGCTGATTAAGCGCGGCAACGTGTTCATCGCGCAGCCGCCATTGTTTTCGATCAAAAAAGGCAAGACGCTGCAATACATCAAGGACGAGCGTGAGTTCGACAAAGTTATGGTAAGACGCGCTGCCGAAGGCATGAGCGTGCGTTACGGCGAGGGTGCGGCCAAACTCGAAGGCCCGGCGCTGGCCAAATTCATCAACGTCCTCAACGAATATCTCGGCTTCCACGACAAAGTGAACAAGCGTCTGCGGTCGGAACGCGTGACCGATATCTTGCCCAAGCTCGATCTTTCAAAACGTGCCGATTTTGAAGGCGACAAAAAGACGCAGCCGAAGAAAATTGAGAAGCTGGAAAAAGAACTGAAGAAGCTGCAAAAGGAACTGCAGTTCAAGGAAGTCGAAGCCCGCTTCGATGAAGAGCATAATCTCTGGGAACTCCGCTACGTGAACCACCAGGGCGCGGAACACCTCATCAACTGGGAGCTGGCCTCCACGCCGGAATACCGGCAGATGCTGTCCAAGTTCAAGCAGATCGAACCTTACATGGAGCCGCCGTTCGTGGTCGAGACGGTCGCAAAGGGATCGGCCAGTGGAAATGGTGCAGGCGAGGACGAAGCCTCCACTGAAGAAGAAGATGGCGACTCGGTCAATGATACTGGAGGGACGGGCGTCCCCGCCCGTCCAGCAAAGGCCCAAAATTCAAAAGGATCGGCGAAGAAAGCCGTGAAAGAAGAAGTCGAGAAGGCCACTGCCCGCGAACTGTTCGACTACGTGAAGGCCGAAGGCAGCAAAGGTTACGACATAAAGCGCTACAAAGGCCTCGGCGAAATGACCGCTCCTCAGCTCTGGGAAACCACCATGGACCCCGAGCGCCGCACGCTGCTCTCGGTCAAGCTCGAAGACATCGCCGAGTGCGAGACCATCTTCACCACCCTCATGGGCGAAGACGTCGAAGCACGCCGGAAGTTCATTGAAGAGAACGCGCTGGATGTGAAGAATTTGGATATTTGATCGTGTGGGGCGGGCGCCCTCGCCCGCCAGGTCTTTCCTCGGCCACTACAGTTGTACTTTCACTCTCTACCTAAACGACGCGCAAGATTTCGCTGTACTCACGATCATTCACTAGAGCTTGGGAACAAAATCCGACCCGTATCGCTCTTTTGTGAAGGGGAGGAGGGCGAAATGAAGGTCCGATTTGACGGGTTTTGGCAGAAGAGCCGTAATCGGTTGAAAACCGCATGGCTGATCACAGCCGGAGTTGTCGCTGTTTACGTTGGCGCGATTGAGCCCATGAACGAGATGAGAAGCAACGCCACGGAAATGAAAAGCGTCGCTAGCGAAAAGGCAACCGGCCTTGCCGCGAGTCCGGAATGGCAACCCGTTTCTTTGCGGCACCAAGCCCGTCTGAGCGCAATGTTGCAGAAGGGAATAGTCGGAGGTGTTCCCGGCGGGATCACTGCGGGTAACAAGGGTGCGATTGTTGATATGGCTTCGGTGAACGCCGTTTCAGCGCCACCACCACCCCCACCGCCTGGAGCTCAAGATCGTAAAACCATCCGCAATGGATTGATGGATGTTGTCGTGAAAAGTCCGCGGGATGCGTCCGATAAAATTCGTCAGCTTGCGGAACGCGCCGGCGGGTTCCTCGTGAGTTCGGAAACTTATGGTGATCAAGACGCGCTCAGTGCGTCGCTGCAAATCCGCGTACCGGCTAGCAAATTCGAAGAGATTCGCGCTGAAATCCGGAAGCTTGGATTGCGCGTGGAGAGCGAAAAGCTCGAGGCTCAGGATGTCACCAAGCAATATGTCGATCAGGCAGCGCGCCTGCGCAATCTGCATGCGCAGGAGGCGCAGTACCTCGGAATCCTGAAACAGGCAAAAACCGCGACAGACACGCTCGACGTCAGCGACAAGCTGAACGAGGTCCGCGGCGAGATCGAGCAGCAGCAGGCGGAATCCGACGCTCTATCGAAACAGCTGGAAACGGTTGCGCTGACTATCTCGTTGCGCGCCGAAGCGGAGGCTCAGGTATTCGGTCTGCACTGGCGTCCGCTGTATCAGCTGAAGCTTGCCGCGAGGCAGGGCATCGACGGTATTGGAGATTACGCGGGGGCGATGGCTGCGTTTCTTTTTTACCTTCCATCTGTGGTTCTGTGGCTCGCGACCATCTTAATCGGCGCGGCGCTGGGATGGCGAATCTTGCGCTGGGCGGGCAAGGCGTTGTTTGTACCACGTCCAAAGGCCGCGTAGGAGGGGTTTGATTTGATTGTGTGGGGGCGGGCGTCCACGCCCGCCCAGGCCGAGCGCCGTTCGACGCTGGTGTCCCTTGAACGCAGAACGCACCGTCTCCTGAAGTTCACTCTATTCCGGCATCTTTAGTGCAGAGTTTCCGGACGTCCAGCGCGGCTGCGGAGCTGCGCTCCGCCTGGACGGGCGTGGACGCCCGTCCCCGCACAAATTGGCGCTTCCGCGCGGTTGCGGCTTCCAGATTTCCCGCAAGTCCGCGCCTGGCCCACGTTCTCAGGATAGGGCCGGAAACTCCTCTCCCTTCAGGTCCACATCTCTGGGAGGATTTCATGAAGAAACTGTTGGGGCTGGGCTTAGGCGCGGTTCTGTTTGTGCTGTTGGTGGTATTCAATCTGAAAATGTGCAGTGCCGCGCCGGCATCGGCGCAAAGCGCGTCGATACCAGAAACCTCCGCAGAGGACAAGGGCGGCACCGCGCTCACTATCTACAGCCAGAACTTCTTTGTCGCGCGCGAGCATGTGCCGCTGGATCTGAAGCCGGGAGTAAACCAGGCGGAGTTTGCCGGGATTGCGGCGCACCTGGAGCCGGATTCGGTGATCCTGCGCGATCCGAATGGGCGCGCGCTGCAGATTCTGGAGCAGAACTATCGCAACGACCCGGTTTCGCCGGAGATGCTGCTTTCGTTTTACGAGGGAAAGACGATTGACTTCGTCGTGGGCCGCAGCAATGGCAAAGAAGAGACAATCAAAGGCAAGGTCATTCGCAGCGGATATTCCCATCCAATCTACGTCAATGGTTATCCGCAGCAACCGTCCACACAGCCGATTGTCGAAGTCGATGGCGTCTTGCGCTTTGGACTGCCCGGGCAGCCGATATTTCCCGCGCTCAGCGCTGACTCCATTTTGAAGCCGACGCTTAGCTGGCTTCTGCAAACCAACGAGTCCGGTAAGTTCGACGCGGAGATTTCCTACGTGAGCGGCGGCATGAACTGGCAGTCGGATTACAACCTCGTCGTGCAAGACGACCCCGGGCGCAAGACTGATCTGCTCGACATGATCGGTTGGATCACCATGCGCAACCAGAGCGGCAAAACGTTTGAAGACGCTCGCATCAAGCTGATGGCCGGGGACGTGAGCAAGATCCAGGGCCAGAATGTGATGGTTGAAGCGCGCGCGGTTGCAATGAAGTCGATGGATGAAGCCATGGCTCCCGTAGTCCGCGAAAAGTCCTTCGACGAATTTCACCTCTACACTCTGCAGCGCCCCACGACTCTGCGCGACGAAGAAACCAAGCAGGTCGAATTTGTCCGCTCGACCGGCATTCACGCTCAGCGTCTCTTTATTTATGATGGCGCGCAGACGGCGCAATACGGCTATTACAACCCGGAGCAAATTCGCCAGGACGTAAACTACGGCACCGCTTCAAATCCGAAAATCTGGGTGATGGAGGAATTCAAGAACTCCGAGAAAAATCGTCTCGGCATCCCATTGCCGAAAGGCAAGCTGCGTTTCTACCGTCGCGATACTGACGGCCACTTGGAATTCGTCGGCGAGAATGTGATCGACCATACTCCCAAGGACGAGACCATCCGCGTGTACACCGGCAACGCATTTGACGTAACCGGCGAGCGCAAGCGTACCAACTACCGCGTGGATTCAAATCAGGGATGGATGGATGAGACATTTGAAATCCGCATCCGCAATCATGAGGAGGAAGCCGTGAATGTGCGCGCGGTTGAGCATCTGTATCGCTGCGTCAATTGGAAGCTGACCGAGCAATCATCGCGATTTAACAAGACGGAATCGCAGTCCATCGAGTTCCCCGTGACCGTCGCGGCAAATGGCGAACAGGTGATTATGTACACGGTGCACTATTCGTGGTAACGGCATAAAGGCATTCACCACAGGGGCACAGAGACACAGAGGAAGCTTTTTGGATCTTTGGCTCGATCAGCGCTGCGAAGTTCTAATCCCACTTTCTCTGTGACTCTGTGGTGAACTACGCAGCCCGTTTTGCAGGATACAGGCGATCAAACACTACCCACATCAGCGCTATCAGCACGAATACGAGCACGCTGCCTTCCGGTCCTACGGATCCCCCTGTCAGCCAATGGGGGCCGTGAAAAGACGAGTTCAGCAAATGCCCCGGAGCAACTACCCCGCTGTCAGGAACAGAGTATAAAAAGCTCTCGCACCAATCCCAGCACGCGTGCATGCCTACGGCAAACCAGAGGGTTCCCGTGCGGCGTAAGGTGAAACAGAAAAACAATGCGATGCATGCCGCGGCAAGTCCTCCGATCCAGGCTTCTCCCTGATTGCCCAAGTGGATGGCCCCAAAGATTCCAGAAAGCAACAACGCGGCCGGCCAGAAGCCAATTCCGTCCGCCAGCGTGAACAGGCTATAGCCGCGGAACAGGAACTCTTCGGCAAAGCCGACGATCAGAAACAACATGCCCCAGAAGACAGCGAACTTCAATACGCGCGGACCATGCAGTGCCAGGCCGCCAAAATAAAATGCACCGGCGCCCCGCATTACGAGCAGCAGGAGAGTAATCGCAATTATTCCCCACAGAGCCCCGATCCTGAACTGCTTTCCGAAAGCACCTCGCCGGGGCAGTCCATAGGTGCCGAACGGGCGCTTTTCGAATCGGGCAAGCGCCACAGCGGGCAGCGCCGCAGCAAGCACCAGCTCGCATTCTCCAATTAGAAATCCCCAGATTGCCGGCACCGCGTGGGGACGCCTGGGCAAGATCTGCTTCGCTAAAAACGACAGCAGAAACAAAACTGCGAAGAAGCCGACCAGGTAGATTGCGAATCGCCACCCCGCGCGCGGACCATGTGACCCAATAAAGATCTCGCGCGAAAAATGGCTGGATGGCGCTGGGTTGCCCGTTATCAGCTGTGGCTGATCGGCAGCGGGAGTGATGTCTCGGTGCAGATCGTGCTGGGGATCGTCCATCAGGAATTCACGTTGGTGCGCCGGAACATGGTAAAACAATCGGTCTCGCATATGCGCAAATTTCTTGCAAGCCAGCATTACGGGCGCCCACAGGCATTCGCGGCACTTCTGCTGCTGGCACTTCTCGCGGAGTGCCTGTGGCTGGTGGGCCACATACCCGCCAGCGCCGTTTCGGAGAACGAATTCGCACGCGTTCAGGAAGGGCTCGAGCAGTGGCATGGACGCGGCATCGCTGGAACGCCATCTGCGCCGCCAGCAGCACCCGCCGAATGGCTGCGCCGGAGTTCTTACGATCCTGATCATCCGCCCTTGTGGTATCTGATCGAATCGGCGCCTGTCTTTGTCTTCGGCGCAACACCCAATTCTGCCGCTTGGATTTGGCGGACGCGAATGCCTTACGTATTATTCGGAGCGCTACTCGGAGCCTCCGTGTGGTACGTTTCGCGCCGTCTCTATGGAAACGCGGGTGGCTACATCGCGCTGGCGCTCTACTGCTTTTCTCCCGCCGTAATTCGCGCCAGCACGTTGTGGTTTTCGCAGTCGAATATCGCCGGACCCTGGGGAACATTTGGCGGTGTGTTCACGGCGATCGCGGTGTCCCACACACTCTATGCTCCGCGCGAAGTTGTGCTTTGGAATTGGAGAAGAATTTTGCTGCTAGGGGTTTCGCTTGCCCTGGCCGCCGGGTCGCAGTTCGCGCTCATGATTATCGTGCCGGTGCTTCTTCTATTCATGCTGTACCTGGCGCCCGAACGCAAGCTTGCTGCAATCGCGATCCTCGCTGCCGCTTGTGGAATTGCGATCTTCCTGTTGTTTGCGGCGTATTTTTTTCACCCCGGTCTTTTCCTGCAAGGCCTAAGGCATGCCAAGCTGTTGGTTGCCAGCGGACACGCGCTCACAATGACCGGAGCTTATCTGCAGATGATCAACGAGGTCGCGGCAAGCGGGCCGGTGCTGATTTTGCTGGCTCCGTTTGCGCTGATCATTTACTTTCTTTGGCAGAGAAGTCGCTATTTCGGCAATACTGCCCCGCTGCTTGTGGCGTTGTTGTTTCTGGCGTTACGGGTCGCGGCCCCGCACGACCCCGAATCGATTTTCAGCCTGGCAGGAGTCGTCTTCCTATTCGTCTTCATCGCTGGAATCGCAGCGGATTTGCGGGAAACCAAGTCACAAGAGTTGGTCACGGCGGTTCTGACCGGACTCTTGGCGGCGAATGCCATCTGGAACCTGGTTGGCCTGACTAGAATTGCCCGTTGACCGGACCTTCAACAGGAGTGGTTTTGGTGGAGCAGGGCTTCCAGCGCTGCATTGGAACTCTTTTTCAAGACAAGCGGCTTTTTAGCCGCCGAGGTACTTTCTGTGGAACACCCATCAACAATACCTCAGGAGCTGAAGCCACCTCTTTGTAGCCCTCGCTATGCAGGCCTGGAAGGCCTGCTCCACTCCGTCGTAAACAAATCCATCTTCAGAACTGGTATCGCAAACAATGTGCCAGCTCCATTTGGGAGTCGCGCTTATTTCCCAACCACCAACACTTCAAACTTTCCCTCTTCCGCCGTCGAGAGAAACAGTCGGTGGGTTTTGGGATCAAGTGTCATCGTCCTCGCCCGAGGGGCGGTCTTCACATTCTCGACTACTGAATAAGTGTCGGGGCTGTCTTGCCGGATGACCGTTATCGTACCCTCGCCATTGGAGTTGAAGACCAGCTTCAAATCGGCATCGAATGCTGACGCATCCACATGGTCGCCAATTGGGACCGTCGTGATAACTTTGCCGCTGTCCGCATCCATCACGGCCATCACGCGGCTGCGGCAGCCGATGAACAGGCGCCGGTTGGCGCGATCGATAGCCATACTCGAGGGCGACGTACACGGCGCCGTAGGCCAGCGTTGCTCTACTTTGAGAGTGCGGGAATTGATCTTCACGACTGCACTCTCGTCTTCGAGGTTGTTGTACACGTATCCGTTCGCGTCAGACGTGGCGAATTCCGGGCCTCCCCCCAGGTCGACCGTACCAGCCACCTTGCCGTCTTTGGCTTCGATCACGGTAGCGCTGTTACTCCCGCCGTTGAAAGCGAATACGCGCGTTGTGGCAGGGTCAAAAAGGATCGCGTCCGGCTTCTTCCCGGTGGGCACTTCCTGGATAGCCTTGAGCGTCTTCAAGTCAAACACGGTCACCATGGACGACTGGCCATCGCTAACAAAGCCGCGTCCGAGGTCGGGCGCGAGCGCAATCCCATGTACACCCGGCGTATTCGGCACTTTGCCGACGATGGCGCCCGAGTCTACGTCGAGCACTTCAACCTGTGTGCCATGTGAAACGTAGAGCCGCCGGGCACCTTCGTCCACGTTGAGGTAGTCCCAGCCCCCCTCGCCGGGAATCGGGATCTTTTTTATCAAATGATAGCTGTCGCACGCAGGCGCAGCGGGTTGCGCAGCACACAGCACTCCCGCGGAGAAAACGCCGAGCGCAGCAATGCACAAAATTCGACGATATCTTGTCATGAACTCAGTCCTTTCGGCCCACCGATGAATTGTACGGCGCAATTAGTGGCAGGTCCCGCTGCCGGAATCAATAAAGGTCTTCCCTTCCTGGGGGACGAACTGCCAGTCGTAGATCTTGGGATGCAAGGTCAATCTTAAAACGCCGAAGGTGTCGGCGTTTCGGACTTCGCTATTTGCCACCGGCGCGGCAAATATCCGGTGCGAATTCTTTCCGCCGCTGCCCACGACAAATTCACGAATTCCGTGCTCGGCGTCGGCTTTTCCGTTGGGGTCCTGGGGAGCGAAGCGTTCGTAATCATGATCGTGCCCGTTAATAACGATATCCGCGCCAGCATGATACAGAATGTCCCACAGCGGTTTCACCTGCACGTCATTTCCATGCGCGAGGCCGGAACTGAACAGCGGTTTGTGAAAATACGCCAGCGTGCACCCCGCGCGACGATCTTTCAAATCCTGCTGTAGCCACTTTCCCTGTTCCGATGCGGCATCACATCCGCCCACTTGGGCGCACTCGCTGTTCAACGAAAGAATGTGCCACTGACCGAGGTCGTAACTGTAATAGCCCTTCGTAGGATCGCCCGCCGCAGCGCCGAAGTAATGCACGTACCCGGAAGCGCCGTTGTTGTGATACTCGTGGTTCCCAGGCGCAGGCCGCGTACGGTCCTTAAATCTTCCCCAGGTTGGTCCGTAGCAGTTGGCGAACCGTTCGTCGCTGCCGTCGGGATACGCGAGATCGCCCACGGCAAAAACTGTCCCTGGAATTTTATCGATCAACTTCGCCGTTGCTTCCGCACCAGCGAGATCGTCACAGCTGGCAATGTCGCCGGCGCCGACGAAAACCGGATCTTCTTTTGATGCATGCTTGTCCTTGTCGTTATCTTCGGAAAAGGCGCACAGCGCGACCAGGACCAACACGGCGGGAAAGTAAATCCTAATTCTCACTTCGCTTCACCCGAAAACGTGTAACGCAACCCGAACTCATAACTCGGTTTATAGTACTCGCGCTGGATGGGGTAACGCGGGCTGCCTTGGTAGAAGCCGAAAACTTCGTTTGTCAAGTTAAGTCCTGCGACGATAAATTGTAACCCGCGATACATCCGGAAGCTGCCCTGCGCGTCTACCTGAGTGTGAGCGTACAGATACACATCACCGTTGGGGCCTTTCAGTCCGAGCGGAACTGGGCTCGGAGAACCGTCGGCATTCAGATTGAAATAGTTGTACTGAAAAATGTTGGCGGCGTTGTGTGAAACGCCGAGGCGGGCTGAGAGCCGGCCACGATCGTATGTGGGACTAATGTTCCAGCTGTTCGGGGCCTGGCGCTGGAGGGAAGGACTGTCGGTGCGAAGCGGCACGCTGTCAACTCTCGAATTTGTGTAGCTGTAGTTCGCCGCGATTCCCACTCCCCCAAGCAGGCTGGGCAAAAATGTGAGGTGCTGCTGATAGGCAACTTCGAAACCCCACAAGTGCGCGTTCGTGCCGTTCACCGGTTGGGTCTGAGTGAAACCGCCGTAGGGCCCGGAAGGTACGATGCTATCAACGGAATAAATCGGGTCGAAAATCTGCTTGTAAAAGAAGCCGCCCTGGATCACACCGAGCGGCTTTAAGTATTGTTCAAACAGAAGATCGTAGTTGTTCGCATGGGTCGGTTTCAGGTCAGGGTTTCCGATGCTGGTCTTTTGATTTAAGGTATCGACGCCAAAGGTGGGTGGGAGGTCGCTGAAGTTCGGGCGGGCAATTCCACGGCTAAAAGCTACGCGGATTGCGGAGTCCTGCCCGAGGCCGAAGCGGAGTTGAACACTGGGTAAAACATCTAAATACGATGGATTCCTGCGCAGCGGAGAAACGGAACTTGTGAGATTTGTCGGGCAGGCGGGATTGACCTCCCCTGGCTGGCAGATAGCTCCATTAGAATCAAAAAACACCTGATACCCAAGGAGATCTTCACTTGTGCCCTCAAAGCGGACACCGGTTTGTACACGGACACGTCCAAATTGCAGTGTGTTCATCAAGTACCCTGCGGAAATTCGTTCAATCAAGTCGTAATTGTTCGGAAAGCTATTTTGCTCGGTCGCGGGTCCGTCCGGCGTAAAGAAGCTCGGGTTACCATTGAAGAACGTTCTCACCTTTCCGTAATCAACCGTGGGTCCAAAAGAATAGGCCTTATCGTAGTAGTTAGAATTTGTGAAGCTGCCCACGAAGTTCGACATTTGCACCGCGGGATCGTTGGGATCGACTGTGTTCCACAGGCGGTCGTCTGCATCTTGAAACTTGTGCGCATTGCGCACCTTTCCACCGAATACGAAGGTTCCAAAATGCCCTGAAAGCGAGTAAATTTTCGCAACCGAGAAAGCTCCCTGCAAATTGAGCTGGGGACTGTAGTTTTTGCTGATTTCGATGGCGTCGTTGCCATCGCTCAGGGAGTACTTGGTGGGATCGAAGATGTTGACCCCTCCTTGCGGAACCAGGTCGGGCTTTAGCGGGCTCGATGAGTCAACCGCGAATGCGATCTGATTTAGCGGATTAGTAAAAGTGGAAGTATCGGGAATGGCGTCGAAGGTTGCCGTGGCATATCCGCGGTCTTCCGAGCTTGCACGCGAGGCGGAGATCTCCCATACGAGCAGCCAGTCATTCGACGTGTGCTTGCCACCTGCCTGAAGGCTGCCGATTACCTCTACTGGACGGCGAATCTGAGAACTGAATTCCACCGTTCCATCAGGGTTGCTGAGGTTAGCTGGCGCGGCATTGAATGAACCAATACTTGGACTGTAGACCCATCGGTCCCCGAAATTATCGAAGTGCGAATAGAGGCCGCGAACATACACGCCAGATATGTCTCCGAGCTTGTAGTCCACACTGCCGGCGAAACCGTAGCGCGTGCGGTAGTATCGATATTCACGAAGGTCAATGCTGGAATAGGTTGGGTAGTCGACACCGGTTGAAGGATCAAAGGTGCTGTTCGGATCACTCTCGCAACCGTGTGGACCTGGGCTGCAAGGTTCACTCCCTACCGATGGCTCGATGTCATCAATCCCTCTACCGTTCCAGTCATAGCTGCCGCCAAAGAGGACCCCGAGTTTCTTGTTCGCGCCGAAACGCTGTCCGACCGTGCCATCAAATTCACTGAGCGAGCGCCCACCTTCGATGGGAGTATATCCCCCAATTCCGTTGAGATAAAAAGTAGGCCGCTCCGACGCTGTTTTAGTTACGAGATTAACTGACCCACCGATAGCGTCCCCGTCCTGATTTGCCGAAAGTGTTTTGTCAATTTCGACGGAATCCACCAAGTTCGCTGGGATGATGTCTAGTTTGATCTGGCGAACATCGCTTTCAGGGGAAGGGACGTTGACTCCATCAATTGTCACGTTACTGAAGCGCGGTTCGGTGCCGCGAATTTGCACGTACTTGCCCTCACCCTCGTCGCGTTCGAGGGTCACGCTAGGCAGGCGGCCGAGGGCATCGGCGATATTCGTATTGGGCAAGCTGGTGATGACCTCGACCGGTAGCACCTGCAAAATATCGTCGGACTCCAGCTGGCGATTGATTGCTTCGGCCTCGCCGTGTGCTCGCCCGGCATACACCACAATTTCTTCCTGCTTGGTCGCGACCTTAAGGGTTGCATCGGCGCGGACGGCCTGTCCGGCCACCACAGTCACGTTGCTCGAATGGGGAGAGAAGCCGACATATTTTACGGTCACGGTGTACTCGCCGGGGGCCAGGCCCGAGATGGTGAACTCGCCTTGACCGTTTGTGACCGCGACCATTCCTGTTGGTTGCACCTCGACTCTTGCGCCTTGCAGCGCCGCTCCAGCTGAGTCCGCTACATACCCGCTGATTGCGCCTTTGCCCGTTTGCCCGCTCGCTGACACTGCCAACAAAATGCCGATAACAACCGGGGAACAGAGTCCGAACACACTTTTCCGTACCATCGGGCCTCCTTCGCCACCCCTGAGAAAACGATCACTCTTACGCGAGGTGCATGCCGGAGATTCTAAGAACCTCGCGTAAACACATGGTGAACGGGACATGAAATGGCGGTTAAACTAACGGCGAGTGTCCTCCCGGCTGTACTGGGCAAAAACCATTTGCATGACTTGAACCTGTAAACCGGGAATTGCTTTGCACAATCTTGTGACACTGCTTTGTCATTCCGAGCATTTGACCCGCTTTGGGCGGGTTAAAAGGAAATGAACATGCGGCCTATAGGGGCCGTGCAGAGAAGGTGGGGCAGCGATTATCTTAAAGGCGATCGTGGCACGGGAAGTA
>Ga0137378_10002061_pt1 | contig 17208 bp, 16 predicted proteins | sample SagtaG_21_FD_104813 | JGI IMG/M metagenome (GOLD analysis project Ga0137378, IMG submission 104813) | Vadose zone soil microbial communities from Sagehorn Ranch, Mendocino, California, USA - Sage2_L_60_16 metaG | ecosystem: Environmental > Terrestrial > Soil > Vadose zone | place: USA... | reverse complement strand
CGGCGAGGGTCTTGCGGCGCCGTTTGCGGGTTTTCGGGGGCAGGCCGGCGGCGGCGCGGCGCTGGTTTTCTTGCTGCCGGGCGTTCCAGGCTGCCAGGATGCGCTGGTTGCGGACGACGAGCAGGGTGACGGTGAACAGCATGAGGGGGGCCAGGCCCATGAGGCGGCACCAGCCGCGGCTGATGTCGTTGCTGGCGGGGTCCTTGGCGGTGGCGAAGCCGCGCTCGGCGCCGGTGCGGCGGGCGTAAGACCGGCGGTGCGCGGCTGAGGGGTAGTCGTGTTTCTGCGCGGTCTTCGCGTTCACCTCGGGCGGGACGGTGAGGGTCTGCTGGGTGCAGCAGGCCTGGGGGTGCTCCGGCGGGGTGAGGATCTCGGGCCGGCCGCGGTCCAGGGTCATCGATGAGGGCCGTAGCGGGCAGCGGATCTTGCCCATGGCGGCCGGGCAGGCGACGCGGTGGTAGCCGTCTGCGTCGTCGGCGGTGAGGCGGCCGAGCTTGTAGCGGGCCAGCTCGGCGGTCTGGCGGTCGTGGTCCGCGGCTTGCTGGCTGGTGGCGGTGCGGGCCAGCGGCCCGAGTTCCGGCAGGGTGCGGGGTGTGCACGGGCAGTAGAGGTTCCCGTTGGCGATGATGGCGCCGTGGTGGGTGCCCTTGGGGCCGCGGTCGTGCGGGTGAAGGTCCTGGACGAGCCGGGCGCCGGCGGCGCGCAGCGGGACCGCCCAGGCGTCCGCGTCGCGGTGGGCGTAACCGGAGTCGGAGAGCACGTCGCCGAGCGGGATGCCGGCGGCGGGCATCGCGGTCAGCACGGGCGCGAACGCGCGGACGGGGTCGTGCCGGGGTGACGACAGCGTGGCGCGGCGGGCGAGCTCGGGGACGGCGGCCCCGTTCTCCTCGGGCACCATGATGCCGGCGGACAGGTAGTAGCCGTAGAACAGCTCGTCCTGGCTGCGCAGCAGGTTGTTCTTGCGGTGGCCCCAGGACGCCTCGGGGTCGGCGCAGTCGCTGGTGCCGCGCGGCGGGGGGCGGGAGAAGGACTCCAGGTCCGTCCAGTCCACGGCCAGCGACGCGCTGGCATCGTGGAACCCGGCCGGGATCGATGCCTCGAGCAGGTCATCGCAGGCTGCTTGCAGCGCCTGCGACGGCAGCCCGTCGGGCTCGTCCTTGCCGAGCGCGTCCGCGACCAGGCCGAAGGTGTACTCGGTCTGCCGGTAGGTCAGCCGGTGCGGCCCGTGCTTCCAGTCCGCGATCACGCCCAGCCGCCGCTGGTCGTCCTCGCCCAGCGCGGTCAGCGCCTGGTGCACGCGGGTCAGGTGCGCAGGCCGCCCGTCAGCCTGGGTCAGGCACATGCCGGCCAGCAGGGTGCGGACGCTCAGCTGCCGGGGCCGCACGCCGGCCGGCAGCATGGCCTCGATCCGCGGCCCGGCGCCGGAGGCGTCGATGATCTCCTCGAACGCCGCCAGCGGGATCATGGCCGGCGCGCCGCTCCGAGCAGCCTGACCGCCTCGGCCTCCCCGGCCGGCTCCAGCCCGGCAACCAGGTCGCCGAGCCGCTGGGAGCAGCTGATCCCCGCGGCATGCATGAACGTGGCCAGGCCCAGCGTCTCAGCGCAGCCGGCTAGCCAGGTCGCCCGCAGCCGGGACGTGTCCAGCCGGGGCAGCCCGCTCCCGCCGTCGAGGGCGGCCACCAGCGGGTTCGTGACGTTCCGGCGGCCCGGATCGGCCCCGCCGCAGATCAGCCCGCTCCCCGCGAACGCCGCGGCGGCCAGCAGCCGGGCGTGGTAGCGGGCCAGCACCGGCACCGTGCGCGGCCGGGCGCCGCGCACGGTCACCACGACCCCGCCGGACCGGCAGGCGACGTCGGTGCCGCGCGCGTCGCGCAGGTCGCCGCGGATCAGCCCGGCGCCCGCCCCCAGGCAGACCAGCCCGGCAGTGCGCATCCGCCGCCCGGTCGTGGGCTGGACGTCCGCCAGCGCGAGATACCCGGCGATCTGCGCCGGGCTGTACGGCTCTTTCGAGCGTTCCCGCGGCAGCGGCAGATCGGCCGGATAGAACTGCGGGACCACCCGCCGGCCGATAAACCGCAAGTTCGTGCGCAGCGTCCGCCGCGCCACCCCGGACAGGCCCGGCGCGCACCGGGTGAACCGCTCGGCCACCGACGGGTGCAGCAGCACCTCCGGAATCGCCTCCAGGCCTAGCCCGATCGCCCAGTCGGCCAGCTTCCCGGCCGCCCACAGCAGGTTCTTCGCCCGCTCCCGCCCCTGCGGGGCCACCGCCGCGATCACGTCCCGGGCGAACGCCGCCGCCGGCGGCGACACCGACGACGGCCGCCAGCAGGCGACATAGGCGGCACCCTCAGCAGTTCCCATACAGCACTTATACTCAACGAGATGCGCGAGACGAGGGATTCCGGCTGCGACAATGGCAGCGTGTCGCCCACCCCGGCCCAGCAGGCCCGCGCCGCGGCCATCGCCGCCGAGATCACCGCCCGCCTCGCCGGCGTCAGCTTCGCCCTGCCCGGCACCCTGGCCGACCGGATGACCCGCTGCGGATACCCCGGCTGCCGCTGCCGCGCCGACCCCCCGCAGCGGCACGGCCCCTACCACCAGTGGACCCGCAAGAAAAACGGGAAGACCGCCACCCGCATCCTGTCCGATGACCAGCTCGCCGACTACGGCCCCTGGTTCAGCAACCACCGCCGCCTGCGCGAGCTCATCACCGAGCTCGAGGAACTCAGCCTCGCCATCGCCGAGGCCGACCCCCGCTGGAACCGCTAGCCAAACCCCGCCCGGCGCGAGCATGACCCGGGCCGCGGAACCGGAACAGCGACCTCCGGATAACGTGGGCTGAGCCCGCCTAACCCGTGGGCGGCCCACCAGCCAGCCCCTGTTTTCCCAGGTCAGCCCAAACGTGAAGACCTCACCCGTTCTGACCTGGGGTTTCGCCGCTCTGGGTCGTTTTTATGTGTCCGTTTTGTCCCTATGTTGGATCCGTGTTAGCTCGTGAGTTACGACCGGGTCGTGGCTGCCTTGTCAAAACGGCCCGCGATCGGGCCGCCACTCCCTTGACGCCTGGCCGTAGTCTCACTAGACCAATGGTCTAAACCTTTGGGGTTCTTAACCGGAGCTGACTCTAGGCACCTCTGCCGATGCCGTCGCACAGCGTGAAAGCTGCAGCTGATGCACCCTCGCGAGCGTCGCGCTGACGTGGCCGGGCATGACCGCAGCGACGCCGTTCCCTCGGCCCGCCTGGTGGTGCTGCGCGGCCTGCGGCGAGGGCCCTGGCGGAGCCGATGTTCCCCCGTCCGCGGCGCTGGGGCGGCTTCCGGGTGCTGCCCGCCCGCGTTGAGTTCTGGCAGGAATCGACGGACGGCCTGCACGACCGTATCCGCTACCGCGGGGGTAGCGGCGGCTGGATCATCGAGCGGCCGTCGCCATAACGACCCGGCGGCCGGAGGTCCCGTTCGCGGCCGCGAGCACGGCCCTCGAGCTCCGCCGCAGCCTGGGCCCGTGCTCCGGGCAGCGTCTACAGCGACAGGTCGGCGCGCTGGTGCGTGATGCCCTCGATCTGCCCGGCCGCGTCGCTGAGCAGTTGATGAGCAAGGTCGGACAGGGCCCGCGCGGCCGCGATCTCCTCCCCGATCTGCGTGACCCCCTGGTCATCGGGGTGACGGCGGGCAAGGCCGTGGCCAGTTATGCCAATGCCGTCCCTGGCCAGCCGTGCCTCGGCCCGCGTGTTCCCGTCTTCCTCATAAAGTGAGATCTCTACCGGCCAGCTATCGACTGTCGTCATGGCCGCTCACCTTCTTCCGGATGCTGTGCTGCTGTGCTGCGGCTTGCGGTGACACCTCCATCCTCCGCTCGACGAGGATCGCGGGTGAAGGGCGTGATGTCCGCAGATCTGGCCGATATAGGTTCTGGCTTCGACAGCGCGGCGTCTTGATCACTGGTCAGCCGGGAAGCGTGTTCTCTTCGTCAAGGCCAACATTGACCTGAAGCAGGCGCAGTGCCAGGTCCGCCCGCATCCGGTCCTCGTGGTGACCTAGGTCCAGGCCGGTGAGCTGCTGGATGCGTCCCAGCCGGTACCGCAGGGTCTTGTGGTGGACGAACAGGCGCTCCGCGGCGGTCCGTTGCGAGCAGTCGGCGTCGAAGAAGGCGCGCAGGGTGCGCAGCAGCGAGCCGTCGTTCTTGCTGTCGTAGTCGATCAGCGGACCGGTCACCTCCCGGACGAACGCCTGCAGGTCCGGCGCGTCTCCGGAGCCGAGCAGCAGCCTGGCGATGCCGAGTTCCTCGTACAGGTAGATGCCGTCCCCGCCGAACCTGTGCGCCGCGGCCAGCGCGGTCTTGGCCTCATCGAAGGCGCGTGGCAGCGTGACGGGGTCCTCGTGTCCCTGGCTAACGCCCCAGGCCAGCCGGAGGTCGGACTCGACCTCCCGGGCTGAACTGCTCAGTTCGCTGACGACCTCACGCGCGACCGCACGGTCGAGGTTGACGGCGATCACCGAGATCGAGTCACCGCGCAGGCTGGCCAGCAACAGGCTCCGGTGCGTGTCGCAGCGGCGCAGGGCCCGCACCACGTCGCGGCGCACCCGGTCGGCGTGCGAGGTATCCCAGCCTCGGTCGAGGGCGAGTTCTTCGAGGTTCTCGATGCGGCAGCACAGCACGCGCAGCGAGCCGGTGAGGGACAGGCCCAGCTCGCTGGCCCGGGCCCGGGCCGCGATCCGGTGCTCCACCGATCCCTGCAGCAGGTCCCACAGCACCTGGTCCATGGCCTCGGCCCGGGCCCGGTTGGCGGCCCGCTGCCGGAACAGGGCGAGGGAGCACGCCATGGCCACCTGGCTGGTGACGACATCTATCAGCGCGGCGGCATCCTCGCCCGCCACCACGCACACGCAGCCGAGCTTGTCCCCGTCGGCGGCCACCGGCTGGACCCAGGCCGAGGCCCGGGTGCCGTCGCTCATGGTGAGCGCGGTCCGGCCCGCGCGCGTTCTCATCCGCAGCGAGTCGGGCGGGACAGCCAGCAGCGACCGGGCCGGGTAGCGGGCCAGCAGGTGGCCGTCGGAATCGTAGATCGCCACCGGGCAGCCGAGCTCGGTTCCCGCCGTGCGGACGAGCGCGCCGAGCCCGGCCCCGTCGAGCACGGTCGCCAGCAGGGCTTGCTGCAGTTGCGAGGACCGGCGCAGCATCGTCACCTGGCTCTCCAGGGCATCGCGGGTCTCTCGCAACTGGGCGACCATCTGCGCCTGCTGCTCGTAGAGTCCGGCGTTGTCGATGGCTACGGTAGCGACGTCGGCGAGGGTGACCATGCGGTGCACGTCCTGCTCGCTGAACCGGGACGGCCGCCGCCGCCACACTTCCAGAACCCCGAGGAACTCACCGCGCAGCCGCAGCGGCACGGCCAGCGCGGACTGCGTCTGCTCCTGCTCGGCCAGCGTCATGAAGTCCTGGCTGATCTGCCGATCAGATAGGTAGTCGTCCACCTTGGCGGGCTCGCCGGTGAGGAAGACCAGGCCGGCGACCCCCTGGCCGCGTTCCATCCGCAGCCGTGACGTTTCCACCACCCGGTGCCCGACGCACGACCGCATCCGCAGCTCGTCGCCCTCGCGCAGCAGCACGCCGCAGATATCGGCGTCGAGCAGATGCAGCGTGCGGTCGCTGATCGAGAGCAGCAGCTGATCCAGGTCGCGGACACAGAGCAGCTGCTCGATTACCGTGCGCAGCACGGCGGTCTCCGCGGCCTCCGCCGCCGCCTGGTCACGGGCCGCGGCCCGGTCGGCGATCAGAGAAAGCCACCGGCACGCGAATCCCAGGGCCCGCACCACCATGGGGTCCTGGCTGACTGAGAGAACGGCCACCGGACCGCAGATCCTCACCGGATCGTAGCGAGCCGGCTCTTCGCCGATCGCCGCGGCCAGGTCCGCATGCGGAAGAGGGACGATCGCAGGCTCGGAACAGGCGACTACCCGCCACTTGCCGTCATCAGCGCGTTCCGCCACGGCGATGTCCGCGGTCGCCAGATCTCGAAATCGGGTCACCAGCAGTCGGGCCGCTGATTTCAGGTCAGGTGGGTCGGCACCGAACACCTCCGCGAGACTCGCCTCGATTCCGGCAGGAGCAACCGCCAGGTCATGGTTCGCGGTTGGCTGTGACATCGTTACCTCCCCGGATCAGACCAGGACGAGGGCCTTCAAGGTCGAGCGCTGTGCCATCCGCTGATAGGCGGCGGGTACATCGTCCAGGGCGACACGCTCGGACACGATCACCGTGGGATCAACGACGCGGGCCCGCAGCAGGGCGCACAACGGCTGAGCGTCGCGCATGAAGTCGCCGATGGCGAACCGGACGGTTAGCTCGTCGAGGAAGGCCCGCTCGGCCGGCAGGGACCATGACTGCTCGGAATGCACGCCCACCGACACCACCGTGCCGCCGAGCCGGACCAGGTACAGAGCGGTGTCGAGGCCGAGCGCGCCGCCAACGGCATCCACCACCGCGTCTGCGCCGCGCCCTTCGGTCACCTCGTCGACCAGCGCCCGGGCTGAGTCCGGATCGGCCGTGAGCGCGCCGTTGGCGGCGGCGATTTGCCGGCGGTCCGCCACCGGCTCGACCACAAGCACGACCCCCGCCGAACAGGCCTGCGCGACCAGGCTGGTCAGCTGGCCCACGGGGCCGCCGCCGATCACGGCCAGCGTGTCGCCTGGCCGGTAGCCAGCGCGCTGCACGGCCGCGTACCCCGTGGCCAGCGTATCCCCGAGAAAGACGGCGGCGTCCAGCGAGACCCCGGCCGGCACGCGCCGCAGCACCACATCGGCGTGCGGCACACGGACCAGTTCGGCCTGGGCCCCGGCCAGCATCGGGCCGAACGCCGTGCCCGTGCCGAAAAACCGCCGCTCGGGACAGTGCCAGTGATCCCCGCGCAGGCACCACCAGCACCGCCCGCACGCCGTGTAGTCGGCCCCGGTCACGAGGTCCCCGGCCGAGACGGCGGTCACCGCGCCGCCGGTCTCGGTCACCTCGCCGGCGTACTCATGACCGGGGATGAACTGCTCGCCGCCGTGGCTCACCACGTGCAGGTCGGTACCGCAGATCGCGGTGCGTCGGACGCGCACGATCGCATCGCCCGGGTCCTGGATGGCCGGGTCGGGTACCGAGGCCACGCTGAGCTGATCCGGGCCGGTGACCATGATCGCCTTCACGGCGCCTGCCGGCTCATGAGGCGGCGGCCAGCACGCCGAGCCGCTCCTTGATCCGGTCGGCTGCCTGCCTGAGCTCGGCCACCTCGCCTGGCGTCAGGGCCAGCTCGACGATCTCCCGGACTCCGCCGCGGCCCAGCCGGGCCGGCAGGCCGACGTAGACGCCCTCGATGCCGTAACTGCCGTCCGCGAGCACCGCGGCGGGCAGCGTCTCGCCGCTGTCGGCGGCCATGGCCAGGACCATGCGGGCGGCCGAAGCACCGGGGGCCATGAACGCGCTGCCTTGCTTGAGCAGGCTCACGACCTCGGCACCCGAGTCCCGGGCCCGGGTCACGATCGCGGTGACGGCGGTCTCGCCGAGCACCTCGGTGAGCGGCCGTCCCGCCGCGCTGGCCTGCGACAGCGGGATCACCATCTCGTTGTCGTGGCTGCCGAGCGCCACCGCCTGGACCTGTCCCGGGCGCAGCCCGGCCGCCTGGGCCGCCAGGGCCCGGAACCGGGCCGTGTCGAGCACGCCCGCCATGCCGATCACCCGAGCGGGCGGCAAGCCGGACGCGCGCCACGCGTGCTGGGTCATCTCGTCGAGCGGGTTGGTCACCACGACCAGCACGGCAGCGGGCGCCACCTCCGCCACCCGGGCCGCGATGTCACCGACGATCGCGGCGTTGACGGCCACCAGGTCGCTGCGGCTCATCCCGGGCTGCCGCGCCCGGCCCGCCGTGATCACCACATAGTCGGCCGGTCCGGCGTCCTCGACGGTGACCATGCCGGTGATCCTGGTCCTGAACCCGGACAGGCCCGCCGTATGCGTCAGGTCCAGCGCGATCCCCGCCGCCAGCCCCTCCACCACGTCGACCAGCACGATCTCGCCGAACACGTCGGCCTCGGCCAGCCGGGCCGCCGTGATCATGCCCACGTGGCCGGCCCCCACCACCATCACGCGCCCTCCGGTCGCCGCCCGGCCGCCGGCCGCGGAACGGCTGCGTGAGGCGGGCGCACCCCGCCGGTAGAGCGCCCCCGAGACCGCCTGGTCCGGGACCGGGCCGCTGACGTTGATCGCGGACTGCGGCTTCGCGCCGAGTGGTCGCGCGCCGCCAGACGACCGCGCAGCGCCGGGCAGCCGCAGTCGGCCCGGGCCGCCGGATCCGCCCGTGACGATCTTGACGCCCAGGTCGGCGGCGCGCTCCCGGGCCAGCGGGGTCACCAGATCGCCGGGGGCGATTCGCAGTTCGCTCTGCGCCGCCTCGACTGCCTCTGCGCCCCAGACTCTCACCGCTGGTCCTCCCGGCCCTTGACCGCTTCCAGCGCCGCCACCGCGGCGTCCCGGGCCGCCTGCACCTCGCTTTCGGTTCCCGCCAGGAACATCCGGCCGAACCGTCCGACGGCCCGCAGCTCGATCACCGTGATGGACGCCGCCTTCTCCGCCTCGTTCGCGGCGATGGAAATATAGGCGGCCGGGGCGACCTCGAGCACGAGCAGGCTCTGCCCGGGCAGCAGCATGCTGCCCTTGCGCCACTTGTTCAGCAGCTGCGCCTGGTACGGGTGGACGTTGGTGATGAACTGCATCGAGGCGATGGCCGGCCTGAGCCGGTCGGCTTCGGTCAGGCCGAGCTCGTCGAGGACGGCCTGGCCGGAGGCCAGCACCTCGGCCTGCTGCTCGGAATGGATCTCGAGCAGGCCGAACTCGCGCTCGATGATCTGCAGCGCCGGGCGGACCCCGGCGGCCTTGAGCGCGATGTCCGCGGCCCGGAACACCTCGTTGCCCGGGGCCATCTCGATGTACAGCTCGGCCATGCCGGCCAGCGGCACGTCCCCGGGGCTGGTCGCGGCGATATGCGCGGCGCACTGCGGCTGCATCCGGTCGATGAACGCGTACGTCCGCAGCGTGGCCGGGCGGCTCGGAGTCGTCATGACGCGTACCTCGCGATTCCCAGCGGCGTGATCAGCAGCGCGTGCGGGTAGCTGACGGTCTCCCGGCCGAGGTAGCCGGAGATGACCTCGGCCGCGCCCGGGATCATGAGCGCGCCGCCCGCGATATGCAGCGGCAGGTCCTCGGCGTCCGCGGTCATCAGCCGGACCGATTCGGCTATCCGCTCCAGGGTGGGCACCAGATGCGGCAGCGAGCCGCGCGGGTCCGCGCGCTTGCGGCGCTCGGCCTCCTCGGTGGTGATGCCCAGCGCCCCGGCGAGCACGAGGTCGAGGTGGTGGCCGCCGCCCGGACGGTCGGCCAGGGCGACCAGACGGCCGGACCGGAAGATGCCCACCCCAGTCGATCCGCCGCCCACGTCGACGATCACGCCGTCGCTGACGCCCAGCGTGTGCTGGGCCGCGGTCACCTCGTCGGTCAGCGTTACCTTGTCGAACCCGGCCGCCTCGCAGACGAAGCGGCAGGCCCGTGCGTCCGGTTCGGCGATACACGGCGGGTAGGCGGTGGCCGCCGAGGTGAGGGCGGTAGCCAAGGCCCGTTCGGCCTCATCTCTGAGCCGCCGGACCGTCCGCTCGGCGGCGGCGAAGTCCACCACCACCCCGTCCCGCAGTGCCCCGGACGGGTAGCTGGCCACGTGGACCGGCTGGCCGGTCCCGTCCAGGACGGCCAGGACGCAGCTGGCCGTCCCGAGGTCCACCCCGGTCCGTAGTTCCCCCACGGGAACCGAACGGACCGGCTCGTCCGCCCCCGCGCCGCCCGGGGCCCCGGCCAGCAAACCAGCCGCGCGGCTCAGCAGCGCGGTCACCTGCCCGTCGCTCATCGCAGCTCCACCGGGTCGTAGACGGTGCGCCACGGCCTGATCTCGTGCGCGATCCGCTTGATGTTGATCAGGTGCAGCGGGGTCACGTTGTCGGAGCAGATCGAGCCGCTCCAGGTGCCGGTGCCGAGCTGGAAGCTCGGGTCTACCTCGGCGGAATAGCCCATCCCGCCGAACAGTGCCGGGGTGTTGATCAGGATGCGGCTGGCCGGAAGGGTGCCGAACAGCGCGATCTCGTCCGGGTCCTGGGTGTGCAGGGCCACCGTGTGGCCCTCGCCGCCGAGGGCGAGAACTTCCCGGCAGCGCTGCCAGCCGGCCGCCGAGTCGGGCACCCGGTACACCGAGAGCACCGGACCGAGGATCTCCCGGGACAGCAGGACGTCGCCGGCCACCCGCTCCAGCAAGGCCGCGAGGACCCGGGTCCCGTCCGGCACGCTGAAGCCGGCCAGCTGCGCGAGCCGGCTCGCGCCCCGGCCCACAGCATCCGGCCGCAGCCCGCCGCGCTCGTCGAACAGCACCGCGGCCAGGGCGGCCTGCTGCGCGCCCGACATCAGGTAGGCGCCCTTCTCCTCGAACCGGCCGAGGAAATCGCCGAAGACCGGTTCCGCCACCACGACGGACTGCTCGGCCACGCAGGCCGTGCCGTTGTCGAACGCCTTGGAGGTCAGGATCATCTCGGCGGTCTCGCCGACGTCCGGCGCGCTCGCGCCGACGAACGCGGGGACGTTGCCGGCGCCGACGGCGATCGTCGGCTTGCCGCAGGAGTAGGCGGCCCGGACCATGCCGGGCCCGCCTGTCGCCAGCACCAGGGCGATCTCGGGACGTTCCATCAGCTCCAGGGTGGCGGCCAGGGTGGGTGCGTCCAGGCAGGAGATCAGTCCTTCCGGGGCCCCGGCCGCGACGGCCGCCTCGGCCATCACCTCCGCCGCCCGGCGTGAGCATTTTGCCGCCCGGGGGTGCGGCGCGTGCACGATGGCGTTGCCCGCCTTGACCGCGGCCAGGCTCTTGAACAGGACGGTCGAGGTCGGGTTGGTCACCGGGATGATCCCGGCGATCACCCCCATCGGGCTGCCCACCGCGGTGACCCGGTTCGCCTCGTCGACCCACAGCACTCCGACAGCGCGCCGCTCCAGCATCCAGCTGGCCACGAACCCGGTGTTGTACCTGTTCTTGATGATCTTGTCTTCGTAGACGCCGTAACCGGTCTCGTCCACGGCCAGCCGGGCCAGTTCCTCGGCGCCCGCCGTGCCCGCCTCGGCCATCTTCCGGACGATGCGGTCGATCGCGTCCTGGTCCGCGCCCTCGAATTCGGCGAAGGCGCGGCGCGCCTGGCGCGCCTTGGCGCGGGCATCGGCCAGCGTGGCCAGGTCGTCGGCGATCACCGGCGCGGTCATCTAGCACCTCCCCTCAGGGCCCCGGGTCCGCTCAGCCCTTCGGCCTGGTCAAGACGGTGAGGACCCCTTCGGTCTCGTCGTGCGGCCGCGGGATCACGTGGACCGAGACGACCTCACCCGCCTTGCCCGCCGCGACCGCACCCGCGTCGGTGGCAGCCTTGACCGCGCCGACGTCGCCGCGGACCATGACCGTGACCAGTCCGCCGCCGATCTCCCTGTGGCCAACGATCTGGACGTTGGCCGCCTTGACCATGGCGTCGGCCGCCTCGATCGCGCCGACCAGTCCCTTGGTCTCGATCAGCCCGAGCGCTCCGCGAGGCCCCGGGCTGGCTGGCGTCGTCATATCTGTCCTCCACCTGTCGGTCACGACTTGCGGTACGTGACGTCCCCATTCCGGATCACCGAATCGGCGATCGCGACGACCGCGCTGTCCACCGGCGCGGCCTTGCTCTCGGCGCAGATCCTGGCCCCGCTGCCGCTGACCACCAGGACGAGCTCACCTTCGCCCGCCCCGACCAGGTCGATCGCGACATATACCGGGCCGCTGGTCCGCGCCGGGGTGGCGCCGGTGGCGTCCTGCAGCATCAGCAGCTTGAAGCTGCTCAGGCCGTCGTCCTTGACCGTGGCGACGACCTGACCCACCACCTTCGCCAGCCGCATGCCGTCACCTCCGCTCTGGCGACAGTACGGCGGGCCGCCAGAGGAGGGCGCTATCTGGTCAGGACAACAATGGGCGTGGTCGTTGTCCCGGCACGCACTGGCCGGGCGAGGCCGGGCGCGGCACTGTCGACATGGCGGAAAGTGCCATATGGCCCGTACTGAGAGGCGGGGCGATGATCCATCCGGAGGACGCGCAGTTCCACGAGCCGACCAGCGCGGACCCGTTGTGGGGCGAGACCAACTACTTCGGGCTTTACGTGGCCGAGGTGCCGATGAACATCGGGATCTACGCGCTGTTCCGGACCAATGTGGGCGTGGTCACCACGAACGTATCGGTCAACACCCGGAAGGTGCTGATGCCGTGGGCGGCCGACTACTGGGACGCATGGGCGCAGACCCCGATCCCCGAATCCCGGAACCTGCTCGACTACCGGCTGGCCAGCGGCCTGCACGTAGTCTGCTCCGAGCCGAACAAGGTCTGGGACGTGCACTACGACGACGGCGGGACGCTGCGGCTGGACTTCCGGTACACGGCGCTGATGGACCCCTTCGACATTCACGACCCGGAGCAGGACCCGATGGTGGCCGCGAAGGCGGCCGGCTCGGACTTCTCGTGGGGGCACGCCTACTCGGGTCACTTCGACCAGACCGGGCACTTCAAGGGAGAGCTGGAGCTGCGCGGCCGCCGCTACCCGATCGACTGCATATCCACCATGGACCACAGCTGGGGAGTCCGCCAGGAGCGGCAGCACACCACGATGAGCTGGCTGCACGCGCACTTCTCCCAGGACCTGGCTGTTCACGCCATCTTCGACTTCGACCCGGCGGGCGGCCCTGCGGCGGCCACGCCGCTGCAGCTCACCCACGGCTACGTGCTGGACGCGGGACAGGCCGTGGGTTTGAAGGCCGGTCACGGCGTGACCGACCGGTCCGACTACCACGCGCAGCGGATCCAGCTCACGGTGACCGACGCGAAGGACCGGGAGTGGGAGCTCACCGGGACCCCGCTCACCACGTTCCCCTGGCAGGCCTGGCCGGGGACCGTCGGGCACAACGTGCTGGCCCGCTGGGAGTGCCAGGGACGCACCGGATACGGCGAGGCGATGGACTTCATCGGTCTGCACGCGCTGACCGAGTACTACAGCAGGGCCTGATCATGCCGCGGCGGCCCGAGGCTTGCGCCGTGATGTTCGACCTGGACGGCACCCTGGTCCAGACGCGGCGTGCGTCGTGGGACGTGTTCCGTACGGTCAGTGACGACTTCGGGCTCGGGCTGACCGGCCCGCAGGAGTACTTCGACCTGTTCAACGGGAACATCTTCGCCTCACTCGAGGAACTGTGCCGGGACCGCGCCGACAGCGGGCAGGTCAAGAAGGCGTTCATGGACCGCCTGCGGGAGGAATACAACCCGGCCATGGTGCCCGGCATGGTCGACGTGATCCGCCGGCTGGCCGGCCACTGCACGCTCGCCGTGGTCTCCTCGAACGCCACCGAGGTGCTGCGCCGGGTGCTGGTCGGGAACGGCATCGCCTACTGCTTCTCGCACGTGTTCGGCGGCGATATGGCCCCGGACAAGGCCGCGGCCATCCAGTCCTTCCTGTCCGACACGAGCAGCCAGTACGGCCGCCGGTGCGAGGTGGCCTACGACGAGACGCCCGCCGGTACCCGCCCGGACCTGGAGACCACGGTGCTGGTGACCGACACCGCAGGAGACATCAGGGATGCCCTGGGAGTCGGCATCCGCGCGGTCGGCGTGGCCTGGGGCATGCACGGCGCCGACGAGCTGACCGACGCGGGCGCCGAGTTCGTCGCCATCTGGCCGCAAGAGCTGCCCGGGCACCTGCTCGGCGACGCGGCCACGGCCCCCGCCGGGGCCTGCGCGCTCCCTTTCCCTCCAGCCCCCGCACGCGCGAGCTGCGGCGCCGGCCAATGCCACTGTGGCTGCCAGGACCGTTCACCCCAGACAGTTCGGCTGGCGGAACCGGACCCGGTCGCCACCCGCCTGGCGGCGGCCGCCGCCATCCGGCGCGACCGCAGGCGCCAGGCCGCCCAAGCTCCCCGCACGCCAGCCCGCTCCCCCGCGTCAGCCCGCTCCCCCGCGTCAACCGGCTCCCCCGCGTCAGCCACGCAGCAGAGCGTCGTGCCCCAAGGCCATGCGGCCGCCGCGGCTGAACTACGCGACGCCGTGCGCCGGATCATCGCGTGGTCAGAGGGTCCGGGCCGATGAGCACCGACGGCGGCGGCGCCCGGCGCTGGCCGACGCGTTCAACTTCCGCGACCTCGGCGGCCCGCATCCCCACCCGGGTGCGGCCCTTTCATGAGGCCCTGCCCCTTGTCTTATGAGTGCGGATGGTGCGACCGTAGGCGACCAGATAAGTGCCCTCGGGTGGCGAGCACGGCCTTGCCGAGCGCCAAGGCGACCGGGCGGGCCTCGTGCGCCTCTACCCCGAACCGCCGGAATCCGAGCGCGTGCAGTTGCGCGACGAGCGGCTCGGTGACCGGGCCGGACAGCCGTAGCCCGACATGGCAACCGGACTGAGGACCAGCGGCCCCAGCTACCGAGGCGAGCAGTTGATGGACCGAAGGGTCCACTCCGCTGCGCGGGTCCACCGACAGCAGCCCACGCCGCACATAGTCGTCCAGCGGCTGCCGGTCGAGCAGCAGCCGGGCCGGGATACCGAAGGCCGCGGCCTGCAGCACGCGGACCTCGATCCAGGTCACGTCGCTCGTCCCGGCCAGGCTTTGGTAGTTGAACACCCCGCGCGGGCTGGACAGGTAGCCGCCCAGCCGGACGGCGCGGCCCAGCCGCCGCGCCACCCGCTCTCCGATCGCGCGCAGCTCCGCGGCCTCGCCCGGATCGGACAGGTGCCGGACCGTGAAGTGCACCTGGCCCGGCCGCCCGGCGTCCAGTTCGGCCCGGGTCAGCCCGGCCAGTTGCGCCTCGATGAGCGCCGCCGACCCGAGCGGCACCGAGAGCGCGGGATGCCGGGTGATGAGCGCGGTCTGGTGCAGCATCTCGCGGGTTTCGTCGGCGACGAAGTCGACTGCGCGTACACCGATCTCCAGCTCGCCGGCCGCGGCCAGCAACGGCGCGAAACCCGCCGCGACGGCCTTCTCCACCGCCGCCACGCTGGCCGGGCTTATCTCGGCCTGCTCGAGCAGGGTGGCGACGAGACCGTCCAGTTGCCCAGTCGCCGCCAGCACATCATCCACCGCGGTGACCAGGCCGGTCACGCCGGTGCGCCGGGCCGGATCGACGTCGTCGGGCAAGGTGACCCGGGCGAAGACCTCGGCTTGCGCGGCCTCGGTAGCGGCCCGCAGCAGCGCGTCGAGATCGCCGTTGGAGTCTGCGGGCGTCGCCTGGGCCAGCGCACCGGTGAAGATCTCGCCCGTACTCCCGTCCAGGGAGATCTCATCGCCCTCGGCCAGGACCCGTTCCCCGGCGGCCAGCGTCCGCTGTTCGGTCGATATCTGCACGTCACCGCAGCCCACCACGCATGCCTTACCGAGGGCCCGGGCGATGACCGCGGCGTGGCTGGTGGTGCCGCCGGTGGCGGTCATGATGCCTTGGGCCGCGATCATCCCGTGCAGGTCGGCCGGGCTCGTTGTGGGGCGCGCGAGTATCACGCGGCGCCCTTCGGCGGCGAGATACCTGGCCCGGTCGGGGTCAAGCACGAGGATGCCGCTGGCCTGGCCGGGGCAGGCGCCGGTGCCGGTGGCGAACAGGCGTCCGGCGCCCCGGGCCGCGTCCACCTCCGCCGGGGCGAACCCGGGCTGCTGCACCTGGCGGACCTGCTCGGCGGTCAGCATCCCGGCCGCCTTGAGCGGAGCGATGGTGCCGTCCCGGACGAAGTCGGCGGCGATCCGCACCGCCGCCCCGGCCGTCCGCTTGGCGCTGCGGACCTGCAGGAAGAACAGCCGGGAGCGTTCCACGGTGAACTCGATGTCCAGCACGTCGCCGTGCCGCTGCTCCAGGTCCGCGCAGGCGGAGCGCAGCTCGGCGTACACCGAGGGAATGGTGCCGGCCAGCACACTGATCGGATCGGGCGTCCGGATGCCGGCCACCACGTCCTCGCCCTGGCTGCTGGACAGGAACTCGCCGAACAGTTCCCGGTTACCGGTCACCGGGTTGCGGGTGAACACCACGCCGGAGCCGGAGTCCCCGCTGAGGTTGCCGAACACCATGGACTGGATGACCACGGCGGTGCCCAGGTCGTGCGGGATGTGGTGAAACTCCCGGTAGATGCGCGCCCGGCGGCTGTTCCAGGAGCGAAACACCGCCCGCACGGCTCCGGCCAACTGCTCGCCGGGATCAGAAGGAACGCTCTCCCCGGTGTCCTGCTCGAGCGCATGCTGGCAGGCGGACCACAGGGTGTCGTAGGCCTCGCCCGGGTCGTCGCCGGGGCCGACCCCCGAGGTCAGCTCGTCGGAGCCGGGATCCAGCGCGCCCAGCACGATCTCGCCGTACATCCGGTGGAAGCGAACCAGCAACTCGGCCATGAAGCGGGTGTCGCCGGTGGCGGCCGCGATGGCCAGCGCGGCCGGGCGGTTCAGTCCCAGGTTGAGGATGGTGTCCATCATTCCGGGCATGGACACCGGCGCGCCCGACCGCACCGACAGGAGCAGGGGCACCGGCCCCGCGCCGAAGCTCTTCTCCATCCGCTGCTCCAGCCCGGCTATCCGCGCGGTTATCTCCTCGCCGAGTTCGGACGGCATCGCCGATCCGGACGCGGCCAGATACTCCCGGCAGGCACGGGTGGAGATGACGAAGCCGTCCGGAACCGGCAGCCCGGCCTGGGTCATCCTGGCCAGGCCAGCGCCTTTCCCGCCGAGTAGGTCGACGTCCGCCGGGTCGGCCTCGGTGAAGGTCAGCGTGTAGCCGCCGGTCATCAGGATCGCGGCATAGAGACCCTGGCCTTCAGGCCGGGGATGAAACGCCGCTTCACCTCCCCGGGAATGTCGGTAGTAGTCGATAGTGTGTTCGCATGTCCCGATACCGGCTGCTCCCCACGCCCGCCCAGGAGGCTGTACTGCGCGGCCACTGCGCGCACGCCCGGTACGTGTGGAACCTGGCCGTGGAGCAGCATGCGCACTGGCGCCCTGGCCGGGCCGGCGCGCCCGGTTACCTGGAGCAGTGCCGGCCGCTCACCCAGGCGCGGTCGGAGCACCCTTGGCTGGCCGCGGGCTCGCAGATGGTGCAGCAGCAGGCGCTGCGGGACTTCGCCCTTG
>Ga0137378_10002060_pt1 | contig 17210 bp, 12 predicted proteins | sample SagtaG_21_FD_104813 | JGI IMG/M metagenome (GOLD analysis project Ga0137378, IMG submission 104813) | Vadose zone soil microbial communities from Sagehorn Ranch, Mendocino, California, USA - Sage2_L_60_16 metaG | ecosystem: Environmental > Terrestrial > Soil > Vadose zone | place: USA... | reverse complement strand
GGACCAAGGGACGACGACCGGCCGAGATCCTCTACGCCGAACGACCGGCGCTCCTCGTGATGAAAGGATGGGATGTCGATGAGTTCACCCCACAAACTGTCCGGTCGTAACGTGGGCCACACGGACTAGACTCCGCCCGAGTCGCGGGAGGGTCGCCCAGGGTTGCCTACGCGACGCCTGATCGGCCTCGGAGGGGGTAGCCGTGCGACGAAGAGCGCCTCATCTTTCCGTCCGGATCCTGCCAGCGAAGCGGATCGGCACGGCCATCCTGCTAACCGCGACGGCCGTCACGCTCGCGGGACCGGCCTCCGCTCAGCGGAACTCTTCCCGTAGCTCCTCCGCGGGTCCGGCCACCGCGTCCGTTACCCAGGAGTGGGTTGCCACCTTGGCGTCGAGCACGGGCGACCAAGGCGACGCCATCGTAACGAGCCCGGACGGCAGCTCGGTATTCGCGACCGGCGGCTGTTGTTCGTTGTCCGGAGACTTCGCAACCCTCGCGTACGACTCGGCGACGGGCCAACAGAGATGGTCGGCGTTCTACGACGGCCCCGCACATGGCACGGACGCCGGGATCGCGGTCGCGGTGAGTGAGGACGGGACCATGGTATTCGTGACCGGTACCAGCGCCGGGGGCAGCTCCTCGACCGACTACGACTACGCGACGGTTGCGTACGACGCGGCGACGGGGGCCCAACTCTGGGTCGCGCGATATGTGCCTCCGGTCATTGGCGTCAGCGAACCCATGGCGATCGGGGTCAGTCCAGACGGGAGCCGCGTTTTCGTCACCGGCCAGGGAAGCTCGTCAACGACCTACGACTACGCGACCCTCGCCTACGATGCTTCCACCGGAACGCAATTGTGGTTGAGGACATACAGCGGGCCGGGCAACGCAGGGGACGTCGCCTACGCCTTGGCCATCAGTCCCGACGGCGGCCTTGTCATCGTCACCGGTAGTTCATACGCGGGGGGCACGAACTCCCCGATGACGACAGTGGCCTACGACGCGTCCAACGGGGATCAGCGCTGGGTGGCCAACCCGAGTGTCCCCAGTGGCGACTACACCGGGCAATCTATGGGCACGAGTCCGGACAGCGCCCTGGTGTTCGTGAGCGGCTGGGGCCAAAGTTCAGGGGTGCTGACGGTTGCATTCGACAGCGGAACGGGGTCGCAACATTGGTTGAGCCGAACCACCTCTCTGATCGGTCGAACAGCTCTCAAGGTGAGCCCAGATGGTGCAACGGTTTACGTGGCGGCCGATGCTGTTGATTCCCTTGGGATTGGCGCTTACGCGGCCTCCGATGGAACCCAAGAGTGGCTGAACACGTCGAACCCGGGTGGGTTCAGGGGCATGGACCTAAGCCGCGACGGGTCGAGCGTCGCCGTGACGGGGTTTGTGATCGACGGGCAGTTCGACGACTACGAGGCGGCCGGCTACGATCCCGTTACCGGAGTGCTGGAATGGTCGGCCAGTTACAACGGGTCCGGGAACGCCGAGGATATGCCCCAGGCCGTCGCTGAGGCCCCCGACGGCTCGCGTGTCTACGTGACCGGCTCCACCACCGGCACAACCACCGGGCAGGACTTCACCACGGTCGCCTACGGCAATCTCGGGCCGCCGCCGGCGGTTCTTTCGCTTTCACCGCGGGCCGGGCCAGTGGCCGGAGGCACGTCGGTGACGATCACTGGGTCGAACTTCGCGTCGCCAGCCACCGTTGACTTCGGCCAAGCTCCGGCGACAAACGTGGTGGTGAATTCCGATACATTGATCACCGCTACGAGTCCAACAGCATCCATGACCGGTACCGTCGATGTTGTGGTCACAACGGGAGATGGCTCTTCGAGCACGTCGGGCGCCGACCTGTTCGCGTATGTCAACTCGTGGAAGAACCTCGGACCGTCGTCGTACTCGGGCCAGTACGGTGCTCGCGTCAGCGGGCGCGTGACAACCATCGCATCGTTTCCTCCCTATCCGCAGGCTCCAACCACGGTGTTCCTGGGGAGCGAGGGGGGCGGCGTCTGGAGGTCCGCCTCGCCTGCTGGACCGTGGAAGAGCATCAGTCAGTCCTCGCCCTCCCTCGCCGTCAACGCGATCGCTGTCGATCCCACAAATCCTCAAGTGATCTACGCTGGATCCGGGGAGGTGGAGGCGTATGCTGACGTCCCGATCGGACCCGGCATCGTGAAGACGATGAACGGGGGAACAGACTGGCAGACCCTCTCCCTCCCCGAGGGCCGAGGCTCGCCCCTGTTCGTCAACTCACTCGTGATCGATCGCAGCGACCACCTGCACGTTCTGGCCGGGACCGATCAAGGTGTGATGGTCTCGTCCGATGGGGGGAGCACCTGGTATAGCCGGGCGTACGTCGGGAACGCGACTCAAATCACTCAGGACCCCGCGACCCCTTCGAAGTTCTGGGCGGCATCCAGCGCTGGTAAGTACGGCACAGCGTGCATAGGCGATGTCTGGACGTCGACGGACGGGGGGCGGACCTGGAATGTCGTCTTCCACCCACCAACGTATCCGTCGGGCCCCTTCGACGCAGGAGTGGGCCTCGGAGTAGGGATCAACGGGATCGCCTACGCCTCGTTCACCGATTGCAGGTCAGGTCAGCCTGGCGAGATCGATAGGACCACAGATGGCGGATCGACGTGGAGCAAGATAGAGATGCCGCCACCTCCACAGTTTCCGGCCGGAGCCTTCGCGAACGTCGTCGCCGTCGATCCCACGGACCCGTGTATCGCGGTCTTCGGGAGCGTGAATCTCTATGCGACGGTGAACGGCTGCGATGCCTTGGGTGTCCACTACTCGAATATCAGTTTCAACATCGTCCACGATGACTTCCACGCATTTGCCTTCACGAGCCACGATGCGCTGTATGTGGGCAATGATGGCGGGGTCTGGTCGACGACTTGCCTGGGGGGGGCCGACCCCCTCAACCCCTGCACAGGGGCGCCATGGCAGGATCTGAACACGAACTCTCTGGGAATTGCCACATTCTTGGCTGGGCGCGCGAGCGATGCCTCCCACCTTCTCGGGGGCACGCAGGACAATGCGACGCCGGGAAAGTTCGGCAGTGGCTGGAAGGCATTCCTTTCGGGCGATGGCGGCTATTCGGCCTTCAGCCTCAACACGTCAGGGAAGCTGTCGGTTCTGTACGCGACCCAGGACCTGGACCTGTGGATGCAGATAGGGTCCTCCCAAGCTCCGGTCGGTCCATGCTCGCTCCTTCAGCACCCCCTATTTCCTCCGGCCTGCGTAGATCAGGTGGGGGGGCAGTGGTACACGCAGTTCCCAGACCCACCGGTTCTCATGAACCCTAGCTCGTCCAGAGACCTTTTGTTCGCGACCAGTACCGTCTTCGAGAGCCCTTCAAGTGGACCGGCTCTGTACGGCTGGAATGACCTCGACAGTGGAGGCATCCTGGTCGGATCGACCCCCTCGGGGTTTTGCAAGGGGTTCCTCTCTTTGTGTCCTCCATTCATCTCCGCCATGGCCGCTCAATGGGGAAGCTCGAACGCTCAGACAATCTACGTCGGCAGCAACTACGGGGTTGTCTACATGGGGACTTCATGCTCACTCGAGAGCGGATGCAGATGGACGAACATCACCGGGAACCTTCCTCAAGCGACGCCATTCACGAAGTTCGACCAGTTTCCCTGGATCTCGGCCATAGCCTTCAATCCCAACGACACGAGCGAGGTTTGGGTCACTATCGACGGTTACGGCATCTGTCCGGCGGACCCCGCGTGCGACCCTTCGGGTGGCAGTGGCCACGTGTGGCACACCACCAACGCCGGTCAGGGAGCTACGACGTGGACGGATGTGAGCGGGGCTGGGCTGGGAGATGTGCCGACGACCGGTTTGGCGCTCGATGGCAACAATCCACCCAATGTCTACATCGGAACCTCCGCCGGCGCACTCTTCTGCACGACGTGCAGCGGATCGGCCACTTCCGGCGCGTGGGTGCCAGCGGGCATCGGAGCACCCGCCGTTTGGGTGGCCGACCTCAACTTCACGAAGGACTGCGCCGATCTGGTCGCGTGGTCGTTTGGCAGAGGGGCGTGGGCGATCATTCCGCCGGTCGCTCCTCGGTCCGGGTGCAGCTGAGCGGCACGGATCGCCCACAGGGCACGTCGGGGCCGGGCCTGCCCCGGCCGCTATACTCGGTCGCGGTGACCGTGCTAGGTGGGGAGCTAGCGGTGCCCTGTACCCGCAACCCGCTCTAGCGGGGCCGATATCGCCTTCGGCCCGCACGGTCCGGGACGCCCGGGGACGGAGCGATGAACGCCGGGTCCCGCGCGACGCCAACCTGCGAACCCCGTCAGGGCCGGAAGGCAGCAGCGGTAAGCGGGCGCTGGCGGGTGCCGCGGGAGCGCCTGGCCGGAGCTACCGGCCCGGAGTGCGACCGAGTCGTGCGTTCGTCAACGGCGAGTGCACGGTCACCACCTCTTTGTCTTCGCCCCTCGCGCTCATCCCACACGGCGCCATGTCCGGCCGGCGAGCATCCAAGAGTCTTCGAGGGGGGCCGAACCCTCCCCGCCGAAGAGCAGGATCGCCCCGGCCTTGTCGTCATAGGCCATCGCGGCATCCTTTCGCTTCCGTGGCGACCCTCGTTCGAAGTGCATGGTCCAATCGGCCCCGTCCCAGGTCCACGTGCCTCCTCCCACGGCGGACAACACCACCCGGTCCCGGCCGGGGTCGGAGGCCATCGCCGCACCGGCCTCCGCGGGTGGCGAAGTTGCTGGGGTCAGCAGGCTCCAGTCGGCGCCGTCCCAGGCCCACGTGTCCCCGAGCTGCCCGAACCCGTTCTCCCCGCCGAACAGCAGGAGCCGGTTCGACACCGGGTCGAACGCCATGGCCGCCTCGCTGCGGACGGACGGTGCGGTGGGAGGAGACACCGATGTCCACGTGGACCCGTCCCAGGTCCAGGTGTCGCCGAAGTAGTCCCACCCGTACTCGGAGTTGAAGTAGGCCCCGCCGAACAGCACCACCTGGTGGGTCGCGGGGTCGTAGGCCATCGCCGGATACTGCCGTCCCGAGGGTGACGACGGAGGGGATCGTTGGGTCCACGTGGCCCCGTCCCACGTCCACGTGTCGCCCACGTCCTGATCCGGGCCCCCACCGAACAGGACCACCTCCCCGATGTGCCCGTCGAACGCCACGCCCATGGCCGAGCGAGCCCGGGGCGACGTTGCGGGGTGCTGTTCGGTCCACGCGCCCCCGTCCCACGTCCAGGTATCGCCGAAGTAGCCGGCGCCCGAGTACCCGCCGAACAGGACCCCCTCCTGCCGCCCCCGGTCGTACGCCAGGGCCGCCGCGTACCGGGCCGCCGGCGCCGTGGCCGGTGGAGTCCTTTCCGTCCAGTCGGTGCCGTCCCAGGTCCAGGTGTCGTTCAGGGTGACGGCGTCCGACGTCCCACCGAACAGGACGGCCTCGTCCCGCGCCGCGTCGAACACCATGCTCTGACCGTATCTAAACACCGGCGCCGTTGCGGGGGAGCGTTCCGTCCAGGCCGAACCGTCCCACGTCCAGGTGTCGCCGAAGTAGCCGTAGTACTCGTCGTCGCCGCCGAACAGGACGATCTGGGATCTGGCGTCGTCATAGGCCATGCCCGGGGCATACCGCGGGTCGGGCCCCGAGCCCGAGGGCGACTCGAGGGCCCAGTCCGAACCGTCCCAGCTCACCGTGTCGCCACGGGAATCGAATCCCGAGTGGCCACCGAACACCACGGTCTTGCCCAGGGCGTCGTCGTAGGCGATCCCCATGTCGCCCCGGGGAGTGGGCCGGTGCGCCGGGGTCTGCTGCGTCCACCCGGCGCCATCCCAGATCCATGTGTCCCGGACGGCCGTGCCGTAGAAGTCCCGGCAGCACCCGCCGAACAGAAGGATGTCCTGCCGTGCCGCGTCATAGGCCATCCCCGCGTAGGCCCGGCGCTTTGGCGACACCGCAGCGTCCTGCTTCGTCCAGTTCGTGCCGTCCCAGGTCCAGGTGTCGTTGAGGTCCCCGCCCGTATTGCCGCCTCCGAACAGCACGACGACACCCCGGGCCTCGTCGTAGGCCATGGCCGCTCCGGCCCGTGGCGACGGCGATGTGGCCGGGAACCGTTGCGTCCAGGCCGAGCCATCCCACGTCCACGTGTCGCCGTAGTACCCGGCCCCCGAGTCGCCGCCGAAGAGGACGACCTCCTGCCGCGCGGCGTCATACGCCATGCCGGCCGACGTGCGCGCCGGCGGCGACGACGGGCCGGACGAGCGCACTCCGTCGGCCGTGCTTGGATGCACTGGGACTGGGAGCGATGTTCCAGCAGCCTCGGCCGGAAACGCCTGGGCCGATGTGGCGAGAAGCAACGCGACTGAGAGAAGGGTTGCACCCAAGCGGGGACGATTCACGGCCACGCCGTCGTTCGCAATGGTCCCCTCCCGTGTCTGCAGCACTCGGTAGTCTAGAGGCAACGCGTCGCCGAGGGGAAGGAAATCTGCGCACGTGGCGGACGAGCCCAGCTACCAGTCGCTGTACCGGAAATACCGGCCCCAGGCCCCCGACGAGGTGGTCGGTCAGGACCATGTCATCCGTGCCCTGGTCGGCGCGGTGCGGGAGGGCCGGCTGTCGCATGCCTTCCTGTTCTGCGGCCCCCGGGGAACGGGCAAGACCTCCACGGCCCGGATCCTGGCCAAGATGGTCAACTGCGTGAACGGCCCCACGGCGGAGCCATGCGGCACCTGCGTGCAGTTGGTGGCCAACCGGGAGGGCCCCCACCTCGACGTGGTGGAGCTCGACGCGGCCTCCCACGGGGGCGTCGACGACGCCCGGGAGCTCCGCGAACGGGCCCCCACCGCCCCGGCCATGGGCAGGGAGAAGGTCTACATCCTCGACGAGGCCCAGCGTCTCTCTCGCGAGGCGTTCGACGCCCTGCTGAAGGTGTTCGAGGAGCCGCCCCTCGGGGTGAGGTTCGTCCTGGCCACGACGGAGCCCCACAAGATGCCGGCCACCATCGTCAGCCGGTGCCAGCGGTTCGACTTCCGCCGGATCTCCACCGACGTCCTGGCCGACCTGGTCGAACGCGTGGCGAAGGAAGAGGAGATCGGCATCCAGCGCCCCGCGGCGGAGCTGATCGCCCGGGTGGCCGAGGGCTCGGCTCGTGAGGCGGAGAAGCTGCTCGACCAGACCGCCCTGCTCGGGGCGGGCGAGGTGACCGAGGAGACGGTCCTGACCCTGTTGGGCGCCCCCCAGGGCGACGCGATGTTCGAGCTGGCCGACTCGGTGGCCATCGGGGACGCCAGGAGCGTGTTCGAGGTGGTCGAACGCCTGGTGCAGGAGGGCAACGACCTGCGCCACTTCACCGGCCAGGCCCTGGGCCACTTCCGGGACCTGCTCCTGGTCAGGTCGGCTCCCGGGGAGCCCGCCGTGACCGACGCCACGGCCGAGGTGCACCAGCGCCTGGCCGCCCAAGCCGCCAAGTTCACCACCGCCGAGCTGAGCCGGGTCCTGAGCCTCCTGGTGGCCGCCCAGACCGACATGCGGTGGACCACCAGCCCCAGGCTGACCCTGGAGCTGGCGCTGGTGAGGGCCACCATCCCCGAAGCCGACCCCACCCCGGCCGGCCTGGCCTCACGGATCGAACGCCTGGAGCGCCTCGCCGGCGTCCAGGCGGGCAGGTCCGAGGTGGTGGCAAGCGGGCCGGAGGGGTCCACAGCGAGGGAGGGGGGAGCGGACCGCCAGGCAGCGAAGGAACCGACCGCACCGGAAGGGCCGCCGGAGGACGCCGACGCGGCCGAGAGGAGGGCCGTCGCTGCGGAGCGTGGGGTTGGGCGGGGGCTGGCCACGCGGGGCAGCGACGGCCCGACCCATGGCCGCAGCGTGGACTCCGTGGACTCCGTGGGCGTGGCGCCTGCGGCGCACGCACCCTCGGCAGCCTCTCTCGACATCTCCGCGATCCGCCGCTCGTGGCCCCAGTTCGTGGCCCGCCTCGCCGAGCTCCGCAAGATGGTGCTCTTCGGCAGCCTGGAGTCGGTCACCCCGGCGGCCTACGACGGCCAGACCCTCGAGCTGGCCTTTCCCCCGGGCCGCCGGTTCGCCGTTCAGAAGGTCAGGTCGAAGGAGGACGAGTTCCGGGAGGTCTTCGCCGAGGTGTTCGGGGTGCAACCGGCCATCAACTGCGTGGCCCGGGAGGCCGCGGTGGATGGGCCGATGGTCGAGATCGACGACGAGCCGCCGCCGTCCCGCGACGATGCCGTAGCCCGGCTGAAGGCCGAGCTGGGCGCCGAGATCGAGGACGAGGCCTGAGGTGTACGAGGGGCCCATCCAGGACCTGATCGACGAGCTGTCCCGCCTTCCGGGCATCGGCCCCAAGTCGGCCCAGCGCCTGGCCTTCCACATCGTGAAGGCCCCGGCCGAGGACGCCCGGCGCCTGGCCGAGGCGCTCATGGGTGCCAAGGAGAAGGTGCGGTTCTGCCGGGAATGCTTCAGCGTGGCCGAAGGCGACCTGTGCCGGGTCTGCCGGGACGGCAGCCGGGACCCCGCCGTGATCTGCGTGGTCGAGGAGCCCAAGGACCAGGCCGCCATCGAGAGGGCCGGGGTGGTGAGGGGCCGCTACCACGTCCTGGGCGGAGCGATCTCGCCGCTCGAGGGCATCGGCCCCGACGATCTCCGGGTCCAGGAGCTGCTCGACCGGGTGGAGCGCAACGGCGTGCGGGAGGTCATCCTGGCCACGAACCCGAACCTGGAGGGCAACGCCACGGCGATGTACGTGGCCGCCCTCCTGAAGCCGATCGGGATCACCGTCACCCGCCTGGCCAGCGGCCTCCCGCAGGGTTCGGACCTCGAATACGCCGACGAGATGACGCTCGGCCAGGCTCTCGAGGGCCGCCGGGAGATGTAACCGGGTTACTCCCCGGGACCTCCGGGCCGGGCCGGTTCCAGCCGGGGGGATCGGGTCAAGGCTTCGCCCACGCGGCCGAGCGGGTCACGCCCGAGGAGGCCGCCGCCCCGAAGATGATCAGCGCCCCCCCCACGATCATCCCGATCTGGTTTCCGTCGAGGGAGACGAACCCCTCGTGGACGTGCCCGATCCCGTGGGCCAGCGCGCCGATCCCGATGGCCCCGGCCCCCAAGCCCACGCGGAACAGCATCTGCACCCCGCCCATGACCCGGCCCCGGATGCGGTCCTCGGCGATCTCCTGGGCCGCCGTCAGGGCGATCACGATGGCGACGGAGAACGCCATCCCGAAGGCCACCGCGGCCAGGAAGGCCAGCCACAGGAACGGCAGGACGGCCATCAGCACGAGGATGCTCCCGCACGCCGCCACGGCGACCACGAACACCTTGTCCTTCCCCCGCTTGATGACGAACCGGACGGCGGCGAGGCCCGCCCCCATCCCCAGGCCCCACAGGGCGGCCAGGAAGCCGAAGTCCGCGTCGGACCCGTGCAGCGTCTGGTGGATGTAGGCGATCCCCACCGCGAACAGCACCCCGCCCCCGAACATCGACACGATCAGCCCGGAGGCGAGCGACCGGAGCACGGGGTGGCCCATCACGTACTTCACGCCCTCCACCATCCCTTCGACCAGGTCGAGGTCCTCCTTCCGGCGTTTCTCCTGAAGCGCCAGGCCCGCGATCATGAGCGCGGAGAACACGAAGGTGGCGGCGTCGAAGAAGAACGCGAACGCCGTGGGCTTGTGCCGGAGCAGCCGAGCGAACGGGATCGCCGAGGGGACGTGGGAGACCACCAGACGGAGGCCGCTGAACAGCGCGGCCGCGATCGGAAGCGACCCGTACGAGGAGGCGAGGACCAGGCCGTTCGCCTCCGCCAGCGATCCCCGTGGGACCAAGGCAGGCACGGTGGCGTCGCGGGCGGGCAGGAAGAACAGCGAGATGCACTCGTGAACCAAGGCGATCACGTACAGCAGCCCGAGGCCGACGAAGGGGACCAGGACGATCAACGCGGCCCGGGAGAGGTCGCAGGTCACCATGATCGGCCGGCGGGGCAGCCGGTCGGCCACCACCCCGCCCACCGGCGCGGCGAACATCGGCGGGACCAGCCGCAGCACCAGCACCACCGCCACGGCGGTCTGGTTCTGGTGCGACAGGTCATAGGCGGCGACGATGAAGGCGAACGTGGCCACCCAGTCGCCCAGGGATGAGACCGCCTGCCCGGTGAGGAGGCGAACGAACCCTCGCGCCCCGAGCGCGCCCCGAAAGCCCGCTTGTGCCCCGGTCTCGGCCATGGAACCCTAGTCTCCCTGTGGTTTCCATTGTCACCGACAGCGCGGCAAACCTACCCAGCGACCTGGTGCGCGAATTCGGCATCGAGGTCGTGCCCATGTACCTCATGCTGGGGGACCGGGTCTACCGCGACGGCGTGGACCTGGCCCCGAGCGACCTGTACGAGCGGCTGGTCACCCACTCGGTGGTCGCCACCACCTCCGCCGCGCCGCCCGCGGACTTCCTGGAGGCGTACGAGCGGACCGGGCAGGACGAGATCGTCTGCGTCACCGTGAACGGGGCCATGAGCTCGGCACATCATGAGGCGGTGCTGGCCGCGGAGAGGTTCGAGGGCCGGGTGGAGGTGGTCGACTCCATGAGCGCGTCCATGGCCGAGGGGTTCGTGGCCCTGGAGGCGGCTCGCCGGGTGACGGCGGGCGGCTCGCTGGAGGAGGCGGCCCAACGGGCCCGGGAGGTGGCGCCCCGGACCCGGGTCTGCGCCGCCATCGACACGTTCGAGTTCCTGCGCCGATCCGGACGGGTCAAGAAGCTGCAGGCCTACGCGGCGACCATGCTCGACATCAAGCCGGTGTTCGGGCTGAAACTCGGGGAGGCCTCCCCGGTGGCTCGGCCCCGGACCCGGCGGCGGGCCCTGGCGAGGGTGGTCGAAGAGACCCTCCGGGAGATCGGCGGGCGACCGGTGCACCTGGCGGCGTTCCACGCGGCCGCCGAGGACGACGCCCATGCCCTCGTGTCGGCCGTGGCCGAACGGGCCGGCGTCGTGGAGCGGCATGTGGTGGCGGTCACCCCCGTCATCGGGGCCCACACGGGCCCCGGCCTGGTGGGGACGGCATTCTTCTGCGACTGACCGGCCCACGGCGTCACGAGCGGAAACGCTGGGTCACGGCCTGGCGGGGTACCCTACCGGAGGTGCACCCGGCGGCAGTCCTGTGGGTGGTGGGGGGTTACCTGGCGGGAACGTTCCCCACGACGATGCTCGTGGCCAGGGCGAAGCGCGCCAGAGGCCTGCTCGCGGCGAGCAGTCGCGGCTCCGGCGAGACCGATCCGCACATCCTGATGACCCGCCACCTCGGGGTGGGGTGGACCGCGGTGGCGGCCACCCTCGATGTGGCGAAGGCGCTGGCCTACGTCCTGGCGGCCAGGCGATGGGGCGGGCTCGAGGCGTCGTGGCTCTCGCTGGTCGGCGTGGCCGTGGTCCTGGGCCACACCTTCCCCTTCTACGCCAGTGAGATGGCGGGGCGAGGCCTGGCCGCCAGCGCGGGGGTGTATCTCGTGCTGCTCCCCGTGCAGATGGTGGTGGCTGGCCTGCTCATCGTGGCCGGCGCCGCCGCCCGCAACACCGGCGCCGCCGCGACGGCCGGCATGGCCTCCGTGCCCGTGATCGCGGCGATCCAGGGACAGCCCGGGCCGTTCGTGGCGATGGGCGTGGCCGTGTTCGCCATCCTGATGATCCGAAGGCTCGAAGGCGTGGGAGCGGTCGTTCGAACCGGCATCCCGCCGGTCAAGGCGGTGGTGTACCGCCTGCTGCTCGACTCGAGCGGCCCGCCGCAGCGCAGCCCGGGCTGGCAGGGCCGGCCGGAGGAGACCCCGCCCTCCTGAGATCCGGGCGGGCGCGCGGTACCCTCAGGCCAACCAGATGGCGGTGATCGTTCACAAGTACGGCGGCACGTCGGTGGGCGACGTGGACCGGATCCGGGCCGTGGCCGATCGCGTGGTGGAAGCGCGGCGCGGCGGCTACGACGTGGTGGTGGTGGTCTCGGCCATGGGCGACACCACCGACGACCTGATGGCCATGGCCCACGGGCTCTCGCCGGTGCCGAACCCTCGCGAGCTGGACATGCTGCTCACGGCGGGGGAGCGCATCGCGATGTCGCTCCTGGCCATCGCCATCAACGAGAAGGGGTTCGCCGCGGCTTCCTACACCGGGTCACAGGCCGGAATCATCACCGACACGGCGCACGGGCAGGCCCGTATCATCGACATCCGCCCGGGCCGGATCCGGGAGGCCCTGAACCGGGGCAATATCGTGATCGTGGCCGGGTTCCAGGGCGTGTCCACCGCCTCCGACATCACGACCCTCGGCCGGGGAGGTTCGGACACCACGGCGGTGGCCCTGGCGGCGGCCCTCGACTGCGAGTTCTGCGAGATCTACACGGACGTGCCGGGCGTGTTCACCGCCGACCCTCGGGTGGTCCCCGAGGCTCGAAAGCTCCATGCGGTCTCGTTCGAGGAGATGCTCGAGCTGGCCGCTTCGGGGGCGAAGGTCCTCCAGGCCCGTTCGGTCGAGTACGCTCGGCGCTACGGCGTTCGGGTCCACGTTCGATCCTCGTTCGCCGACGAGCCGGGCACGTGGGTGAAGGAGGAGGACGCTCGGATGGAGCAGGCCATCATCTCGGGGGTCGCCGCCGACGACTCCGAGGCGAAGATCACGCTGGAGGACGTGCCCGACCGCCCGGGCGTGGCCGCCTCGATCTTCCGGGCCCTGGCCGAGGAGGGCGTGAACGTCGACATGATCGTGCAGAACGTGTCGCACCAGGGGCGGACCGACGTGTCGTTCACGGCCCCTCGGGGCGACCTCCCCCGGATCCGCTCGACCCTGGACCGGGTTGTGGAGGAGGTCGGCGCGGTCCGCTACACGTTCGACGACGCCATCGCGAAGGTGTCGTTGGTGGGGGCGGGGATGAAGAGCCACCCCGGCGTGGCCGCCGACATGTTCGCCGCGCTGGCCGAGCAGGGGATCAACATCGAGATGATCTCGACGTCGTCCATCCGGATCTCCTGTGTGATCCGGGCGAGCGAGGCCGAACGAGCGGTGAAGGCCGTCCACGCGAAGTTCGACATCGGCGAGGAGACGGCCGCTCGCGAGGAGCACGCGTAGCCGGCCGGCTCATGTTGGGGGCGATCCTCGCTGTGGCCCCTCGTTCTTCCTACGGTTACCTAGCCCGATGGGGTCATCTTTGGGCCGAACGGTTCACATGACGGACGGAGGTGGGTAGGCTCGGAACGCCCGACGCTGAGGTTGCTGGAGCCCACCGGGCGTCCCACAGCGGTGCCGGCCCCCGGCCTCAACGTTGGATTTCTCCGCTTCCGGCGGTGGTCAGTCGGCCTTGTGCCCGACCCGCCAGCGGGCCCCCTCGCCCTTGTGGAAGCGAGGGAAGACCCATCGGAACACGCTGAGCCCCGGACGCTTGCACCAGCAGTCGGGGTCGCACGCGCACTCGTAGACGCCCGCCCGCTCGAGGGCCAGCCCGACCAAGCCCGCGGCCACGTATCCAAGCAGGATGAGCCGAGCCGCTCTCTTCATCGAAACCTCGCTCACCTCGTCGCCAGGACTGCCGCTCGCCAGGCCGAGGCCGGGCGAGCCCCAGCCGATGGTGCGGTTGCTCGGGCTGGATGTCAAGACGTTCGTTCCCGGCTCGGGGCCGATCTGCCTGCTGCCCCGGGTACGATGATCCGGATGCGAATTGCCGTGATCGGGGCGACGGGCGCCGTGGGTTCGACCATCCTCCGGATCCTCGAGGAGCGCGATTTCCCCCTCGACGAGGTGGTTCCCCTGGCCTCGCCGCGATCCGAGGGCAAACTCCTACCGTTCCGCGGCGAGCAGGTTCCCGTTCGGGTTCTGGGCGAACGCTGGTTCGACGGCATCGACATCGCCCTGGCCTCGGCGGGGGGCGCCGTGTCGAAGGAGGCCCTCCCGTCGGCGGCTGAGGCCGGGACGGTGTGCATCGACAACTCGTCGTACTTCCGGATGCGCCCCGACGTGCCGATCGTGGTCCCGGAGATCAACCCGGAGGCCGCGCGCGGTCACCGGAACCTGCTGGCGAACGGCAACTGCACCGCCATCACCGCTCTGATGCCCCTGGCGCCGCTGCATCGTGCGTTCGGCTTGCGGCTCCTGGTGACGTCGTCCTACCAGTCGGTGAGCGGCTCGGGCCAGAAGGGTGTGCGCGAGTTGGCCGAACAGATCGAGAAGCTGCACGGCCTGGAGGAGGAGCTGGGCCGTCCAGATCCGGCGGCGCTGCCGCGGGGCGAGGTGTTCGGAAGGACCATCGCGTTCAACGTGGTGCCCCGGGCGGAGCGGTTCGATCCGGAGGGGTCCGGCTACACCACCGAGGAGCTGAAGATGGGGGCCGAGATCCGAAAGGTCCTGGGGCTCCCCGAGCTGCAGGCGGTGGCCACCGCCGTCAGGGTGCCGGTGGCGGTCGGCCATGGAGTGAGCATCTACGCGCGGTTCGAACGCCCCGCCTCTCCCGAAGCTGCGCGAGAGGTGCTGGAGGCAGCGCCCGGTGTGCGCGTGGTCGACGATCCGTCAAATGACGAGTTCCCCACCCCGCTGGACGCGGCGGGGATCGACGACGTGCTGGCCGGCAGGATCCGCCAGGGTGAGGACGCACACTCGCTGGCGCTGTTCGCCGCGGGCGACAACCTTCGCAAGGGGGCCGCCCTCAACCTGGTCCAGATCGCCGAGCTGCTCTTCGCGTGAACCGCTGGGCGGATCGGCCCCAGATCGTCCGATCGTCCACCGATCAGGTTCCCGCGTACCGGGGCGCTTCGCTCATGCCGAGATACGTGAAGGCGAGCAGGCACCGGAACAGCTCGCGGAAGTCGGGCGTGTCGAATCGGAGTGTTCGGGCTCCGGCCCGCACGACGCCCGGCGCCAGGGAGCACAGGTCGGCGATGCCCGTGTTCGTCGTGTCCACCTCGAGCGCGAACGGCCCCTCCGGCCGGTAGGGCTCCAGCCCGCCCGCTCCCCGAACGACTTCTGCCGAGGCTTCCCGGATGAGCTCGCGGGCCTTCGAGGGATGGATCGAACGGGCCACGCCCCGACCCATCCCCTGCTTGACCGGAACGACGCGGAGTTCCGGCAGCCGCCGAGTCACGGTCGCGCAGACCTTGTCGTCGCCGGTGACCAGGCCCACCGGCACCCCGTCCAGGCCGGCCAGCGCGGCGTTCAGCTCCGCTTCGGTCCAGCTCTCGTCGTTCACCCTGACGTCGTACAGCACCCGCCCCGCGTAGGTGTGGTCGAGCACCGCCGCCTCCGTCCCGGCCGCGGCGTGATACCCGAGGAACAGCGCCACCCCGAACTCCGGGCCGAACCCCTGCATCATCGAGCCCGGCACCTTCGGCGAGCCCAGCACCATCTCCGCCCGCGGATCGAGCTCCTCGGCCAGCAGGTTGTACATGTCGCCGTGCGAGTCGTTCACCACGACGCCGGTGGCCCCGCCCTCGAAGGCCCCCTGCACTGCCGCGTTCGCCTCCAGGGTCATCAGGAGCCGGGAGCGTTCGAAGTCCCCGCTCCCTCGCATGACCTGCTGGAGGTGGGCGACGCCGGCCACGCCCTCCATGTCGATGGAGACGTAGACGTCCACTCGCGCGCTCGGCCCCGCCCGACGTCAGGTCTGGATGACGATCACGCCGTCGATGGCCGGGCCGCACTCGCCCGAGGTCAGGCTGTCGAACTCGATCCGGACGATTTCCCCCGGGGCCTGGACCTGGTAGTGCTTGAGGATCCACCCCATGTTGCTGGTGCTGTGGCCGGCCGAGTTGAACGTCACCGCCGCCAGGACGCCCCCACCGAACCGCACGAGCATGTGCTTGAACACCGGCCCGCACGAAGGGTTGCCGGCGAAGGCGAACACCACGTTGTAGGTGGCCCCCGGCCGCAGGATCAGGTCCTGGTACACGGTTCCGGCTTCGGTGCCGTTGAGGTCGATCGCCTGGCTGCCCGACGCCGGCTGCATGTAGGAGCGGGTCTGGTCGATCGAGCCCGACCCCACTGTCCAGCCGGTGAAGGTCGAACCCGCGTCGTAGTGCGTGAAGCTTCCCGGCACAACCGGCGATTCGAAGTTCCCGTTCTGGACCTGGTTGTGGTGGCGGGCAGGGACGCCGGCCAGCGACGTGCCCGACGACCCGGCCACCATGACCGCATTCACCGCGACGACGAGGCCCGCCGACGCCAGGCGGAAAGCCCTCGATCCCCTCATCCGGCCTCCTTCCGGTCGATCCCCCGACTCTAGTCTGGGCACGTTCGCCAGTCGAACGCCCGAGCGCCTGGCGAGAGGGCACGCGGCCCGGTTCGGAGCTATCAGAAGAAGTCGGACGTCCAGGGAACGGGGCCGGCGAAGAGCTTTCCCAGGAGCTCCAGGGCCGGGTGCGACGCGTCGACCAGGCCGACGGCCGCGGCCTGCCGTGGGGTCAGGTAGCCGCAGAACATGGCGCTCAGAGCACCCATGGGGATCGGCGAGCCCGCGGTTCCGGGCTGCACGCCGACCTGCACCTTGCCCTCCCGAGCCTCCAGCAGGAATGGCCCGCGGTTGTCGGGGAACAGCGGATCCTCCACCGCGAACGTCGCCGCGCCGGTCACGTCCGGGTAGCCGCGGGACTCCAGGGCGCTCGGCACGTCGAGGATCCGCGACATGTTTCGGAACAGCCGGGCCGACCGCACCGCCTGCTCGGGGAACAGCGCCATCAGCGGCTCGACCGGGGGCCCGTTCCATTCGAGCTCCTTGCCCACCCCTTTGAACCGCCGGAAGTGGCCGAACAGCGCCAGACCCGCTTCACGGGTGTGCGCCACCAGGTGGAAGCACGAGATCCGGTAGCCCCATTCGTCTCCGGTCAGCGCCTCCAGCGCGTAGGCGGCGTAGCCGACGGGCACCTCCTCGGAGGTCATGACAGCGCCGGAGGGTTCGACGTCGTACGCGCCGAGCACGCGCCACGGCCACCAGTCGTCGTCGACGCCCTCGGTCATGCCGTTCTCTCGCCGGGCCAGCCGTTCCCACGAAGCCCGGATGGGACCGCCTCCGGGCGGCACCTCCAACAGGGCGGACGCTGCCGGTCCGACCGGCAACGCGTCCAGCCGGGCGCGGTAGGTGGTGAGCCCGCCGGCGAATTCGAACCCCAGCCGACGGTACACCGGCACCGTCGCCGGGTACAGCGTGGCCAGGGCGTGGCCCTGCTCCCGGGACCGTTCGAGCATCCTCTGGGTGAT
>Ga0137378_10002056_pt1 | contig 17216 bp, 11 predicted proteins | sample SagtaG_21_FD_104813 | JGI IMG/M metagenome (GOLD analysis project Ga0137378, IMG submission 104813) | Vadose zone soil microbial communities from Sagehorn Ranch, Mendocino, California, USA - Sage2_L_60_16 metaG | ecosystem: Environmental > Terrestrial > Soil > Vadose zone | place: USA... | reverse complement strand
CGCTCACTCCAAGCCTGGGCGTTAGTTCGCCGACGGTAAATCAAGATGATCGATCACGATCACGTCCACCTGCCCCTTGGTCGACTCAATCTTCAGCCCAAGTTGCTCCTCAATCGCGGTAAACAGTGAAGGACCGCCCGCCTGGACTGCGCTTTCCTCGTGTCCGGGCCCGCCCCCGGGCCCGCCTCCCGGCCCACCTGGCATCGGGCCCGCCGCATCGTCCGGCGTCCATTGAAGCTTGTAGTCGTATTTGCCGGTGAGGCCCGTCTTATCGACGACAGTGTGTCCCAGTTGTGGAGAAAGCGAATGCGCGAGTATGTCCAACGTTGAGCCCTGCGATTCAATGCGGCCGGGCATCATCATCATTTTGCCGCGCATATTCATCGGCCCTTTAGGCGTCCCCGCCGTACTTGGTGGATCATCGGGGTTGGGCGCAGGCTCTACCTTCGATTCCGTGAGCCTCGGCCCTCCTTTCGCCACAACAAGCGTGTACATAGGCATCTCTCGAGTCTCGTGATGATACTTCAGATTGAAGCGTTCCTCTAGAAAAGGTATGAGCATCGCGCGTCGATCTTCAGCCTTCAACTTGTCGAGCTTCGGCGCATCTTCGGGCGCAACCTTCGCTTCGATGTCGTACCGATTGGACTGTGCCCAAGAGGGAGCGCCAATAATGCGGTCAGCTTCGAGGCCGAACGCAAAGCGCAGCAACATCTGCGCGGGAACGCCGTGAATCGAGGTACCGTCAGGAGTAAATTGCAGCATGGATCTCCCGTCGTTTGAGGAAGCGAGCTTGACGGTTGACACGTCGTATTTCGGCAGATCCCGGGGCTCTTCAGAGTTCGGCCCACCTGATTTCGACACTGGTCCCACTTGACCTCGCAATACACCGAACCCAATGGGCAGCGTAAGTACCAAGGCTGCAGCAGCGGCCAGCAACGCTCTTCGGCCGATCGTAAGCGTGACTCCGGATCGATGACTCATGATTCGAAGGATCCGCTTCTTCAAATCCGAACCAGACACTCCCGCGACGCAAGGCAACGGCGACTCGATACAGAAGGCACATACCGTGAGAATGCTCTCTGCGTACTCCTCCGGTTGCGCACTCTGCTCGATAACCCTCTCGTCGCATGCAGTTTCACGTTCCTCGTTCATCTTCGATCCCATCCAATGGACAGCGGGATGAAACCAGAACAGAACCTCCACGAGCGCGTGAACGGCCGAGATCAGGTTGTCATGACGGCGAACGTGTTCAAGCTCATGCGCTACGATTGCCGCAATTTGCAAATCATCCAGCTGTTCTGAAAGCCCGGCTGGCCACAACAGAACCGGCCGACACACTCCGAAGATTCCGGGCTCCATTGCCTTGGGCGTGATGACAATCGGGATTGGCTTGCGAGTTCGCGCCTCCGCTTCCACGCGCCGTAAAGCTCGAACCTCCCGCCCCACGTCTACCCGCACCGCATCATTGATCACTCGCCGGGCGCTCATCCATTGCAGGGTCCATCGGACAAGCATCACCAGGCAGCCGCACAGCCACAGAGTGGCGAGAAATACAAATCCTGATGAACGCATATTCGCGGAGTGCTCCAGTACGGCTGGACCTGCCGCAGACGCATTACCTGGAGCAAACGGCTGGCTGAATTCCTCGATCACCGTATAGAACGCAACGCTAACTTGAGGCTGGGCATTCGGCTTTGCCCAATGCGCTCCCAAGCTGGTCAGCAAGGCGAACGGAATTAGGAATTTGAGGGAAGCAAACATCCATATAGAAAACCGAACGCGCGCAGGGTATTTGCGAAGTGCAAGAGAGAGCAGCCAGGCAATGGCAACGAAGGCCGTCGATTGCCACAGATGGCTCACTAGAGCGGTTGTCATGCTGGCGTTCGACAAAACCAGAATTGTCATGATTTGCTCTCCTTTGATTGATTGCGCAAAAGCCGTTCCGCTTCCTTCACGTCGTCGAGTGATAACTTGCCAGTCTCGATAAGATGCGCCATTACGGGCTGACCACGTCCACCAAAGATCGCCACTATGTCGTCGATGAGACGTCTTTGCGCAGCTTCTCGAGAAATCGCCGGCGCAAACACGTGGAAGTTACCAACCTTCCTCAATCGATGAACGACACCTTTGGCTTCCATTCGATATACCGTCGTTTGGATGGTGGTGTACGCCGGCCGCTTCTTAGCGGGAAAAGCCTCCTGGATTTCACGTATGGAGCACTCGTTCTTGTCCCAGAGCGTTTCCATGATTTGGAACTCGAGCTTCGATAGCCTAGGCGGCGGCACGCTTCCTCCTACATCCGTAGTAACAAATACCACTGCCGTTTGTTTTCGTCAAGGCTTTTTGAAACCCACCGATTGCACCCTCGCACCGCCAGGTTCGGCACGTCTTGGTCGGGGACCCTACGGACAGGCCTCAGTCCGTCGGGTGATTGAGCGCCTAACCTGGGATACCGCGAATCTCCACCCGAGCGAGATTTCCTCGGTCAGGGACCTAGTTCGCCGATGGCTTGTCCACATGGTCAATCACGATCACATCGTCCGGAGCTTTCCCGGCCCAATCTTCAATCCAATCTGTTCCTGGATTGCCGTGTACAGCAAGCGCCGTCGTCATTCGCGGGCTCGACTTGGCTTATGCCATGCTCGATCCATGGAAGGCAATCATCCTCGTGGACGCGGTAGCCAGGGCAGTAGAACCGGGGGCGGTCTATCTACTTCAGCCGGCCGATGTATCGGCGGAAGCGGGCGGGATCGATCCTCATTCCATGGACCCGGTTCGCGTTCTGGCCACGGCGCGCTCGCTGGGCAAGGTGAGCGCAGAGGTTTATCGTCGGGTGTGAGCCGATGGACATGGGCGACGAAATGGAGGGCCGGATGGGGCTGTCCGATCGCGTAGCCGCGGCAATCCCGGTGGCAGTGAAGATGGTCAAGGGGCTGGCGGAGCGCGTGGCTGCCGGCGTAGCGCTCGCAAGTTAGCGAATGGAGTGAACGAAGGAGAGACAATGAAGAATCTCAGATGGATATGGGTAGCCGCAGGAGTGATCGCCGTCGGGAGCATCGCATGTTCGATAGCGCCCGATCTATACCGCTACCTGAAGATCAGATCAATGCGACGGCCGAAATCGTTCCTGGTGTGACCGCTCGCGCCGATGACTTCCCAAAAAGATGTCCGCCGCTTGTGACGAATTGGTCGCGCAACGCGATGAGCGCTTCCTCGCGCCCTCGTCATTTTGAATTGATTGTCAGTCTCGAACACCCCCGAAATATCCGTCGTACACGACCCGTCGTAAACGACGCATCATACCAGCCTCTTTGATCCGAAATAGATCCCCTCCACTCTGGAATCGGTCCATGTCCGGCAGGTCCCTGGACTGCGCCATCTTTCCATGAAACAAATTAATGTTACGAATTGCTGACACCTTTCACTATATGGAGTGAAGCAGTAAATTCCGGGTCTCAGCCGAAAGAGACATTATGCCCGGATCGGCACAATACGGCGCGCTCGTTTTTCTCCTTTCTTTTTCAATGCGGTCGTGTGTATGCTTTCTGCTATTCCCCGAGCCTCCAGTTCCGTCTGGAACTCGCTCCTCCGGTCAACCAATCTTCCCGCGGGTCGGATCATGCCGTTCCCGGCAGGACGGAAATCAGGTTGCCGCGGTTTCTGATCGCCCACGGCGACCCTTCTTGTCGTACTCAACTCTCCACGGGTCGGATCTCACTCAACCGCGATCAGCGCTTGGAAAGCTTTTATGACACCGGAATTGTGGGAACGTCTCAACCCGCTATTCATGGAAGCCGTGGAGCGGCAACCGACCGAGAGGAAGGCCTTCATCGCGGCGGTGTGTGGCGATGATGCCGAACTCCGCAATGAACTCTCCGCGCTTGTTGAGGCTCACGAAGTGCGGGACGCCGCAATCCACGACATCGACGCGATCGTCCGAAAGATCGTTACCAGCCCCGGCCATACAACCCTGGCGAGCGGAGACCTGGTTCTTGGTCGATTCAGGATCGTGCGACCTCTAGGGAGCGGCGGCATGGGCGATGTTTACGAGGCGTTCGATTCCGAGCTCTCACAAACAGTGGCCCTCAAACTTATCCGCCCGGAGATCGCCCGCAATGACGCCATCCTCGCGCGGTTCAAGAGAGAAGTTCAACTCGCCCGTCGGCTAAGCGGACCGAATATTTGCCGTATCCATGAACTCTTCGTCTTCAAAGATCCCAAGGGTTCCAACGACGGCGCGTTCCTGACCATGGAGTTCCTCGATGGCGTCACGCTAGCCGATGCTTTGAAGCATGGCTCCGTCTCCAAGGTCGACGCCGAATGGATCGCGCTTGACATCTGCACGGCACTTACAACGGTCCATGCGGCGGGTATCATCCATCGCGATTTGAAGAGCCGCAACATCATGCTTGTCAGCCGTGATGGCGGCAGACGTGCCGTGGTCATGGACTTCGGTTTGGCGCACGAACTTTCTCCGCGAGAGACTGGGGAAACAGCTCTCACTGTGCCTGGCGGCTTTCTTGGCACTCCCGAGTGCTGCGCGCCGGAGCAGTTTCAAGGGGGAGCAATTACCCCGGCAACCGATATCTACGCATTCGGGATTGTGCTCTACGAGTTGGCGACCGGAATGCATCCGTTTGCTTCACCCAATGCGCTGGGCGCTGCCGTTTTGCGCGGAAGGCGGCCCACGCCGGTTTCCTCCGTCAATCCGTCGGCGCCAAATCGCTGGGATCACGTGATCCAAAAATGTCTGGAATTCGAACCGTCGAATCGCTTCCAGTCCGTCGCCGAAGTGGCGCAGGCGCTCCGTCCCGATGCATTCCATCTTTCGAATCTGCGCCAACGCGGATCGATTCCGCTGCTCACGGCACTTACACTTGCCGCGCTGCTTACTATCGCCTGGGTCGTCCCGGCAATTCGAGAAAGAATCGAAGGGGTGGTCTTCGCCAGCCATGAAAAGCACATCGCGGTGCTGCCGTTTGACGTAAGCGATAACAACCAGGCAACCGCGCTGCTTGGGGACGGTCTCATGGACTCGCTCACCGGGCAACTCTCGAACCTCGATCGAGCCAACGACACGTTGTGGGTAATTCCCGCCAGTGAGGTCCGCCGACGCAAGGTTGGGGATCCGCGCTCTGCGCTTCGGGAGTTCGGCGCAACCATTGTCATCAAAGGGTATTTCAGCCGGCTCAACCACATCGTTCGCCTGAACCTCGAGCTGATCGACACCAGGAAGATGCGGGAGATTGGATTTGCCAGGATCGACATGCGCGAAGACGACCTGGCTGCATTACAGGATGAAGCGGTGAAGCAGCTTGGCAGGCTGATGAACATCTCCATTCCCAGTGACTCCCCCCGAGCGCATGAGGAGGGGGTTAACGGGTCATCGTATGAGAGTTACATCACAGCTCTGGGCTACCTCGAGAGATACGACAAGACCGGAAATCTCGATAAGGCGATCGCCTCACTGAGCGATGCAGTGAGAGCGTCACCACGCTTCACCTCCGCATTAGAAGCGTTAGGGCGTGCCTACACGCTCAAGTATAGGCTCGAAGGCAATCCCGATTCACTCAACATAGCTCGTGAATTCCTCCATCGAGCCGTCGCGCTGGAAGATCATCTTCCCTCGCTGCACGCAGCATTGGCCAAGTTGCACACGATTCAAGGAAAGTACGATTTGGCTGCCAAAGAATTTCAACTCGTCATCCGTTTGGACCCGCGGAATGTGGGGGCGCTGACCGGACTGGCAGAGTTGTACAGGAAGACCGGAAAACTGCCGGACGCAGAAAAAGCCTACATTGAAGCAGCCAGGATAAGACCGGACGATTGGCAAGGATACAACCTCCTCGGAAATTTTTATGACGCCATTGGTCGACATAGTGACGCTATCGCTCAATTCCAGCATGCCCTCACCTTGACTCCGGACAACGCATACGTTTACTCCAACCTGGCCGGCGCATATCTGAATTCCAGCGACCACGGACTGTTTTCCGAAGCCGAAAGAGCTTTGAAAAAGTCGATCTCCTTGAATCCGAGTTACAACGCCTATGCAAGCCTGGGAAGTCTCTACGCAATGCAACAGCGCTTCAGGGAATCCGCGGATGCCACTGAGAGGGCTCTGCAAATGAACGATGAGGACTATGAAGTCTGGAATAACCTGGTCCTTGCTTATGAAGCGCTTGGAGACGAAGTGAAGGCATCGGCTGCACGTAAGCGCACGATCAGCCTGACTGAGAGAGCTCTCACGGTGAATCCGAAGAACGCTGAAGGGCATTCGATGCTCGCTTCGCTCCTCGCCCAGAGTCATGTCCGCGACGGAGTTCTGACAAACATTCGCGATGCCGTCGCCCTGGCTCCCAAGGATCAGAGCGTCCTTGAAGAAGTGGCTGATGCTTATGAATGCCTCGGCGAGCGAAGGCTCGCGATCAAATATCTGCAGGCTGCGTTGCGAAACGGCTTGCCACCGGTCCTGATCGATACCGACATCTATCTTCACAAGGTTTCAATCGATCCACAATTTCACCGCCCGTGAAACAAACCAAATTTGAAGCGCCAAAGCACTCGTGAAAGGAGAAAGACGATGTCGATTAAGCCGATTCCCATTCCCGGATCAAGCATTGTAGGCGGCCCCCAGGAAACAACCGTGGGGGTCAACACGGCTATTGAACTCGCGTTCACCGCAGAAGGCGTCTTCTGGCGCGACCCGAATGGCAACACCTTTACGGGGAAACTCTTTCAAGGGTTCGCTGATAAGGGAGATGGATTTGTCAATTTCACCCCCGAGATTCCCGTAGATGTGTTTTGGCGATTCTTACCCTCGGACGGATCGCCTGAGACTACCGGAAGGATCATCGTTCGTGACGATGTCTACGATGAAGATTCGGTGAACAGCGAGGAGGAAGTTCAGACCTAGCCAGTTTCGTGATCGAATCACGCGAGTGGGGCCCACATGCCTCGTCACAAGGGGCATGCAGGTTTATGTGTGCCTTTTGATTGCCCAGCATCCATCGAATGATTCGGTGGATTGCGAAACACGGTCGCTCGCGTGATCTTCGTGCCTCTTCAACTCTCAAACGGAGCGTGCTGGCCGGCCTTTGGTTGCGACAGCTGCCCATACACCCATGCCCGCGCCATCATCCCACTCCATCTGCCAATAATCACCGCTGTTCTTAGGAGCACCGGTGCCTTAGAATGACCGCACATGACACATACCCCCACTTTGCCGTCACTCATTTATTCCGATCCAGGCGGAGAGCACCTCATCCCGCTGGAGCGTGCCTCGACGTCGATTGGCCGCTCCCTCGATCAGGATCTGGTGCTGGCCGAGAGCTATGTGTCACGCCACCATGCTTCAATACACCGGGTAAATAGCCACTACGAACTGGTCGACGAAAAGAGCTCGCATGGCACCTACCTGAATGGAGCGCGTGTGAATTCGGTGCGCTTGAATTCCGGTGACATCCTGCAGTTCGGTTCGCCCACCGCTCCGGCATATCGGTTCCAGAATCAGCCCATCACGAAGGCCGCCCCCACCGAGTCGTTGACGGTCAGTCTGCTCCGCGCCTTCTCCTCCTTTGCGCCTGCCTTGAAAGAGGAACACTCCGGCGCGCACCAGATGGAGCAGCTGAGCTTCCTCATTAACTCGGCACGCAGGCTCAATGCGGTGGGAGCCATCGATGACATCCTGCGCGTGCTGCTTGAGTCGTGCATCAAACTCACCGGAGTCGAGCGCGGATTCGTATTCCTCTGCGAAAACGGAGAGATGCATCTTGCGTTGGGGTTGCGCGGTGATGGCGGCGCCGTTCAGGAGGACTCGACGATCTCACGGCGCGCCATGCAAAAAGCCGTCGAGAGCGAATCGAGGTTCTGGGTAAGTGACACGCTCGCCGACGACAGCACCTCCGCATGGGCCAGCGTCGTGGCTAACTCAATTCGTGCCATTTACTGCATTCCGCTGCGAAAGCATACTCCGGCGTCTCAACCCAATCGCCTTCTGGGATTGCTCTATCTTGATAGCCAGATTGGACCGGGGCACTTGACCGAGATCGATCACCAGGTGCTGGAGATGGTTTCAGTGGAAGCAGCCACTCTCCTCGAAAACGCGCTCATGGCCCAGGCCGAGTTGAAAGCGAGGCTTGCCTCCGAGGAGCTCGCGGTCGCAGCCAGGATTCACGCCAACCTCATGTCAATCAAGCTTCCCACCGTCTCCTTCGCCTCACTCGAAGCCAGGACTCTGCCCTGCCGCGCCATTGGCGGCGACTTCTTTGATGCGGTCGCGGTGGACAACTGTATCTGTGCCGTAGTTGCCGATGTCTCCGGCAAAGGAGTAGCCGCATCGATCGTGGCCGCTACCCTGCAAGGGATCATTCACGCCCAGCTTCTTGCCCGCCAGGAACTCTGCGAGTTAGCCGCCGTGGTAAACCAGTTCCTTTGCGATCGCGGCGTGGGAAAATACGCAACCATGATCCTCCTTAAGATCTGGCCGGGCGGAAAGGTCGAATATCTCAACTGCGGTCACATCCCTCCAGTGGTCGTAACTCCATCGGGAACAAGCCGGCTCGAGGAAAGCAATCTTGTCGTCGGACTTATCCCCGGAATCCAATACAAGCCGGGCTTCTGCGCGTTGTCCCCCGGCGACCGAATCTTGCTGTTTACCGACGGCATCACCGAAGCGGAAAACCCCCGCGGCGAACAATTTGGCGAAACGGAATTGGAATCGATCCTTCACCGCGGCCTTGACCAGATCCTTCATCGCCTCTCGAAATTCCAGGGTCAGCAGGAAAGCCAGGACGACTGCACACTTTGCGAGCTGATCTATCGCGGTTCCGACCAACCGATGCACTGACGTCCCGCGAGCCGTTCATTTTCGAACAGTGATTCTCAGTTTCGAACAAAGTCGACACTCGGCTCCCGGCCGCGTGCATCTATCTCGTTTCAAATGATCATGCTCAGTCAGGCCGGTTGGCCGTTCACTTGCCCCAAAATTCTCGCGCAGCTCTCTGCGCGGAGGCCGACATGCACGCTTTGCTTCAGGATCTGCAGTACGCGTTTCGCCAGCTGCGCAAGACGCCGGGGTTCACCATGACCGTGCTCCTGACGCTCGCTCTCGGCATCGGTGCCAATGCTGCCATCTTCACCCTGGTGAACTCGGTCCTGTTGCGAAAGCTCCCCGTTGCAGATCCCGCCACCCTGATTCGGATCGGCGAAAACAACGATTGCTGCGTCAATTCAGGATTCAATGACAAGGGCGATTACTCCCTCTTTTCTACTGATACGTATCAGCACTTGAAAAAGGACCTGCCGGAGTTCGCAGATCTCGCCGCCATGGAATCCGGTTTCAGCTATCGGCCCATCGTTTTGCGCCGCGAGGGCGAGCAGACGGAGGCACGGTCGGTTATGGGCGAGTTCGTCTCCGGCAACTACTTTCATACCTTCGGGCTTCAACCCAGCACGGGCCGGCTCCTGATCGATTCAGACGATGTGCAAGGCGCTCCCGTTGCCGCGGTCATAAGCTATGAATCCTGGCAGCATGGGTACGCGGGCGATCCCTCCATCGTGGGCAGCACATTCCGCGTCAATACCAAGCCTGTGACCATTGTCGGCATCGCGCCGCAAGGCTTCTACGGGGATCGGCTCACGACCACGCCACCCGAGCTCTACCTTCCCATCGAGTCCATGGCCTCGCTGGCCAATGCCCCCTACGTGCACGATCCCGAAACCGACTGGCTCTACCTTATCGGTCGCATCAAGCCTGGTGTAGCACTTGGTCCGCTGCAACAGAAGATCAGCGGAATGCTTCGCCAGAGATACGCAACCAGGAAGGCTCTGTCCACCGAGTTCGGCAAACCCTTCGTGGCAAAGACGCACGTCGTGCTCACCCCAGGAGGCGCGGGTATCCGGCAACTGCAGGAGGAGTACACATCGCATCTTCGTCTGCTCATGTGGATCTCCGCCCTCGTATTGCTCATTGCCTGCGCCAACATCGCCAACCTCCTGCTGGTGCGCGGCATGAGTCGCCGCACCGAGATGTCGGTACGCACGGCGCTGGGGGCGCCGCGCAGCAGAATCGTGCGCCAGCTTTTGACTGAGAGCCTCTTGCTGTCGGGAATGGGCGGACTCGCAGGGCTCATCGTGGCCTACGCCGGCGCGCACATGCTGCTGATGCTCGCCTTCCCGGGAACGCAGAACGTTCCCATCGGAGCTAGTCCGTCGCCACTCGTAATCGCCTTCGCATTTGGGCTATCGCTCGTCACAGGCGTCCTATTCGGCGTAGCCCCGGCGTGGATCGCCGCGCGGGCACACCCTGCCGACGCCCTGCGTACCGGAACGCGCACCACCGCCTCCTGGGCGTCGCTGTTGCAGCGCTCGCTCGTGGTGCTGCAAGCCGCATTGTCGTTGGTGTTGTTGGTCGGCGCGGGTCTCTTCTCGCAGAGTCTCAACAAGCTGCAGAGCACCGATATGAAGCTCGACTCCGCAAACCGCTATATCATTCATTTCAACCCGCAGGCTGCCGGATACGCTACCACCCAGGTTGAGGCGCTCTACCGAACCATCGCGGAGCGGCTCCATGCGTTGCCCGGCATCGTCAACGTCGGCATCTCCACCTACACTCCGATGGAAGACAACAACTGGAGCAACAGCGTTCAAATCCAGGGTCAGACCGACCTGCATAAGAACGCCTCGTTCGTGAAAGCCAATGCCGAATACTTCGGCTCTGTTGGAACATACGTGGTGATGGGACGCGGTTTCCTCCCGCAGGACACCTCATCCGCCCCGCCCGTGGCCGTGGTGAATCGCATCTTCGTGAAAACCTTTTTCAAGGACGGCGAGAATCCTATCGGCCACCGCCTTGGACCGCCTGGACCCGCATCGGCCGGGGACTTTGAGATTGTCGGCGTAGTGGACGACACCACCTACACTGCCGTCCAATGGAAAGATCACGGCATGTATTTCATTCCCATGGTGCAGCGCTTCGCCAGCGACAAGCACCCGATCGAGAACGACGGCTCGCTCTATGCCGGAGCAATCGTGCTTCAGACCGAACGCCCCATGAACGACATGGAGAAGCTCGCGCGGTCGACCCTCGCCGGCATCAATCCCAATTTGACTGTGGTTAAGTTTCAAACCTTCGACCAGCAGATCGCCGATCGCTTTACCGACGAGCGCATGATTGCGCGGCTCACCATGCTCTTTGGCGGGTTGGCGTTGCTGCTTGCTTCCATCGGACTCTACGGAGTGACCGCTTACGGCGTGGTGCGACGCACATCCGAAATCGGCATCCGCATGGCGCTCGGCGCCGAGCGCATCCGCGTGATCGCCATGGTGATGCGAGGAGCCATGATCCAGGCCATCATCGGACTCGTGATTGGAATCCCAGTCGCGCTGCTTTGCGTGCGCTTCGTAAAGGCGCAGCTATATCAAATCACCAGCGTCAACCCGGTCGTGTTGATAGGCGCAATTGTCACGCTGGCATTCGCCGCCGTAGTCGCGGGCATCATCCCAGCGCGACGCGCCGCTTCCATCGATCCAGTGAAGGCTCTCCGCATTGAATGACTGGAGAGCCCGACCTTCAAGCCTCACTGTTCGATGTTCCCGTAGATCCAGTTCTCATCCGCCGAACTTAGGCGGTAATGCAGCAGCATGCTGTCCCCATCCACCCATTTCGCGCTCGCGGCACTATAAGTCGCAAGAACCACCAACACCTCGGCCCAGTTATCTCCAAAGCTGGCGCTCCCGCTAGATAGGCTGGATATGGGTACAACTGCTTCGACCCGTCCGGTTGCCGGATCCCATTGCGGCGGAGTTACCCAGCCAACTGTCTGATCGGCCACCCAGGCTCCGCCGGACACACTCCAATGTTGATAGGCATCCGAGTCGCTGTGCCGCTCCACCATGAAGTTCATGGATCGCCGCAGCGGCGCGCCAGATAGTCCGAGACTCGTACTCGCAGAACTTCTATTTCCGAAATCCTGGCTATAAACCCGCAATGCGAAAGCCGGTTGCTCTTTGTACTTCGAGAATGTTCCCGCAACATTGTCAACGCGCAGATAGAGGTTCGCACTATCGTTGGTGATATACACTCGCTTGATCTGGCACACCGCCGATGAACCCGATGCAGTCTGCGGGCCGACGAAATAGGGCAAATTGCTCCACTGTCCCCAGTCGTTTGCCGTTGTAAAACTCACGCCAATGCTCTTCCACGCGCCAGCGTTGTAAATCGGCGGAATGACTCCCAGTGAATACTGCCCTTCGTAGATCAACGCCGCCAGGATAAATGCCGATGCCGTCAACGGTTCGCACATCGAGCTGACCAGCGGCTGCATCGTTACATTCGAAACCGCCTCGCCCGGCGGCATGTAACCACGTCCGAAGATACTCGCGCACCACTGCAATCGAGCCAGCGCAGCCGGCAGTTGTCCTGACAAAATCTCATACACCGCAACCCACACGCTCATCTGCGGCCACGAGGGTTCCGGTCCAAGTGCCTCGTTGCCTCCCGGGCTCCACGCCCCGGTGTAATAGAACATATCGCCGAGATACCGGCACAGCCCGTAATTCTGTTTGGTCAGCGTGCTCACCACCTTCGTAACATGGTTAGCCGCGCGTCCTGACTCGTGATCGACCGCACCAAGCGCAATCAGCATATTCGACGAGGAATCGAGAAGCGGCTGGACGCTGTTATCGGCGTTCACAGCGCGGTTGTAATAAGCCGCGGGATTCCACATTCCCGGCGGATTCCATGTGGACGGCCGTTGCATCGCCGTCATGATCGACCCCGCACCGCCCGCGTACCATTCAGCCAGCACCGTATCCCCGACTGCCTCCGCAAGGCAAGCCGTGGCATACAGGCCTGTAACATACCAGGCCTGCGTGTAGGTATTGTGCTCAAGGCCCATGGACTCTTCTTCCCAAATGCTGAAGTCAGATTGACCGAATCCGTTCGGCTGAATGTTATTCACAATCCAGTCGGCGGCTCTCTTCACGTTCGGCCATAGATCGCTCAAGAACTGCGCATCGCCTGTCAGCGCATGATGTCGATAGACCCCGTAGATAAATGCGCCAATCGAGTCATACTCCGGCTCGACGAACGGAACATAAGTGCTGTCCCACATGCTGTAAGTCGTCTTCCAGCTGCCGTCGCTTCCCTGCACCGCGGCAAGCCAGCGCCAATGGGCCTCAGCCTCGGCATGGTGACCGCTCGCATCCAGCGCAATCGATGTAACGGCGCTGTCCCGCACCCAGTCCTTGTATCCATAAGCAAACGGATTGGTCGTCGCGCAGAACGCGCCACTGACAGGATTCTGCACATTCTTGATGACGAGCAACGCGCGGTCGAAGATCTGATTAATCGCATCATCGGCGAAATGCACACGCCTGCCGCTGCTGCCATTCGTCAGCCACGCGTTCCACGCCGCGGCGGTGGCGTTAAACCACCCATCTCCTGTCGATGCACGGGCCGCCGCGATCGCCGCATTGGCAGCGGCTTGCGTTTCGCAAACGCCAATGTAGAAGTAGATAGAAACAACGGAGCCAGCTCCCACTGGTACCCGGTTGTTGAAAGCAAGATCGACATTTGGAGCCGTGAGATCGCCGTTCCTCATCAGCGTTCCATTAGCGTCGAAGCTGTACCAGCCCGCCACCGTCGGGCTCGAAGGCGACGTGACGGATTCGTCGCCGGCCTGATATCCGTCCACCGACTGCAACGCTCCAAGCACGACGAACAATTGGCCTGACGCCGTCATGTCGGCGATAAGTGCGTTGTTAGCGGCGTCATACCACGCATGCACATTCTTGCTCATATCCACGTTATTCAGATGGACCTGGTCGAGCACGTTGAATGTCACGCTTGCCGCGGTCGGATTGTTCAGCGTGTAGCGAACAACAAAGAACGGCTGATTCGGCGGTGCCGCAAACGACCGGGACACTTTCACGCCCGACTGTAGCGGTGCTCCGTTGTAACTGAGATAGTTGGTGGTAAGTATCCCCGCATCGGCAGCTCCGCTTTCAAACCACGCCTCCGCATCGAACTTCCATGCGCTCGTGTACTTGATGTTGTTGGTCTCGTCGTGGAAGAAGCCCGTGTAGTCGACTATCTGATTCACACCGCGTCGCGAGAGAGACGACGGCAGGTAGTGAAGCTCGCCGAGCCGCGGTCCTTCCCCGGAAGGGTCGAGTTGCGTGAGCTTCCCCCCCTCCCAGATTCCAACCATGTTCTTTGAATTCGAAAGATAAAGCGCACGCGTCGAGGTATTCGAAGGATTCGTGGGATTCGTGGGATTCATCGGTGACCTTCCGCTGTCGAGCTGGAGTTGGCCCGGTTCACCCCAATCCGCAATCAGCTCGTGTCACACGCACATCGGCGAATTGCGTCGATCGGTTTTAGGGAAAGAAAGAGGGTAAGAGGGTTTTGACAACACAACGCAAGGGAAGACCATTGGACCTGTGCGGTTCTACTGGCCCAACTATTCACCTCTACGTTCCACGAAAGCCTGGTTGATGTCAACTCTTCTTTCGCGGCGATTGGTAAGTCGATCTTTCGTGCGAGGTCGGCCAACGATTGCCGCCCATGACCGCGTGGCGATCAATATTAAAGCGTGGTGACAATGCGTACGAAGCTAGTCGCATTTACCTCAGTCGACGACCGCGCTCCCCGTTCAGTCCTCACTTCGACATTCCTTGCTCTATTGCGGATTACGAAAACAAATGTTCTCGCCATCAAGCTGATATTCGGCCGAGCAGAAGTCGCCGCCGCAAATCATCGGCTCGCCGCCGCAAAGCTGCCGGCGCGTGATAAGCCCCATGGTGCCGCAACGCGGGCACGACATGACGGCTACGTAAGGGTTCTGGGCATGTCCAAGCGAGGTCTGGTTTTCAAGGACGAAGACCGTGCCCGGATCCATTCTTTCGGGAATCCATTCTTCCAGGAATTGCAAATCGGCTGACATCCTGCCCTCCAGTGGTTGAGATGCACCTAAGCCTGTATAGCGTCCCTGTGCGGTGTTTACGCCATCGGGCTCCGTTGTACAGCAACTGCTGGTTGCAAGGTTCAACCCTGAGATTGGGCTCCTCGGGGTCGACTTCAGTGTTGCCCGTTCACTTCCATCCGTCAATCGGAATCGCGGTAGGCCCGTGCTCGAACTGGTTCCCCTCATCCAATAGACGCATTCACGCTTATTTTGATACCCGCGCCACTGCGCTGGTTTGCGTACCTGTTACTCCATCGATTCCGCGATAGATCTCTTCGTTGCGCAGAATCGCCTGCACGTACTCCCGTGTTTGAGTAAATGGAATCGACTCCACAAATTCGTCGATGCCGTGATAAGGACCTGCCGATTGCCAATCCACCACGCGCGAATCACCCGCGTTGTAAGCTGCCAGCGCATATTCCTGCACGCCGCCAAAGTGATCGATCATCTGCCGCAGGTACTTCGTCCCCAGTCGAATGTTGATCTCCGGATTCAGCAGTTGGAATGTCTGAAAATTCGCAATTCCCTCCTGCCGCGCCAGAGACTTCCCCACCGACGGCTCAATCTGCATCAGCCCATACGCGTTCGCATACGAAATCGCCGAAGGGTTGAACTCCGACTCCTGCCGAATCAACGAAGCCACTAAATATGGATCGAGCCCGTTCTTTGCCGACTCCGCCTTGATGGTGTCCCACCACGGCTCTGGGAAGAGAATCCGCCAATACGCCAGCGGAATCGAGTTGATCGGCGCCGACGCCGCATACGGCAGCGCGCGCTTCAGCGCCTTCATCGCGCGATACGTCTCGCCGAACGATGCATAGATTTGCGCCTCGGCCAGCGCGCCCCACGACTCCGAGTCCGGATCCGCCGCTAGCTCTTGCCCGATGTAATCGTTCAGCCCCGCGTTCGCAATCAGCCGCGCCTTCGCAATGTGCGGGCTGTCTGCCGGAAACGTGTCCGTCAAATGCGGAATCGGCGGCGCCTTGAATCCTTCAATCTCCGTCTGCGATACGGTCATAGGCTGCCCCAGAGCAGACAACCGCTGCCGCGCCATCTGCGCATAGAAGTAGTGCTGATAACGCGACACCACGGTGCGATAGTTTGCCGCTGCCTGCGCCGGTTGGTGATCCTGCAGCTCGAACAACCGTCCGCGCCAGTACAGGGCCGCCGCACTCTCCGTCGCCGTCGGGTAGAGCCGTATCTGCTCGTCGAACATCCGCGACGCATCCGGATACAGCCCCTGCCGATAGCTCAGCCATCCCGCCCGCCAGTGCGCCGCCGCCGCATTCTTGCTCGAAGAAAAATGGGTCGCAAGATAGCTGTAGTAGTTCACCGCCTTCGGATAATCCCGCCTCAACATGAACATGTTGCCGCTGGAGAACAGGGCCTCGGCAAGCCACTGGCTCTGCGGGAAACGCTGCTCCAGCTCGTCGACCAACCGCTGTTGCTCGCCGTCGTTTTCGTGATTGCGGGCCAGCTCCATCAGCAGATACAGCCGTCGTGCGCCAGTATCGTCATTCGTATCGGCCAGCGCTCGCGCTTCCCCATCGGTCAGCCGCCTCAGCTTCAGATCGCAGGCCGCCGCAGCCACCGCAAAGCCGTTGCGCGCATTCACATCCAGCGTCGCATTGCGCGCCAGCGCGTGATATTGGTCCGCGGCCAGGTTGTAGCGTTCCGCGTTGTAATACGCATCACCGAGGCTGCGCAGCTCCACCGGCGTCAGGTTGCTCTCCGCGCCCATCGCCGTCAGCCGTGCCCGCGCTGTTTCCGCCTCGGGCGATAGCGGATGGCTCAACAGCAGGTGCTTGAACAGCCGCTCCGCTTCCGCGTTCTGCTGAATCGCAAATGCGATCTTCGCCGCCGTCAGCTCGTAATTCGGCATGTCCTGCGCCACATCGGCAATGGGCAGCAACACGCGCTGGGCCGCCGTCGCATCGCCCTGGGCCAGCAGCACGTTGGCCTCAAGCTCCGGGGCCTCAACGTCAAACACGGTGTCCGGATACCGCGCATTGAATCCCTTCAGCAGCGCCTCCGCCGCCGTCTCATTCCCTGCCGCGTGCTGGGACTCCGCCGCCAGGTAGTCGGCATAGTCGCCCAGCTCTTCGCTATGCGACTTCACCTGCCGCAGCGCCGCAATCGCATCCGGGTATCGCTTGTCGATCTGATACGCGCGCCACAGCGACAAATACGCCGCCGCCGCCGCATCGCCGGTATGATGCTGCGCATAGCTCGTTACGCCCGCATACGCTG
>Ga0137378_10002042_pt1 | contig 17281 bp, 18 predicted proteins | sample SagtaG_21_FD_104813 | JGI IMG/M metagenome (GOLD analysis project Ga0137378, IMG submission 104813) | Vadose zone soil microbial communities from Sagehorn Ranch, Mendocino, California, USA - Sage2_L_60_16 metaG | ecosystem: Environmental > Terrestrial > Soil > Vadose zone | place: USA... | reverse complement strand
TCGTAGATGGGTCACAGGGATAACCTCCTTGTGACCCTTAATTTATCTGGGTCTAACAACCACGGCTGTCGACCTCACCCACGCGGCAGCGTCCGCCGCGCCAGCGGCTTCGTTCTGACGGGCTAACCGGAAACTACCTATCCAGGGGGCCAGGCCAGCAGGCGGCCACCGAGGAGATGCACGTGGAGATGAAAGACCGACTGGCCGGCGCCGGGGCCGACGTTGAGGACGGTGCGGTATCCCTGTTCGATGTTGCGCTGGCGAGCGACGTGGGCGGCGGCGAGGTGGCAGCGACCGATGAGTTCGGCGTCGGCGGCCTGAGCTTCTTTCAGTCCAGCAAAATGTTTCTTCGGAATGATGAGAATGTGCGTGGGGGCTTGCGGATCGATGTCTTCGAAGGCGAAGACGCAGTCGTCCTCGTAAACTTTTTTGGTGGGAATTTCGCCGCGGAGGATGCGGCAGAAGAGGCAGTTGGCGGTAGCGTCAGTCATGGGGAGATGTGGTTGCAATCAGCCGATAAGAACCATAGCACCTGGCACGGGAGGATGTCAGCAGGAGCGGTATCCGCGAGGTTCGTGGGTTCTTTCAGGCGTCCTTACCGGACGCTGTTTGGTTTTGGTTCCGGTAACCCGCCAGTGGGACTGGCGGGCTATTTTCAGTTGCCCCTCCGGGGCGCTCCCGCGGGCGCTCGTCCGAAACGAGAGCGCGGGCGGGGGCGCCCGCGCCACATAGACCTAGTCGAGGCGCACCAGGAAGACTGCGCCTTCGGGGGTTTGGGTTTCGGCGGCGAGTTTCTGGGCGCGGTCGCGGTCGTCGTCGAGGACGCGGATGCGGATCCACCAGTCTCCGGCAGGACTGTTGAAGCATAGGATTTTCGCCGTTCGATAGCGGCGCTTGAGATGATCCGCGAGTTTGGTGGCGGCGGGTTCGTGGGGAAATCCGCCGATTTGAACGGCCCATTTTCCGGAGGCACCCGCGGCCGCGGCGGCGGACTGCATCAATTCGACTTTCACTTCCGCGACGCCGGGCTTCCAGACGTCGAGCTTTTGGGCGGCGGCGAGGGAGAGATCGAGGACACGTCCGGGAATGAATGGGCCGCGGTCAGTAATGCGAACGAGCGCGGCGTGTCCCGTCTTGACGTTGGTGACGCGCACGATTGAGCCGAGCGGATAGGTGCGGTGGGCAGCCGTCATGGCGTGCATGTTGTAGACTTCGCCATTCGATCCACGGCGGTTGTGGTAGGGGGGACCGTACCAGCTGGCCAGTCCGGTCTCGGTGGCGATGGGCTTGGCGCCGGCGGGGAGGGTGGGCTCGGCGAGGTCGGCGGCTTCAGTTTCTTCGTCAGGCTTGGCGGGAAGAGGATTCTCTTTTGTGGCTGGGCGCTTTGCGCGCGGTTGGGGGGGAGGAGGCTCAGTAGTTGAAGCCGGCGGTGGAGGCGGGGGGACGTTCACCTGCGCTTTGGGATGGCCGCAGCCGCTGAGAAGAAGAATCGCAATGAGAACTAGCAGGAGCATGGCGATGACGACGAAGCGGCGCAGAGTCGTCCCTGCAAATCGAGTATCCGACTGCGCTATTTCGGCGGATGGTGGTGCTGCTCCATGTAGTCGGCGAATTCGGTGAGCTTTCGTGAGGCCACGCGCAGGGCTTTGGTGGAGTGCGTGCGCACCGCTGGGACGACCTCGTCGTTGAGATACTTGATGAATTCGGGAATCTCTTTTTCCAGGCGCTCGGCAGCGTCGCCGATGGTTTGGCTGACGCGTGCCGAAGCGTCTTCCACCTTGCGGTCGAAGTCGTTCATGGTGCTCCTTGCGATGACTTGGCGTGAATGGACTCACGCTGGGTTGCGGCTGCCAGGCAGGGCTATTATTTCGTGCCCGGAAGGGTGGGGTCAATGGAGGGCGACGGAATTCGATGGTTCGCCCGGATCGGGCGCGGACGCGTGGATGGAGTTCTTCCCTGCCGTAAAATGCTGGCTCTAGCAATGAATCCCATGGAATCTAGATCGCACCCCAAGTTGCGTGAGCAAACGTTTCGCACGCGACTGCTGGCGTGGTATGACGCGCATGCGCGCGACTTGCCGTGGCGCGAGAGCCGGGATCCATACCGGGTGTGGTTGTCGGAGATCATGCTGCAGCAGACGCGGGTGGCGGCGGTGATTGCGCATTATCACGAGTTTCTCCGGCGGTTTCCGACGGTGGAGAAGCTGGCGCGGGCGCGGGAGGCCTCAGTGCTGGCGGCGTGGAGTGGCCTCGGATACTACCGGCGGGCGCGCATGCTGCATGCGGCGGCCAAGGTGGTAGTGAGGGAACTGGGTGGGAAGTTTCCTTCGACCGCTGAGGGCTTGCTGGAGCTGCCTGGCGTGGGGCGGTATACGGCGGCGGCGATTGCTAGCATTGCGTTTGGTAAGGCCGTGGCGGTGGTTGACGGAAATGTGGAGCGGGTGTTGCAGCGTTTTTCCGGCCGGCGGTTGGCTGGCGAAGATTTTTGGCGGGCTGCTGAGGAATGGCTGGATCGTGGGCGTCCGGGCGATTTTAATCAGGCGATGATGGAACTGGGGGCGACGGTGTGTACGCCGCGGGCGCCGGCGTGTCTGACTTGTCCGGTGGTGGAGTTGTGCGCGACGCGCGGGGAGATCGCGGGTGCGTCGAAGGCGGCGCGGCAGAAGAAGCGGGAGATTCATTACGCGCTGGATTGCCGCGATGATGCAGTGTTTCTGGTGCAGCGGGCGCGAGATGCGCGGCTGATGGCCGGGATGTGGGAGTTGCCGGAGATTCCCGCGGGGGCTAAAGCCCGGCTCAATGGGGCGGGTGAGATCGCAGCGCTGAAAGCGCTGCGCCAGCCAAAGGCAAGAGTCGGGGACAATCGGGAGGCCTGCTTCACGCTCAAACATTCGATCACTGTGACGGATTACACCGTACGCGTTTGGCGGCATAACGTGCCCGAAGGCCTTCCGGGCAAGAGGGTCGCTCTTTCCGGGCTGCCGAGGCTGGCACTGACCGGAGTCACCCGCAAGATTCTGCGCCACGCAGGCCTGATGATGGCGGGCAACCTGCAATCCGATCGCACATCCACTAGACTGTCTCCATGAGATCGCAGTCGCTCACTGCGTTGATTTCGCTCTGCATCCTCACTTCGCTGCACGGGTCTGCCCAAGATGCCGCCAGCGCTAAGACGCCGCAGACTGGCGTTGTCTTAGTCAAGCTGTCGCCGCCGGTTTATTCTCCGCTGCGCGACAAGCGCGGATCATGGGGGACGTGAAGGTGCAAGTCTCGATCCACAAAGATGGAAGCGTTGAATCGGCTGAGGTGGTTAGCTGGCATCCCATGCTGAAACAGGCGGCTTTGGAGAGCGCGCAAAAGTCGCAGTTCGAATGCAACGGATGCGCCGAAGGGACAACATCGATAGAAATGACATATACATTCGCCGTGGACATAGCAAAGCTCGATCCCGATCGTTGCTGCTGCTCACACCCAAGGCGGGAGCGACCCGCGGAAACTCAGTTTAGCCAACTCGGGAATCACGTAGCGGTAACGGTCGATCCGGGGTTCGTATGCATGTGTCCGGATGAATGTACTGCAAGGTGGGCAGAGGAACATTCGCATTACCGGTCTCTCAAATGCCTCTATTTGTGGAAGTGCGGCTTTCGTCAGATATACATCCAATGATGTCCTTGGGGCGAAGCCCGGTTCACGTTTATTCATCCGAAGCGCGGGTCGGGTCATCCAAACATTTAGGATCCACCGCTTGCAAGAACGAGGCCGAACAATGACAGCACTAGTTACGGGCACGAAGGCCCCCGAGTTCGAGTTGAGGACTTTGGATGGGAAACCGTTTTCGCTAAATGACGAACTGGCGCATGGGCCGGTGGTGCTGGTGTTTTTCAAGGTGTCGTGTCCGACTTGCCAGTATGCGCTGCCGTTTTTCGAGCGGCTGCACAAGGCTTACCGGGGCAAGAGAATCTCTCTGGTGGGCGTTTCGCAGAACGGCGCCAAAGACACGGCCACGTTTAATAAGGAATTCGGGATCACGTTCCCCACGCTGCTCGATGACACCCACTCTTACCCCGTCTCGAATGCCTACGGGCTGACCAATGTCCCTACGATCTTCTGGATCGCGCAGGATGGCGAGATCGAAGTCTCGAGCGTGGCGTGGGTCAAGGCAGATTTTGAAGAGATCAATCGCAGGATGGCGGAGGCGGGAAAGATTACACCGGCGGCGATGTTCAAGCCGGGAGAAGATGTGCGGGATTTCCGCGCGGGTTGAGGGTCGAAGAATTAGCCGCCGGTCCGGCGGATGAACAGAGAGCCGAGCTTCGCTCGGCGGACGGGCGAAGGCGCCCGTCCCCACACGAACCTCCCCACACAAGCCGTCGCCACACAAACCTCTATACCAAGGTTCGGGTATGCCAGGTTCCGGGAGTGGGTGCACTCTCGTGCAGCGGGCTCCCGCACTTCTCGTACAACGGTGACGCGGGCCTCCTTTACAATTCTTTGCAGAACTTCAAAAAACAGTCTTCCAGCTAGTGTGCAGCTTCGTTGGGGGAGCCCTATCAATGCAAGGAAAGCTGAGAATTATTTCGGCGGGTCTGATCGTGTGCACCGGTCTGCTCGCTTGGGCGGACGGCGGCGCCAGTGGTTCGAAGGGGGCGAAGACTGCTCCTTCGATCAAGCTGCCGGGTACCGCGTTTGTGGCGCTGGAGACGATCACGCCGGAGCACATTCGCTGGCACGTCCGCTATTTATCGCACGATCTGCTGGAAGGGCGCGGGACGGGGCAGCGCGGGGGTGACATCGCGGCGGAATACATCGCCACTCAGTTTGCCGAATACGGGCTGAAGCCGGCAGGAGACCACGGGACCTACATGCAGAAAGTTCCGCTGGTCGGGATCACGACGCTGCCCGAGACCAAGTTTTCCCTGGTGCCGAAGCAGGGCGAGACCATGAATCTGAAGCCACTCGACGAGTATGTCGCCTACGACCAGACGCAGCAGGCGCAGTCGGACGTGGATGCGGACATTGTTTTTGTGGGATATGGGATTGAGGCGCCGGAGTACGGCTGGGACGATTACAAAGGGCTGGACGTGCATGGCAAAGTCCTGCTGATGCTGGTGAATGAGCCGGCTTCGGACGATCCCAAATTTTTCAAGGGCAAGGCGCTGACCTACTACGGACGCTGGACTTACAAGTATGAAGAGGCGGCGCGCAAGGGCGCGGTGGGAGTGATTCTGGTCCACCAGGCACAGATGGCGAGTTATCCGTGGGAAGTGGTGCGGAACTCGAATTCGGGGGAAAAATCGTCACTGAAGCTGGAGGGTCCGGCGCTGAAAGTGGCTTCTTGGATTCATCTGGATGTGGCGTCGAGGCTGGCTTCGGCCTCCGGGATGAATCTGGAAAAGATGTTGAAGGAGGCGCAGACGCGGGATTTTCGTCCGGTGAATCTGGGGGCGCGGTTGAAGGCTCACATGGTGAGCAGGGTTCGGAATTTCGAATCGAACAATGTGTTGGCGATCCTGCCGGGTGCGGATCGCAAGTCGGCCGACGAGGCAGTGATCTATACGGCGCACTACGACCATTTCGGGATCCGCGCGGACATGCCCGGGGACAACATTTTCAACGGGGCCGACGATAACGCCACGGGATGCGGAATTCTGTTGGAGCTGGCACGGGCCTTCGGGACGGCGGCGCAGCGGCCCCGGCGGTCCATTCTGTTTGCCGCGGTTACTGCCGAGGAGCAGGGGCTACTGGGATCGGAATATCTGGGGAAGCACCCGCCGGTGCCGGCGGAAAAGATCACACTGGATTTGAATTATGACGATGTGAAGCCGCTGGGAGCGCCGGAGGAAGTGGAAGTATCCGGGGCGGAGCGGACGACTTTTTATCCGGCGGTTGAGGCGACGGCGAAGGAGTTCCGGCTGGCAATTCGTGCGGATGCGCGGCCTGAGGCGGGACACTTCTACCGCTCCGACCACTTCAGCCTGGCGCGAGTGGGCATTCCGTCCTTTTCGATCAACGAAGGGATGAAGTACAAGGGGCACAGCGAGGCCTGGGGACTCGAGCGGGAGCACGAGTACGTGGAGAAGCGCTATCACCAACCCAGTGATGAGTACCATCCAGAGATGGATTTTGTGGGGGATTCGGCGATGGCGCGGTTTGGATTCGCTCTGGGATGGGAAGCCGCGAGTCTGCCTAAGCGGATTGAATGGCTGAAGGGCGATGAGTTCGAGGCGGCGCGGGCAAAGAGCGGCGGCCAGTAATTAGTGGTTAGCGGTCAGCAAGCACTGTCTGCATCAAGAGGTTGGCAAGCCTACCGCAGTGGCGAGCTTGGCCTGCCGCTCATCAAACGTCCAGAAAGCCTCGGCTCCGAACTCGAGGGCTGAAGCAACATGCAGGCTGTCTAAGGTGCGAATGCCAAGCTTGGGTCCATGCTTGCGCGCTAGTTCTGTGCAGGTCTTCCAAATTGCTTCCGGCAAGTCAGCCTCAAGCCACAGGCCGTCTCCGTAATCGCGCTCCCATTCATCGCTTGCCTGCCGCGCCTCGTGTAGCGAAATTTCTTTCCGGAACACATGTTGCGATACGGCATGCGTCCACTCCGCAACGTGCAGGGGAGTGAGCCAGATCTGTGGCTTTGATGCCATGCGCTGCGCTGTCACGGCCGAGTGACGATCAGGCAAATAGAGCGAGACGAAGAAGCTGGTATCGGCGTAGGTGCTCAAAAGCGGCCGCGCTCTTCGATCAGCAGGTCGGCCCCCGGCAGAATTCGCTTTCCAAAAATCCTCTGCCGACGGCCGGCAAAGTCTGGCCAATGTTCGGGGCTCGTGTGTGGTTGGGCGGCGGGCACGATGCGGGCGATCACTTCCCGGCGGTCACGCAGCTCCACCGTCTTTCCTGAGCGTAACCAGGCCTTGAGGCGACGGGTGTCCCGCAATTCGCGGATGTTGACGGATGGCATGATTCTCATTGTGCCACAAATATGTGGCACAATACAAGGTCAGGTCCGCTGCCTTGGTTGATCGGCGAGAATCGACTCGCAAGGTGCTCCTTCGCCCGAGCCGAACAGAATCAGATGGTTAAGCCAGTAACCTAGGTAACTTTAGCGCCTCTCCGGTGCGTGCTAATCTCGACATGTCCGTTTGAAATCAGCGACTTCCGAATACTTCTGATCTAGCATGCCGAGAATTCCTATTTTTCGTCTAGGCGGAGCGCCGGAGAAACCGGCGCTGCCGAATCTGGCTGCTTCGACGCCCTTTGTCTCGCTCGAGGGACTCTCGGTCGGGGTCGATAACCTGCGGCACGATGTGGTGCTCAGTCCGAAATTTGTGGAGTTGGGGCGGGCGCAGCTTGCGCGGTTGATCGCGCGGCATGGCGACCTGGAAGGGTTGCTTTCGGCGGAGATAACGCGATCGACGCAGGGCCCATCGTGGATGACGCATCAGGCGGCAAAGACGGCCCGGCCGAAGAACGATACCGGCGGGTGGAAATCGGCGCTCGCCGAGCTGCAGGTCGGCTCGCTCAATCGAGCCAAAAAGGAATTCAAAATATCAGTGGATCTGCTGGCGCGGCTGGCGGTCACGAAATTTCTGCGCACCGAAATGAACCTGCAGTTCTCGCAGGTGCTGGAGCGCTGCCGCGTGCTGCTGAAGAGCTACGACAACATGCGGCAGGAAAAGGCGCATGAGTACCGCGAACGACTGGCGACGTTCCAGGTACGGAAGAGGACCATCCTGCGCAAGACTGGGCAGGAAATCTTTGAGACCTTGCGCGAGGTGGAGAAGAGCACGCTGGCGCGCACACGGCGGTCGCTGTTTGGGGAAGAGACCAGCGGCGGAAGCTATTTTACGTATCCGCTGTTTCTGAACCGGCTGCTGTTTTCAGAAGATGGGCGCGACGACCACCTGTGCGCCGAGCATTACGTGATGCTGGGAAATTGGGACCGCGACCCCGATCGCTATGGCCGGATACGGGAAGTGGCCTCGGTCTTTCTGCGCTCGCAATATGGCGAGGAAGTGAGCGCGGATACTCTCGACTCGTGGATGAACGTCCCGGAAAATGCGCGGAAACTGGTGGGCACAGGGACGCCGGAAGACTCCGGCGAGGGACTGGCACAGCAGGAGCGCCTCGCGGCGTGGGTACGGCTGTTGGAGGACGAGCGCGTCATGGAAAACGTGATCGCCTCGTATCACGTCGTGCCGCTGCTGAGCGAGTATGCGCCGCGGATTAACGCGCAGCAACTGAAGAACGCGCTCATCGACCGGACGGAGTGCGACCGGGTCGAACGCATGATTCAGGAGCATGGCAAGCTCTCGCCGAACAGTTTATATACGGCGGTGGCCAAGGTCGCCAGCTGCCGCGGGGCTGAGCGAGCGAAGGTGGCGGCGCGATTCCTGGGAGATTTCTTCCATTATCACCGCGATCTGCGCCGCCTGGAGATTCTGAACGCGGCTCTGGATTCCGTGAACCTTGTGAGCAACGAGCGCTTGCAGGAACTGTCGCGGGTGAATGGAACTCTTTATGAATTTCTGCTTCCCGAAGAACAGGGGCAGACGGACTCGGAACGTGTGCTGCGCCACGTGGTCCTTAAAGCCGATGTGCGCGACTCGACGCGGCTGACGCGCACGATGATGGAGAAGGGGCTGAATCCGGCATCGTACTTCAGTCTGAATTTTTACGATCCGGTGAACAAACTGCTGGAGAAGTATGGCGCGCAGAAAGTCTTTCTGGAAGGCGATGCCATCATTCTGGCCATCCTGGAGCGCGAAGGCGAGCCTGGACTGGCAGTGAGCCGCATGTGCGTGCTGGCGCGGGAGATCATCGAGATCGTGCGCGGGTATAACGAACTGATGCAGCGATCGGGCATGCCGGGGCTGGAGTTGGGTGTCGGCATCACGGCTCAAGAGTCGGCGCCGCTGTACCTGATGGATGGCGAACATCAGATCATGATTTCGGAAGCGCTGAACGAAAGCGACCGCCTGTCTTCGTGCAATAAGAGGGCGCGCAAAGTCATGGAGCCCCAGGCGGGGCCGTTCCACGTGTACGCGTTTCAGGCGGAGGAACTGGACGAAAATGGCAATCCCGAAGACGTGATTCTGAGCTTCAACCTTGGCGGCATTCGCATGAACGAAATGGCCTTCCGCAAGCTGGAGAAAGAGATTACGCTCGAGCCGCTTAAGGTGAAGCTGCCTGCGTCGCTGGCGTCGGATAAAGGGGAGTATCGGCTCTTCAGCGCCACGGTTCCGGTGGATCGGGACATCTTTCGCAAGATAGTAGTGCGCGAGAGCCGCATTCCACGGATCGATCCCGCGGACTTTTCGGTCAAGGGATGGACTGAGCGCTCGTACTACGAGGTCTGCACCGATCCCGCGATTTATGCGGCGCTGGAGAAGCGGAAGGGAGCGGCAAGATAAGTTCCACGCGGGAATAGCGCCCACACCGGCTCGCGAATGCATATACTGAGGCCGCTTCAGCCTCAATCGTACTGTCATCCTGACACGACGAAGAGATCCAACGAAAGCTTAGAAGTTCGTCCCCACACGCGCCGGACGGAACGGAATGCGGAACGTCGCTTCGACGTCGACTGGCGAGCCGTTTTTCATGGCGGGCTGGAATTGCCATTGCGCTACCGCCTGGCTGGCAAATTGGTCGAGACGGTCGTCGACGCCGCGCAGGACGCGCACGTTGCCGACCGTGCCGTCGGCGTGGATGATCGCGTAGAGAATCACTGTCCCGGCAACGTTCTCGCGCATGAGTTGCAGAGGGTACGCGGGATCGACCTTGCGCGTGGCAGCGGGCTGGGAGAGATCGGCCGGCGGCGTGGTCGAGTCATGATTACTTGAATCATGATTGTTTGATTCGTGATTGAGTTCCGCGAAGTGGATCACCCAACTGCCGCCGGCGGAATTCAGGTTCGGCATGTTGAGGGTGACGGAATAGAACTTGCGGTTGCCGAAAACTTCCCGTTCGGCTTCCGACAACCTGGTTGCGCTTTCGGGTTGCATAGGTCGCGACGGGGCGCTGGTCACGCGGGGTGGACGCACGCTCGCCATGAGGTTCGGGTTGACTGAGTTGGAGGAGGATTGGTTGGGATCGCCCGCAACGGGCGATGCTTTCGACGGCGCACTTCCAATGTAGAGTCCCGCCGGCACATCACCGGTTCCCTTCCGCGAGGATCCACCTGTATTTTCTTTGCTGCTGCTGTTGGCACCGGTTCCGGCGGTGGCGCCGGCAGAGTTGACACCGGGCGAGCCAGTCGCTCCGGGATGTCCTTCTGGCGAAGCGGCGAAAGTGCCGCGACGGTTGCCGGGTGGAGGATTGGGTGGAGCGCCCACGGCGGGATGCAGGCTCAGCGCTATGATACGGCCACGCGCTCCAAAAGACTCCCCAGAAGATCCGGAGGCGGAAACCAACGGGGGTGGAGCTACAACATTCGCAGCGCCTCCGACGCCGGGGGCGGATCGGGATTCGAAATCAGCGCGCTGTTCGCTGACCGGAAGTTGCGGCGCAGGGGCGATCACGGCACTCCGCCCAATGTTCAAATCGCCGAGCGGACGAGCGGATGCGGCATCGACGCTGGGCGGAGGCGCGACCACGGATGTTTGCAGCGTGGGCGAATTCCGATTCGCGAGATGGGATGCGTCGGGCGGCGGAGACACGACCGAATTTTCCATCCGGGGCGCGATGCGGGTAATCTCGGCGGCGGGCGTCAGCGGCACCGGAGGGATCGCAAGGCGCGGCTTCGCAATGTTGTTAAATATTTTCTCCGACCACGCCACGATATTGGGCAGCGCAACGTCGCGGTTCAGCTTGACGTTGGGCGGCGTGACGATGGTCTGCGAGCGGTTATCGGCTTCGCGGGGAAGAGAAATGATCGGCTGGCGAGAGAATTCTGGGTCGGCCTTTGCGGGCTGCGCGGTGCGTGCGCTGCGAGTATCGAGTGGAGGAAGGTATTCCGAGGGCTGGTAATAGATCACCTGGGCGTGATCAAAGGCCGGCCTCGGTACCACTCGCGGTTGGAGTGCGAAGAAGCGGGTGAATCCAATCAGCAGCCCGAATGCGATGACGTGATAGGCGCCGGATTGAGCGAAGCGGCCCCATGGGAGCGCGTGTCTCACGAATACATCAGACCAGAACGGCGCTGGAGAAGAGCGAAGTTCGAGCGGCGGGAGCCTGTTCGGAAAGACGAAGTCGCGCAGGTTGCCGAAAAAGACGCGCCGCCACGAAGGCAACTCGACCAGTAGTCGCAGATCGGGCGCGGGCTGCGGTATTTCGCCGAGAGGCACGGTTGCGGTCATCTCACCCATATCTTCTTATCTTCTTATCTTCTTTTCTTTAATCTTTTACCCATAGTAGATGCGGAAACAGGAGTTGGGATAGCCGGGAGGACATCAGTCGGGTTGGAATTTCACGTCCGACGGGAACCGTTGCGCTCTGTCTACCTGTTCCCCGCAAGTCCCATACAGAAAGAGCGTTTATAATCATGTGTTTCGGCACCACGCCGCAATCCTCACTGTTAAGGACACACTTTGCTCGATTTCTTGGGAGACTTACGACGGACTCATATGTGCGGGAACCTGCGCCCTTCTGACGCGGGCAAAAAGGCCGTGCTCATGGGGTGGGTCAACCGGCGGCGCGATCTGGGCAACCTCATTTTTATTGACTTGCGCGACCGCACCGGCGTGACCCAGGTTGTGCTCAATCGCGAACTGGACGTCGCGGCGCACGACAAGGCGAGCGCGGTGCGGAACGAATACATCATCGCCGTGATCGGCACAGTGAAAGGCCGCGACGCCGATACGGTGAACAAGAACATTCCCACGGGCGAGGTCGAGCTGGTCGCCCACGAGATTCGCATTCTCAACGAGTCGAAGCTGCCGCCGTTTTTGCCGTCGGACACGGCGCTAACCAATGAAGAGACGCGCCTGAAGTATCGCTATATCGATCTGCGGCGCGATGTGATGCAGTTCAACATCGAAACGCGGCACAAGGTGGCGAAGGCGATCCGCGACTATCTTTCGGCGCAGGGATTTTTCGAGATTGAAACGCCGTTCATGACGCGGTCGACGCCGGAAGGCGCGCGCGATTATCTGGTGCCGAGCCGCGTGCAGCCGGGGACATTTTATGCGCTGCCGCAGTCGCCGCAGTTGTTCAAACAGATTCTGATGATCTCGGGGTTCGATAGATATTTTCAGATCGTCCGCTGCTTCCGCGATGAGGACCTGCGCGCCGACCGCCAGCCGGAATTTACCCAGATTGATCTGGAGATGTCGTATCCGCAGGCAGAGCGCGTGTGGGAAGTGGTCGAAGGATTTCTGACGGCGGCGTTCCAAGCGGCGGGCAGCGCGATCAAGACGCCGTTTCCGCGCATGGATTACGATGAGGCCATCCGGCTGTATGGCATCGACAAGCCGGATTTGCGGCTGCCCGAGTTTACCGACATGCGGGACTGTTTTACTGCGGAGAATCTGCAGGAACTGGCGGTCAACGCGAACCTGCCCGTGATTGCCATCCGCACACCCAAGGTCGGCGAGCTTTCACGCAAGGAGCGCGACGATATCAAGCCCATGTTCCACGCCAAGGGTGGGGCGAAGATTTTCGAAGACTTCAAGCGCATCGGCAACAAGTTTCCCGAGGCGGCGGCCGCGATCGCAAAGAAAACCGGGATGGAGGAAGGCGATCTGATCGTGCTCGTGGCCGGATCGGCGCAGGCCGGGCCGCAGACGGCAATGCCCGCACACCGCAAAGTCACGCCAGCGGAACTGGCGATTTATGCGTCGGCGGGATTGCTGCGGCTGGCGCTGGCGCAGAAATATTCCGAGCGGCACGGCATTTTCAAGAAGAGTGGTGACCCGGCGAAGGATTTTCGGTTCTTGTGGGTCACGAATTTTCCCATGTTCGAATGGGATGAGGGCGAGAAGCAGTGGATGGCGGCGCATCATCCGTTCACTTCGCCGCATGATGAAGATATGAGTTTGCTGGAGGCGGGCGTGGAGTCGGTGAACGATCCGCAATCGCCGCTGAGTGCGGTGCGCGCGCTGGCTTACGACGTGGTACTCAACGGAACGGAGTTGGGCTCGGGATCGATTCGTATTCACCGCCAGGATATACAGCGAAAAATCTTCCGCGCACTGGGGATGACGGAGGAGGAAGCGAAATCGCGCTTCGGATTCTTTCTGGAGGCGCTGGAGTACGGGACCCCTCCGCATGGCGGGATTGCGCTGGGGCTCGATCGTATCGTGATGATTCTTGCTGGAGCCGAGAGTCTGCGCGAGGTAATTCCCTTCCCGAAGACGGCGCGCGCTGTGGATTTGATGGTTGACGCGCCAACGCCAGTGAGCGAGCGGCAGTTGAGGGAGTTGGGAATCGCGGTGAAGAAGTAAAGCCGTTTCCTGTATAGCCGCTCTATCGCAGCGCTGGAAGCGCTGCGCCACCCAAAAGCATTTTCTGAAGAAGATCGTCGTGAATTGAAACCACCTAAGCCCGCCTATGCTAGTCTGCCTGCTATGGCAGACCGCTCTTCGACCAAGCCCAAGAGAGCCGCGAAACCTCCGGCTAAAACTTCCATAAAATCCTCGCGTCAAGCTGGTGCAAAATCTCCACTTCTCGCAAAGAACGGGAGAAATGGGGCACCCGCCGTGGGCGCTCGCCCTGCCGCGGCTGGCAAACATTTCCTCAGCGACAAAGTCGGGCATTTTACCGAGTCTGTCATTCGTGAAATGACGCGGCAAGCCATGCTGCATGGGGCGGTGAATCTGGCGCAGGGGTTTCCGGACTTCCCGGCTCCGGCGGAGATTAAACGGGCCGCGCAGCATGCGGTTGCGGCCGACGTGAACCAGTACGCGATCACCTGGGGCGCGAAGAACCTGCGGAATGCGATCGCGCGGCAGATGGGCGTGTGGCAGGGCATCACCGTGGATCCCGAAAAAGAAATCACGGTCTGCTGCGGGTCGACCGAGGCGATGATCTCGACTCTGCTGGCGGTGTGCAACGCCGGCGATGAGGTTGTGATCTTCGAGCCGTTCTACGAGAACTACGGGCCGGATTCTGTGTTGAGCGGAGCGAAACCGAAGTTTGTGAAGCTGCGTCCGCCCGCAACTGATGGCGGCGAGTGGACGTTTGAAGAAAAGGAACTGCGTCGCGCCTTTGACAAGCATACCAAGGCGATCATTCTCAACACGCCGAATAATCCGACTGGCAAGGTGTTCACCCGCCGCGAACTAGAGTTGATTCGCGATCTGTGCATCGAGTTCGATGTGCTGGCAATCACGGACGAGATTTACGAACACATTCTCTACGAAGGAACCGAACATATTTCGATGGTGTCTCTCGAGGGGATGCGCGAGCGGACAGTGACCATCAACGGCATGTCGAAGACGTACAGTGTTACGGGATGGCGAGTGGGATGGGCGGTCGCGCCGGAGAAGATCACCAATGCGATCCGCAAGGTGCATGATTTCCTGACCGTGGGCGCGCCGGCGCCGCTGCAGGAGGCCGGGGCCGCGGCGTTAAGCTTGCCCGCAGAGTATTACGCGAAACTGGCCGAGGGATACCGCCTGCGGCGTGACCGCCTCATGCCGGCCCTGACAGCGGCCGGGTTCAAATGTTTTCGTCCGCGCGGCGCGTACTACGTAATGACCGACATTTCCGCGTTCGGGTTTAAAGATGATGTTTCGTTTGCGAAATATCTGGTGCAGGAGATTGGTGTGGCGAGCGTGCCGGGATCGAGTTTCTATCGGAATCTGCGGGACGGCGCGAGGCAGGTACGGTTCGCATTCTGCAAGAAGCCGGAGACGCTGGATGAAGCGGGCCGCAGGCTGGCGAAGTTGGGGCGGTGATTTTCCGCCACGGCCCTCAGGGGCTAAAGCCCGCGTCATTATATGGGCTCTAGCGGCACCGCTGAAGCCGCGCCCTTCCCAAGACCATTTGTGAGACACCTTTAGCCCAACTTCAATTTATTTGAGCTCTACTTCGTGATTACGCCGCAGGCGACGCGGTCTCCTGAATTGCCCGACGGGTCAGTCTTGTAGTCGTCGGCTTTAGCGTGAACCACGATCGCGGCACCGTTGCTCGAGAGCGAGTGGGGGCCGTCTTTGAGAGTGACGTCGTTGTCTTCGAGACGGACAGTGACCTTGCCATCGGCACCCACGGTGAAATTCTTCATATCTCCGACGTGGTGGCCATCGGGATTGTCGAAGCCGTGCTTCTTGCCGTCAGGATTGAAATGTCCGCCGGCCGATTTGAAATCCGGCGCCTCGCATTTGGGGACCTGGTGGAAGTGGATGGCATGCTCTCCTGGAGTAAGGTCGTGCAGATGGAGTTCGAGTCCGACGCCCGGGCCCTGATCCCAGATGATGATGTTGCCGACGTCCTTGCCCTGCGCGTCCTTGAGTGCAACGTTGGTTTTGGCGGCGCTTCGGGAAGGCAGGACGACCAGCATCACGAAGAGTCCGAGTGTGGGATAGGCAAGTTTTCGCATGGCTTGGAACCTCCTGAAGGGGAAATTATAGCCAAATCCGAAACGGGATGGGTCGGCTCCACTGCACACGGATGAGTGATTTGTTCACAAAGATGTGGAGTATACTGCGAAGAAGTTCCAGAAATCCTGATGGGGAAGAGTGGAATCATGGCTGTGAACGCGGTTGAACAGGTGGCGGAGCAGGTTCCGGCGGACGATTTTCAGGCGCTCGAAGACAAGATTTATCGCACCATAGAGATGTATAAAGCAGCAAGGCAGGCCCAGGCCGCGGCCGAACGTGATACGCACCGTCTTCGGCAGCAAATGGAAGATCGGGAAGAGGAATTGGTCACGCTACGGCGGGAGACGGTGCGCTTGAAGAAGGAGCGGGAGGAGATCCGCAGTCGCGTCGAGAAAATGCTGGAACAGATCGAGTCGATTGCTCAGGCCAGCTAAGCGCTGCTGATTACAGCAGGATGCGGAAAGTCACGTTCCCACGGAGAATGGTTTATGGCTACGGCGACCAAAGATCAGATGGTGAAAGACGCGCAGAACTCCGGCGTGCGGGTAGAAATATTTGACCAGGCGTACAACCTGCGCGGGTCCGATCCGGAATACATTCTAAAGCTCGCGGAATATGTGGACTCCAAGATGCGCGCCGTGGCCGAGGCGACCAATACGATCGATACGGTCCGGTTGGCCGTGCTGGCGGCACTGAATATTGCCGATGAATATCACCTGCTTAAAAAAAGGCAGGACAGCGGAGCAACCGACTATCAGAAGCGGGCGCATCTATTAGCAGATGCGCTGGATGAAGTGCTGGGCGAAAACCGCAAGGCGGGATAGTCTGCGGCGTGCCGGAACATCCCTTCTCTTATGGGTGCTGCTCGGCAGCATTGCCCTTCCTCAAGAAACAACTCTCCGTTCTCAATCCAATGTGGTGCTCATTCCGGCTCTGGTGAAAGACCAGCAGGGCGGAATCGTGTATGGGCTGCAGGTCAAGGACTTCATCGTGGAAGACGATGGCGTCGAGCAACCGATGCGCCTGGACGAAGCGCCAGAAGGGCAGCCGATCTCGCTGGTTGTAGCGATTCAGAGGGGACGCCGGGCTTACGCGGAGTTTCCACGAATGCAGGGGTTGAAGTCGATGCTCGATCCGCTGTTCACCCTGGGAGCGACCCGAGCCGCGGTCGTGGAGTTCGACAGCCAGGTAGATCTGACGCGGAATTTTACGAAGGACGCGACCCTGGTGGAGGACGATCTCAAAAACCTTCAACCGGGAGATGGCGGAGCGGCGATCCTGGATGCGGTCGATTACTCGGTGAGTCTGCTCAAGAAGGAACCAGAGGAGCGGTTCCGCGTGCTCCTGCTGATCAGCGAAACGCGCGACCACGGCAGCAAGGTAAACATTAACAACACTGTAGCCGCCATCGGGCAAAGCAATGCCTTGATGTACGCGCTGGCGTTTTCGCCCGCACTCTCCAACATTCTCGACACCGGGCGCGGGACAAACAAGAACGAGGAGCACGAGGGCATCAACTTTCTCGACCTTGGGTACCGGGTGGCGCAGGCCATGAGGAAAAATGTTCCGAGCACAATCGCTTCCATGACGGGCGGCGAGTACGAACTCTTCGCGACGCGGAAGAAATTCGAAGTGCGCATGAACGACTTCACCAAGCATCTGCACAGCCGCTATCTGCTGAGTTTCGCGCCCAAGAGCCCGCATCCTGGCCTGCATCAGATTCGAGTGCGGCTAAAAGATGCTGGGAACGGCACAGTGCTGGCGCGAAGCAGTTATTGGGCCGAGGGCACGACGCAATGAGACTAGGTTCACTAG
>Ga0137378_10002033_pt1 | contig 17317 bp, 16 predicted proteins | sample SagtaG_21_FD_104813 | JGI IMG/M metagenome (GOLD analysis project Ga0137378, IMG submission 104813) | Vadose zone soil microbial communities from Sagehorn Ranch, Mendocino, California, USA - Sage2_L_60_16 metaG | ecosystem: Environmental > Terrestrial > Soil > Vadose zone | place: USA... | reverse complement strand
GGGTAATAGCGAAACCGGCGCGATGAAACGATACCCATACCGCGACACTGTCTCGATATAAATAGGACTAGCTGAAGAGTCACCGAGAGCCATTCGCAATTTTTTGATGGCGGTGTTAACGCCTTCGTCAAAATCAACGAATGTATCAGGCGACCACAAGCACTGGCGAAGTTCCTCACGGGTCACGAGTTCGCCGGGACGATGTAGCAACTCAATCAGGACCTGGAAAGGCTTCTCCTGGAGTCGCACCCGGATGCCATGCTTGCGCAGTTCGCGATTGCCCAGGTCGGCTGTGAAGAGCCCAAACGATATATGTAAGGTGATTGAACCGGATGGCCCACTGCCCATCGCCTACTCTGTGAATTGCGCGTAAGTGTACCATGCCGGGTCTCGCCCGAATACTTGATTCCGTAACTGGTCAGCCACTCAAGCAAGGCATTAGTTTTCAGCCATTTACCTCGCCAGCTACGTTTCCGCCACAGTTCCGTTGACCGAACCAGCCACTTAGGCAAGTATTGCAGCCCATACAACTTTTGTGGGAGCCGAATTGGGCTAAGGACGAACCAGTACTCATTCAGGACAGGGGTTTCGGGGAGGACATATGACTAAAGGAAGGATAGTTAGCCAAGGCATCGCTCTCGGTGCGCTATTGCTCATTTCGAAGTGGGCGTTGACGCAGCACGATCCTGGTGTGCGCGGTGGGATCCAGAACACAGGAGGCGGACTCCAGCAGCAAGGCATTCCAATTCCACATCCGCCGCTGATCAGCCCCCACCCGGCCACGGGCGCGACGGTCAACGACAATGAACTCTCGTCGTTCGAAGAGGGAATCCTGCGAGCAGGCCAGCTCGAGTCCACCTGCGACAATTGCGCACAGGTCACCGACGGCTCACCGGTTCTTGGAGAGCTCGATCCCGTATTTCCCCAAGTCCATACAAACTCCAACGGACTCGGCGCACGTCACAATGCCGACCAGTGCTTTGCCTGTCATGCCCAGCCGGTGTTAGGCGGATCGGGCGGATTTATTGTTCCTAACCCAAGTGACAAAATTCCTCAGCCCGCAGAGAATCCTCAGTTCCGTTTAATTCCCCATCGCTTCGGAAGGCACAACGTTGTCCCCTCCTTTGAAGCGCAATATGGCCCTATCCGGGAAGTTCGATTCAAGTACAAACCCGACGGCACTCGCGATGGCGGCGTACATCAGCTCTGGGTTGTACGCGGGGATATCAACGATCCTACTATCCCGAATTGCGCATTCAGGCAACCTGATTTTGAAACACAGTTCCAAGCCGGCAACTTGGCTTTCCGCATTCCATTACAGATGCTCGGTCTGGGCCTGATTGAATCCATTCAGGACCGCGAAATTCTGGCGCATCATAACGCGACTGCCTTGCAGCGCGCGCCGCTCGGAATCGCAGGTCATCCTAACCGCAGCGGCAATGACGGCACCATTACCCGATTCGGATGGAAGGCGCAGAACAAATCCATCACCATGTTTGCCGGCGAGGCCTACAACGTGGAGATGGGGATTACCAACGAACTCTTCCCGACGGCGACTGAAGAAGACCCGAACTGTCAGGGTCCCAATAAACCGGAACCCAACGATGTCATCCGGACGGATAAAGACGAAATCAAAAACCAGGCTTTTAATAACCCTCTTCACATCCTGCCCGACTGGATGCAATTCGAATTGATGATGCGGTTCACGGACGGACCGGCCCCGGATTCGCACCCGAGCGCGAGTGCCAAGCATGGGCGGGAAATCTTCGCCAGTGTCGGATGCGCTTTGTGCCACACGCCGCGCATGCAAACCGCCCCGGTGATGCTTAGTCCAGTTTTGCAAGACCGGCCCGTAAATCTGTTTTCCGACCTGATGGTGCACCATATGGGCGCGAACCTCGCCGACGACATTATCCAGGGGCAGGCCGGTCCCGACGAATTCCGAAGCACGCCTCTCTGGGGCGTTGGTCAGCGAATCTTTTTCCTGCACGACGGAAGAACGGCCGATCTCCTCGAAGCAATTGGCAACCACGCCTCGCCGGCAACGACGAAGCATCCAGCATCGGAAGCGAATGTAGTGATTCAGAATTTCAATAAGTTGTCGCCTGCGAACAAACAGGCGCTGTTGGACTTTCTACGGTCTTTGTAGCTCACGAAGCATAGGCGCGGACTGCCCCTACACGTCCAGTTTCAATGCAGAAGATGTACGCAGTGAATACCGTTTCTGATCTGAGGAGGTAAGGCTACCTCTGTGCGGGTTTTCCTCTGTGCACCTCTGTGCCCTCTGTGGTTAGTCGTCTTTGACCAGTGCACACGGAGGAACATTGAGGAAATCCGAGCCCGGCTGTACTGGCCTAAACGCTGATCTCAAGAAGTAATCATGGCAAGCTACCAGCCAGCTAAGACCAACTCCGCTAGCATTCATCAGCTGCCTTCTCGCTCCCTGTCGCTCGTGCTCTCGCTGCTAGTGGTCTCTGTCTTCATCAACTATGTTGATCGCGGCAACCTATCGATTGCCTCCCCATTGCTAAAAAACGAGTTGGGCATTTCTGCCTCACAACTTGGCATTCTGTTTTCGTCTTTTTTCTGGACCTATACGGCGTTGCTGTTTGTCTGCGGCTGGTTTGTGGACCGCTTTGACGTCAATCGAGTGTTGGCGGTTGGTTTTCTGGTGTGGTCGCTTGCCACCGCAGCAACCGGTATGGTTCGCGGGTTCACCATGCTACTGATCATGCGTTTGATCCTCGGCATGGGCGAGTCCGTCGCATTTCCGTGCTATTCGAAGATCCTGGCGCGGCACTTGCCCGAGCATGCTCGCGGGTTCGCAAATGGCGCCATCATTGCTGGAATGAAACTCGGACCCGCAGCGGGAACGCTTGGCGCTGGATTGCTGATGACACATTTTGGCTGGCGTCCAGTCTTCCTGGGGATCGGACTGCTTAGCCTGATGTGGTTGCCCGGTTGGATAAAATGGATGCCGAGTGCGGAAGCGCCAGCGCGTTCCACCAGCGCCACTCGTGTGATTGATATCCTGTGACAACGTCCCTTCTGGGCCACTGCCGCAGGCTCTTTTTGTACTGCATACCCGCTGTATTTCACTCTCACTTGGCTTCCGTTTTATCTTGTCCACGAGCAGCATCTTTCGATGCACGACATGTGAACAAGGCTGCGCGCTCTACTACACGGTGGACGCCGCAGCTGCCCTTGCGACCGGATGGATCACCGACTTCTGGATTCGGCGAGGTCTGGTCACTGGCGTGGTACGCAAGTCCGCGATGGCTGTGGGATGGACAACGGCCGCGATCGGCTTTCTGGGTTGCTCGTCGGCGGGACCTCATTCTTATTTGGCCTGGTTGATGGTAGCCGGGGTGGGATCAGGAACCGGCAACTCGGGCATCTGGGCGTTCTCCCAAACGCTCGCTGGGCCGCGAGTGGTCGGAAGGTGGTGCGGCCTGCAAAATGGCTTCGGAAATCTCGCGGGAGTTATAGCGCCAGCACTAACCGGGTTCACAGTGGATTGGACAGGTCATTTCCGAGTCGCGATCAGAATTACCGCGGGTGTCTGTCTGGTTGGCGTCTCGGTCTGGGTGTTCTTTGTCGGAGAAATCAGGCAAGTGATCTGGCCAGAGGCAGTCGCGAGCAGTTTAGCGCACACGGCGAGTTGAAGTCTTTTTGACGGCAGGCGAATCGTCGGCGAATAAAATCGGTCCCTAGGAGATGCGAATGGCAGCAAGCCCGATCAATACGGCTGGCAGTTCCACATCTGAGTACGCTCTCGGCTACACCAACGCAGAGCACGAGCGGCTAATTCGGCAGGCGGAGCGCATAGCTCCGATTACCGAGCGCCTGTTCCGCAGTGCGGGGATAGGCCCCGGCCAGCGTGTGCTCGATCTCGGTTCCGGCGTGGGAGATGTGGCGATGCTCGTGGCCCGGTTGGTCGGCCCCTCCGGCGAAGTTGTGGGCATAGAGCGTGACGCAAGCTCAATCGCGCGGGCCGAGTGTCGCGTAGCTTCGGCGGGACTGCGCAACCTAACTTTCAAGCACACCGACATAAACCAGTTCGCCGGCAGCGAGCCCTTCGACGCCGCCGTGGGCCGTTTCATTCTGATGTTTCTCCCCGATCCCTTGTCCGTGTTGCGCTCCGTCGCTCGGCTGGTCCGTCCTAGTGGCGTATTGGCATTCCAGGAGCCATCATGGGTGCCAATTCTTGCCCTGGGCGAGCGCCTGCCGCTTTGGTCGAAGGTTCTTTCCTGCATCCATCAGACGTTCTTGCGTTCTGGAGTAAATCCAGAAATGGGGCTTGATCTCTTTCGCATGTTCCAGGAAGTGGGACTACCTGCGCCCAGCATGAATATGGAACTGCTCTTGGGGAGCGACACGGAATCTACCGGAATAATCCTCGACGTTCTTGGCAGTCTGCGACCCTTGGCACAACAGCACAACGTCTCCCTCGAAGCGCTTGGCGACTTCGACACACTCCAAGAAAGAGTTCAAGCTGAGGTTACCTGCGCGAATACTGTGGTTAGTTTTGTTCCGCTTGTAGGAGCCTGGTCATGCAAGCCGGCCTGAGACAGCCAGCGAAAGTGGAGGCAGATTTTCTCGGGATAGCGGCAGACGGTTCCACGATTCATCTGTCCTAAAAAGAATCTTGTCCCGCAGGCGGTGTCAATTGGCGGAACGGTCAATTCAGGAGGTGGACACTCGCACGCTGGATTATTCTTGTCTTCTCCGCCACGGCGGGGGTCTTGGTCGAGTTCTACGATTTCTCGATTTTTGGATTCGCAACAGCCAGCGCCTTCCCACAGATATTCTTCCCTAACTTGCCGCCTGCGCAAGCCTTGGTGTTCTCCTACTTGGCTCTCGGAGCTGGATATCCAGCGCGCGTTCTAGGAGCGTTCATCTTTCGCCACTTCGGTGATCGCGCGGGGCGGAAGATTGCGTTCCTGACCGATATCCTGATCGTTGGCGGTAGCACTTGCCTAACCGGCCTCTTGCCTGGTTACGCGAAGCTGGGCATCGCGGCACCTGTTCTTCTGGTTCTACTGCGAATCGTTCAGGGGATCGGAGTGGGCGGTGAATTTGGCGGAGCTACATCGTTGCTCGCCGAATTTTGCGCCAAGCCGCAGTCCCGTGCCTTGTGGACACCACTCGCCAACTAAAGGGGAGACCTGGGCTGCAGATCAAAAGCCGGCGCGACGGGCGGCGGAAAGACGCGCGGTGGAAAAGTCCCAAAACCGACTTTTCCGCCGCGCTTGGAAATCCCGCAAAGTGCTCGGGATTCCCACTTCCCCCCCGCCCCGGCGGCGGCTGGATTAACTCAAACCGGACAAGTCACGTGCTAAGAAAACCGGACGTTTTAACTTGCTAACGACACTTTGCTATCCCATTAGACGCCCTTCGCGATCGGAAATTACACTGGGGTTTCTCCGCAGTGACTCGGATCTGGACTTCACGACTTCTCAGACCGGCTTCTCCGAATTTTGGCCTCCGGCGCTAGTAGCGAATTGCATTACACGCAGTTTGCCGCCCACCCACGCGCACGGCAGCGCAGTTACGACGAGCGCAAGTGGATACCAGTGGGGGCCGAGCGCAGTCTTGTTCCACGTGGCAACGGCGCCAACAATGCTTAAAACGAGACCGATAAGGCCGCCGACAAGCGCGTGTTGCATCGGCCGGTAAGGGGCGAACCGCGCTGTAATGTAGCTCCCGACAATCGCATAGACGATGCGATACGCGGTAGCAAGCAGGAAAAGTGCATCGCTCATTGGTTGGCCTAGCGGAGATTGGCCCAGCGGGGGGAAGAGACCAGTTGCGCGCAGCAAAGCATCGGTTCCGACGGACAAAATGACAACAACTACAAATCCGGCCAACAGAGCCACAATGCTTCGACCAATGCGTCGCGTAGGTAATGTCTCGCCCATCGTTCTGGTTTCTAGGCCGCCTCCTCGGTAGCGCTGAGTGTCGCAAGAACTCCTTCGAAAGTCAGAAGAAACACTCCACATCGATATCTTGAAAATTCGAGCGAATCAACTCAGCGGCGCGGAGCAACTCTTGCTTGTGGTGGGCTGCTTCCCGCGCAGGAGATTGCCGATATTCATTGGCTTCCCCAGCACAAACAGAGTGAATCGCCATCACCACAGCCCCAAAGGGGCGGAATATGTTAGCCCAGGGCGTAAGCCCTGGGTAAGCGGAGAACGTGACCGAGTCCCAGAGGGACGGCAGACAGCTCTCAACCAAAGCACCTTGGCGCGACCTTACAGTTCTCCCACCTTTCGCAAAGAACGCGAAAGATGGGCACCCGGCAGCTCACTTCATTCCATCCCAAATAGAGCCCACAATTCCTCCGACTACACCGCCCTCGACGGTCTCTCTGCGAGTCTCATGTGGCAAGTATTGATCTATCGCGTGAGCCAACTTGGTAATCGGCAGCGTTTGTAGCCAGATTCGACCGGGCCCCGTAAGCGCAGCGAGAAAAATTCCGTCGCCGCCGAAAATCATGTTCTTGATGCCCGGAACGGTCGTGATCTGAAATGCCACAGTAGATTGAAATGCACCGACATGACCGGGGTGAACGCGCAAAGTTTCGCCCGGCTGCAAGTCGCGAACGACGAGTTCGCCGGAAAGTTCGAGCCAGGCCGTTCCTTGTCCGGTGAGCCTTTGCAGCAGAAAGCCGGCGCCGCCGAAAATGCCGGCACCCAGCGATTGTTGGAAGCCGACAGAAATCTGAATCTGCGGTGTGGCGCACAGAAAGCCGTGGCGATGAATCATATATTCGTGTCCCGGCGAGACATCAACCGGCACGATGTGCCCGGGCAACTTGGTTGCGAACGCTACCTCGCCAGCAGCACCGACAGCGCGGTATTCGGTCATGAAAATCGAGCCGCCGCCAGCCACTCGTTTCAGCACGCCGAACAGGCCTCCGCCGCCGGCAAACTGAGAGTGTGTGGTCATCTGAATGGAACTACCCATCCACGAAATTTCTCCTGCCTCGGAGATGACCGACTCGTTGGGTTCGAGAACGAACTCCAAGACCGGCATTGTGGTTCCGCTGATACGGCTCTGCATGACAGACTCCATGATGAGATGCTGCGGTTAAGATTGCGGTGCTACGATAACGGGGGTTCATTCGCAAGTGAATGAACTCACGGCGCTCGCGATGACAGCGCTAATAAATCACGAACTACACCTCCAGCCCCGACGGGGCGGAATATGTTAGCCCAGGGCGTAAGCCCTGGGTGAAGGCAGAACGTGACCGAGTCCCGGAGGGACGGCAGAAAGTTCTCAACCGAAGTACGTGTGGCGCCATCCTTCCCGCCGCCCACCTTTCGCAAAAGACGCGAAAGATGGGACACCCGGCCGACTAGGCAAGTTCTTCTGCCTTTCTTGCTTTTGAGAGCAGTCTCAATGTCTCAAGGTAAAGCCAAACCAGGGTTAAAACGATCCCGAAGGATGTGTACCACTCCATATGTTTTGGGAGGCGACTTTTCCCACACTGATCAATGAAATCGAAGTCAGACACGAGATTCATCGATGCAATCATAACGACTATCACGCTAATCAGGATTCCGGCCATGCCGGTCGCAAATGCCGTCACGGTGCGCTCGCCCAACAGCGCAAGAACAAAACTGCCCATATAAAACAAAGCTACACCAGCAGTCGCCACCATCAGCCCTCCATTAAATTTCTCTGTCACCCGGATGAGGCCGGTTCGGTATGCAATCAGCATGCAGAAACATATTGTGAAGGTTAACGCGACAGCTTGGATTGCTATCCCTGGATAACGCAAGTCGAGTCTTGCTGACAAACCTCCGATCACTAATCCCTCCAGTAATGAGTATGACGGGCCGGTCACTGGGGACCAGTGTTTCTTACGCACTGTTACCCAAACAAGGGCTATGGCCATGAGACTGCCACTTAGCAATACCAGCAGCAAACTCCGCGGACTCAGGATGTGGTTGTGAGTCCAAGCCCATAGCGCACCCGCCGTCACAAGGAAGAGAAGAAATCCGATTCGATGCACAGTTCCATTGATCGTCATTACGTCCACTCCAATGCCATGGGCGCGTGACGAGGGTAGCTCTATGTTTCGAAATATCGGGGTTTGAGGTATCCATGAAAGATTAACAACGCTCCTTACGCGTGCCTCGCCTTCATCTCCGCCAACAATTGCTCAATCCGGTCTTCCTTCTCAATCGCAGTCAGGCGGTCTTCAATGTCTTCCGCGCCCATCTCGGACTTGGCCTGGCTGACGGCTTCGTTGCGCGCGACCTTATTTTTCATGCGGTCGAAGGCGGCGGTTTTGGAATGGTCGCCGATGGCGGCGCGAGCGTCGTGGGCTTTGCCGACGGCGCGGGCGCGGCGTTGTTGCGCGATCAGCAGATCGGCTTTGCCCTGGGCCTCTGCAAGTTTCTGTTCCAGCTGGCGCAGAGCGGTCTTGAGATTCTCCACCTGCGCCTTCTGGTCCCCAACCTGCTGCGAAAAGCTGCCGGCCATCTCGCGATAGCTTTCCACGCGATGCAGCGCGGCGCGGGCGAGGTCGTCTTCTTTCTTGGTGACGGCGAGTTCGGCCTTGCGCATCCATTCCGCGGTTTTTTCTTCGTTTTCTTTCTGCCGTTTTTCGAGCAGGTGCTGATCGGCGATGGCGATAGCCACCTGCGTCTTCACCTGCAAGAGTTGGTTCTGCATGTCGAGGATGACCTGCCTGATCATTTTTTCCGGCTCTTCGGCCTTGTCGATGAGATCGTTGATGTTCGCCCGGACTAGAGTTGATACGCGTTCGAGTAATGCCATGATGTGCTCCTTATTTTTAGCTTTCAGCTATCGGCTATCAGCTGTCAGCTATCAGTTAAACCTTGGGTGCCCCACCGTTCGCGGTTTTCGAAGGGTGGGGAAACCATTTCAGCTTCTAGACTTTCGGACTTTCATCCGGGTGCTGATCCGGCTTGGCGCAGTCAGCGGGTGATTTGCCGCCGAGAGACGTAATCACTAGACCGAGCGCTGCGCCTATCGCCAGCCAGATCGCCACTTGTCCAGTTGCGACCCCGATTGCTGTGCCCATTCCTGCTCCAATCGCGATGCCCCATCCTGCGGTCGTTGTGTTGCACGTCATAGTTGCCTCTTTCTAAGTACGTACTCCGTTTGTATGTCTTACGCGTGACATCGATGCTCCAATGCCCAAGCCGATGACAATCCCGATTGCCAGCCATGCGCCGCCGGTTCCGAGGACGATGGCCACCGCAGCACCGATTCCTGCACCGAGCGCGATACCCAGGCCAATTTGCATCGATGGTCTTTTCACTTCGAGCTCCACAGTCCTCGCGAACTAGAGTTCGCCCGGAACAGCAGGGATGCTCACCGGCATGGCTGAAGCCATGCCCTCCAGTTCTTCATTCACCCGACCAAATCAAGGACCAATTCAATCACCCACCACAGGACCTCAACCAAGCCTGCTTTGAGCTCCGTTCTCGACACAGGCTGGTAGTCCGGGCCGATCAGGCCGATGCCTCGGTTCTTTCCGCTCATCACCTGCACTCAGAGCGAGGCGGGCGAGGGCGCCCGCCCCACACAGGCTTACTTCGCGCCTCCGTTCGTCGCAGGCAATGACTCCGGTGGCCGCGGCGATTTATCCCCGATCGCCCGCACCTTCGAGAGCAGATCGCTAATGCTCATCCCCGAGAGCGTTTCAAACAGGGCCGGCACTTGCGCCGCCATCTTGGTCAGATCGCCGGTAATCTTGTTCATCCCCGTGGCATCGCCGTTGCCGGTTGAAACCACGGTGATCTTGTCAACATTGGCCAGCGGGGCGGCCAGCGCCCGCACGATTTCCGGCAAGCTCGTCAGCAGCTTGTCGTAAATTGCCGCCTGGTTGTACTCCTGGTAAGCCTCGGCTTTCACGTTCATGGCGCGGGCCTCAGCATCACCTTTCTTGAAGATGATTTCCGATTCCGCTTCGCCCTGGGCGCGAATCGAAGAAGCGCGACCTTCAGCTTCCGCAATCAGCCGTTGCTTCTCGGCGGCGGCCAGAGTCTCAATCCGCTGACGCTCAATCTCGGCCCCCTTCAGCACCGTCGCAATCAGTTCTTTCTCGCGGCGATTGATTTCCGCTTCCTGAACTTTGACCTGTTGCTCTTTCTCAATCTGCTGAACCTTCACCTGCTCCGCTATCACCTGCTGCTGCATGATGTTGGTTTGAATGTCGTAAGCCTTGTCAGCCTGCGCCTGCTGGCGCTTGGTTACTTCGACGTATTGCGCCCGCTTGACTTCCAGATCGCGCGTTGCCTCTGCCTGTTTCGCCAGAGACAACGTTTCCGCCAGCACCCGGTCCTGATCGGCCTGGGCCTTGGCGACCGCCGCTTCCCGAGTAGCAAGAGCGCGCCGGATCGCAGTATCGCGATCGGCTTCCGCGGCAGCGACGTCGGCATCACGCTTGATGCGTGCGACATCCGGCCGCCCCATGTTGATGATGTATTCGTTCTTGTCACGGACTTCCTTGATGGTGAATGAAATTACTTCCAGGCCCATCTTGTTCATGTCGTCCGCGCAAGTCGAACGCATGCGGTCGCCCACCATCTCCGGCTGCTTCACGATTTCTTCCACCGTCAACTGGCCGATGATGCCGCGAAGGTGGCCTTCCATCACCAGCTTGATCAGGCCTTCGCGCTCCTGGTCGGTCTTGGTGAGGAATTGCTCCGCCGCAGTCCAAATGGATTCGGTGTCTGATTTCACTTTGATCTGCGCGACCGCCTCAACCGTGACCGCAACACCTTGTTTGGTGTAGAGGTCCTGCTGTGGGGCTACGTCGAACGACATCAGTTCGAGCGACAAGTCGTGACAGTTCTCAATCATCGGCATCACGATCGTTCCGTGCCCGGTGATTACGCGCTTCCCGCGAAAGCCGTACACAACCAGCGCTTCATGTGGCCCGGCTTTCCTGTACAGCGTTGCCAGCCAGCTTATGAGCAACATGAACACCAGCAGACCCAGCCCGATGAAGACCCACGTTTCTATTGGTAATCCGAACACCATACCTCCTCCTTAAGCTTCAAGATCAGAACTTGTTGTCGTTCAATTCGTGATGGGTCACAAGATCCAAATCACGCACAATCTTTTCCGGATCGTTGTGGCCCAGGAAAACTTCGCCTTCCGAAGTCTTGATGCGCACGCCGCGATTGCCCCAGACATACGCGCGCCGGTCACCAAGACCGCGAATGCCGTAACCGCCGAGAACGTTCCACCTGTCGGCCGCATATTGCCGAATGTCGGCCGCGTGAATCGAGCGCAGCCGGAATCCAAGGGTGCGAACGTCAATTCCCGCAGGACTGAAGAAATAATGAAATCCGTCCCAGGCCAATGCTGCGCAGGCGATCAGAACCGTAGCGCCGGCGGCGAGTGCGACCTTTACGCCAGTAATAGGCACAGTCAGTGCAGCGGCAATCTGCGCGGCCGCAGGCACCAGGAAGACGAGAGCAAACAGACGCGACCCGTGTGTCTGTTCGGAGATGACGTTTGACGGTGGAAGACTGGTCCCGTGCTGGGCGCGCAAGAAAATGGTCAAAAAGACAAAGAATGAAATAAATATTGCAGCGCCGATTGGCGCAATCTGGATTGAAGTCTGCGCCAGGTTGTAGCGCAATACCGCATCACAGACAAAAGTCACGACAGCGACGATGACGTAGAACAGCCCCATCAGCGCCCAAGCTGAGGTGTCCGGCTGTGGCATGCGCCGCAGCGCGTAGAACAAAATTGCAGTAAACAGAACCAGAATGAAAAAGATCAGCCCCAAGCTGAAACTCAGTGCGCCCTCCGGAGACATCCAGCCGTTTGGTCGTCCACCGGCGCCGAAATGCGTCACCATGCGGGGCGGCAGCTGACCCCAGACCTGCCAGTAGCGCAAGGCGATAATGGGCAGCGCCAGCCACATGAACCCGATGGCCGCTTTGAAATATGAGCGAGAGCCCGACCGCTCGACAGCGCTTGTGATTGTTGTTGTCACTGCGGCCTCACTTCTTTTCCAGAGCGAGCGTCAGTTGCTTGCTCGACATCTTCCCCGGCGAGTTCCGACCAGCGTCGAACGTAGGCAATTCCGCGCTCGTAGCGCGTGACTACAACTTCGGTCCCCTTGAGAATCGCGGAACCGTCTTCTGAACGCGCTCCACACACGCGGCGCGTCCCCGCTTGCGAGTAAATAAGTTCCCCAGTGCCGGCCTCGCGGATGCTCACGGAGAGCTTGCCGAGCACGCCCACCATCTCGAAGTCAGCGGGATCAAGCGCCTCGTCAGGCGAAGTCAGCACGCGAGTGAGGACCAGATAAATGATGGCCGCGCCCCCGGTACCGCTCAGCATGGAGATAGCAAGCGCGGTAAGAAACAGCATGGTGGAGTGCCGGGCCAACAGATATCCTGTGCCTCCGAACCACGCTAGGAAAGCCGTGAGCGTGATCAAACTGAAAGGAGAATGGTGGCCGCCAGCGTGGCCTCCGTGATGCCCTCCCGTTCCCACGTGAACATGAAGGTGGGGTACGGGCAAATGCGGAAAGTGCAAATGCAGTCCGCCAGTCAGAAACATCAGCAGGCTGAGAAAGAATCCCACCATGAAACAGACGAGATAAAAATCCGCCCAGGTCATAACCGTGCTCCTCTCCTGCCATCTCCCCTTGCCGCTGAATGCGGTTGTAACGCTTCGAGCAAACGATCCCCGAGTCCTGGAGTATCAAGAATCGCGCCCAGCAGAACGAAACATTTCCGCGTGTCCTTCTCTCGCGCGAGCTTAATCAACACGTGACTGACTTCAGGATCGCCGGCGAATCGTTCGGAAGCTTGCAGCAGCCAGACATCGAGTTTGCCCTCAATCGTTCGCAGGTCGGACGTCAGCTCAGTGTGATAACCCTCGGGATCGTCCACCAGAAATCCCGGATGCACTTTGAAAAACTTTGCCAGCAGGGAGCGCGACGCCTGCGTCATATGTCGCCGCGAGCCGCCCTCGATCTGGGAAATATACGACTGGCTGATGCTCTTGCCCTGCTCCTTGCGGACCGCGTGCACGAGCTCTGACTGGGTCATGGGCCGGTTCAGTCCGCGCAACGAGCCTTCCACCTCGCGCAGGTAGCGAATTTTCTCGGCAAGTTTCATATTCCGTATCGCAATATTAATATTGCAATTTGCAATACAATAAAGTCAAGAACTGGATTTTGCTTGTTTTCAGTTCATTACGAGGCACGTCTTTGCCCTTGCGTACTTCAGGTGCGACACACGACTTGTCGGACAAGAGTGTCCGACCCACACAAGCAACACACGAAGCGGTTTGATTTCCACTGCGCGGGAGGACTAGGATAAGGCCGCGCCGGTCATGGTAGCACGTTCTTTCCACATCAGCCCTGAATAACAGGAGGTTTTATGAGCACCACATTCGCAGCACAAATCGATCCGCGCGTGGCCAGCTTTATCGAGAAGCCGCGCAAGATGTTAATTAACGGCAAGTGGGTTGACGCTGTTTCCGGCAAAACTTTCCCCACTTACGATCCTTCCACCGGGGAAGTCCTGGCCCAAGTCGCAGAAGGAGATAGCGAGGACATCAACCTCGCGGTGAAAGCCGCGCGCAAGGCCTTCGAGGGTGCGTGGCGCAAGATGACGGCCTCCGACCGCGGCCGGCTGATTTGGAAGCTCGGCGATTTGATAGAGGCGCACCTGGAGGAGTTCGCTTATCTAGAGTCGCTCGACAATGGCAAGCCGCTGACCGTCGCGCGCGCCGCAGATGTGCCGCTGGCGGCGGAGCTATTCCGCTACATGGCGGGATGGGCGACCAAGCTTGAGGGCAACACCATTCCCCTCTCGGTTCCATACACTCCGAAGGCGAAGTATCTCAGCTACACGCTGCGCGAGCCAGTCGGAGTAGTGGGACAAATAATTCCGTGGAACTTCCCCTTGCTAATGGCGGCGTGGAAGCTCGGCCCCGCCCTGGCCACGGGATGCACACTTGTTCTAAAACCCGCTGAACAGACGCCGCTCTCCGCGCTCCGCCTTGGCGAACTGATCGTAGAAGCCGGATTCCCCGAGGGCGTCGTCAACATTGTTCCGGGATATGGCGAGACCGCAGGCGCTGCGTTGGCCGCGCACCCTGACGTCGACAAGATTGCCTTCACGGGCTCGAACGAAGTGGGCAAACTGATTGTTCATGCCGCCACCGGAAACTTGAAGAGAGTTTCCCTGGAACTCGGCGGGAAATCACCCAACGTAGTCTTCAAAGACGCAGATTTGGACACTGCAATCGGCGGCGCTGCCAGCGCCATCTTCTTCAATCATGGTCAGTGCTGTTGTGCCGGTTCGCGACTCTACGTCGAAAAAGCTGTTTTCGACAAAGTCGTGGATGGTATTTCAGAGCGCGCCAAAAAGATAAAACTTGGTCCCGGACTTGATCCGGCGACTGACATGGGTCCGCTGGTTTCGCAAGAACAATTGAATCGGGTCTGCAGCTATCTTGAATCTGGATTGTCGCAAGGCGCAAGAGCGGCCGCCGGCGGACACAAGTCCGGCGACAAGGGCTATTTCGTCGAGCCCACGGTTCTGGTCGACACGAAAGATGATATGAAAGTCGTCCAGGAGGAGATCTTCGGTCCCGTAGTTACCGCCATGCCGTTCAGCGACGTTGAAGAAGTGGTCCCAGTCGCGAATGACAACATTTACGGATTGGCGGCCGGCGTGTGGACGAAAGATATCAGCAAGGCCCACCGCATGGCCGAGCACCTTCGCGCCGGAACCGTGTGGATCAACTGCTACAACATCTTCGACGCAGCCCTGCCGTTTGGCGGTTACAAGCAATCCGGCTGGGGGCGCGAGATGGGACACGAAGTCCTGAACAATTACACGCAGACGAAAGCAGTGTGCGCGCGGATTTAGGCAACACGGGCGCCTCCTTGCCCTCCGATTGACCTTCCCAGAAGGACGGGAGTGATCTCGTCCTTCCCTGAATTCCTCTGTGGGATTGTCCTCTGTGTAACTCTGTGTAACTCTGTGTTCTCTGTGGTTAATCACGAACATAAACCACAGAGTTACAAAGAGGAGAATTCGTGCCCCAAGCCCCGGCCACACACAGCCGGGGCCTTTCCGTAATAACGAGGCTTATTGCGTGCGTCCGTTGTGCTTCTTGCGATAGATTGCGTTCGAAGTGCGCTTCTCTTGACGGTTGACTTGCCGGCGCTCCGCAGGCGTTAGAGTGCCGCTGTTGGCTGCGCGGTCGTTCTTGACTTCCTTGTTGATCGCGGTCTCTCGGCGCTCCAGGTGGGCGGTTTCGCTGGGCGTGAGCTGTCCGCTCTTCACGCCCCGCGCAATGCGCTCTTGCTGGTTGCGCTGGCGTTGGCCAACTTCGGTTTTCGGATTTGTGTTCTGCGCCAATCCATTGTGCTTGTCACGATAGATCTGATTCGACAGCCGGTTTTGCTGACGAGTAAGCCGGGTTTTGTCGGCGGCAGTTAAGTTGCCGTCGTCCCTTTTCTCCATCCGGTTCTCTTCTTTTTTGTTCAGTGCGGATTCCTTCTTTTCCAAATTCGCTGTCTCACCGGCGGTGAGTTGTCCGCTCCGTACGCCGTTGGCGATCCGGTCCTGCTGGTTTTCTTTGCGCTGCTCAACCTCGGGCGCAGGAGTTGTGCCCTGTGAGAACGCTGGTGCGGCGAGCGCAGCCAGAGCCGCTGCAAAGAACGCCTTCTTGAAAGCTGACTGCATAAATTGTTGCCTCCGTCGATTTTGTACGTTGTTTGCAGCTTTCGTAATCCTGAGCTGCTTGAATCTCCAAACACAGGGTGGGGAACAATGTTGCTGCGGTCAGGCAAATAGTAGCGGGGAAGGAAGGTTTTATCAGGTGACTAAGGGACGGGAGAAAGCTGGCCTGCCGGTCAGTAACCGATCAGTAAAAACGAAAGGGGACCGAAAGGCCCCCTGGTGTTTGCGCGTTGGAAGCTAGAACGGCAGTCCGGGCAGCTCCACCGTTTTCTCCACCTGGACGGACTTCAGCGCGCTGGGATCGAGGCCCAGCGCCTGCAGAATTGTCGGTGCGACCTGTGATGTAGCGACCGGAGTCTTCAACACTTCGGCATGCAAAGTCGGGTTCGAGACGATCAGTCCGACATTGGTATCGCCATAACTGAAGCCACCGTGTTCGGCATTCTTTTTCTTTGAAGTCGTGTAGATGGCGCCATACACGGGCTGCACAATGACCTCGGGCGTACGGCCATCATGCGCCGGGTCGTTGAATTTCAGCTTCAGTTCAGCTCCGCCCATAACTTCTTCGATGAATAGTGCGTTTGCATTTGCATTCAGATAAGCAGCAACTTGCGCAGCGGTCACCGGCTGCCCTTGCAGCCAGATCAAGGCGATGTCATCGTCCGACACCAAACCACACGGGCCCGTCGGGCAATTGTTGCCGGCATTGTTGATAGCGATCGCTGCCGGATTAGTGCTTCCATCGGGCAAAGCCGCGACCAGATCAGCCAAGTGCCCCGGCTTGTTAACCTTTAGCGGATTAATCGGCGATTGCCCGTGCTTAGCGCTGACGATGAACAATGTCGATTCGTAAATGCCCTGGTCCTTCAGCGCCTTGATCATGCTGGCCAGGGCTTGATCGGTTTTCTCCAGCCCATAGCGGAGAACAGCGCTCGGAGTACCCGCGCCATCGAGGTAGCCGCCCGCCTGACCGTTGAGTGGCCCGGTGTCATCCGTGCAGCTGCCGTCGGAATTGTCTTTGGCAAGTTTCTGCCCGACACTTACCGCCTGGAAATTCATGCCGAAGACTGCGGGTACTCCGGCGCCCGGAGTGCCGTCATGGTTCAGGCCGTGAATTTCGTTGAGAATTGCCGCAACTTTTAAATAGTCATTCTTGACAGTACAAACCACGCTCACGGTTGCGTCGAATCCGTTGACGTTGGTGATTTCAGGAGTGTACAGATCGTCTACGCCCTTTCCCGACGGCCCATTCACCCAGTCATACGCCGGGTGCTTGTCCGCCCACGCGGTGTGTCCGCCGGAGGCTTTGACAACTTCGAAAATCGTGTTAGTGCGGATCGCATTATGCGGCCAGAGTGGCACCTAACTTATGCACAGGTTTTGAGTTGAGAGGCGAGAACTGAAGTGGGACACCATTTGGAGACCCTGGAAATCCTGTCGTAAAACAGAGAGGCCATGAAGTTTGAGTCTTCGTGAGCCGATTTCCAGGAGCCACCCAAATGGTTAAGCGTAGTCCACAGGATAGCGAGGAAACCCGCGCCCCACAAGCGTCTGAGCAAGATAACCGGGAGCCCAATAAAATCGGGGCGGCCACGCCTTTCGACTTC
>Ga0137378_10002032_pt1 | contig 17326 bp, 17 predicted proteins | sample SagtaG_21_FD_104813 | JGI IMG/M metagenome (GOLD analysis project Ga0137378, IMG submission 104813) | Vadose zone soil microbial communities from Sagehorn Ranch, Mendocino, California, USA - Sage2_L_60_16 metaG | ecosystem: Environmental > Terrestrial > Soil > Vadose zone | place: USA... | reverse complement strand
TCAAGGAAGTCTCGATCCAAAGACATCGCGCCATTTTCGCCCAATCGATAAACCGGCGATTCTGCCTTGGCCGTCAACCGGACGTCATAGCGTTCTGGTTTTTCCAGGAACAAGCGCGCCAGAGCAAAAATGGAATATGCAACCGAAGCCGACTTGATTTGCGCGACCACATTATCGAACGCCCGGGAGTGCGGCAGAAAACGAACCGTAATGTCTGGCGGAGCGATTGCCCGAAAAACCTTGCGCCGATCTCCATGATTTCGACCGCGAGCGCGGCGGTCGCGTCCGTTTTTTGAGTCGCGCGACATTTTTGACTCGCGCGAGCGCGGAGCGCGATCGCGGCGCGAACGATTTGAAGGGCGTGATCGCCGGCCATCCTCCTCGCCGCCGGCGTACTCGTAGATCCTCTCCTCAGCGGGTTCTTTCACCCACGCGGGCAGTAATTTGAGATCGAGCAAATCAACTGGCTCGACAGGCAAAGAGGACATCGTTTCCATCTACTCGGATGACGCAGGAAGTAAATCGAAAGCGGTTCGCGCATTGCGCCTGAAATTGATTGACAAGCTCTCTAATTCATTTACTTGCCATCCTGTGCTCGGACTGCTTTAAGCTTTTCCACGCGCAACCAACCCGAACGAAACAAATTTTATGGCGGAAAAATCAATCGAAGAGAAGGTCAAGGACATCATCGTGGAGCAACTGGGTGTGAACCCGGAGCAGGTCACGCCACAGGCATCTTTCATTGAAGATTTGGGTGCGGACTCGCTGGATATCGTGGAGCTGGTGATGGCGTTTGAAGAGGAATTTTCCGTGGAAGTGCCGGACGAAGACGCCGAGAAGCTGCAAACCGTCGGCGATGTCGTGAAGTACATCGAAGAACGAGCGAAACCGCAATAGCGCGCAGCGCAAGATGTTCGGGAAGTGAAAACACGGCTTGAGCCGTGTTTTCGTGTTTAAGGTTGCAGAGAAATGCAACGCGCCCAGACTAGATTGCAATGAGCTTCCCGGTTTTTGAGAGACCGCTATTTCAAGTCGGAGGCCATTACGTCACGTTTTTGGGACTAATCGCCTTTGTCGGTCTTTTTGCGGCCGGGCTCATCATCGCTCGGATGCTGCAAAGCCATTTTGTCCGCCGCTTCTTCAGCCGATTCAAGATCGAGACGAACTTTGTCGCGATCGTCACGTCGATTTTAAGTCTGGCTGCGCTCGTCTTTTTTACGATCAGCGCAATTAATGCGGCAGGCATTCCGCTCGCTTGGAACGCACCTCTTCCGGCCGTTTCGCTAAGTCTTGTCCAGATTTTTCTGCTAATCGCACTTTTAATCGCGGTCTTTTGGATCTCCTCGCGGACGAAACGGTTTCTTTTCAATCGGTTTCTCGTCAATAGCGGACTGGATCGTGCCCTCCAGTACGCCATTGCCCAAATCATCGCCAACGTCGTGCTGGTAGTTGGTGTTTTGATTGTTCTGGAAAATACCGGCATTCATCTCGGCGCGCTGGCGGTTTTCGCGGGCGCGGTTGGCGTGGGGGTCGGGTTTGGGTTGCAAAATATCGCCAGCAATTTCATCAGCGGTCTGGTGATTCTGGCCGAAAGACCAATCACTATCGGTGACCGCGTCGAAGTCGCCGGCATTACCGGCCAGGTGCAGCAAATTCGCGCTCGCAGCACGGTGATTCGCACGAACGACAACATCACGATGATTGTCCCAAACACGAAATTCATCGACTCGCCGGTCACGAACTGGACTTATGGCGATCCGCGGGTGCGGTTTCGCATCCCGGTCGGCGTAGCTTACGGCAGTGATATCGCAAAAGTACGCGAAGCGCTGCTCGCCGCCGGACGTGAAAATCCTAACACTTTAAAGGATCCGGGCCCGAGCGTTTTTCTTGAGAAATTCGGCGATAACTCGATCGAATTCGAGCTTGTCGTCTGGAGCAGCGAGATGAGCGCCCGGCCGAGCCGCTATCGCAGCGATCTCAATTTTGCGATCGAGCAGAAATTTCGCGAGGCCGGGATCGAGCTGCCGTTCCCCCAGCGCGATCTTCATATCCGGAGCGGCACGCTCAAAGTGGAAGGCACGGGACTTGGCACAACAAAAAGACCTGAGTCGTAGCCGACCCGTTCGCCACTCCATCCGTTCGCACGAGGGAAAGCGAGCGGATTAGATCGAATTATTGCACTTTAGAAATGCCGACCAATTCTTGTTAGTGCCGCCTGGCAACGTTGGTCAAGGATCATGAAGATTCTCGACGAGGCCAAGCCAGGACCTTCCCGATATTCGACGTTATCTAGCTTATGCGTCCCAGATTTGGCGATCGTAGCAAAGCGCGCTTTACCACTTCAATCAATTGGGCAGCAGCGACAGGCTTCTCGAGAAAGGCGAAGGCCCCCAGGCGCAGCGCCTGAGCTTCGACATCAGGCCCGCCAAATGCCGTGATGATGATAACCGGCAATTCCGGCAAGGCACCGGCAAGCGCCAAAACCCCGCGCCCACTGAACATCGGCATCCGCAGGTCAGTGATGACCACGTCGAATCGTTTTTCAGAATCCGCAAGTTTCTTCACCACTGCAACTGGATCAGACACGCCCGTGACTTGCATACCTTCACCGGCAAGCACTTTACTCATTGCCCGGAGCATTCCCGGATCGTCATCTACCACCAAAACAGATTTATCGTGCAACTCGTCCATAATTTTTTTCAAAGAATAGCGCCGCGCCATACGGCACGTCGCCCAGGTGCAATGATCTCCCGCGCGAACCAATTCAGCCGAATCGCGGCAATTACCGGGCAATCGCGGAAATCCGACAGTTGGAAGAAGTAAATCGTCATGTCAGGCGCCGACAGCCAGCGGAAGTTGAATGCTAAAGGTGCTGCCTTTCCCCCGCACCGTGGCGCAATCAATCTTCCCGCCATGTTCATTGATGACCTGCTGGGCATATGCTAGACCGAGGCCGGTGCCATCGCTCTTCGTGGTGAAGAATGGGACGAAAAGATTCCGAGCTTCTTCCTCGGTCATGCCCCGACCGTTATCGCTGACAGATACCAAGACCTCCGCACCATTCCTTTTTGCGCTGACTGTCAGATTTCCTCCTGCGGGCATCGCATCCACGGCATTACGGATTAGATTCAAAAAGGCCTCCCAGAGTTGCTCGGCATCCGCGTAAACCGGTGGCAGGCTCGGATCAAACGTCTTTCTCAAGTCCACGTGCCGTTGATCCAGCAACGGCTGGACGAAATTAAGTTTTTCCTCAAGAAAGCCCTTCAGCGAAACAACAGCGCGCTCGGACTTCGGCATTCGCGCGAATCGGAGATACTCCTGTAGCACTTGACGGATTCGCAGTACCTGCGAACGCATCTCGCGCAGGAGCGCCTTGCATTCGGCAGCTGAACGGCCGTTGGAATTTACGAAAGCGTTAAGTTCCTCCCCGATCAGGTCAAGGTTAAGGAAGATTGAGCCGAGCGGGTTACGAATTTCATGAGCAACCTGGGCCGCCATCGAGCCGACCACTGCGAGACGCTCCGCTTGGAGCTTAGCATGCTCCAGCCGCTTGCGTTCTTCCATCTCCGCCCGCAGCGCGGCAGTTCGGTGCTCCACTGTTTGCTCCAGATGATCGTGAGAACTGCGAAACGCCGTCAACAACCAGACAACGACGAAAAAGAACACAAAAAGCATGATGCCGTTCCAGACGGGAATCAGCGGATGCTGATACGTCGGCCCACTGAGTATGTCGCTGAGGAACCACACGCCCGTACAAAGCGCTGCCACTGCGAATCCGGCCGAGCGCCCGGCCATCCATCCCGCAAGGCATGTTGGCAGCAAGTAAAGAGCCGATATTGCCCACTCACGACCCGTAAGATAATCCACAAGGCCGAGAACAATTGCCAGCATCACAGCTGCGGCAGTCGCGACCACCTTCGATCGCATACAAAACTCTCCCCTTAGATTCACCTGGAACTCAGTGCTGGAGACTTTGACAAGGCGGTTCGGAATTTCGTTCATGGTTTGGTTTATTTCCGCCGTGAGCAACACCGTTACAGCGCCGCAAGATCGACATGTCAGACAACCGCCGGCGTGACTTCCGTCCGCGCAACGCTTGAGATAAGTTCAGCGCCTGTAAATTCACATTCTCCCTTGTCGGCGGGTTTATTCGGTCACCATTTATTTTTTTGCTATGCCACATGGCAACACCATTCCGTTCCCGCAGGGCGTGGCGAAAGTCGTTACGCGCGCCCAGCTACAGAATTGCGATGCATGGGAACTAGCGTTTCGGAATAAATGCAAGGATCATCGTTACTACGAAATCGTCGAAGAGACGTTGGAGGGCGATTTCGAACATCATTATCTCGTGCTCGAGGATGTTTCTGGCAACGTGCGGGCAATCCAGCCCGTGTTCTTTGTCCGGCAGAACCTCGTCGAAGGCGTGCCGGGCAAAATCCGCTCGGTTGTCGATTTTATTCGAAAAACATTCCCGCGCTTCCTGACCATGCGCGTTTTGATGGTTGGCTGCGCGGCTGGTGCAGGCGATTTGGGCGCGTGCGATGAAAAGTATGAAGCGTGGGTGGCAAAAGCATTATCTGCCAGTCTGCGGACATATGCCCGGCAAAACAGAGCTTCACTGGTTGTTCTGAAAGATTTCCCGGCAAATTATCGTCCGACACTCGAAAGTTTTTCCTCAAACGGTTACACGCGTGTGCCCAGCATGCCGATGACGCGGCTCGTCCTCCATTACCACGATTGGGACGAATATTTTCGCACGCTCAGCAAGGCGACCCGGAAGGATTTGCGCCGAAAATTCCAGAAAGCGGAACGCGCGCCAGAGATCGACATGAAAATCGTGAATGACATCACTCCTCACGTCGATGAAATCTATCCACTTTATCTTCGGGTGCATGAGCGTTCGCGGCTAAAATTCGAGACACTGACGAAAGATTATTTTCGCGCTATTGCGCAACGGATGCCGGAACGGGCGCGCTTCTTCATCTGGCGACAACGCGGCAAGATCGTCGCATTCAGCTTTTGCCTCGTTTGCGAGGAAGCGATTTACGATGAATGCATCGGCTTGGATTACGGCGTCGCCCTCGATCTGCACCTTTATTTCTACACGCTGCGCGACATCATCTCATGGTCGCTGCAACAGCGATTGAAATACTACTACAGCAATCCGCTAAATTATGAACCAAAGCTGCATCTCGACTGCGAGCTCGTGCCTCTCGACCTTTATGTGAGGCACACAGCCACGCTTCTTAACCCGATCTTCCGCCGTACCATCAAATATCTCGGCCCGACGCGGCACGATCCGATCTTGCAGCGGTTCCCAAACGCCGACGAGCTTTGATCGCGCGCATTTTTCTGCGACGGATCGAAATCCGTTGCGAGGATGCGATGGCAGTTTAAAAACACAAATGCAGGATCGACCTTCGGGTTTTGGCAATCCCTGGCTGCAACTGACGTTGAGCGTGGTGTGTGTGCTCGTGTCCGAGCTGCTCTTGAAACGCGGCGCGACAGATACCGCAGATCTTGAAAGCGCGTGGTCGTGGACGGGAATTAACGGTTTGGCTTCCCCACTCGTGTGGTGGGCAATCATCCTGATCATTGCCAGCTTCATCAGCTGGCTTTACGTCCTTAGATACATTCCGCTCACGATCGCGTTTCCTATTTCACGCGTGGTCGATATCCTGGTCCCGTTAAGCTGCTGGCTTTTTCTGGGCGAATTTATCTCGGCTCGCCGCTGGATTGGTATAGGTCTGGTTGTCATTGGTCTGGCGCTCGTGGCGAAGCCTATCGCCCGGATAGAGGAGCGCCTGTGACGTTCCTCTCCTTCTTCTTCATCGTCGCTTCTCTAGTGAGCTTTGTGGTGGCTCAGCTCATTTTGAAAAGAGCGATGGTGTCCACTGCGCAAACTGGCTTTCGTAATCCGCGGTTTGTTTCACGCTTTGCCGTCGGCATCTTTTTGATGACGATTTCGTTTTTTCTCACGCTCGGATTGCTGCAACGATTCGACCTTAGTTATCTCTACCCGTTTCAAGGTCTGAGCGTCATCATCATCACAGTCATGGCGGCGGTGATGCTGAAGGAAAGATTGACCTTGCAACTAACGATCGGCGCCTTGCTGATCAGCGCTGGAATCGTGCTCGTCTCATTGAGCTAAGAGAGGCCAGAGCTTTGCCAGCGCAGCCGAATTGATGGTGCGAATCTGGTCGAGAGCCGGCACTTGAAGTTTTGGGTGATCGAATTCCGCGGCGAAGCGCTGTTTGAAACGTGCGTAATGCGGCGACGAATAGGCGCCACAGGTGTCGCCGCCGATAATTTGGGATGATTCGCGCAATTTGGTTAAGGCCCACTCCAGATCGGCAAGATTAAATCGGCCGCTTTCCCAGTTTGTCACCGCGTCCTCCACGCGAAGACAATCCAGATCGATCGTGATGTAAACGTTGATTCCCCTGAGGTTTTTTAGGAATTGTTCAAAGTGCTCGCGCCAGTTGTTGCGCAAAATTGCGCCACGACGCTGTTGATCTTTCGGGCGATGCCCATCTGCCCAGGGATGGACTTCTAGAACGCCTGCACGTTCCGCGCGACGATTGCCGAAGAGCTGGTGCGGCCACCAACATTCAAAATTTCCGCAACCCCAAACGCTGACCCGGCGCACGTGAGGAAGTTCCAGCGCGCGATTCACCCAACCGCCGCAGCCCCATTTCGGCGGGCGCACATCCCAATCCGGATGGTTGTCGAATGACACGACAATGCCCGGCCCGGCAACGCAGCGCAGCCGGAGCGCCGTCAAATAATGAAAGTCGCCCGAGCCGTAAAGCATGAACGGCGCCGCGAGATGTGTTTCGTGTTCCCGATAAAATTCGGCGATCAATGGCGGCGGCGCGGAGAAGCGCAGTTGAGGTCCCCAATCGAGTGCGTCAACAACAGGCAGAGCAAACGGCTCGTTCGACCACGCGTCATCTAAATTGAGATGCAGAGCGTGGCCGATCAAAGATTCTACTTGGGCGCTCGCGGGAAAAACTGAGCGTCGCTCGCCTTGGCGATGCGCAAGTTTTCCTCGGCATCTTTGTAACTGGGATCCAGACGCAGCGCTTCGCTGAATTGAACAATGGCTTGAGAGACTTGTCCTTGCTTGAGGTAAAGGTTTCCCAAACTGTTGTAAGCAACCGCCAACTTAGGGTTGGAGCGAAGCGCTTCCAGATAATGCATTTTGGCTTCGTCGAAGTTTCCTTTGCCAAAAAGCGCATCGCCGAGACGAAGCTGAGCATTCAGATGATCCGGTTTGAGCCGAACAACCTGGCGAAACTCGTCGATCGCCTCGTTTTCTTTCCCCTCCGCAGCTAGGAAAGTTGCGTAATTGTAATGGGCCTCCATGAAGTCCGGCTTCAGGCGCGTCGCCGCTTCGTACTGAGCCCCTGCTTCATCGCCGCGCCCGAGGCGCTGAAGTAAATTAGCGTAATCGAAATGGAAGGTGCCGTTATTTGGTTGCAGGCGTAATGCGGTCTCGAAATGCGGCACAGCCGCGTCAAATTTGGATTGGTTCATCAGCACAGAAGCGAGATTCATGTGCGATTTCACGTCGTTCGAGTCGAATCCGAGCGCGAGATTGTATTGCTCGGCCGCCTTCTCCAGCTCGCCTGCTTTCTGCAGGACGAGCGCATAATCAAAATGCTGCCGCGCGCCGGTTGGGAGGTCGGCCACCACCCATGCGCGCCGTTGAAGCTCGGCAACTGGACGATGCAATTGCCAGAACCATAAGGCGCTGAGCGGGAGGACAAATACGGCTGCCCATTTTAATCCATGCAACATCCAGCTGGGAACGAGTCCAGTCTGCGATGTTGCGTCCGTTCCTCCGGCGAGCCCGAGCGATTGGCGGGTGGAGCTTTCGCGAACTTTCCAAATGAATCCGTCGTAATAAAAATGGAGCAGTGCAGAGGCGGTAACCACGCCAGTCAGGACGCGTTTGACCGTTTCTATTCCGAGATGCTGATTGAAATAGGCGAGCGACCCATAGGCGAAGACCAGGCCCACGTAGAGTCCGATCAGCGAGCCGCTCCGCCGAAACACAAAGCGCATGAATCCGCCGATGTTGCTGTCTTTCTCAACGCGATTGCGATTGTAGATCCAGACGAGCGACAGGTACTGCACGTCGTGAAAGACTTCGAAGAGCGCAATGCCAACAAGAATGTTCGTGACGCCGTTATTGCAGTACCACCAAAAAGCAATCGTCGTGACCAGCAACGCCGCCTTTACCGGGTTCGGCCGTTTGCCCAGGTTCCACATCCGGCCAAAATGCAGGACGAAAAGGACCGAAACTGCGATCGCCCCGCCGAGCATCAGTTGCTGAAAACCATGTAATAGGGATGGCGAAATATAGGGCCCACCACAGGCGTAATACGTGTCGAGTGTGTCGCCCATGCGCAACGGAGAAAGCGCGATAGCAGTGGCGAACCAAATTACGCACGAGGCAAAATCGAGCCGGCGCGTGAGCGCGGCAAACGATCCCATTTTCGCGTCATAGATGCGGCAGAACCCGTAGGTCTGCATTAATCCATGCCAAACGCCCCAGAAGAAAACGATGAGCACAATCCCTTTAAGGTCCCACCAAAAAAAGACTATGCAGACCGCGACGAGAAAGAGCGGCGCCAAAATAAAGCGCCATTTGAAGCGATTGAACAAAGCGCGATCGCCATAGGCGCGGATCATCCCCGGCAGATGATGTCCCATCGCGCCGAACGCCGCGACGAAGAGATAAATATCTTGCGGACTCCAGCGCGCCTGGGCTAGCGCAAAAACCGGCAAGAGAAAAAGTGGCGTACCGACGTAGAGAATCAGGTCACGCCAACTGTCTAGAATCCACAAATTGAGCTTTCGCGGAGCGGCAGGTATAGCCGGGACGGTTTGTGGACGTGAAAACGCGGTGACGTGCTGCATGAATTCGGGACGTAAGTTTTCCTTAACCCGGCGGGAAAATCAATGCTGCGTTTGGAGGCAACTCGCTGGTGTCCACTGGCGATCTTATGCACGCATTTGCCAAATTACGCGCGAACCAAAGGTAGTGACCGCGAACGAGCCTCAAACTAAAAGGTTAAAAGAACACGAAAGGCCCCGGGATTTCCTTTGCGTCGTGCGGGATTCCTTTCGCGTTTTCGCCCGCCAATCTTCTATTATTCTCGGCAGCGCCTGGGCTTTTGCCGGAGCCGTGTTCGTTATCGCCGTGTGGAGCCTCACTGGGCCGACCTTTCATTTCTCCGACACCTGGCAACTCATCATCAATACCGCCACGACGGTCATTACATTCCTCATGGTGTTCCTGATTCAAAACACGCAGAACCGCGATGCCAAAGCCGTTCATTTGAAGCTTGATGAGATTATTCGCGCCGTCAAAGGCGCGCGAAATGAACTGGTCGATCTCGAAGAGCTTTCTGACGAGGATCTGAAAAAGCTCGAGAAACAATTCCAGCGCATCCGTCGAAAAGCAGAGCACGATGGAAACCATCGCCACGGTGTCGCGCCAACCGAGTCGCGTGGGCCAGTTCACTAATCAGCCCGTTTTCTCGGATTTCTGCGCCACGCCTGTTCGCAGGAAAATTTTGCCGCTTGGGCATAACCGGAAAACTTCGCACTGACGACAATCTGGTTTTCGCGCAAAGCAGCGGCGGCGTCCGTGCCAGATAAGCCAATGACTCCAGTCTGTCCAATGTTCGCGGGGCACGATCTTCATCAAGTCGCGCTCGATCTTTTCCGCATCTTTTTGTTTCGTTAGGCCAAGTCGCTGCGAAAGTCGCGCCACGTGTGTGTCCACTACAACGCCTTCGTTCTTTCCGAATGCGTTACCCAAAACGACGTTGGCCGTTTTCCGTCCCACACCCGGCAGTGCACGCAATTCTTCCATTGTGTTGGGGACTTTGTCCTTGTGTTCTTCAGCTATCGTGCGCATCGCCGCACGAATGCTCTTGGTTTTGCTGCGGAAAAATCCCGTCGAGCGAATCGCATTTTCAAGCTCGGCCTGGGGCGCATTCGCATAATCCGCCGCCGTCCGATATTTCTTGAACAACCAGGGCGTGATCATATTAACGCGCTTGTCCGTGCATTGCGCCGAGAGGATCGTCGCCACGAGGAGCTCGAGCGGATTTCGAAAATCCAGCTCGCAACGCGCACCCGGATAAACTTGCGGCCAAACTTTAACAAGTTGCGCGACGCGTTCGCGAGTTGTCATTCGATTAGTGTCGAACGCAACGCAGCCGCCGACAATTAACTTTCCGCGGCGTAACGAGCGAGCTTTTGCGCAAGTTCCGGCGGCACGTGCGCGATAATCAATGCGTCGTCGCCTTCGTAGCGTAACTCAAGCACGTGACCAACGCGGTGGATCTCCGCAATCAATGCCGACTGATCGGATGGAATGCGAAAACGTGAGCGCAAGCGCCATGAACTGAGCGCGTTTTCCAAGGCCACCACAAGCCGGTTGACACCTTCGCCGGTGCGCGCGGAGATCGCCACGCTCCCCGGAAACCTTTTGACATAAGTCTCCGCGATCTCGCGATTGATTGACTCACTTCCCAGCTCGTCAACCCTCTCGGGCTTTCCCGTAGACGTCGCTCGGCTCCCGCCAGCTCCGTTCTCGAGATTGTCGATCTTGTTGAAAACAATCAGCGTTTGCTTGCCGAAAGCGTCGAGTTCTTTAATGACGCTGTCGACCGCTTCCATCTGCTCATCCACGCGCGGATGGCTGAGGTCGACAATGTGGATAAGCAAATCGGCTTCGCTCACTTCCTCAAGTGTCGCCTTGAACGACTCGATCAATGTGTGCGGAAGTTTTCGTAAAAAACCGACCGTATCGGTAAGCAGGACGCGCTGCTTGTTGGGCAAAACAAAACTGCGCGTAGTCGGATCGAGCGTTGCGAAAAGTTTGTTCTCGGCCACGAGATCGGCACCCGTGAGCAGATTGAGCAGGGTCGATTTGCCTGCGTTTGTGTAGCCGACAACCGCAGCGACCGGCCACTGATGGCGCTTCCGTCCTTGTCGCTGCACCGCGCGAGGCGTGCGCGCCGCTTCCAGTTCCCGCTCGAGTCGCGCGATCCGTTCCTGGACGCGGCGACGATCGACTTCCAACTGTGTTTCACCAGGGCCGCGCGTACCGATACCACCAGTCTGTCGTGATAAGTGATGCCACATCCGGGTAAGGCGCGGCAAAAGATATTGCAACTGGGCCAGTTCGATCTGCAATCGGCCTTCACGGCTGCGGGCGCGCTGCGCGAAAATATCGAGGATCAACTGCGTCCGATCGAGAACCTTGCGTGCGAACAAATTCTCCAGGTTCCGACCCTGTGCCGGAGAAAGTTCATCGTCAAAGATGACCGAGGTAACCTGTCGATCCTGACATGAGTCTTTGATCGACTCAGCTTTCCCGCGGCCGATGTAATATGGCGCAGTCGGCTTCTGTAATTTTTGCGTGACGGTATCAATCACTTCAGCGCCGGCCGAGTTCGCCAACTCTCGCAGCTCGTCGAGCGAATCCTGCAAGTCCCACTTTGAGACACCTTCCTTTTCAAGGCCAATCAGGAGCGCACGCTCCTGTGTTTTTTGCGGACGCGTTTCAATCATCCCTGTGCGCGAACGCGCGCTGCGCTCGCTGCGAAATCCATTTCACAGCTTCGTTGTGACTGAAAAGCGATAAGTTCAGCGGCTCAAAACTAGTTTGGCGCCGAAACCAGGTCAACTGCCTTTTGGCATAACGGCGCGTGGATTGCTGAATCGCAGCGACGCATTGCAAAATCGACATTTTCCCTTCGAGCAGTTCACGAATCTCGCGCAAACCGATCATCTGGGACGCAGTCGAACTCATTGCTCCAGCGGCGCGCACTTCTTCGATCACGCCGCTTTCGAACATTACTTCCACACGCTGATTGATTCGGGCGTAAAGCTCGCCGCGGTCGCGAAAGACGAAGACGCCGCGATCTGTAGCCGGGATTGTCGATCCCGGCCGGCCGGGGTCAACGACCCCGGCTACAATGTGCCATTGCGTGCGCTGCGCAGATGCACGCCGCCCGGTTGTGAGACAAATTTCGAGCGCTCGCACTACACGACGCCGATTTTGCATGTCGATTTTGCCCGCGGCTTGCGGATCGAGGGCGATGAGCCGCGAGCGCAATCCGCCAAGGCTCAAGCTGTTCAATTTCGCGCGCAGTCTTGCATCAGCGACGGGTAACGAGGCTAACCCATGCGTTAAGGCCTTGATGTAAAGCCCGCTTCCGCCAACAACGATTGCGAGTTTGCCGCGTGAATGAATTTCATTGATCGCGCGCGAGGCGGCGCGACGAAATTTCTCCGCGTTCATCTCTTCGCGAAGCGGAATTGCACCGATCAACTGGTGCGGCGCTTTCGCAAGTGTTGCGGCATCCGGTTTTGCGGTCAAAAGATCGAGTCCGCCATAAATTTGGAATGCATCAGCGCTGACAATTTCCGCGCCCGTTCCGCGTGCAACATCGGCTGCCAGCTCGGATTTCCCAGTCGCGGTCGGACCGACGATGAAGAAGGCGCGTCGCACAAACAAATTGTAGGGCGTTTCTGTGAAACGCCGCAAACTTAGATTGGCGTCTGACACACACGCCCTACATCATTGCCAAAAAACAAATCGGGAGACGCGCGCAAATTGCGCGACGTCTCCCGATTGAAATCACCGATCTCGGCTAACTTCGCACCTGATGCTCGCTGGACTTTGCGCCGCTTACCACGAGCCTGCGGCCGAGGAATTCCTTGTCATGCAGTTCCTGCACAGCGCGTTTCGCTTCCTCGACGGTTTGCATCTGCACGAAGGCGAATCCCTTCGAACGCTGGTTGTGCCGATAACTTACGACCTCCGCGTTTTGGACGTGCCCGACGCCATTAAACAATTCGAAGAGATCGCTCTCGGTGGCGTCGAAGGATAGGTTACCGACGTAGAGACGCGGAGACGTTACCTCGACCGGCTCAGGTTTCCGCGACGGTCGCGAGGGCTGCGCGCCATTGGGCGCTGCTGCCGTTGCTCCTTTCTTTGCAGTTTTCCCGTTTCCAAAAAATGCAGCGATGCGCTGCCAGAATGTCTTCTTTTGAATTTTCGCTTCCACGCGTTGATAGCGCGAGCGGCCATTGCCTCTGCGTCGGGACCCACCGCGCGCGTGGCGCGAGCGTCTCCCGGATGAATAAGAGTTCATGTTGATCCTTAAGGTTAACCCAATTGTTAAATAGGCGGAGCGCATCGATCGATGCACGGTCCACGGCGTGCGAACCACCCAGGGTCCGTTCAAACAACAATTTGCAAACACTCTGCGACGCCGGCGGGAACTCCGCCTCTTTGAGCCGGAAATGCACTTGTCTCGAAATACAAGCCGGCGCACTCAACCAACGAAGCAGTAAAGATGCTGAAGTTCGCATCATGGTTCCAAAAAACCTGAATCGTCGTAGAAAACGGAGGCTCGGAAGATCGAAGAAGATTCCCGACATCTCGCGTGATTATGACTCGCGGCGTGTGTGATTGCAAGTGATATGCAGATCAAGCCCGCGATCGCTCCGTTTAGCGTCGAATCCAATCGTCGCGAAAGGAGTAGAGGCGCGATTTCAAATACTCTCTCGGACGTTCGCCCTGAATTGGCCGCATAAAATATCGCAAGTCGCGCCGGTTCAGCTTCGGCTCGTAGCCGAATTCCGGCATGAGATCGCGGCAATGCCATTCCACCCAGCCAATTTCATCCTCGGAAAGCTCGCGCTGCCAGCGCGTCGCCGGTTCAGGACTGATCTGGGAAAAATTGATCCGCGCCGCTGAGTTGCCACTCCAGAACTGGCCTACTTTTGTCGGTGTCAGGACCGTTGCCGGATCAAAGGAGATCTCCAGATAAGCGCAAACTTTTTCCATCATACTGGCCGGTTCGCAGACCAATTGCTCATACGGCACGACCAGACCCGGAGAGTCGCCATCGCGCACACGTTTAGCTAGTCTGGCGGCCACGCGCCAGTGGGCGATCACGTAGTATGTTGAAAACCTCCCGGTTTTTCTTGTTTTCTCGAGCGCGATTTGCGCCGCGAGAATGGCACGCGGATCGCGCATCGTGACGACAATTTTTGCATGCGGAAAACGAGTGAGAATCGCGGGAATGTGATTCCGATTGGCCGGTGTTTTTTCCACCCAGCGCCGAATCGTGTCGAGCGGACGTTCGAGCGTCGCCGCGTACGCTTTCACCATCAGGACAAGCAAATCGTCCTCTGCGTTGGCGGGATCGAACGCGGCGCGCTCAAATGTTTCGAGAAATTTCTCACGCGGGAAACTGGCGTAACTCCGCTTGCCCCATTTGCATGGCCCGCCGAATAGCACGTTGGAAAGCGACTGTTTCGTCAGGTAATCGAACTGCGCGCGGCGGCCGCGCGGCCCATACTTCGTGAGGACGGTTGGAAAATAGGCGGTTTCCTCCGGCAGCACGAGCAACTCGGGATGATTATCTAGCAACGCCACTAAAAGCGTCGTGCCGGATTTCGCCTGACCCGCGACGAAACAGGCGCGTTGATCAAACGGCAAATCCGAAATCATCGTTTTCGAAGATAACGTAGCACATGCGTCCCGCTTGTGATTCCTCGCAAGAAACGCAAGCCAGAGGCTTACGCTACTTTTGCGTACGCAAAAACCAATCGATGAAACGAGGGAGCCCGTCGCGCAATCGCGTGGTTGGATTGTAACCAAGCAATTTTCTCGCTTTGGAAATGTCCGCGCAAGTCAGAGGCATGTCCCCCGGTTGCTCAGGTAGCCTGTTGATCTTTGCTTTTTTCCCAAGCGCATTCTCGATTGCCGCGATCAGGTCTTTGAGCTGTGTAGTTTCGCTCTCGCCGAGATTGAAGATGTCGAAGAGAGGACCGTCATATTTGAGCGCGGCCATCGTGCCTTCAATCACATCGTCGATGTATGTGTAATCGCGGCGCGTCCTGCCATTGCCGAACTGATCGATTGGCTGGCCAGCGTAGATGCGTCGGGTAAATTGATGGATCGCCAGATCGGGGCGTTGCCGCGGACCGTAAACGGTGAAATAGCGCAGCGCAATCACGCGCATTTGATATAGATGAGAAAACGTGGAGCAAAGAAATTCGCCCGCAATTTTCGTCGCGGCGTACGGGCTAATGGTCTGACTGAGATGTTGATCTTCCGAAAACGGAACTGTTTTCGAAATGCCGTAAACAGATGAGCTCGATGCGAAGATGAATCGCTCAAGCCCGTTCACGCGCGCGGCGTCGAGAAGATGTAACGTGCCGCTGACATTCGTGTCATAGTAAAGTTGCGGATGCTGAATCGATGGGCGAACTCCGGCGCGCGCAGCCAAATGGGCAATCGTTTGAAATTTTTCGCGATGAAATAAATTCCGCACCGCGGCGTTGTCACGGAGATCGACATAGTGAACGGCCACGTCTTTAGCGACGGCGGCAATGTTTGCGTGTTTGATTTGCGGATCGTAAAAATCGTTGAAGTCATCGAGGATGGCGACGTCGTAACCGGCCGCGAGCAGTTTTTCGACAAGATGCGAGCCGATGAAACCAGCGCCACCGGTGACCAGAATTCTCATTAACCGCGAATAAACACCAATGGACACGAAGAAATCGCAAGTTGTTTTGTGATTCGTGTCGATTCGTGGTTAATCAATGAAGAGATTGATCGCGCTAAGCGCCGTCGCATTTGCGATGGGATTCCTTGCGACACTCTGGTTGCGACTTTGGCCGGAATTGACGCGGCCGAAATATGTCGATCCAGCATTTCGTCTTCCGTTTCCAATCGAACTGGCCTCTCTTCCAACCGCGGCTCGTTTCGATTTTCCGCTAGGCAGCGAGAGTGGCGCGATGGCTTATAATGCGCAGCGCTTCACGGAGAAGCATCACCTTGGCGACGACCTGGACGGCATCGGTGGGGAAGACAGCGATCTGGGAGATCCAATCTATGCGGCCGACGGTCGGGTGTTACTAGCACGCGATGGCGGCCCGGGCTGGGGCAATATGATCATCGTTTTGCATTCCTACATCGATAACGGCAAACGAAAATATGTGCAGTCGTACTACGGCCATGTGGAAACAATGCTTGTTCGCGCAGGCGACGAGGTGCGGCGCGGGCAGCAAATGACCACAGTCGGGACCGCTGATGGTCGTTATTTTGCACATCTCCATTTCGAGATGCGCGAATTCATCACTCCTTTTATCGGCCCGGGTTACCGGGCAGACACGCGGGGCTGGCTACATCCCACGGCGTTCATCGAGGCGCACCGCAGCGCACCGGAGGATGACGTGGGCCGCGTTCCAATTCGTTAGGACGAGCGCACCGCTGGCTCATCGCTAAAAATTGCGCCAGTGCAGCAGCAGATAGCCCCAGTTCGTTACGAACAACGTTATGACCATTACACGAATAAGAATTTTCTGCGCCGAAGTGAAATGCGCAATTCTCAACCGCGGCGACCGCGTGACGAGCACGATCAGCGCATAGACATTAAAGGCCGACAATCCGCACAAAAAAGTGAAGACGAGCGGATTCCATTTCCACGCACGGGAAATATGTCCATGGAAAAATTCGATCGCCGTCCGCGTGGCGCCACACGTTATGCAAGGCAAACCGGTGAAATCATGAAAGGCGCAACGCGGCCACGGCAGACCCAGCCCGAGCCAGGTCGCGGCGACTGCGAGGGACGAAAGTGAGACGCCTAGCCAAATCAGCTCGTGATCAATTTCACCGTGAGCGAGCCGGCGAGCGGAAAGCTGCATTCTTCGGTAATTAGTGCTGCGATGCGCTCCAGGCACCCAACGCACCGAACATCATCGCGATGAGCAAACCGCCACCGCAGCAAATAATCAATGGAAGTAGCACCGCCACGACTGCGCGGCCGCTATCTGTCTCATGGGCGCGAGCGAACCCGATGCAGTAGAGGACGATTTTCCAAACGGCAACAATAAACCCGCCACAGAAAGGGATGATGAGAAGCGGATCGATAGATCCGGTTGCGAAGCAAACAACGCGAAAGGTTGTCTCAAACGATTGTTTGGCGCCACCAACGATCATCAGACAAACATGGAAAATCGCGGCGCTGATAAAGGCGCCTATGACTGCGAAGATCGGCGCTAAAATGATAAGGGCGACGGAGCCGACGCCCGTGCCCACAAACCGACCGAGACCATTTCTGTCACTAAACGTCATCAATGACGGCATGAGTAAAGCAAACAGGAAGTAAACGATGATGCCAAAACTGCTGCCGACCACAGTGTAAAGCAGCGGTTCGCCCAGGCCGCCTTCGCGTTTCATTGCCGTGAATGCCACCCCCGGTTTGCTCAAGACCAT
>Ga0137378_10002023_pt1 | contig 17363 bp, 20 predicted proteins | sample SagtaG_21_FD_104813 | JGI IMG/M metagenome (GOLD analysis project Ga0137378, IMG submission 104813) | Vadose zone soil microbial communities from Sagehorn Ranch, Mendocino, California, USA - Sage2_L_60_16 metaG | ecosystem: Environmental > Terrestrial > Soil > Vadose zone | place: USA... | reverse complement strand
GGGCCGGCCATCGGCAACCGACCTCGATCCGGAGCTGGCGGATGAGCTGCGAAAGCTCGTGGAGCCGCAGACGCGCGGTGATCCGATGCAGCCGCTGTTGCGGACGACCAAGTCAACGCAGAACCTGGCCGATGAGCTGGCCGGGCAGGATCATGCGGTGAGCGCGGACACCGTCGGCCGGCTGCTGAAAGGCCGGCTCGGCTACAGCTTGCAGGGCAACGCCAAGACCATTGAGGGCAAGCAGCATCCGGACCGTGACGCGCAGTTCCGCTATATCAATGACCTGGTGGTGTGGTGCCTGGCGGCCGGCATCCCGGTGATCTCGATCGACTGCAAGAAGAAAGAGCTGGCCGGCAACTTCAAAAACGGCGGGGCCGAGTGGGCGCCGAAGGGTTCTCCCCGCCAGGTCAACGACCACGACTTCGCCGGCAGGCAGCTCGGCAAGGTCGCCCCGTACGGAACCTGCGATCTGGCCGCCAGCGCCGGGTGGGTCAGCGTGGGAACCGACCATGAGACGGCGGCATTCGCTGTGGAGCCGATCCGCCGCTGGTGGAACCCGGCCGGCGCGCAGGGCTGCCCGGGCGCCCGCCAGCTGCTGATCACCGCGGACTGCGGCGGGACTGACGGCAGCCGCCGCAGGCTCTGGAAGGTGGAACTGGCCCGGCTCGCCACCGAGCTCGGGATCGAGATCACGGTCGCGCACCTGCCCCCCGGCGCCAGCAAGCGGAACAAAATCGAGCACCGGCTGTTCTCGGCGATCTCGATGAACTGGCGAGGCCGCCCGCCAGAAAGCCACGAGGTGATCCTGGAGACCATCCGGGCCACCACGACCCGCACCGGGCTGAGGATGCAGGCCGAGCTGGACACCGGCAGCTACCCGACCGGCATCAAGATCTCCGACAAGCAGATGAAGAACCTGAACGCCCAGGTCATCACCCCGCACGAGTTCCACGGGGACTGGAATTACAGCATCGCGCCCGGATACCTCGGCCTTGATCACGACACGCCCGACATTACCTAGCTAATTTTGCGGAGAGCCCTTAGCGGGCGGGGCTGGCGTGGGCGGTCGCGGCGGCAACGATCGCCGCGAGGCGGCGGCTGTGCGCGCCGCGCCAGTAGACCCGCCCGCAGTCGGCGCAGCGGGTGAACTCCTCGTAGCTGCGCCGCGTTCCTGGCCGCAGCTGTTGCTCGACGTCGCGTTTGGCCACGGGGGCGAGTTGCCCGTTGCAGGCGGTGCACCTGGTCCACGGGGCCAACGGCAGCGCGAACCGGTCGAGAACGTCGCCGAGCTGCTCGTCGGCGCGGGCGCCCCGCACGTAGGCGCCGAGCCAGAGCTTCCTGCGCCGCAGCAGCCCGCGGTCCTTGGTCAGCAGCACCCGCCGTCCGGAGTTGGCCCGGTCGATCAGCACGTCGTCGTCCAGGTCGTTGGAGTAGTCGGTGTCCAGGCCGACCAGCCGCATCCGGCGGGCGAGCGCGCCCAGGTGCACGTCGAGCACGAACCGCGCGGCTGGGACCTGCTGCGGTCGGCGCACGGGTTCGACCAGCACCCGCTCACCGCCACGGGGCCGGTACGACGGTTGCTCGAGGCGGTCGTTGACGAGGAGACGGCCGACTTCGGGCAGCGGGACTCCGAGCGACTCGACGACGTGCCCCAGCGACGATGTTCCGTCAGTTGCGGCCAGAGCCGTTCCCGTGCGTTGCCGCGGGGCGAGAAAGAACCGGAGTTCGGCGGCGAAGTCCAGTTCCAGCGGCGGCCCGTCCATGGTCACAAGCATGCCCGCGCCGGGCCGGGCCGCGTGAACAGCCCGTCGCTCAGCCCGGACGAGATCCGCGCCGCCGCCGGGACCCACCGCGAGCTAGGTCCCGAGTACCAGTCGGCCGTCATCGAGTCGTTCCTCGACAAGGTCGGCCGGGAGATCGACGCTCGCGTCGACGCCCGTGTCGCGGCGGCGCAGCCCCCTCCCGCGCCGGCCAGGGCCGCCGCGAACGACCGTTCGGCGTTCGCGCTCGCTGTCTGCTCGATGGCATTCGGCATCCCGCTGACCGCCATCGCGGTGTCTGCGGGCACCCACCCGGCCGGCATCAGCGCCGTGCTGGTGATCTGGCTCGCGATCGCCGTGATCAATGTCTCCTACACGCGGCGCGGCAGGCCGCCGGGCCCAGGCGGACAGCGCCGCTGAGCGAGGGTTTCTAGTCGTTCGGGTCCGAGTCGTCCCTGCGGTTGCCGAACCTGTTCATCAGCCGCTCGCCAGCGCCGACGGCCGAACCGGCCACGCCGCGGACCGCGCCGATCAGCGGGTCGGCGGAGCGGTTCCAGGAGTCCTGGTACGACTTGGCGGCGGCCTTGAACTCGTCGCCCACCGAGGTGCCGGAGTCCGAGTCGCGGCGCGGGTAGTTGCCGGCCAGGATGTCGCGGTACTCGCCCTCGGACGCCCAGCGGTCCAGCTCGGCGAACCGCACGACCGCGAACGGGTGCGTGGTGCCGACGAGCTGGAGCAGCTTGATCAGGCCCTCGCGCACATCGGGTACGCCGTCGTACTCGCGCGCCTGCTCGAGGAACGCGTCGTGGCTAAGCTCGGCGAGCTGCGGACCGCCGGCCAGTTTCATCAGCGCGCGGCGCCCGGCGGGGACGTCCTGGCCGGCCAGCAGGCCCGCCCGGTCGGCGGAGAGCTCGGACTTGCGGTGCCACTCCTCCAGGCCCCAGATGACCGCCTTGAGCCCGATCCACGCGAATGGCACGAGCGCGAGCCGCGCGGCCAGGGCGATCAGGTAGTAGAGCATCGTCCGGTAGACCGAGTGCCCGGACAGCACGTGGCCGAGCTCGTGCCCGATGACGAACCGGATCTCCTCGGGGTCCATCAGGTCCACCATGCCGGTCGTGATCACGATGAACGGCTTGTCGGTGCCGAGCGCCATCGCGTTGACGGCCGGGTCCTGCGTGATGAACAGCTCGGGGACCCGGGGCAGGTCGAGCACGTACGCGCCGTCCAGCATCGTCTGGTACAGATGCGGGAACTGCTGTTCCGAGGCCCGGACCGAACTGGCCAGGAACATCAGCCGCAGGCTCCGGTCGCTGAACAGCCCCGCGAGGTTGCGCAGGATGACGTCGAAGCCGGTCAGCTTGCGCAGCGCGACGAGCGCGGTGCGGTCGGCCGGGTGCTCGTAGGCGCGGGAGCTGATGTCGGGCAGACGAACGCGGGAGCGATCGGGCACAGTGTTCATGCCCGTCATGCTATGCGTGATAAGGGAGGCCGACAGCCATGCTGGCAATGCGATTTGATAATGATTCGCCCGCGCCGATGTTCGAGCCCGACGCGGAGTCGATGCCCGCCGAGCGGCGGGCGGTGCTCCAGGCCGGGCGGCTGCGCGGCCTCGTCGACCGGCTGCTCGCCGCGGGCGGGCTCCAGGCCGGCCGGCTGACCGCGGCGGGAGTGAGCAGCGGGGCCGACGTGACGCTCGAGGCGCTCGCGGACCTGCCGACGACGGCCAAGCGGGACCTGTGGGAGGCCTACCCGTTCGGGCTGCTCGCGGTCCCGCGCGAGCAGGTTGTGGCCGTGCACGGGTCGAGCGGGACGGGCGGCCGTCCGACGCTGGTCTCCTACTCCAGGGGCGACATCGCGCTGTGGTCGAAGATGTGCGCGCGGGCGCTGGCGGCGGCGGGCGCCGGGCCGGGCACGATCGTGCACAACGCCTACGGGTACGGGCTGTTCACCGGCGGGCTCGGGATCCACCAGGGCGCGATCGAACTCGGCGCGCTGGTGGTTCCGGTCTCCGGAGGGATGACGGCGCGGCAGGTCACGCTGATCGCCGACCTGAAGCCGCAGATCCTGACGTGCACGCCGTCGTACGCGATCCGGCTCGGCGAGGCGCTGGCCGAGGCGGGCCTGACCGGCGGCGGGCTGTCCCTGCGGGCCGGCGTGTTCGGCGCCGAGCCGTGGACGCAGGAGATGCGGGCCAGGATCAACGACCTGCTCGGGATCCGTGCGCTGGACATCTACGGGCTGTCCGAGGTGATCGGCCCTGGCGTTGCGTCGGAGTGCATCGTCGCCGCCGACGGACTGCACGTGAACGAGGACCATTTCCTGGTCGAGACGGTGGACCCGGTGACCGGCGACCCGGTGCCCGACGGGACGCCGGGCGAGCTGACGTTCAGCACGCTGACCAAGGAGGCGATGCCGCTGCTGCGGTATCGGACCGGCGACGTCGCCGCCCTGCGCCGCGGCCCCTGCGCATGCGGCCGGACGCTGGTGAAGATGTCCAAGGTGACCGGGCGGATCGACGACATGCTGGTGATCAGGGGCGTGAACGTGTATCCCAGCGAGGTCGAGCGGGTGCTGCTGGCCGAGCTCGAGGTGGCGCCCGACTACCTGCTGGTCGTCGACGAGCGGGACGGCGGGCGCGACCTGATCGCCTGTTGCGAACGGGTAACGGAGCGCCCGGCCGGCTCTGGGTCGGAAGGCCAGCTCCGCGCGGCGCTGGAACATGGCCTCCGCGAGGCTCTGGGCCTGCGGGTCACCGTGGCGATCGTGCCGCCTGGCGCGGTGCCCCGGACCGAGGTCGGCAAGGCGGTCCGGGTACGGCGCTGGGCGGGCGGCGAGCCGCCGGTCCCCGGCCTCGGTGAGCGGGCCGGCGAGGGCACGCCCTAGAGTCGCGATCATGAGCGACGGAACGCGCATCGGCGTGTTCGGCGGCACCTTCGACCCGATTCACAACGGTCACCTGGTGGCGGCGAGCGAGGTCGCGCACGCGCTGGCGCTGGCCGAGGTCATCTTCGTGCCGACCGGCCAGCCGTGGCAGAAGGAAGACCGGGAACTGGCCCCGGCCGAGGACCGATACCTGATGACGGTGGTCGCCACCGCGGCCGACTCGCTGTTCTCGGTCAGCCGGGTCGACGTCGACCGGCCGGGCGAGACGTACACCATCGACACGCTGCGGGACCTGCGGGTCGAGCGCGGGCCGGACGCCGAGTTCTTCTTCATCATGGGCGCCGACGCGCTGAGCCGCATCAAGACCTGGCGCAAAACGGAGAACCTGTTCAGCATGGCCCATTTCGTCGGGTGCACGAGGCCGGGTCACCCGATCAACGGGGACGGGCTCGGCGAGCAGGGCTTCACGCTGATCGAGATCCCGGCGCTGGAGATCTCCTCGACCGCGTGCCGGGAGCGGGTCCGAGCCGGACGGCCGATCAGGTATCTCGTCCCCGACGGGGTCATCCAGTACATTGCCAAGCGGGGCCTGTACCTGGAGTAGCCGTCGTGCGGCCGCGGATCGGGCCGGGACAGGCTGGAGGGCGCGTTGCGGCTGGACAAGGTGGGCAAGCGGTACGGGATCAGGCAGCCGTGGGTCGTCCGCGGCGTGAGCATGGAGATCCCGCCCGGCGGGCTGGTCCGGGTCGAGGGCAGGAACGGCAGCGGCAAGTCGACTCTGCTGCGGATCATCGCGGGCGCCGCGGAGCCGAGCCGCGGTGCCGTCACCGGCCGCCCGGCCACGGGATACGTGCCCGAGCGGTTCCCGCCCGCGCTGCCGTTCCCCGCGCGGGAGTACCTGTCGCATGTCGGCCGGGTGCACGGGCTGGCCGGCCGGGAGCTGGAGTCGAGGGTCGAGGCGTGCCTCGACCGGCTCGGCGGACGAGAGTTCGCGCGCGTCCCGTTGCGCAACATGTCCAAGGGCATGTGCCAGAAGGTCGCCGTCGCTCAGGCGCTGCTGCCGCCCGGGTCCGGGCTGCTGGTCCTCGACGAGGCGTGGACCGGGCTCGACGCCGAGGCGAAGGCCGCGCTGGACGACGCCGTCGCCGAGCGGATCGCCGGCGGCGGCACCGTGGTGTTCGTCGACCACGAGCCCGGACGGCTGGCCGACCTGGGCGCCGAGCGCTGGCGGCTGGCGGACGGTACGGCGACGCGGGTCGGCGAGGGAGTCCGCGAAGCTGGTGACGCTGGCGCGGCGTCGGCGCCAACGCCGGTCGTGGAGATCGAGGTGACTGGTGTGGCCGGCGGGGAGCTTGGCGAGCTGCCGGGGGTGCTGTCGGTGCGCCGCTCCGGCCAGCGGGTCGTCGTCCGGGCGGAACCCGCCTCCTCCGACGCCGTCCTGCGCAGGCTGCTCGCCGCCGGAGACCACATGCACGTGCTCCGGGTCGACCGGGCACGGGGGTACGGCGAGGCTCCGGTGGGCATCGGGCCGTCGGCGGGCGGCCCTGAACCTGCGGACGGCGCGGCACCTGCGGGCGGCGCGGCACCCGAGGGCGGCGCGGCACCCGCGGAGCGGGACGGCGGCCGGTGATCGCGCTCGCCAGGTATCAGTTCTCGCTGCTGCTCAGGTCACACCGGTGGATCCCGCCCGCCGTGCTGTTCGTGCTCGGGGTCGCCGGGCTCGGCGGGGCCTCCCTGCCGCGCGGCGCGGGCCTGAGCCAGGGGCTGGCCTGGTCCGCCCTGATGCTCGTCCCGGTCGAGGCGTGGCTGACCAGGGCGATGCTGACTGCCGAGCCCGCCGCCGCTCGGGCCTGCGTGGCCGCGGCCGGCGGGCCGCGGCGGGCCCATCTGGCCGCGCTGACCGCCGCGGTCGTGGCGGGCGCCGCGTTCGGGTTGCTCGGCGTCGTCTGGGAGCTGATCAGCCTCGGCGTGCCCAGGTCGGTGGCGACCAACTCAATCCGGGTTGGCGCTACGTTTGCCGAGATCGGCACCGGGCTGGTGGCCGCGCTTGTCTGCCTGCTGGTCGGCTCGGCGATCGCGGCGCTGCTGAACCCGCCGGTGATCAGGCGGCCCGCGACCGCGATGCTCGGCACGACCGGCGCCGTCGTGCTCGCGCTCGCGTGGAACGCCTCGCCGGCGAACGCCGCCGTACGCAGCGCGGGTTACGGCGCGCAGGAGAAGACCTGGCCGGCCGGGGCGGCGCTGCTGGCGGCGATCGCGTTGGTCGCGGTGGCCTGGGCCGTTTCGGCCCAGATTGCAGCGCGCCGCGAGGCTTAACGTTCGGCAATGTCGGCCCGGCGGGATACTCTGAACATGCCGCTGTGGCGTTCTGTACCGGGTCGGCAGGTCCGGGGTCGCCGGTGGTCGCAGCCTCAGCCAAAGGAGGACACCCAGCACTCGTGACTGCCACCGAACGGGCCATCGAGCTCATCAGGGTCGCGGCTACCGCCGCGGCCGACAAGCTAGCCACCGACATCATCGCGTACGACGTCAGCGAGCAACTCGTGATCACCGACGCCTTCCTGCTCTGCGCCGCCGCGAACGACCGGCAGGTGCGGGCCATCGTCGACGATATCGAGGAGAAGCTCGCCAAGGTGGGCGCCAAGCCCGTACGGCGCGAGGGCGAGCGCGAGGGACGCTGGGTGCTGCTGGACTACCTCGACGTGGTGATCCACATCCAGCACGCCGAGGAGCGGGTGTTCTACGCGCTCGAGCGGCTGTGGAAGGACTGCCCGCTGATCGCGCTGCCCGAGGCGGTCACGGCGGGCCGGTCGATCAGGGACCGGCACTGAGCGCGGGCAAGGCGGCCGCGGCGCCGGGCGCCGCGGCGAGTGGTAGCGCGGCGAGTGGTGGCGCGGCCGGAGCGGGAGCCATGCCGAGCGGGGCCGGCGCCGGCCCGTCCGACGGCGGTGCCGAGCGCTCCGCCGGGAGCCGGCCAGAGCCCGGCAGTGGCCGTGCGAACCTGTTGCGCCTCGTTCTCTGGCGGCACGGTCAGACGACGTACAACGCCGAGCACCGCTTCCAGGGGCAGCGTGACGTGCCGCTGAACGCGCTCGGCCGGGCGCAGGCGCAGCGCGCCGCGCGGCACCTGGCGACGCTGGCCCCGACGCAGATCTGGTCCTCTGACCTGGTGCGGGCCAGCGCGACCGCGGGGTATCTCGCGCGGCTGACCGGGCTGGATGTGCAGCTCGACAAGGACCTGAGGGAGCGGCACGGCGGGGCCTGGGAGGGCCTGACGATCGACGAGATCAGGGAGCGGTATCCGGACGATCTCGCCGCCTGGCAGCCGCCCGGCGGCGAGACATCGGAGTTCGTGGCCGAGCGCACGGCGGCGGCGCTGACCAGGATCGCCGGCCAGTCAGAGCCCGGGTCGCTGGTGGTTGCCGTCGGGCACGGCGCGTCGCTGACGTGGGGGATGTCGCGGTTGCTCGGGCTGGACGACCGGGTCACCGGCGGGATGGGCAACTGCTGCTGGTCGCTCTTGTCGCGCCGGGTCGGCGGGGATCGCTGGAGGCTGCTGGAGTTCAACGTCGGGGCGCTGCCCGAGCCGGTCGAGGTGGCCGAGCTCGGCGACGACGCCTGAGGGTTGCGTGCGGGTGGCGTGGGTGGTTCTGGGTGGTTGTGGGTGGTGCTGGGTGGTCCGGGCTTGTCATCAGCGGCCGTCGCGCGGTGACAGCCGAGTTCCCGCCGCGGCAGGCGGTCGCACGACGGATGTGCGCCAGTTTCTTGTACACTGGCGTGGCGCTGGCTTCGGTGACCCGGTTACCAGGTGGTCCGACCGGTGCGTCCAGGGGCTATAGCTCAGTTGGTAGAGCGCTTGCATGGCATGCAAGAGGTCTGGGGTTCGAATCCCCATAGCTCCACTGGTTTTTCGGACCTCTGTTCGATTCCAAGTGACTAATCAAGTGACTACGGTGCCAGACTAACTGGCGCTGGTCTCGCGTGTGCTGAACACGCTGTCCATGACGGTCGCGCCTCCCCTGATCGCGGGGACGATGACCTTGCGGTAAACGGTCTCGGTGACGTGGGTGGACTTGTGGCCCATGGTGTCGCTGATCTCTTGGATGGGGACGCCGTTGCTGCTCATGATCGACACGGCGGTGTGGCGTCCTTCGTGCGCGTGCCAGTGGCCGATGCCTGCGCGGGTGGTCATCTGGCCGAACCGCCAGTTGAGCGCGTCGCGGGTGTAGGGGCGGCCGTCTTGATGGCAGAACACCAGGTCGTGGTCCTGCCAGGCGGCTCCGGCGGCGAGCCGCTCGGCGGCCTGGCGCTTCTTGTGCGCTCTGAGGGATTCGATCGCGCGGCAGGGCAACGCGAGCGAGCGCCGCGACTTGGGGGTCTTGGTGTCGCCGCCGCGCCTTGCTGACTTCCAGACGTGGATGACTCCGTTGTCCAGGTCCACGTGATCCCAGGTGAGCGCCCGCAGTTCGCCGGGGCGCAGGCCGAGAGTGATCGCGAGCACGAACAGGGCCTCCAGCCGGGCGAGCGTGGCGGCGTCGCCGTCGAGTCCGAGCTTTGCGCGGCACGCCTGGCAGGTCGCATCGGCCGCGTCGTCATCGGCCTCGGTCACGAGGGCACCGGGCCGGGGCTTGGCGCCGCAGGCGATCTCGCCGGTGCCGGTGGCCGCGTGGGAGGCCACCTGGCGGTAGCTGGCGATCTTGACGACGGTGGTGTAGGCGACGGTGGCGCCGCTGGCCGCGCCGAGCACCTGGGTCGCCTGTTCCTCGGTCATCGCGCGGGACGGGCGCCCGCCCTGGCCGTCCGGCAGGTCGACGAGCTCGGCCACGTTCCGGCCGATCAGGTCGTGCTTCTGGGCGTGGCGGATCGAGCGACGCAGCGTGCTCTTGATCATCACGAGGGACCGCTTGCTGAGGATCTTTCCGAGGTCGCTGAAAAACCGCTCGGCGTCGGCGACCTTCAGGTCCTTGAGCTTCGCTGCACCAAGCCCGGGGTAGATCCACTTCTCGGCCTGACCCCGGTAGCTGGCGATCGTGCCGGGGTCGAGGGTGAGTGAGTCGATCCAGTCGCGGACGCATTGCTCCACGGTGTAGGTGGCGGGCGTGTGAACCCCGGCGCTGATCTCCTCGCCCAGCTTGGCGAGTTTGTCCTTGACTTGCGCCTTCGTCTTGCCGGTGACTGTGCGGCGACGGCGCCCGCCCGTCGTGTCATAGCCGAGCGAGATCGTTCCGACGTAGCACTTGTTGACCTTGTCCCAGGAGATGCCGTGGTCGCCACGGCCCCGCCTGGGTTTCGTTCCCCTGGCGTCCCGAGCGCGCGGCGTTAAGGTGTCGCCGGGCGCCCGGGCTGGCTGGGTTCTGGCTGGTGTGCTCACGGGCGTTGCTCCTTCCGCTCTTCCCGTTCGAGGTATTCGGTGATCGCTTTCTTGATGACGTAGGCGAGGCTGCGGTCGTCGCGCTGGGCGATCGCGTCGAGCCTGGCCCGCGTATCGGCGTCTAGCCGGATGCTCGTGCTGTGGGTTGCCGGTGTCCTCACAGCCCTGGGAGTGTAGTCGAGTTGACTGCATCTGACTACAGTCTTGCGTGATCTGCTCGCCCGTCATTCGGCGCCTTCGACGGAGGCGATGAACTCGGCTAGCTGCCTGTCGGTGATCCGGCGCAGCTTGCCGATCTTGATGCTGCGGAGCTGGCCTGTCCGCAGCAGGTAGTACACCTTGTCACGGCCGATGTTCAGCATGTCCGCGACCTGTTCGACTGTGTATGCCTGCATGCTCACCCCCTTCGGTTCGTGGTGGGCGGCCCCTTTCGGTGGCTGGTGACGGTGGGTGATCGTCTTTGTCTTCGTCTGCGAGGTCATCTATGCGCCATTACGTGCAGACGCGCGGGAGGCGTGGACGTAGACGTAGACGATCACGCTGGGTGCCCGCCGTTAGCACGGCTTAGCCGTTCGGCCGCGAGCGCGGCGAACGCGGGGTTCAGCTCGATGCCGATGAACTGTCGTCCGAGGGACAGGGCGGCCAGGCCGGTGGTGCCGGTGCCACAGAACGGGTCGAGCACGACGCCGCCTGGCTTGCAACCGGCCTTGATGCATCGGGTAGGCAGGTCGATGGGAAACGCGGCGAAGTGAGGTCCGGCATAGGGTCGGGTGGGGATCGACCACACGTCGCCGGGGTTGCGCCCGTTCGGGTGACCGGCCTTGGCCCGGCCGGTGCCATACCGGCGCGCGCCGATCACCTGACGGGCGTGAGAGCCGTACTTGGGTGGCCGGACACTGGACGGGTGCCTGTCACCGGGCCGCCTGGTGGGAGTGGCGCGCGCCGGCCGGCTAGCGCGCGGCCGGCGTAACGGTGCAGTCCGGTGGGCGCGGCGCCGCCAGCGGAGTAGGAGTCTCCGAGGTTGAGCCAGCAGGTTCCGTCGTCGGCAAGGACGCGGCGAGCCTCGCGGAAGACTGATCGGAGCGTGCAGGCGTATGCCTCGGGCGTTGGCTCGTGACCGTACTGGCCAGCCACGCCGTAGTCTCGCTTGGCCCAGTAGGGCGGGCTGGTGATGATGCAGTCGGCTGAGGCGTCGCGCATCGAAGCGAGGGCGTCGCGGGCGTCACCGACGTGCAGGGTCGAGGTGGTGCTTGTCCAGTAGATCAGTGGTGATCACCGTCCTCTCTGTTGCCGGGGGTAGTGGTCGCGCGCCATCGGCCGCGGCTGACCTGGGTGACCTGGCCTCGGCGGGTCATGTCACTTAGGTGCTGGTAGACCCAGGGTCGGCTCATGCCGGTCTGGCTGATCAGTTCCGGTACGGTAATGCCGTCCGGTGGCGCGAAGGAGAGCGCGGCCCATAGCAGTGCGCCCGGTGCGTCCCGGTCGCGTTCTGGGGAGCCCGCGGTGCCGTCCGAGTATGCGGGCATGTCGGGGCGGTCGGGAGATTCTGGGCGCGTCTGGGCGCGCTGGGCCACCGCGCGCTGAGACACCTGGTCAAGGGCTGGCCGCAGGCGCGCGTGCCTGGCCGCAGTGTCGGCCACCGCTTCGTCGGTGAGCAGGTAGGCGCGGGCGCGGCGCGGGGTGTCGTGCTCGGGCGCGGAGATCAGGAACTTGCCGGGCGCGTTGAGCGTATGGGCGTGCCAGCCGGCTGCGAGCATGCCCTGACCCAAGATCAGGTCCACGTCGCGGCGCTCGCGGACCCGGAAACTGATCCGCACGTCGATCTGAGAGCGCAGCGCGCCCTGACCTATGGCCTTCTGAGTCGGCCGCTGCGTCGCCGCGATCAGCGTCACCGCGACCGCCCGGCCGCGCCGGGCGATCGAGTCGGCGTTGCGTGTCGCGTTGGGCGCGTCGTCGGCCAGCTCGGCGTATTCGTCCACGATGATGACGAGTGCGGGTGCGTCGGGCGACGGTTCCCAGACGCGCAGGCCGGTGGCGGCGAGCAGCGCGGCCCGGGCTTCGAGGATGGCCACCGCGTCAGCGAGCAGTGCGCAAGCCTCGGCGTGGGTGATGGCCAGGCGGTCGATGCATGCTGCCCACGGGGCAAGTTCCATGCCGCGCTTGAGGTCGATGGCCCAGATGATCACGTCGTCGCAGGCGGTCAGGTTACCCATAAGCACGTTCAGTCCGCCGCTCTTGCCTGACCCGGACACGCCGCCGAACAGAGCGTGCCGGCGCAGGAACACAACCTGCGCGGGGGTGGCGTCCTCGAACGGGCCGAGGTCGATCGGCTCGGTTATGGAGGTGACTGATGGCCCGGGCCAGGTGATCGCGTCGGCGTGCGGATCCTTGTCGAGCACGCGCAGCTCGAAGCGGTTCGCCCGGCCGTCCGGGGTTGGGTAGGCGCGGACGGCCCCGCGGAATGTGCCAAGCCCGGATTCGATCGCAGCCAGCCTTGCCGTCACGTCGTTGATGGTCTGGCCACGGGCCAGCGCGAACCGCGCACGCCAGCCCCACGTGTCCACGACGGCTGACATAACGCGGGATCCGGCCAGTCCGACGGCCTGGGCGATCTCAGGCCAAGCGGCGAGGGTGCGGTCGACTCGGACCTTGGCACGGCGCCGCCGGTGCGCCCACCACGGCGCGGCCAGCACGAGCGTTCCCGCCAGTAATGTCCCTGGCAGCGGGGAACGCCATGGCCCTTGAGCGGTCGCGGCGGCCAGCCACGCGCCGGCCGCTGTGGTCGTGATGGCGGCATAGGCGCGCTCGGGCTTGGTGGTCAGGCCCGCGTGTTTGCCGAACGCGCCGACGATGGCCGACGCGCTGATGGTGATCGCGGCGATGACCGGCCACCAGTGCGGGCGTTCGGCGTGGAGTGCCCATCCTGAGACTGTGAGCACGAGCGCCAGGCCGATCGGGGCGAGCTCGGATCGGTATCGCCAGGCCAGCCGGGCAACGGTGATGGCGGCGGTCTCGGGCAGCCGGTCGCCAGGCGACATGAACATCATCGGTTGGACGCCGTAACGGCGTATCCGGCGGGCGTCGCGTCGCATGTGGTAGCGCCACGTCATGCGCTGCTCCTCGGGCCGCAGTAGCCCTGGGCGGCGAGTTCGTCGCGCAGGTACGAAAGCGGGTCGGCCTCGCCGCTGCGGTCGGCGGCGATGCTGGCCTTGCCAGCAGCAGCGAGGTTGGCGCGCAGCAAGCGGATGGTGGTCAGGTCGTCACAGAGGCGCGTGATCTCCGACGTCAGGGCGGGGATGTCGGCAAGCGATTCGCTGACTTGGCGGCACGGCCCGGAATGGGTCGGGCTCGCTAGCCAGATCTGAGTGATCGTGCGGCGCGCGTCACTCGCGCGAGCCTCGACCTCCGTCAGGCCGATTCGCTGGGCGGGGGCGTTAGGCATGCGGCATCACCGTCCTTTCGGGTCAGTGGCCAGCCAGCGATCGGACCATGCTCGTGATGAAGTGGCGGATCGTCGGCGCGGCGGTCGTGGCGGCGAGCAGGAACCCAAGCAGCAGGCACATGACCGCTTGCCAGGTCCGAAGGCCCATGAACCGCCAGGCGACCCATACCAGCGCGCCGAGCACGATCACCAGGGGGAGCGAGACGCTCATCAGGATCTCCTGCCTCGCGGGCCGCGATCGGGTCTGGTGCGGTCGGCGTGCGTGCGCCCCGCCTTTCGGCGCAGCCACCGCGCCCGGTTCCGGCACTTGGCGCATGCTTGGCAGCCGTCGTCGGCGAGCGCGCCGCAGTCGCAGCGTCGGCTAGTGAGCCAGGGCGGGCACCCGGGCATGGTGGGGTCATGCCCGCACCCGCTTACGGGTCGCGCTGCCGCGCTCGCGGTCGCGGACGGGCGGGATCTGGCAGGCGCGAACGCCGAGAACCCGGCGAGCGAACCGACCTGCCCAACCGTCACGCGACGGGTCATGAAAGCTCTTGCGTCGCTCGGTGGCCTGTATCCCGGCCACGACGGCGACGAATGCGGTCAGGGCGATGGCGGCGAGAATTAATCCGGTGAGAATCATGGTGATCACTTCCCTCCAACGCGGTGCTTTCCTTAGGTGGCTACGGTAAGCTCGCGGGAAGCGCTGATCCCATTACACGATGATGCCTTTAAGTGAGATCGGGATTATTCGACCGTGATATCGCAGCGATCTCGGCGTGATATATAACCTGGTCAGCGCCGTGGCCGGGAATCTGCAAATCTGGATATTCTTTGGCGACAGTCAAGCGCGAGAGGGTAGAAACGTCGCGGCATCTCGCGCGGGTGATGCGAATGGCTGAGCAGCGGGGGTCAGTTCTCTCCATGCCGCTGCGGACAGCTCGCTTGTGCCCGCCGAGGCGCTGCGCTGGTGGTGATATGGCTCGCGGGCACTACCCCTTGCAAGCGATCGCTGGGCGGGTCATCAGCTGCGGCGTTGATCGAGCTAGGAACAATGGCCAAGAGTGCGCCCAGATGAGCGCGGTACCGCTCCAGACAGGCCAGCAACTCGACTGCCGGAGTGCCGGGGTTGATCGCGTCCACCGTTTCGGCCAGCAGTTGCCGGGATGCTGCTAGGGCGTCCTCCCAGGTGCCCGGCCAGCCGGGGTCCGCGCGGGCGGTGCCCTGCGCGGGGTTGCTGGGAATACCAGGTGAGCCACTGTTACAGCCAAATGCAGTCATTCGTTGCCTCGGAGTTCTGTCAGGTCGATGGCTCGGTGCCGCTACACAGGGACCACACGACCTTTCCGGCCGTCTCGGCGGTGTAGTACCAGGACCACCGCGTGCTGATCGCGTCCACCAGCAGCAGGCCCCGGCCGTTCTCGCCTAGTTCCTCGCCTGCCCGCGGCGGGGAGACCGGACATGGGCTGGCATCCCAGACCATGATCAGGATCTTGTCCTTATCGGAGAACAGCCAGAGCCGTACCGGCGTCGTCTCGGTGAGCGCACGCGAGGCCCGGACGGCATTCGTCGCCAGCTCGGATATCACCAGGGCAACGTGCTCGCGTCGGTAGTCTAGCTCCCAGTCACTGAGCACCTGGCGGACGTGCGAACGCGCGGACCGGACCGCCTCGGGGTGCGCGCTGAGTTCAAGGAAGCTAGCGAGCGGCCAGTCATGCGCCATGCCGGTCTCTGGCTTGTGGCCTGGAGAAACCGGCAGGCCGCCAACGGTCGCTGCTAAATCGTCCGGTGGGCGTGGCCAGTCCGGCGGTTCCGGCGTGGACGTGCCATGAAAGGCCATTCGCTAACTCCTGTCACAGCGGCGTCACGAGGTCGGCAGGAGGATGTCGTGCGGTGGTGACCTGGCGGTATATCACGGTGAGTTGAATAGGTGTGATTGACTTGTAGCCGCTTCCTTGCTCTGCGCAGGAGAGCGGTTACGGGACGGGTGCACGCGATGCCCATGGATCAGGACCGCGTTCGAGAGATCGTCGAGCGCGTCTTCGCAAGTCAGGACGGCATTGACTCGTGTCGCAGGCGCGACCTAGGGGCCATCGTCCGGCTGTGCGGCAAGTACGGGATCACCCAGGGTGCGATCGCCAGCATGACCGGCGTCGGCCAGGGCCGACTGTCTGAGTACAGCAGGGGCAAGCGCAAGGATCCTAAGCTTGACACGTTGGAAGCCCTCGCGGACGGCCTGGGGTTGCCGGCTCCAGCGCGACGGGCGCTCGGCTTAACGTCGGCGCCCAGCCGGAACGCCGCCCCCGCCGCTGACGATCACGGTTTCCCAGCCGATTCGTTCGATCTGCTGCGACTCGCGGAAGTGATCGGGAGGAGGGGCAAGGTGAAGCGTCGAGACTTGCTCGCGCTCGCGGCCGCGATCAGCGCCGGAGCGGCTACTGCGTCAAGCGACATATGGGAACGGATTACTTACGGTCTCACCAAGCCGACTGGCATGGATGAGGCAATGGTCCGGGCGATCGAGGCCCGGTAGGCAGGATTTCACCAGCTCGAAGAGATGGTCCCGGCTCCCGCGCTCTACAAAGGTCTCACCGCGCATCTGCGGGAAGCCGGAAACCTGCTCAACGGGGCGCCGGCCGATCCAAGGGACGAGTTCCGGACGCGACTGATTGTCGCCGTTGGCGAGAGCAGCGTGCTCGCTGGATGGCTGGCCGCTGACATGGGCGACGCGACCGCCGCGCGCAGCTATTACGAGATCGCTGAGAAGGCGGCGAAGGAAGCGGGCGATCCCGGGATTGCCGCGTGCGAACTGGCATACCGCAGCTACATCCCGAGCACGAAGGGAGGCCATGGCCGCTCCCGAATGCTTCTGACCGCCGCGCTAGAAACTATCGAAGGCTACGATTCGTCGCCGGCGACGACGGCATGGCTGGCAGCCCGGTGGCAGCCCGGTATGCGGAGGAAAGCGCGGCGATAGGCGACAAGGCCCAAGCGGTCGAGTCGTGGGCCAGGGCAAGTGACGCCTATGCCATCGCCGACACCGACGAGGACCGCGTGTGGACGCGGTTCATGGACCAGAACCGCTTTGACTCCTACCACATCGCCACCCTTGCGGGCATTCACCGACTCGACGAGGCGCAGGAACTAGCCGCTACGGTGCTAGCTCGACTCGATCAGCCGGACCGCAAGAAGGCCGTCATCATCTTGGAGGGCATCGCATCCGCCCACCTTACGAGGAGATCAGTCAGCGACGCTTCCACCATTGGCCGACATGCACTAGCCGTGCTGCGGGAAACCGAGTTCGCCATGTGGCTGCCGAAATTCGAGGCACTCGCGCAAGGCCTGAGGCGGTGGGAGCATGCCGAGCCAGTGCGCGCATTCCTCGAGGAGTACGGCGTGACGAAGCGGCAGCTTGCCCCGTCTCCTCGCTGATCCAGCCCAGGTACTCGGCGCTCCCGCCGGTTATCGGCGTCACGATGATCTCAGGCGTGTCGTCGTGTCCATTCACGGGGTTGAGACCTGAGATTGTCAGGCCGCGAGCGGGCTGGCGGGCAGCGTGGCCGCTGGCCAGCTGTCAGCAGGCCCTGGGCGCAGCTTCACCTCCCGCGCGGCCGGGATGGCGGGCTGCGTGGCCGGTAGCCAGGGCTTGCCGGCCAGGGCGCTGGCGATGGCATCCAGCGCGGTGAGACCGTGGTTTGCCGCGGAGTCGAGGTAGCCTGCGGATGCGGCACCAGCGGCCGAGGGTGTGCTGGGTGTGCCAGTAGCCGGAGACGGCCTGGTGGCGCTTGGTGCCCTTGACGGCGCGCTCGGGCCGGCCGCCTGGTCCAGGCCCGCCACCGCGAACCCGCGCACCACGGCCATCGCCGCGAAGCCGTCCCAGGCCGCGCGGTTCAGCAGCCGCTGCGTCCGGTCCGGGGTCCGGTCG